>Ga0194134_10003282_pt1 | contig 17670 bp, 10 predicted proteins | sample TA2KigOff0mmetaG_FD_148602 | JGI IMG/M metagenome (GOLD analysis project Ga0194134, IMG submission 148602) | Freshwater microbial communities from Lake Tanganyika, Tanzania - TA2015056 Kigoma Offshore 0m | ecosystem: Environmental > Aquatic > Freshwater > Lake | place: Tanzania: Lake Tanganyika... | reverse complement strand
CAGAGGAGAAAATCCGAGCCTTGAGGGAGGCAGACGGCAGGGCCCACTATGAGCTTGCCAACAAGATTCCGACGTTGACTAATTAAAAGGCACTTTCATGAAGCTTCAGGTTTTTCACCTCGTGCTGGGTCTGTCATGCTGCCCCCCCGGATGGATGCCGGGAATCCAAGCCGCTCAGACCAACCTTTTCACGATCGTCGGGGCATTCACGAAGGACCTCGGGCTGGCCAGTAAAGGCACGCTGGTTTCCGCCGGAGCCTACCTCTACGGCACCGCCCAGCTCGGGGGCGCCCACAATGGTGGCACCGTTTTCCGTGTTCGCGCCGATGGCTCCGAATTCAAGGTGCTCAAAAGTTTCGCCGGCCTGCCGTCGAACGAGGGAGAGTATCCGATGGGTGGACTCGTGCTCGCCGGCAAGGTCCTCTACGGCACCACCTCGTCGGGCGGCGACGCCGCCTCGGGTGCCACCGCGGGGACCGTTTTCCGGATTGGCACCGATGGAAGCGGGTTCCAGGTGCTCCGTATTTTCAAACAATCGGCCACGGATGGCTATGGTCCAAACGGGACGATGGCGTTGGTCGGCTCCACCCTGTACGGCACGACCTGGAGCGGAGGGCTTTTGAATCGCGGCACCGTCTTCAAGATCGGCACGGATGGCGCCGGGTACCAGGTGCTCCATGACTTCGGGGCGAACGGGGATGCCAGATCCCCCCACAACACCAGCCTCATCGCCGACGGCGGCATGCTGTTCGGAACCACCGGGTTTGGAGGCGTCGAGGACAAGGGAGCGGTCTATCGATTGCAGACGGATGGATCGGGATACCAGGTGCTCAAGAGTTTCACCGGGACGGATGGATCCACTCCCCTCGGGGGACTGGTGTTAGTGGGGGACACCCTGTACGGGACCACCCGCTATGGAGGTGTCTCCGATTCAGGCACCGTCTTCTCTCTGCGGGCCGATGGAACCTCCTTCCAGACCCTGAAGTACTTCGCTGGTGGTGACGATGGCTTCGGTCCCGGGGCCGGCTTGGCCTTCGCCGGGGGAACGCTTTTCGGGACCACGCAAGGGGGCAATTCGATCTTCAGCATCGATCCCAACGGCACCGGTTACTCGGTGATCCGGAACCTCTCCGCGACCACCGAAGGGTTCAATCTTTTTCTCGGGGCGCCCCTGATCGTGGGCTCCACGCTTTACGGCACGACCGGCAGCGGTGGACCCGACGAAGCGGGCACGGTGTTCCGGATCGATTCCCTGAAAACGGCCCAGGCCATCGCCACGCCTCCCAACCTACCGACCGGCGGCACCGTGGTGTTCTGGGGACAGGGTGATCACGGAACGCCACCCGAGGGCCTCGATGGCGTGGTGGGCATCGCCCAGGGCCGCACCTTCGGCTTGGCCTTGAAGACCGACAGCACCGTCGTCGCCTGGAGCATCGGGACGGACGGCGAGGGGAACGTGCCTGCTGGCCTCAGCAACGTGGTGGCGGTTGCCGCCGGCCGGAACCACGCGTTGGCCCTCAAGGCCGACGGAACCGTCGTCGCCTGGGGAAAAAATGATAGCGGCCAATGCGACGTTCCCCCGTGCCTGACCAACGCGGTTGCCGTATCCGGGGGCTTCGCGCACAGCGTGGCGCTGCGCGCTGACGGCACCGTCGTCGTCTGGGGGGGCAACTCCACCGGACAATGCCTGGTGCTGACCAACCTCACGGGGGTGGTGAAGATCGCGGCCACCAGCTTCGGATGGTTAGCCCTCCAAAACAACGGCACCCTGGTGAGCAGCGGCGGGTACATTTCCACGAACCTCCCGGCCGTTGGGACCATCAGCGGCCAATTTTACTCCGTGGCGCTCCGGAAGGACGGGACCGTGATAAATTTAGATGTCGTGACGCCGATCGGCTCGGCGCCGGCCGGGCTGGCCGGCGTGGTCGCGGTGGACGTGGGAGACCAACATGTCGTGGCCTTGCGGAACGACGGCCGGGTGGTGACGTGGGGCGGATCGGCGCAACCGGAGGTGCTCATGGTCCCCGATGGCCTGAGCAACGTCGTGGCCATCTCGTCGTACGAGCGCGGTAACCTCGCCCTCCGGGTGGACGAGTTCCCGGCCCCGGTCCCGCCGCAGATCGTGGTCCCTCCCGCCGGCACCACGAACCTCGCCGGGAGCACCGCCACCATGGTGGTGATCGCCACCGGCACGCCGCCCCTCTCGTTCGAGTGGCACCGGGATGGCGTGCCCGTCGCCGGCCAGACCTCCTCGAACCTCACGCTGATCGGCGTGGGACCCGGAGATGCCGGATGGTACGAGGTGGTGGTTCGCGGTGCCGGCTCGGTCACCAGCGCGCCACCGGCACGCCTCACCGTCCTCGGACCGCCCGTCATCACCGGACCCGACGGGATCCAGGGCGTGGCTGGGATCCCGTTGGCCCACAAGATCACGGCCATTGGAGATCCCACCGGTTTCTTCGCCTCGGGCTTGCCACCGGGGCTCACCGTCGACCCGACCAACGGACAGATCACCGGGGCGCCCGTCTATGGCGGAACCTATCAAGCCACCCTGCTGGCAACCAACGTGCATGGGACCGGAAGCCGGACGGTTACCCTCCGGATCCGCCATCGTGGGCGGGTGGTGGAATGGGGACCTTGGAACCAGCCACCGCCCGGCTTGTCCAATGTCGTCTCGGTCGCCGGCGGGGCCTTCAGCAGCCTAGCCCTGCTCAACGACGGCACCGTGAGACAATGGGGAGACCATGCCCAACCGCCGGACGGATTGACCAATGTCACCACCATCTCGGCGGGCTTCCTCCACTACCTGGCGCTGCGGGCCGACGGCACGGCCGTGGCCTGGGGCAACAGCGCCTTCGGGGAGACCTCGATTCCGAAGAGTGCGACCAACTTGGTGGCGGTTGCCGCGGGCAGCCAGCACAGCCTCGCGCTGCGGGCCGACGGCACCGTGGTGGCCTGGGGGCGGAACGATTTTGGCCAGACGGATGTCCCGGCCAACCTCGGCCCCGTGGTGGCGATCTCGGCCAGGAGCTACGACAGCCTGGCCTTGCAGGCCGACGGCATCGTGAGGCAATGGGGATCGGCCACCAACTCGACCATCCCGGCCAGCCTGACCAATGCCGTCGCGATCAGCGCAGGGATCTACCACCGACTCGCCATGCTGCCAGACCGCTCGCTCGTCGGGTGGGGTGAAAGCAACAAACTCGGATTCCCGGCCAACCTGACCAACGTGCTGAAGTTCTCGGCGGGCAACTTCCACAGCATCGGCCTGGTCGCCACCTCACCGCAGAAGAACACGGTGGTCGTCTGGGGTCAGACCAATGGCAGCTTTGGTACCGAGTTCGCACTGCCCCCAGAACTGTTCGACCCGTCGATCCTTGTCACCGACGTGGCCGCCGGGTTCCTCCACAACCTTGCGGTGCTCGGTGAGATTGAGCCACCGGCGATGCCACTCATCATCAAGCCCCCTGCGGACCAGCCCGGCCACGTCGGCAACTCGGCGAGCTTCTTCGTGGCAGCTTTCGGATCCGGCCCCTTGCACTACCAATGGTGGGGGCTGGGCCAACCATTGGAGGGCGAGACGAACGCCACCCTGGTCCTTTCGGGTCTTCGGCTCGACCAGGCGGGGCCCTACCATGTCGTCGTATCCAACCGGTTCGGGGCCATCACCAGCGCCGCGGCCCAACTTGCCGTCAGCGCGCCGGGCAACCTGCCGAAGGTGACGAAACCACCGCAGAGCCAGACCATCGGCGTGGGAACCGAGGTCCTCTTGAGCGTGACGGCCACCGGCACCGGACCCCTGGGATATCGGTGGCAATTCAATGGATCGGACCTCGGCGTCACCAACGCCACCCTTCGCCTCATGGCCACCCGGCGAGCCCTGTCGGGCGAGTATTCCGTCGTGGTCTCCGACGCCGCTGGAAGCGTCACTAGCAGCCCTGCCCGATTGCGGGTGCTTGTGCCGCAGCGCCTGTTGGCTCCCGAGTGGCTGGCCGGCGGCGGGCTGCGGCTGCGATTCGGAGACCAGGATGGCGGCTCACTCGGCGAGGGGGATCTCGATGGATTCGAAATCCAAGCCAGCGGCGACCTGTCGGACGCCGGCGGATGGACCCGCCTCACCAACCGGCCGAGCCTCGAGGGTGGCCGCCTGATCCTGCGCGAAGAGGCGAACGCCAGCCCATCCAGGCGCTTCTACCGCGTGATCGAGCGCTGATCCTCGGGTGTGTGCCTTCCGCGGTTGCTACCCGAAGGCCCTGCCGCGCGCGTTGGGGCGCCGACGTTCAGGTTCCATCACCTCGCCGTGCGCCAGAACCAACGGTTGCCCGTTGGCGCGCCGGTCACCCCGGAGTCTTCCCGGATCGACCCTTGGCATCGCGCAGTGCTTCGGCTCTTTTGAGCTGGTTCCCCTTTCCGACGGTGCCATGAAGCCGCATCCCGTCCCATGCCCGGGCCGCCCGCGGGCTTTCACCCTGATCGAGTTGCTCGTGGTGATCGCCATCATCGCGATCCTCGCCGGCATGCTGCTGCCGGCCCTCGGCAAGGCGAAGGTCAAGGCGCAGAACCTGCAGTGCATGAGCAACCTGCGTCAGGTCATGCTCGCCTGGCAGGTCTATGTCGACGACAACCGTGGCACCCAACATCGAACCCGCTGACCATCCCGCACGTCCACCAGGGAGGCCGGCAGGGATCCGAGCACCTTGGCCACGGGTATCGATCCCGCACGCCTGCCGGCACTCACCAAAGTTTCCACCAATTTCCACCATAGGAGACACCATCTCGTTTCCTTTCGTTTCCCGATCACCATTCAAAAACCCCCTCAAAACCGCACTTTTCGAGGTTTTCCAAAGACACGAAAATGGGTTCGAATCCCCCCCTCTCCGCCAGATTTTGCTGCGGTTTTTGAAGATCGCGGGTCAAATGATCGGTCGGCCCACCCGGGCCCCGAGGCTCGTCAATTCTCCACCGCAATCTCCCACCGAGGTTCGCCTGACCGCTTCCGGTTGTTTGGGACCGCACCGTCAACAGAGTGCAACCCCTGGATGTTGTATCCGCCGCGACCGGTTCAAACCGATCGTGCCGCCAGTCATTCCACCCGGCCGGGTTCCCGGACACCGGCGCCCACCCGCTGCAGACGCCGGTCGCCGAGTTCCGACCGGGCGGTCTCGGCCAGGGCCGTGAGCCGGGCCACGACCTCCGGATGGGCGTTGATCACGTTGCGCGTCTCACCCGGGTCACGCCGCAGGTGGTACAACTCGGTGCCGACCGGCAACTGCTGGTAACGGGCGGCCATCCCGTTGGTGCCGCCCGGCCGGCCGGCCAACGTCTGTGAGGTGTGCGGGAAGAAGAGCTTCCAGTCGCCGCTGCGCACGGCCAGCAGGTCGCCCTGGTTGTAGTAGATGAAGTAGGCGGGGTGGGGATTGGTGGCGCCGCGTTCCCCGCGTAGGACGGGCCAGACGTCGAGACCGTCGATCGGCTTGGCAGGCAGTGGCGCACCGGCCAGGCGGGCCACCGTCGGCAGCACATCGATGGTCATGAGCGGCGTGTCATTGGTTCGGCCCTTCGGGATGTGCCCGGGCCAGCGCATGACGCAGGGCACGCGGATGCCTCCCTCGAAGCTGGTCCCCTTGCCCTCACGGAACGGACCTGCGCTGCCGGCATGGTGGCCATAGCTCAGCCATGGGCCGTTGTCGGAGGTGAAGATCACCAGCGTGTCGTCCTCGACCCGGTGGCGCTTGAGCGCCAAGAGCACCTCGCCCACCGAGGCGTCGATCTCCTCGATGACGTCACCATAGAGTCCCTGCCGCGAACGCCCCGCGAATCGCGCGCCCGCAAACAGAGGCACGTGGGGCATGGAATGCGCCAGGTAGAGGAAGAAGGGCCGTGAGGCGTTCCGGTCGATGAAGGAGACGGCGTGCTCGGTGTACCGGCGGGTGAGCTGCGACGGGTCGGGCATCTCCTCGACCACCCGCTCGCCGTTGATGAGCGGCAGAGGCGGGTAGGCGTTCTTGGCCGCATTGGGGTTCTCGGGCCACATGTCGTTGGAGTACGGCAGGCCGAAGTACTCGTCGAAACCCTGCCGTGTCGGCAGGAGCTCCACCGGTCTTCCCAGGTGCCACTTGCCGACGATGGCCGTGACATAGCCCCGGGGTTTGAGCACCTCGGCGAGCGTCATCTCGTCCGGGTGGAGGCCGATTTTTTGTTTTGGGCCAAGGGCGCCATGGATGCCCAGACGGTTGGCGTAGCAGCCGGTGAGCAGGGCGGCGCGCGACGCCGAGCACACGGCCTGGGCCACGTAGAACGAGGTGAACCGGGTTCCCTGGCGGGCCAGGCGGTCGATGTGGGGAGTCCGGATCCTGCGGTTGCCGAAGCAGCCGAGGTCTCCCCAGCCCAGGTCGTCGCAATAGATGAGCACGACATTTGGCGGCCGTGATGGCGCGGCGGATGTTTCGACCACGGTCCACATCAGGAGGAGGGACAGCAGGCGGCGCCAGCAGGTTGGAAACCGCGAGATCATGGGACCATGGTCGGGCAACCGGTGCGGTCCGGGAAGCGCAGAACGACAGGACCTTGCGGATCGCTGGTCCGCGGCCCGCCCGGGCTGTCCCGATGGACGAAGGCTCGACGAACCGAGTGTTTTCGGCGATCCTCAAGCTTTATTCTGGACATGAAGCCGACCTCAGCCGAACTCCTCGCCACGGGGCTGTTCACCCTGGCCGTGCTGCATACCTTCTGCATCAAGCGCTTCGCGGACTGGTCCCACCATCAGCCGAAGGGTTCGGTCCGACAGAGCCTGCTGCACTTTCTGGCCGAGACCGAGATCGTCTTCGGCCTGTGGGCGGCCCTGCTCTTCGTGGCCATCGGGATCCTCGGCGGTTCGGTCCAGAAGGCGGTGGCCCACATCGACAGCCTGAACTTCACGGAGCCGAAGTTCGTGTTCGTGGTGATGGTCATGGCCGCCACCCGGCCGGTCGTCGCGCTCGCCGAGCGGATGATCCTGTGGGTCTCGCGCCTGATCCCGCTCGGCGAGGCGACAGCCTTCTACGTGGCGGCCCTGTCCTTCGGCAGCCTGCTGGGATCCTTCATCACCGAGCCCGCCGCGATGACCCTGCTGGCCATCCTGCTCAAGCAGCGCTACTTCGACCGGGGCATCCGTCCGCGCTTCGCCTACGCCACCCTGGGCCTGCTCTTCGTCAACGTGTCCATCGGAGGCACCCTGACCCACTTCGCCGCGCCCCCCGTCCTCATGGTGGCCTCCAAGTGGCAATGGGACAGCGCCTACCTGTTCACCCACTTCGGTTGGCGCGCGGCCGCCGCCTGCCTGACCTCGACGGTACTCGTCGCCGCGGCCTTCCGGTCCGAATTGGCGAAGGTGCCCGTGCTCGGCCGCGACGAGGACCGGACGCCGGCTTGGTTGACGGCCACCCACCTCGGACTCCTGGCCTGCGTGGTCGCCTTCGCCCATCACCCGGATGTCTTCCTCGGGGTCTTCATGATGTTCCTCGGGGTCGTCTACTCGACACTGCCCCACCAGGACGGACTGAAGTTCCGCGAGGGACTGCTCGTGGGATTCTTTCTCGCCGGTCTGGTCACCCTCGGATCCCTGCAATCGTGGTGGCTCAAGCCCCTGATCACGGGGATGGACGGGGCGACCCTCTACTTCGGGGCCACCGGCCTGACCGCCATCACCGACAACGCCGCGTTGACCTACCTTGGGTCGCTGGTGGATGGCATCGGTGAGCCGATGAAGTATGCGCTCGTCGCAGGCGCCGTCACCGGCGGCGGCCTGACGGTCATCGCCAACGCCCCCAACCCGGCCGGCGCGGGCATCCTGCAGAACTCGGAGGTGTTCAAGGCCTCGGGCATCAGCCCGGGAGGTCTGTTCCTTGGGGCGCTGCCGCCCACGCTGGTGGCGGTCGTCTTCTTCTGGCTGGCCCCCTGAGCGCTCCTTCGATCGGGTGTTCCAAGGCCCCCGCCGCCGGTCCTCCGCGAAGCGTCAGCGAGGCTGCCAGGGTTGGATCCAGGCGGCGGCGGTCTCACCCTTCCGGGACGGGTTGGCGATCCTCTCCGAGGACGTGACCACCGCGCGGACGTAGAGTTCACCGCCCCTGGCCGTGTACCGGGCCCGTGGCCCCACCGACACGGCCAAGGTCTCGCCGATCCGGTGGCTGTAGCGCCAGGTGGCCCGGATGGGCTCTCCCTTGGCGGACATCACCGGTGAACGGGTGGCATCGAAACCGCGGCGGGTTCCGACAAAGCGGATCGTGTAGTTCACCCCGGGTTCCGCCTCGACCTCGACCCGCATCGTGTTGCCGGTCCGCTCGAGGCGGCGCAAGGACACCCCGCTGCTGCCGTAGAAATCCCCCGACTCCAGCGCGGCCACGAGGGACGGCGCATCCAACTGCTCCGACCGCACCATCACCCAGCCCCGCCCCTGGTTGCTCTGGTCGCTCCCGTGGCGGTGGTAGTGGTGGAAATCGTCGACGGCGAGCCCGTGCATCGGGGGCAGGTCGAGCTTCCCGAGGCGCCGCGCCAGCACGATGTCCCACATCCGTTCCATGCCGGCGTGCACGGTGTCGCCCACGTTATGGACGGCCGGGTTCCCGTTGTAGACCTCGAAGAACCGCTCGCCGCGCACCTGCATGAGGTCCTCGGCCGTGATGCCCCAGCCGAAGTTCGGATGGTTGATGTGGGGAAACATCGGCTGGCCGGTCTGGCGGCGCTGCTCCAGCACGGCGTCGACACCCCGCTGCATCACATCGAGCACGTTGGTGTCGCCTTGCGCCGGGATCTTCCGCCGCAGGTTGGTCGCGTTGATGTGCACCGGGAACGACAGGTGCCCGCTGGTGATCTCCTTCGAGGGAATCATGAGGAAGCGCCCCGGCTGCTCCAGGAGGCCCCGGAACTCCGCCAGGGTCTTGAGCTGGTACTGGTTGGTGCCCTGCAGCGTCCTCTGGACCAGCCAGTCGCCGCCGAAACGCCGTCGGTTTTTCTCCAGTGCCTCCGGGAAGTGGTTCTTCATCGACCCGGTCACCCACTGCTCGCCCTCGAGCATCCGGTTGTGGTCCGACAGGGCCAGGAAGTGATACCCGTGGTCCTTGTACCACGCGGCGATGGATTCCGGGAAGTCGTCGCCGTCGCTCCAGAGGGAGTGGGTGTGCAGGTTGCCCTTCCACCAGCGGGCTTCCGCAGCCAAGGCCGCCGGCAGGAGGACCAGCAGGCCGGCGACCGCCAGGATGGCGAGACCCGGAAAACCACGCCCGGGAAGGTTCGACGAGGGATCATGCCACCGGGCCAGCGGAGGCCCCCGGCGGCCGTGCAAGCGGGTTTTGGATTCCGGTTTTGGCTTCGCATGGTGGCGGCCCCTGTCATCCTCCACGCCATGCCCCCGGCCTGCCACGACGGTCCTGCGGACGAGTCCCTGCCCGGCTCGCCATCGTCCGGGATGCGACGTCGCCGCGTCGCCATCGTGGGCCTGGGACTGATGGGTTCGGCCTTCGCCGAGCGCCTGCTGCGCGCCGGTCACGAAGTGCTCGTGTGGAACCGCACCCGCGGGAAGGCCGATGCGCTGCTTGAAGCCGGGGCCCGCTGGACGGACCGTCCGCTGCGGGACTGCGACACCGTGCTGGTCTGCCTCTATACCGACGAGGTGGTCCGCTCGGTGCTGGAATCGATGCGCGCGGACTGGCGGCCCGGCTTGGACCTCATCGACAGCACCACCGGCGATCCGGGGGCGGCCCGCGCGATGGCCGACGACCTCGCCGCAAGCGGGGTGTGCTATCAGGAGGCCCCCGTCTCCGGATCCAGCGCGCAGACGCGGGACGGACTGGCCACGGTCTTCGTCGGCGGTCCGGCCGAGGCGTTCCAGCGGTTGTCGACACTCTGGCCCGTGCTCGGGGCCCGGGTGCTGCACTGCGGTCCCTGCGGCAGCGCCTCGCGCCTCAAGCTGATCACCAACCTGGTGCTCGGACTCAATCGCCTGGCCCTCGCAGAAGGACTGGCCTACGCCGAGGCCGTCGGCGTGGACGGTGCGGTGGCCCTCGAGGCCATGAAGGGATCGATGGCCTATTCACGGGCCATGGACGCGAAGGGGGTGAAGATGCTGGGTCGCGATTACACCCCGCAGGCCCGGTTGTCCCAGCACCTGAAGGACCTGAGGCTCATCCTCGAAAGCGCCCGCGGGAACGGCCTGGAATTGCCCCTGGGCGCTCTGCACACACGCCTGCTCGAGCAAGCCGAGTCGTCAGGCCTCGGCGACCTCGACAACAGCGCCGTCTTCGAACTGCTGCGGCGACGGCCGGCCGCCCCTGGACCATGACGCCCGCACTGTCCCGACCGGCCCGGTGGGGTGTCCTGACCACCGCGATCCTCGCCCTGCTCTTCGATGGCGTGGAGTTGGGCCTCATGCCTGTCGCCTCGCTGTCCGTGTCGAAGTCGCTTCTTGGCAGCGCCTATACCCCGACCCTCGGGGGCGACTGGTTCGCCCGCTTCACCGCCGCCTTGATGCTAGGCGCGGCGGTCGGGGGCATCGTGCTGGGTGGCCTCGGCGATCGGGTGGGCCGCACCCGGGCGCTCGGAGTCAGCGTGCTGTTCTACTCGGTCTTCGCAGGTCTGGGGGCCTTGGTCGAAACCCAGGGTCAGATGCTGTTGCTCCGGTTCCTGGTGGGCTTGGGCGTCGGCGGGGTTTGGCCGAATGCCGTGGCGCTGGCGGCCGAATGCTGGCCCGACAAGTCCCGGCCACTGGTCGCCGGCCTGATGGGAGCCGCCCTCAACGGCGGCATCCTGCTGCTCTCGCAGGTCGTGCGCATCTGGACGCTGACGCCGGATTCGTGGCGTTGGCTCTTCCAATGGGGTGCCCTGCCGGCGGTGCTGGGGCTCGCCGCCCTGACGGTGGTGCCCGAGTCGCCGCTCTGGCGCAACCGGCGGGTCACGGCCTCCCACGGCGGGGGCAACGACCTGAGCAAACGCCTCCCGGTATTCTGGACGCTGTTCACCCCGCCCCTCCTGCAGACCACGCTGGTGGGCATCCTGATCGGGTCGATCCCGTTGGTCGGGGCCTGGTCGGCCAGCAAGTGGATGATCCCGTGGGCCGATGCGGTAGCCGGTGGGGCGGCGCCCGGCTACAAGGCCTCGGCGCAGGGGTATTGGGCGCTCGGGGCCGTGCTCGGGAGCTTCTGCGGGGCGCAAATCGCCCAGGCGTTCGGCCGACGCCGGGCCTATGCGTGGATGAGCCTGGCCTCGGCGGCGTTGACCGGGTTCCTCTTCGTGGGCACCCGCCCGCTCGCCCCGGGGTTCTTGCCGACCGTTTTCGCCCAAGGGTTCGTGGCCACGCTGTTCTTCGGCTGGCTGCCCCTCTACCTACCGGAACTCTTCCCCACCGAGGTGCGCGCCGCCGGCAGCGGCATCGCCTACAATGTCGGGCGCTTCGTCACTGCCGCCGGCGTCCTGGCAGCGGGCGGACTCTTCGTGGCTCTCGGCGGATCCTATCCCCGCATCGGTGCGGTCTGCGGACTGGTCTACCTCCTGGGGGTGATCGCCATCCGATGGGCGCCCGACACCACCGGCACCGATCTCGACGCACCGCGAACCTCGACCCCTGCGAACCCATGAACCCTCCTCAAACCCGCTGCCGCCCCCGCGATGCGGCCCGCACCAGACAGACCCTGCGCCGGTGGGCTCTCGCCTGGATTCCCGCCCTGGCTTGCAGCGCCGCCGACTTCGAGGATCCCAACGCCGACCGAGAGGCCATGCCCACGGTGCCGCCGGGTTTCAAGATCACCACCTTCGCCCGCGACCCGCTGGTGCGTCAGCCCTGCTCCATGGCCTTCGACCTGCAGGGGCGACTGTGCGTGGGCATGGGTCCGCAGTACCGCAGCCCGACGCCGAAAACCCCGGGCGACAGCGTGGTCTGGGTGCTGGACACCGATGGCGACGGCAAGGCCGACCGGACGAAGGTCTTCGCCACCGGGTTCAACGCCATCCAGGGACTGGCCTGGCGCGGCCGTGACCTGTGGGTGGCCAATGCGCCCGACCTGACGATCGTCCGGGACCTCGACGGCGACGACGAGGCCGACGAGTACGTGCGCCTCTACACCGACCTCGGGAACCTGGAGCATGGGTTGCACGGCCTGAACTGGGCCCCCGACGGCAAGCTCTACATGAGCAAGGGCAACTCCAAGGGACTGTCCCAGCCGGGGCGGGTTGCGCCGAAGGCCTTCCGGAACCTCTGGGGCGTCACCGCCCCGCCGGGGTCGCCCGATCATCCGGCCGCCAGGACCTTCGCCAAGGGCCGCTACGAGAAGAACTACCACGATCCGGAAGACGACTGGGGACGCGAGGGCGGCGTGCTGCGCTGCGATCCCGACGGACGGAACCTGGAGATCGTCTCGCGGGGTTCCCGCAACCCCTGGGACATCACCTTCGACACCGGGTTCCATTGGCTGGGCACCGACAACGACCAGACCACCGGCGACCGGGTCTTCATGCCCTTCGACCGGGCCCACTTCGGCTGGAACCATCCCTGGAGCGCCCATTGGGGCACCGAACCCCACGCGCCCTCCGCACCGGTCAGCGGCCCGCTCTTCGAAGGCTCGGGAACCGGCATCGTCTTCGGCGACTCGCCGGCCTTCCCGGCATCGCATCGCGGCGTCTTCTTCATCAACGACTGGCTGCGCAAGACCACCTTCCTCTGGCGTCCTCGCTGGGACGGCGCCCTGATGCGACCCGAGGGCGGCGACTGGCTGCCGTTCATCGAGGGTGGGAAGGCGCTGTTCCGGCCCACCGACCTCGAGTTCGGCCCGGACGGTGCGCTATGGGTGCTGGGCTGGGGCCGCGGCTACGGCGCGGAATACCGCGATGGGCAGTTTGCCAGTGAGGGGCGCATTTTCCGCGTCGCGCGGGTCGGATCTGGTGGCTCGAAGCGGAGCAACCCTCCGCACGATCGTCCACCGGCACGCCGGTCGGTGCCGCAATGGCTCGAGGCCTTCGAGTCCCCCCTGCCCGTGCGCCGGGTCGAAGCCCAGGAGGAATTGGTGCGCCGGGGCGCTTCCGTGGTTTCGGCCCTGCGCACGGCCCTCTCCAAACCGAGGATGCCCGAGGGCCGACAGACCTGGACCGCGTGGACCCTTGGCCGGATCGCCGAGCAAGACGCCACCGGCGACACCTGGTTCGAGCGGCAGGCCGCCGATCCCGAATCACCCCTGAACCTGCGGCTCCAGTCGGTCCGCATCGTGGCCCACCGGCGCGTCGCCCGGCTCGACCAGGAGGCCCTGCCTGCGGCCATCGTCTCCCGCTTGGCCGACCAGGAACCCCGCCTCCGCTTCGCGACGATCCAGGCGCTGGGCCGGGTGCCCGCCGCCTCGGCCCGCCCCGGCGTTCCCTCGCTGCTCGAGGCCCTGGCCCGCGAGACGGACGACACCGTGTTTTATGCCGGATGGCAGACGCTGCGCGCGCTTCAGGAACCCGGCCAGCTTCGCCCGCTCCTGACCGATGCGCGCGCCGGGGTGCGGCGGGCGGCCTTGCTCGCCCTGCTTGAGGACCATGCCCTGCCCGAGCCCGAGGTCCGGCGTCTCGCCAAGGACGACGACACCCGCGTGGCTGGACTTGCGGCGCGTTGGATGGAAAAGGCCACCGGCGAGGGGGCATCCCTGATGGTGCGCGGACGCCCCTTGGGCGGTTCGTCAGCCAGCCCGTCTGCCGGAACCGACCTCGGCCCCGAGCCGAAGCACCTGTACCCGGCCAAGATGTCCTTGCCGGCACCGCCTGCCCGCGAGACCGCGGTGGCGCAGGCGTTGGAGCGCTTCCCGGAGGGTGATCCCCGGCGCGGGGCGTGGCTCTTCCACCACCCTCAGGGCGCGGGATGCTTCCAGTGCCACCGGCTCGACGGCCATGGACAGGGCTTCGGCCCGGACCTCTCGGTCGTGGGGGCCCGGGTCCCCGTCCAGCACCTCGTGCAATCGATCCTGGAGCCCAACGCCGTCATCACCGAGGGCTTCAGCCTGCATCGGGTGGAGACCGCCGACTTGGAACTCTCCGGCATCCTGCTCGAGGAGAGCGGACTGAGCGTGACGCTGGGACTGGCCAACGGACGCCGTGAAACGATCCCCAAGGCCAGGATCACGGCCCGCGGGTCTGCGACCCAATCGGCCATGCCGGCCTATGACACTGTCCTGCCGGCCCGCGCCGTGGCCGATCTCGCGGCCTACCTCGTGCGTCAGGGCGCGCCGGCCCCGGGCGGTTCTCCGGGCTCGGGTCCCACCTCCGGGGCCGCGACGCCCGCCGCGGCAATCGCCACCGCCGACACGCTCGCCGTCTCCGAAAGCCCGGGACGACTGCACCTCACCCGGGGCGGGTTCCCGCTGGCCGACTTCGTCCTTCAGGACGACCGCATCCTTCGACCGCATTTCGCGAATCTCCACGCCCCTGGAGGCCATCGGGTCAGCCGGCATCACCCGCCCCGTCCACAGCTGGACGCCGTGGACCACGACACCATGCACCCCGGCCTGTGGCTGGCCTTCGGCGACATCAACGGCGTGGACTTCTGGCGCAACCGCGGGCGCATCGTGCACCGGGGATTCGCCCACCGTCCGGAGGCCCGCGACGGACGCCTCACCTTCGCGACCGACAACCACCTGGTCGACCCGAAGGGTGCCGTGATCGGTGAGGTGCGCCATCGGATCACCTGCCGTGCCCGGCCGGGAGCCACGGTGCTGCTCTGGGAGGCGACCTTCCGCAGCGAGGTGGGCGACCTGGTGTTCGGGGATCAGGAGGAGATGGGTTTCGCCGCGCGGGTGGCCACGCCGCTGACCGAGAAGAACGGCGGTCTGCTCACCAGCAGCGAAGGACGCACCTCGGCCTCGGCCACCTGGGGCCGGGCCGCGGCCTGGTGCGACTACTCCGGCACCGTGGATGGGCGGCGGCTCGGCATCCAGATCGTGGCCGATCCCACGAACTTCCGTCCCAGTTGGTGGCACAATCGCGACTACGGCGTTTTCGTGGCCAATCCGTTCGGGCGCGAAGCCATGAAACAGGGCGAAAAGAGCCGGGTGACCGTGCCTCGCGGCGACGCCTTCACCATGCGCTTCGGAGCCATCCTGCACGCCGACTGCGCCACCCCGCCTTCGGCCAGGGCCGAGTGGTGCAAGGCACCGGCCGAGGCCCCCTGAACCGGCCCCACGCCCAGCGCGCTATTTGGGTGCCGGCAAGGACGTGAGGTATTGGCGGCGGCGGATGACCGCCCACGGGTCTTGCGGGGCGTCTGACGGATCGATGTACCGGTCGAGGTCGCGCAGGGCGATGGCCCGGTATCCGTTGTTCTTCAGCCACTGCAGGTACTCGCGGAAACGTTCGAGCGGCGTGTTGACCCAGGGGTGATCCCGGTCGGGCACCCCGTGGAACTGCAGCACCGCGATCCGGCCGCCGCGTGCCTGCTCGGCCGCGTGCCGGAAGTTCTCCAGCGTCCAGGTGGGGCGAGCGTCGCCGGTGGTGGGGATCAGCAGCGGGTGGTCCCACTCCGGTTCATAGGCCACGCCCCGACCGGTCTCGTAGGCGAACTCTGGTTGCGCACCTCGTCGGGCCCAGCGGAAGCCCAGGTCCCTGAGCACCGCCAACGCCCCGGGATGGATGGCGTTGCCCGGGTAGGCGAAGCTGATGGGCTTGGGGATGCCATGCCGCACACACAACGCGTCGATGTGCGTCAATTCCTCGCGGAGGCGGCCCAGCACATCGGGGCCGATGCCCACATGGCTGCGGGTGTGGTTGCCGACCTCGAAGCCGTCGCGGTGCAGTTCGGCAATTTGCTGCCAGGTCATGTAGTCGGTCTTGTTGGTGAGGAAGCTGAAGCCCTCGGTGATGAAGAAGCTCGCCCCGAAACCCAACTCCTTCAGCAGAGGCCGCACATTCGCATGCAGCGAGGCCACCGAGTCGTCGAAGGTCAGCACCACGAGCTTCTCGGGGATGGGCTGCCGGCGACGGATCTCCGGCAATGGCCGCGCCAGGAACTCCCGGCGCAGGCGGTCGAACTCAGGCACCGGGTCGGCGCCCTCGAAGAACCAGACCCAGCCACGGGCCTCGCGCGTCTCACCGGGCGGGCAGTCGCTCCACCGGGGATCGGCATGGATGCAGGGCACCGGGGGGTTCTGCCAGACGCGGTTCAGCCCGTCCCACGCGGTGATCACCCAGCGCCGTCCGCTGGCATCGGCCGCGGCCGCGAACGGCGCCTCGAGGATCCGCCGACCCGCCGCGGCATCGGCGAAACCGGTGGCCCGCCCGAGCAGGACGCAGACCTGGGCGCTGAGCTGCCGCAAGGCCTGGGTGCTGCCGTTGCGCACCCATGCCCGGAATTCCGCGTGTCCCACCCCCGGCGTCACCCGGGTCCCAAAGGCCACCCCGTCGGGCAGCGTCCGCATCATGGCCAGCGAACCGTCAGCACGCCGGCTCCATTCCACGGGTTCCAAGGGTTGGCCGGCTTTTTCCCAGATCGTTGGAATGTGTCGGTGAGCGAGGTAATTCAAGCCGAGGTGGGACCAGATTGCCTCAGGGACATCCACCACCACCTGGCCCCCGTTGTCCCAAGGAGGGAACAGACTGACCTTGGTGTCACGCTGCGGATCGATCGCGCCCTCGAAGAATCCCAATCGCGGATGCCGGCCGCCGGGATAGGGCAGGACGCGGATCGTTCCACCCGCCGCCCCGGAACCCGATGAAGCATCGGCCGGCATGCCCCACTGCTTCAGGGCCGCCGCGATCACCTCATCGCTCAGCCCGGTGGCCGCGCGAACCTCGGCGGCGGTGTACCGGTGGAAGCGGATCATGTTCTCCAGCCACTCGGCCTGGTCGGCAACTCCCTGCGGAGGTCGTGCCGTTTGAGCCTGCGGCTCGGCGACGGCCACGTGGATCCAACCCATCGCCAGGACCAGCCAGCCCAACAAGGACCGCACGCGGTTTCTCAAAGGATTCATGACGGGAATTCGGGTTCTATCGGCCAAATCCCACCTGCGGGGCTTGCCGTTTACTGGAGGCGGTCCGAACCTAATCGAGGCAATCCGACACCCGGGCGCACAAGAAGGGTGATCGGTTTTCCGTTGAGAGTTCCAAGACGATGCGGAATTCCCAATTGAACCGGCCCGCTGGTTGCAGTGACCTCGAGCAAATCCTCAAGTGATCGATCCTAGGCGAAGGTGAAGATGATATGACTTCCCAGCTTTCTTTCCGGCCTACCGACGTTGATGAAGGCCGTGAATCGGCGGAAACCGTCGTCGTCGCCGGGCTTGTCGCGAGTCACCACCAGCTTGGCGGCAAACACGCCGTCTGAATTGGGTCGGTCCGTGTAAATAGTTTCTTTGCCCCAACCACTGGCAACCTGGATCGCTGATTCGAGCGGGACTCGGAAACGAACCTGCGTCTCTTGACGATCGGGGTCGGTGGTAGGTGTTTTGACCACAGATATTTCGAAGTCGGTCGGGTTCGGTTGCGAGCAACCAGTTGCCAATACCAGCGCAATGACCAAAAACCTGATCATGGTTGACGGATCACCGCCCTGAGTTTCTTGGATTTTACCGGCTTCCATTGTTGCGGCGGGCGTCCGAATCGGAAGCATAAACGCTGAGGATGTATTAGATTCCTCGCCGGACGAACTCGGTCAGCGGTATCTCCCGGGTCTGGCAGACCTGCTTG
>Ga0194134_10003279_pt1 | contig 17684 bp, 15 predicted proteins | sample TA2KigOff0mmetaG_FD_148602 | JGI IMG/M metagenome (GOLD analysis project Ga0194134, IMG submission 148602) | Freshwater microbial communities from Lake Tanganyika, Tanzania - TA2015056 Kigoma Offshore 0m | ecosystem: Environmental > Aquatic > Freshwater > Lake | place: Tanzania: Lake Tanganyika... | reverse complement strand
TATTCTCTCCTTATGTTACAATAAATTGGTGGTATGTTAGCGTTTAAGTAAGACATAATCAATCATAAATATCACCCCAAGTAGAGCCACTTTCATAGTCAACTTTATTTGGGATATCTAGTTCTACAGCATTTTCCATAATATTAATAATTTTTTTAGCGTGATTTTCTGACTCAACAGACAAATCTAATTCATCATGTATTTGAATATGAGCAATTATTCCCTGCTTATAAAGCTCTAACATAGATTTTTTTGTCATATCAGCAGCGGATCCTTGTATTAATTTATTTAAAGATTTATAAGTTTGTGCTCTCTTGATCCCTGGTCCGTGTTCTTGGAGTGCTTCTTCATGAGGCAATGCTCTATGCATTCCAAAACTATTAGGCTCCCATAAATGAAACCTGCATAATCTACCTAGCAACGTTCTTATCTGGCCACGTTCTTGAGCTCTATTTGATGCAGCGTTCATAAGTTGTTTAACAAATGGAACTTTAGCATGATATTGTTCAAATAACTCCGCAGCTTTTTCTTTAGATACACCTAGTTCTGCTTGTAGTTTAGTTTTTCCCATACCATAAAACAAACCAAGGTTAATTGTTTTAGCTTGTGATCTTGGAATATTTGCCATATCAGCTACGATTTGATGAAAGTCTGTATTACGATCTGTCTTATAAGAATCTACTACAGGATATACAGAGGGAAATTTATGTAGAGAAGCATAGTGTACAACAAGCCTTGGTTCTTGTTGTGAATAGTCAAAACAACCCCAAGTATGTTTTTCTTCTGGTAAGAATAAAGATCTAATCAAAGGACCTAAATCTTTATTTCTAGCAGGTAACTGCTGTAAATTTGGATTAGAATAAGAAAATCTACCGGTGACAGTTCCTCCTTGGTCAGATCGTATTTGATTTATCTCTGCATGAATACGACCATTATGTTCATAACGAATTATAGTGTCTATAAAAGTTGTATGAGCCTTATTTATTTCTCTTGCTTTAGCAATTTTTTTTACTATAGGGTGAGAATGTTCTTGTAAAAAATTTTTGGTAAAGGACGGGGCTGATGATTTTTCGGTTGTGTCGTAGTGTAAACCAAGTTTATCAAAAACTTTGGCTATTGATCTTGCAGCCCAAATCTGCACTTCTAGCCCTGTTTGTTCTTTTACTTCTTTTAGTAGGTTTAACTCTTGCAATGTTAGTTCTTGTTTCAATTTGTGTGCACGTTCTATATCTACTCTTACACCTTTGAATCGCATATCCACTAGACATGGAAATAAATCTGTTTCTAAATTAAATATAGATTCGATATCTTGATGAACTATTTCTTTTTTAAATATTTGCCAAAGTTCTAGTGTAAGTTCTGCATCCTTTTCAGCGTACGATCCAACTTCCATTGCAGGTAGTTTCCATAAATCTTCTTTTGGATCTAATCCTCTTGACTTTGCAGCTTCATTCAAAGCTGCCTCGCTTTTTCCATGTCCTAAATAATCCCAAGACAATTCGTTTAGTGAATATTTAAATCTATTTTCATCAATCAAAGATGCTGCGATCATAGTGTCTACAATTAAGCCATTGATTTTAATATTTAATTTCTTTATCCAACAGACGTCATACATAGCGTTGTGAAATATTTTAATTGAATCGGTTGCCATCGTATCTGCAAACCAAGATAAAACTTTTTTACGATCCATATTTGGCCCTGATCCGTGGGCTATGGGAAAATAAAAAGATCTACCAGGCACAGCAACGGCTATGCCCACGACATCTCCGTTACCTATAACAGAACCTGATCCTTTTGTTTTTAAATCAGGATCCCTAGTTTCTAAGTCGATCGCAATTTCGTCATATGATCTTAGATCAGGAAATTCCTCTGGCTCAACCCATTCTTTTTGTGCTTCAAATAAAGGCACTTTCATTTGTAATCCCTTTCAATAATCATTTGAATATAATGTATAGCTTTTAATAAATCTTTTTTCTTTCCTTTATCTTGGTGCCTACAAATATATTTAATTGCATTACCTTCTGCAAATAATATCTTATTTTTGTTTATAAATAAAGAAGGCTGTATTTCATATTTTTTATAATGTGCTCCTCCTATTTGTTTAAAAAAAACTTTATTCATAGCGGATAACCATACCTTTCCTTTTTAGATTTAAATAAATAAAGATTTTGCATAGATCTTGTTACCCCCACATACCAAACTCTATGTTCTTCATCTTGTTTGTTTATACTTCGAGAAGTAGATTCTCTTATTTTTCTTGCATTATCTAAAACTAAAATAACGTTTTCACATTCACCTCCTTTTGCAGCATGAATTGTTGAAACTTCTATTCTAGGTTCTTCAGATAATTTTTCTCCGTTAGATAACATACTTCTAATATAAAACTCTTCATTATGATCCATATTGATAAAAGCATCATACCATTTTATACTTCTATCAAAACCCAAATCCTCCATCTTTATATTTATTTTATCTTTAAATTTTTCTTCATCAAACGATTGTTCTAAATATTCATAAATGTCCTTAACATCTGCAATGGATATTTCTTTTCCTTCAGTTAAACATGTCCATTTTAAAATAGATTTATAAAGCTTGCTGTTAAAACTTTTTCCATACATATTTTTAAAATAAAGATTGTTTTGTTTTAATAAATTAGAAATTTCTATAGCTCTGTAAACAGTTCTAGTTAGGATCAACCATTTATTCTGTGCAATATTTAGATTATCAAAGTTAAATATATATTCTACTTTACCTAAAATAATATTTCCCTTGTTGTCTTTCTTTGAAAAATATGATTTTTCTTTTCGGTTCCCTTGAATCCTATCTAAAACAATATTTGAAATTTCTTGAACAGCTTTAGGTATACGTTCTGATTGTTGTAACACTTCTTCTATTGCAGGTTGATTGATAAATCTATCTACGTCTGCACCAGCCCATGCAAATATAGCTTGATCATCGTCCCCTGCAATAAATATGTCTTTAGATTTTTCTTTTAATATATCAAACATTTTCCATTGTATTGGGGATAAGTCTTGTGCCTCATCAATAAATACAACATCAAACGTTGGACATTTTTCTTTTTGATTAATAAATTGAGTTATCATATCTGTGTAATCAAATAAGTTATAAGATTTTTTGTAGTTTAAAAAATTTTCGTAAATATGATTTAAAACTTGAAAGTCTATATCTCTGCTCCATTCATTAGTATCATATTCATCTTCAATCGAAATATTTTTAATTCTAGCTTTATTAATTAATTTAAAATATTCGTTATCGCAATTAAGATAGCCGTTCTCATTTAAATCTGAATAATAGTTAACTCTTACACTTAATTCTTTTCCTATCTGTTCATAATGAACTGGCTGCATAACATTATCTTCACTCATTCCAAGAGTGTGAAAAGCTAAAGAATGTAAAGTTTGAAAAAATTTTACATCTGATTTTACATAGTTTTTATGTTTGTTTAAAAATCTTTCTTTTGCCTCCGAGGCAGCTTTTCTAGTAAAAGCAAAATATCCAATTTTATTCAATGAAACTCCTTTAGTTAAATAACTATTAACTTCATTTAACAATGTCATTGTTTTACCTGTTCCGGGAGGACCTAATATTTTTTTAATCATTAAAATACTTCTTTATTATCCTTTATTTTTAATATTTCTGTTTTAATTGTATCATTTAAAGACAAAGTCATTCCTTCTATGTTTAGATTTATTCTAATAACTTCTATTGCTTCAAAATTTGTTGTTTCATTATTTGTTTTAGGAAATCTTTTTTTGATTCCAAAATCTGCTTTATATCTTTCTTTTATTCTTTGAGCAGTTCTGGATTTATTTTCTTTCCACTCCTTATTCTTAAGGGTGTTAAAGAAGTTTGAAAATTTAAAATATACACATCCTTCTTCAATTAATACGGCTCCAGATTTAAATGATGCGTATGATTTAGCTCTTGGCCCATTTATATACTCCTCTAGATATTCATGTAATAACTCATTTGGAGTGGTTCCTTTTGGTGGTTCGTGTATTTCTACAGGGGGCAACAGTTTATCTAGAACACTTTCAAAATCATCTCCTTTTATTTTTGCCACGTACATATTTGCAGTTTTCATTATTAGAGCTCTTAATTCTTCCTGATCTTTTATTTGTTTAATATCTTTTGCTCGTACAGGTTTAGTCCCTTTATTTTCTGGAAGTTCAACGTTGAAAGTGTATTCAGGTTCTGGATAATTTATTTTTACTAGATTCGATAAAAGGGGAAACATTTTTTTTCTATCTGATGCGACCCCATATTTTCTTTTAAGACATTCTGCTTTCATACAAAAATTAACTATAGGCTCTTGAGTGCACATATATCCTTTAGAAGAATCTTTTCTCCAAGATCTAATTTTTTCTATAATCTTTTTTTCAGATGACCAGTCTCCTTCAATAACTCCATTAGAATCTTTTAAAAAATATTTTTGAGGTGCAGCCTTAACTATTTGTTGCCAGTTATCAGAATATTTTTTCTTAGCAAAAACCATATAGTTATATAAAAATCTATCTCTCCAATCGGATAATTTTGTTTTAGTCAAAATCTGTAAACAAGGAGGTCCATCTTCAAATTCTTCAGAACCTCCCTGTAAAACAGTTTTCACGAGGGTTAATGAAAACTCTTCTAATTCTTCTTTTGTTTTTTTGTTGTGATTAACTATTTTAATAAATTGTTCTAATGTGAACGATGATCCATCATAGTTTATAGCAACTCTTTGATCACCACTGAAATAAGGAAGATTAATATATTGTCCATTGGACCATTCATTCTTATCTTCATCAAAACCAAGTTCTGTTTGTTTAGGATATATTTCCGTGTTAGGTTTTAATTGCAAAGTAAACAATAAACTTTCTAAAAAATTTCTTAAAAATACAGCTTTTACTTTTGATTTTAAAAATAAATATAAATGTAAACCACCGCTTTTTGATTTAACTGGTATCAAGGGAAGACTGTTTTGTTTTATTAAATCTAAATATTTTTTATACGGAAAGTTATCGTAGCTATGTTGCGTATCATCAATATCAATAGCACCAAAACTAGCCATTCCATCATCATCACATGGTTGAATACCTATAGAGGTCTTTCCAGATAAATGATCCTTGTAATCTTCATTAGTTATTTCTTTAAAAGACCATCCATATCTATCTGGTTTTTTCTTACCAGTTTTCTCATCAATGGTGAACTTATCTAAATAGGCAATACCAAAATTTCTTTTTAAGCCGTTAAAAATTTCTGCAAATTCTTTCTGCATAAGCCCCTCTTGTGGGGCAAGCATAAACTTGCCCCTTGTTTTAATTAGAAATGAGCTTCTGAATTTTTTTCAGATACAGTAGACTCACCGTGTTTAACCTTTACATCACCTCTTGAAACACTTTCAGCAAAAGATTTAGCTTGTTGATATAAGGATGGATCTTGTACAGGTCCTATCTTACTAACCTCCCAACCAAACCAAGTGCCTTTATCATTTTGTTGTTGAACAGTTTTTAACTTATAAATGTGACTGAAAGATGCTGGTGTAAATAAACCATTTTTACCTTTCATCTTTATGCTTGCCATCATACTATTCCATTTTCTACTAATCTTTAATTGAGTAGATTTCATAGCAATCAGTGAAGTAGTTGGAGTTTGACCGCAAACAATTACGAAATGACTTGCAGTTTTTTCAATATAATTACCGTTAGGTAATCTATCTTTAAAAGAAGCATCTCTTTTTGTTTTAGTTAAAATATCACTAGATGATGGATGAATTCCAACTGGAGCTCCTGATCCTTCTCCTCTATCTTGCCATTCAATATACTCTAACTTATAATGACAAGGTAAAACATCTATTCCTTTTTCACCATCAAACAATTCTCCGGTCACAGAATTATAAATCATTCCAGGTTCTGAACCTTGAACGTATTTACCATCTCTCTTATTAACCTCTGGAGATAATTGCCCTAGTATTTTTAGAAAAGGTAATGCCAGATCATCATGACCCACATTACCAAGACCTTTATCTGCGTCAGCTTCGAATAAGCTTACAGCTAAAGCTCCCGCAGCTACTTTCTCAACTACTGCATTGGACTTTTTTATTCCTTGGTCCATTGTACTTTGTGCTTTGTTCATGTTTATTTCCTTACTATTTTTGTTCGACTCCCTGCGAACACGTTAAATAGATCAGAGGGCATATCTTTCCCAGATTCGATACGCTCTCTGACCAGTGCTTTGAGAGTCATGGGTTCAACCTTTAACTTCTGGGAGGGTTGATATCCATTCTCTACCGCAAGGTTCGCATAAGCGATTGCCTTGTTATCTTCGTTGCGTCCAAAGGAGACAGTGACCTCATTTTTAATAAGATCACCTAGACCGTTTTCACGAAGCCAGTTAAATGCTTCATCTTTCCTTTCTGGAGAAATAGAAGCACCGTAGACGGGTTTGACTTCTACTGCCGTACCGTCTGCTAATTTCAAAGTTGAGATATTCATTTCAGTCATCATGGTTGGAATAACTTCACCAGATAAAAGATCTATCTCTTGTTTTATTTTTTTTAACTCTTCTTCTTTTTGCAAAAATTTATCTTCAAGTGATCTTAATTTTACAACTTGATCTGATAAAACTTTTGCATCATTAATTTGATTAAATGATTCTGTTTGATCTTGTTCAAAGTTTATAGATGGCATAGTCTTTCATTTCCTTTCTGTAGTGTTTAAGTTTATCATATACTCTCTTTCTATTTCTTTTTATTAGATATAAATGATACTCTGATTTAATAATTCTGTCAAGATCTAGGATAATATAATATATATCTATGATCTTATCTAAAATAGACATTTGTTGACGAAACAACTTATACTCTAATTGTGTCTTTTTCATGTTAATCATGAAACGTCTATTCACTTTTAAATTTCCTTTTATACTTTCTACAATTGTTTTTGCTGTATAATATTTATTTCTTTCTTTCCAAAGGTTTTTATCCTCCATCAATTGCACCTTTCTCATGTAAATTAATCTCTATCGGGTAATAAATTTTTTCTTGTCTATCCCATTTTAATAAATTAAACTTACCGTTGGTAATATCTGCAGCTATAGAACAGGCCACTCCAATTATTGCAGGGTCACCTGTAAGTAGTAAATAATCTTTTTCAGTATAATCTTTTAATAAAGATCTTAACATAGCAACCAAAGGCCCTGGACTTAATATCATTTGAGAATATTCAGGTAGTAAAGTTTTTAATTTACCATATTTTTGAGCTCCCAAAATATTAAACTTTGGTTGACCTATAGTTGTACCAGGTAATTCTTGTATGATGTAAACTGTATTTTGCATGCTTTCGTATTTGACAAATTATAATCAAACGTGTTATAATACTTTTTTATAGAAAGATAAAGTATTAAATAGATGAATTATAAATTTAAAACAAAACCATACGCACATCAAATAACTGCGTTAGAAAAATCATGGAATAAAGAGGTTTTTGCATACTTTATGGAAATGGGGACTGGTAAATCAAAAGTTCTTATTGATAATATTGCAATGCTTTATGATAAGGGAAAAATTGACGGAGCATTAATAATAGCACCAAAGGGAGTATATCAAACTTGGTTTGACATTGAAATACCTACCCATATGCCAAAACATATAGAGAAAAAAATGGTCCTATGGAAATCTTCTTTTATGAAAGAAAATAAAATAGTTTCAAAAGAAGTTGAACCCCTATTTGAGTCAAGTTATGAACTTCATGTGCTTGTTATGAATGTAGAGGCTTTGTCTACAAAAAATGGAGTAACCTTTGTTGAAAAATTTTTAAGTTGTCATAAAACTTTAATGGCAATAGATGAATCAACGACTATAAAAAATCCAGATGCTATTAGAACAAAGTCTATAGTTAACTTAGGGAGGCAAGCTAAATATAGAAGAATATTAACAGGATCTCCTATTACTAAATCTCCATTAGATTTATATAAACAATGCGAGTTCCTTGATCCTTATTTATTGGATTACTCTTCTTATTACGCATTTAGAACTCGTTATGCTGTATTAAAAACGGCTAACTTTGGCGGAAGATCAGTGCAAATAGTTATTGGTTATCGTAATCTTGATGAACTATCTAAAAAATTAGAACCTTTTTCATATAGAATTTTAAAAGAAGATTGTCTGGATCTACCAGATTATGTTTATACAAAAAGAATTATTCAACTGTCTACAGAACAGAAAAAAATTTATACTTCAATGAAACAACTGGCTTTAGCCTCTATGGATAACAAAATAATGACTACAGCTACTGCATTAGTTCAGTTAATGAGACTACATCAAATAACTTGTGGCCATTTTACAGCAGACGATGGTTCTATAAAAGAAATTAAAAATGAAAGAATCGATGCTTTAATGGATATATTAAGGGAAGTTGAAAATAAAGCTATTATATGGGCACATTATAGACATGACATAGGGACCATTATTAAATCTATAGAAAAAGAATTTGGTAAAGACTCGTATGTTACTTATTATGGAGACACACCTCAAAACGAAAGACAAAACAATATTAAATTATTACAAGATCCAAATAGCAAAGTTAAATTTTTAGTTGGAACTCCTCAAACTGGTGGTTATGGAATAACTTTAACAGAAGCTAATGTTATGATTTATTATTCTAACGGATATGATTTAGAAAAAAGAACTCAATCTGAAGCTAGAATAAATAGACATGGTCAAAGTAGAAAAATGACTTATGTAGATATTATTGCGGAGAACACTGTTGATGAAAAAATCGTAAGCGCCCTCCGCAAAAAAATTGATATAGCTTCCCAAATAATGGGAGAAGAATTAAAAAGTTGGATATAACTATTTAATATCTATTTTTACACCTTCAATATCTTTTGGCTCATTCAAACCAAATTTAATTGTAAGGATACCATCTTTCATTTCCGCTTCATCTATTACAGTATCTGTTGGAAATGAAAATTGTCTATAAAATTTTCGTAAAGCCAAACCTCTTAAAACATATTCAATGTTCTTCTTGTCTTTGACTTCACCTTGTACTGTTAGAATACCATCTTTAAGTTCTACAATAATGTTTTCCTTATTGTATCCTGCAAGACCTAGTTCTAAACCGTACTTACCTTTTGCATATTTTACCACATTGTAAAAAGGAAAAGTTTTTACTTTTGACCAATTATCTAAAAAACCATCAAATATGTCATCAAACATTTGTGTAGTATTATTAAATAACTGTTTATTGAAAGAATTAAATAACGATAGCTCGTTCATAATTATCTCCTATTGTTAGCAAGTTAATTAGGCCAGCTTTAGTGCTGCGCCATATATATTATATAATAACTAAGAAGCTATTTTCAAGCGATGATATTCAATTATTTCTTTCTCTCTATCAAGGAATTTGTAGCTTATTTTTGTGCAATTAAAGTCTTCTTTTATCTTTTCACATATATTCATTTCATTAAATTCTCCACAGCTGTATACGTCAAACTGTATTATGGCGGGGTCAGGTTCATCCCAGACGTGCATTACAATATGTGACGTTTCTATTATTGCTGCACCAGTTATTCCTCTGTTTCCTTTCATATTACAGTATTTAATATATGGACCCATCATTACTTTCATACCTATATCCTTTATAAATTTTTTAAACCACCACCGCAAATAATCTTCTTCCATTGGAGGATTGTGTGCTTCTGCTCTTACGATTAAATGTCTATGAACTAAAACTTTATTATCCATTCTTTTGCTCATATAGTCGTTGTTAACAGTATGTCAACAAATTATTTTAATAAATCTGTAGCTGTTAATAAAATGGCAATGATCGATCCCATGCCTCCAATCAAGGCCCACATAATATGATTTAATTTTTTTTCTGTGCAATCATGTTTTCTTTCGTTCTCATCAAGACGTTCGTGTAGATTAGTTAATTCTTTTTTTAAACCAGTAAGATAACCATAAATAGATATTATATGTTCTCCGGTTGTTTTAGGTTGTTTTCCACTCCCGTTTGGCATTATACTATTCCTTGTCTGCGTTGTTGAATTAAAGCATAATCTGGACCCAATATTCCTGCATCAGCTAGAAATCTTTGACCTAAAGTTGGAGCTTGAGCAACAACTGTGGGCTGTTGATTAGGAGTGTAACTTATGTTTGTAGGTAATCTAACAGGAACAGTGGTCTGCCTTTCAGTAATTGGTATTAATCTTTCAGTTGGCTCCCTTCTAAAAGTTTTTACTCTAGGAGATAATAAATTTTCAATATAATTATCAAATTCATTAATTGGAGTATCTAACCTAACTCTTTCCAATCGTTTATATAAATTATCAAATATGCTTTGAAGGGCATCATTTTGTCTTTTCACTCTACTTGCACCAATAGGATCTTCTTTTTTAATTCTTTCATTTAAAGATTCAAAAGCATCTTTACTATATAAGGGAACTTTCAATCTACCATTTAATAAAGTATCTGTTTCTGTTTTAGTTAAACGATCCTCTAATAAATTAGATAGTTTACTTTTCAAAATACCTAAATTTCTAGCATCATTTAATGTATTATACATATTTTTTTGTGATTTAAATGACTCCATTAAATATGTTTTATAAGAAGCTAATTTTGATTCAGGTGAAGATGCTGCACTATAAGCATCCTTTGCAAATTTGCTTCTAATATTTTTTTTATCATTGTTGAAAGAAGTAATTATAAAAGGCATACTAGCTAAGGGTTTTGCTTCATCAAGTCTTACACCTGATAATAATGCAGTAAACTCTGCTGTGCCATCTCTTCTTGTTCCGTAATCAGTAAATTTACCTGTGGCTCCTTCCCAAACTCTTTGAGCCGATGTAACAGCTCCAGGAGTTAGTCCTCCTAAGATATGATTTAAACTTTTAGCTATTCTCACGCTTCCATTATCTTGTGGATAGTAAATTGTTTTTCCGTCTTGTGTTTTGCCACCTCTTAAAGTTACGTCTACAGCTGTTTCAGTGCCAATAGATTCTGTAACAAACGGAGATATAAACTCTGTTATAGCTCCTTTTCTTCCTTCGCCGCCTAATATTCCTCCAAATAAAGAATTCATAACAATCGTATCCACACTATCTTTATTTAGACTTCCATCTGAAAAAGAATTTAAAATAGCATTAACCGATGTAACTAAAGAATCATATGGATTAGAATAAGAAAAATTATAATATTTAAAATTACCATTGGAGTCTGGTGCACTTACTGGAATTAAAGTTGAATTTTTTTGATATTGTGGAGCAAAAGACCTTTGAAAAGAATCCATTTGATCTTCACTAATTCCAGTCATATATTGTGCAGTTTTTTGAGCAACAGTTCCTATGCCACCTAATACAGTTGTAACACCAACTAATCTTCTTGCTCCCATTTGTCTTATAAAAGGATTTGTGCTTGTAAGTTCTCTTGCTCCAATAGAAATTATATTAGATGTAGTTCTTAAAATTTCAGCTGGAAAAGCTATAAAATTTCCTAAAGGAAGATTTCTTATATTTTCTATAATCTTTGGAACTTTACTATAAGTTGGAACTGTATTAACAGTTAAATAAGAAGAGATATCTTCCAATGCCTCTGTTACTGTTTTTCTTTGTCCTGTTATAGAATTAATAGGATTAAATTCTTCTTTAGCAACTGTTTTATACCAATCTTTAATGTTATTAAAAAATTTAGTTTCCAATACTTCTTTTTTAGATCCATTAGCCATTTTAATTATATCATCTGGATTACCAAAAGCGGTTCTTAAGGCACCTTGATATGCTGTATCCGTATATATTTTCCATACGTTATCGGCCCCTTGATAAACGTCTGTAAGTTTTTTCATGACAGGGGTATTCATTAATTTATTAAAACTTATTTTACCGTCTTTAGCTTTATCTAAAACTCTTTTCATTTCTTGTATTTGAACGTTTTGATCTATTACTCCTCTTTCAATCAAACGTTCTACTCTACCAATTTTTTCTAAATCTGTTTTGGCTCCTGCAAATATATCTTCTGCAACTAATTTAAAACCATCTCTAAAACTAATATTTTGTCCAATTAATCCATTAGCCAAAGGAAACACACTTGCTGTTGTAAAATTTCTAATTTGAGTAACAGGAGATAATATTGTTTTAGCTATTTGAGCTCCTGCTTTTAATCCCATAAAAGATTTATAAAAAGGTATATTATATAAACTTGCCGTAATTTCTTTTGCACCAATTAATGCATCAGCTATTTCTGGTGCCGCAAAATACTGTCCATTAAACAGTTCACTTGTTGTAGCAAGTTCAGATAAATCTAATGCTTTTGTTTCTCTACTTGCTATGTTTTTTAAATTATTAAACAATCTAGGATTGTTTAATAATCCTTTTCTTATTAAATCTTCCTTAGTAAATATAAATCCTGGTTTGTTAAAAGAGTCTTTACCTTTTTCTAAAAACGTATCAAAAGCTCTTCTTCCATATATTTGTTTTGATTGTTCAATAACTGTATCTACAGCAGCATTAACAAAATCTGTAGTTTCAATATCTTTAGTTATTATTTTACCAGTTATAGGATCTTTTATTTTTGCACCTAATGCTGCATCTTCAATACTAAATAATTTTCGTATGACATCAGGAAGTTCTTGACCTTCTTTAACTGCTTCTTTTCCAAGGACTCTTTCAGATATACCTTTAAAAATAGTTGATGGATTTCTATTTGATTGAATAGCTAAAGATTTAATTTCTAACATTTCATTTTTAGCAAGTTTATTTATATTTTTTTCTAAAGTGTTTTTAAAGATATCTTGCGTAGGTCTTACTTTTTCTCCTAATTGTTTTTGAGTCATAGAAATTGCTTGATCTCTAAGAACTCCTGTTTCATATCTTTTTTTAAAAAATTCAACAGCTTTTGTTTCTAGTAATGGATTGTATTTAAATCTTTCATTGTTGAAAGCTGCCAGTCTTTGATTAACATAAGTATTATAATCTAAAGCTTGAGCTCCTTTAAAATCAATATCTTTTATAAATTTGTTATATCTTTCTTGTGAAGATATTACTAATTTATCTAACTTAATTACATCTCCTCTAACCTTTTCGTTAATGGTGTTTAATATTTCTTTTTTTGTAGTATTATCCGTTGCTTTAATATAATCATTTATTTTATTAGATTCATGTTGAATTATTAATTTAGATTCTCCCTTATCAAATAAATTAATTTTAAAATTATTTACAATATCTTTATAATTATTTTCTAAATTAGTTGCTATGTTAACTAAAGTTTTTTGTTCAGAAGCAAGTTTATTATTAAAATCAATTTGTATTTGTTTTATTTCAGGTCTTACTGGTCCAGGACTTGTAAACTGATCCTTTATTCTTGTTAAACCTCTTTTAACCTCACTAATAAAACCACCTTCAGTTGGTATATATCTCCAATCTGAATCATCCACTCCAATTTTTTTAAGTCCCTTATCTATTAATCCACCTTCACTTAATATTGAATTAAATGTTTTTTGTATTAAACTATTGTCTCCCTTACCAACTAATGTTTCTATTCCTTTTTGAACTGGATAATTAATTGCTCTTAGTACTTGACCTCCAACATAAGTCACTGGTTTTGTTGCCATTAATCCATATTTAAATCCTAATGTACCAGCAATAGGTAATAAAGTTACACCTGCTCCTATGGCAGTTCCTTCTGCTCCAAATTTAACTTTTGATTTTAAAATTTCAGCAGCGCGTTCTCTTCCTTCTAAACCTTCTAAATCTGTTTTATCTATCAATCCTAATTCTTCAGATATTGTAGAAATAGTTCCTGGAGTAGAAACAGCAAAGTCCGTAATACCGCCAATTGTTCCAAAATAACCAGCACGTTTAATTAATTCAACTCCTTTAGCAGGAGCACTTAAAGAAGAAAGTTTAGTCATTTGACTAACATTCTTTAATTTAGAAATACCACCTGCGATTTTTAAAGCAGCACCTGCTGGAACACCGAATTGAGTTAAAACAGAAGTTATATCTCCAATCGCTGTTTTTGTATCCGGAGTTATTTTTTCAAATAAATTTTCTATATTAGATAATAAATTTGTATCTGCTAAATAATCAATAGGTAAGGCACCTAGTTGCAATAAACCCTGAATAGCTTGGCTTCCACCTTTAATAACACCTTTTGGTAGATCAAGAATATAATCACCTAAAGTTACATCACTTCCACGTGCGATGGCTAATTCATCCTCTTGAAAAAGTCCTTTTAAACCTTCTAAAGCCATAATTACTTCTAACCAGTCTCTGGAGGAATAATTAAGTTAACCCCATATTTAATATTGAATTTACTTACATCACTTTGAGTTCTAATATATGCAAAATCTTGTAAAGCTTCTTCACTATTAGATAATAACATAACAATATCGTTTGTAATTTCTTTCGGTAATCTATCTCTTAATTGTGTGTAAGATAATTTTTCAACGGGTTTTTCAACTACGGTAGCATCTTGCGGACTATTTGATCCAAAAGAAATAGTAGAAGCAATTAATTTATTGTCTTCTACTTCTTCAATATCTCCGCCAACAGCTTTCATTACTCTTCCGCCAGAAGCAAGGTTCATAAACTGTGGATATACAAGTTCAAATCCTTTTGATCCTCTAAGAGTATCTAATTGTGAGTTTAATTCTAATAATTCTCTATCAATAACTTTAGTATCTTTTTTAGCTGCTAAAGCATCTTCTCTTCTTCTTTTAGCATCTTTTATATTGTTAACTAATTTAGTAATTTCTCCATAAACAGGAGTCGAAGTCAATGCTTGTACACTTTGAGCAGTAACAGGATCTAATTTAATATTTTGTGTTAAGAGTTCACCATAAACTTCTTCAGTGTTTCTTCCGGTTGCAGCAGCTTGTTTTTCAGCTTGTGCTCTTAAAATTTTTAAACCTTCTGGTAAAGTGCCAGCTCTAATTTGTTGTTGTTCTTTTTCTTTTCCGGCTTTATAAGCTGATAAAATTATATCTTTTTCTAAAGACTCTTCTTGTTTCATCCTAGGTAAAATAAGATCAATAGCTGCATCAACTTTATCTGATATAGTTCCTTTCTTTTTTAAAGCTTTACTTAATGCCAAAAAACCTTGAGCTTTTTTAGAATCTTTATTTTTTAATAAATTTTTTAATTCTTCGGATTCTCTTCTTATTTCATCTGAAAGATTAAAACCAGGTGTTTTAGTTTCTTCATACCTTGGATTTTTAATTGCCACTTTATTAGATGGGGTTGAAGTAATTATATTTTCTGTTCTAATATCTTCGCTTGGTCCATACGACATTATTTTTTCTTCTGTTGCTCGTGCGTCTCTTAATCCTCTTTCAATTCTAGCTCTATCAGCGGCTGAAAGTTGAGTGGAAAGTCCTCTTTCTCTTAATTTTTTTTGAGCATCACTTTCTAAAAAACCATATCCTCTTTGTATCTCTGGAGTTTTGTATCCACGTAATTCTCTATCAGCTAACTGAAGTTGTCTGTTTTCTAATTGTAACTGTCTTTGTTCTTCATCAAATTTTTGTCTAGCTTGTCTTAGTAAATTTAAACCACTATTTTCATCTTGAGTTGACATAAAACCAACTTTAGGAACTACAGAAGGAGCAAATCTTGTAAATGGATCATAACCTTCATTAGCCATAATTCTTCCTCCATTAAAATATTGTGATCTAGGTTCAACATGAGACATGATCCCTGTTCCTTGATTTGCTTGACCACCTAACTTAAACATTGGTCTTTTAAATACGTTATACATAACTATCTATTAAAATAACTAGCCAAACCAAAAGCACCAGCTCCCGCACTTAATGCTTGAGATAAAGGACTAACTTGTTGTTCAGGAATACTAGTTTGTCTAAATCCAGGTTGAGGATATCCAGCTAATAATCCTCTTATACCAGATCCAAGGGTTTCTAATCTTGTAAATGGTTCTTGAAAAGCAAATTGTGCAGCTTGTCGTTGAGCATCTAATACTGCTTGTTGATAAGCTAAATTTTGTGTTCCAACTTGACCTAATTGTTGAATTTGTTGTCCAGCTAACGATGGCTGTAATGTTGCTAGCTGTCCTTGTTGACCAAAAGCTTGGCCAGCTAAAATGTTAGCTTGTTGAAAACCTTGTTGTCGAAGTTGAGCTTCTAAAGCTGCTCTATCTTGTAAAGTTTGAGCACCAAATTCTGCTCTTTGAACTCCTTCTCTTGCTCCTCCAAAAGCTCCTCCTGCGATTGCATTTGCAGCAAGTGCATTTTCTTGTATTTGCCTTTGTCTATCAAACTCTGCAAGAGTAGTTGAAATAACATCTTGTTGATAAGGAGACATAAATTGTTGATATGCTTGTGGCCCTGAATATGCAGCTGCTTGTTGTAAGAAAGGTTGATATCCAGCAATACCTGTTCCTTGACCAATTCCTGTGACTGCACCTGTTGTTGGGTCAAAGGTTAGTGCACCAAGTCCTGCTTGGGTGGCAGCTTGTTGTTGAGCTTGTTGTGTTAGAACATTTTGCCCGGCTATTTGTGGAGACATTGCCGTGAGTTCTGCAGCAGTTGGAGCTTGTCCAACTCTTTTAGTTAATAAATCTAAATAAGATTGACCTGCTGCTTCTAAATACGGGGCCGGACGTGAGATCGTTGTTGTTTCTGCCATTATGCTACCTTCTTAGTTTTTTTAACTTTTTTCTCCAAAGATTTCATTAACTTATACATCTTTTGAGCACCTTTGTTAATACTTCCTTTTCCAGCGCCTCTTACTGCATCTGCTGTAAACACAAATTCGTTTCTACTTAACATCGCAGGAACATCATCTGCTTTTTCTTTAATTCCAACTGGAATAAAACCGCCTTTTTTTCTTAAATCTAACTCTGTTACTCCACCTTGATTTTGTCTTACAGGTATCTCACTACCCATTATACCACCTTTTGCTTTTTTATTCTTATTTTCATCTTTAAATTCATACAAAAATTGTTTTTGTGTATAAGTTAAATTATCTAAATTTGTTTTAAAAAATCTTTGTGAAAGACTTTCTAAATCCATAGGTAATGTTTTAGGAGGTGTAGTTGGTCCTCCTGTTTCATAATCTATTCTACCACCCATAGCCATAGCTGGTGTTAATTTAATACTCAATATTCCTTCAGGATCATTCATTAATCCACCGCCTGCAGATAATGATCTTATTCCAAAAGCTTCTGGTTTTAATAAGCTAGTAATTTTTTCTTTTTCAGGTTGAACTTTTAATCTTTGATATTCTTCTTCACTTAATGCTTTTTCAGGTTCAGGTACGCCTGCTTTTTCTAAAAGTCCTATTGCTTCAGCATAACTAGCTGCTCCTACTGCTGTAGAAACTAACATAGTTTTATCTAGTTCTCTATCAACTATTTCTCCTGCAGCATTTCTTATAGGTTTTGTATAAAGGTCTTGTATGGCTTTTGTACTTAAATCTTTAACAGCATCAAATCTTTGTGAAATAGAAACATTAGGATCTAACGAACCAGCTTTTTTAATTAAATCAAGATATCCAGGTTGTGTTCCAGGTCGTGTTCCATATGTTTTTACTAATTCTTCTGCAGATCTAGCAGGAACATCAGAAGGACTTATTCCACCACCAGTTACTAATGAACTTTGTAATTCTTGTGCTGTTCTACCTAATTGTTGTCCAGTCGAAGGATCAAAAGTTAAAGCGTCTGGTCCACCTGTATA
>Ga0194134_10003276_pt1 | contig 17689 bp, 13 predicted proteins | sample TA2KigOff0mmetaG_FD_148602 | JGI IMG/M metagenome (GOLD analysis project Ga0194134, IMG submission 148602) | Freshwater microbial communities from Lake Tanganyika, Tanzania - TA2015056 Kigoma Offshore 0m | ecosystem: Environmental > Aquatic > Freshwater > Lake | place: Tanzania: Lake Tanganyika... | reverse complement strand
AGGCAGCCTTTGAAGGTGAATGCAGTGGGTTTCGGCCCCACTGATCACGCCGTCCGCCATGCACTTCCCCATTCTTGAACCTGTACGCCCGTCGACACTCTGCAGCCACGGAAATCCCCGAAGAGCCGAAACGCTTCGTTCTTTCCGTCAGCCTGCGTGCCGTATGACGTGAAAAAGTTCCGTATGAGCGCTGAAATCAGCTGCGACCGCTGGTCGGAGCCGGGGGCAGCGCTCAAGCCGGCCTCGAAGCTGGCGGCATCCCACTTCTTTTCGTATTTCCCCCAGCCGCCGGCGTCCTGCCGGTTGAGATTCGTGAAGAAGGCCTCGTCGCCGAACTGCTGCCGAAGCCGCTTTGCGTCTTCAAACAGCGTCGCGCCGAGATAGACGCCAGGCAGCGGGGCTTCGGGATGGTGTTCGCGAATGGTATCGACATAGCCGCCGAGAATGGCGCTGGCCACATCTTTCTTCCCGATCATGTAGTAGGGGACGAGAAGGAACTTTCGATTAGCGAGCCACGCGGTGTGCTTGGGGATGACGCCGGCGAGTTTGGGCAACCCGCGGGCGGTTGGGTCGCCCTGCATGATGCGGTGCAGCACAGCCATGAAATGGCTTTTGCCGGAGCCGAAGCTCCCGTGGAGGAACGTGGCCTTGGAGAGCCCGGTCTCGAGGGCTGCCTTGAGGAAACCGAGGGCCTCGTCAAACTTCCCGGCGAGTTCGGGGGTGACGACATAGCTGGAGAGCGTTTTGGCGGCTGCCTCGTCGCTCACGCCATTCGTGAGTTTCAGCACGAAATCATCGCGCTGGACCGATTCAGGGATATCGATCAGTTCGGCAAGCAGGGGCATCCGGTTTCCTTTCAGGCACTCACCACGACGAGGGGGTTAGTATGCCATATTTTGGGCGTTTTTCTTCGACCGCACGTTACGGAAGCGGCGACTGGTGGGAGTCGAGTGCCGCGTCGTGAAACAGGTCGACGTATTTGTCGTAGCGGAACCGGCGGTTCCGGGCGTGTCCCGTCATCTCCACAAGGATTCCCAGGTCCACGAGCCGGCTGACGAGGTCATTCGCGGCCGGGTAGGTCGTGCCCGTGAGTCCCCGCACCTCGTTCACGCTGACGATGGGCCGCTCGTAGAGGCGGTCGAGCACGCGGTAAGCCTTTCCGGCCATTCGGCTCAGGCGGTCGGCAATCATCGCCCGGTCGTGTTCCCGCAATGCGAGGATTCTGCGGGCGGTCTCGGTGGCCTCGCCGCAGGTCGCGACGACCCCACGCAGGAAAAAGAGCAGCCAATTCTCCCAGGCACCGGTATCCCTGACGGCCTGCAGCCGTTGGTAATACTCCGCACGATGGGCCTTGAGAAAGTGCGACAGATAGAGAACCGGCTTTGCCAGCACGTCTCGCTCGCAGAGGAGAAACGTGATCAAGAGCCTTCCCACTCGACCGTTGCCATCGAGAAACGGGTGGATGGTCTCGAACTGGGCGTGGGCCAATCCGATCTTCACCAAAAGCGGCAGACCGGAATCATCGTGGAGAAATTGCTCCAGAGATGAGAGAGCCGTCTGTACTTCACCCGGCGGTGGCGGCACGAACGTCGCAGTCGCCAGTGTGCTGCCCGCTGGTCCGATCCAGTTTTGCTTGTCACGAATCATGCCAGGCGCAAGATTCCGGCCCCGTCCTCCGCGGAGGAGTTCCTCGTGGATTTCGCGGATCAGCCGCACGGAGACGGGAAGGTCTGCGAGCCTCCGGAGCCCGTGATTCATCGCCCGCACGTAGTTGACGAGTTCATCGACGTCACGCGGGCGGTCGGCGGCGAGGATCTCGGCTTCGGCTGCGAGCAGGTCGGCGAGCGAACTCTGCGTCCCCTCGATCTGGCTCGACAGAACTGCTTCCTTGCGGACGTACATCGCCACGAAAAGATCCGCGTTAGGGAGCGTCTGGATCGATCCGTCGAGCCGGCCGAGGGCCCGGTCTGCCTGCGAGAGCAGGACGTACATCTCGGGGGTGATTGAGATGGGCGGAGAGGGAGGCAACGCGGCCGGGATGAAGGCGCGATATCCACCCGGCTGGAGGGTGTAGGTGCCAGCCCGGTCGGGCAGCTTCTCGGAATGGCCGGAGGTATGCATGCGGTTCCGAACCTTGCACAAGGCTCACGCAGTCAGCGTATGATAAAGGGGAAGTTTATCATGGATGGATTTTTGTAGCCAAATGAAAGGCAGAGCCATCCTCGCCGTCCACAGGTTTGGCGGGGCATGGCGTCCCCTCCCGCGTAGGGTCCAATGGCCTTTTCCAGGATGAAACCAGCATGAACGCACCGCTTCGCACTGCGATTGTCTACGACTTCGACGGCACGCTCGCGCCGCGCAACCTGCCGGAGCATTCTTTTCTGCCGGCCCTCGGCATTGATGAGCCTGCCGCCTTTTGGCGGGAGGTGAAGGAGGAGGCGAAAGCGCAGGACGGTTGCGAGATCCTCGCTTACATGCACCGAATGCTCGAGGTGGCGAAGGCGAAGGGCATGATCGTCACGCGGCAACTGCTCCAGGAGCACGGTCAGAGCGTGCCGCTCTTCGCCGGCGTGGAGGATTGGTTCGCCGAGATCGACGCCTATGGTCGTGAAAAAAATCTTGCTATCGAACACTACGTGATTTCGTCGGGCATCCTGGAGTTCATCGAGGGCTGCCGGATTTACCCGCGTTTTCGCAAGGTGTTCGCCTCAGCCTATGCATACGATGAGGCGGGGCATGCGAAGTGGCCGTCGAGTGCCATCAACTACACGAACAAAACGCAATTCCCCTTTCGAATCAACAAGGGGATCGACAACGTCTGGGATAATTCCGCAATCAACGCCTGGCAGCCGAAGCAGGAGAGGCCGATACCGTTCTCACGAATGGTCTTTTTAGGCGATGGCGATACCGACATCCCTTCGATGAAGATGGTGCGACAGAAAGGCGGGCAGGCCGTGGCCGTCTTCGACCCGGAACTCTTCGAGCAGCGCAAGTCTCAGGGCCGGCTCGAGCGGCTCATTGCCGAGGACCGTGTGGACTACGTGGCCGAGGCTGATTATTCGTCGGATTCGCTCTTGCGAGTCGTAGTCCGAGGAATCCTCGGGCGGATGGCGTTGCGCGAGAGCTGACCGCGGCGTAGGGCCCAATGTTCAGGTCCAGCTGTTGGACGTGGTCATTGCAAACGTCTTCTTGCAGGCCATGCACTGGATGTCGCAGCCAAGATTCGAGCCCGCAGCGACGTATCCCTTGCCGCAGTGTGGGCAGCGGCCGAAACGATCGCCTGATGTATTCGAGGCGTGGGGTGCTTCCGCCTGCTCCGCTGCTGCGTTCGCGGCACAAATGTCGCAAAGCTCCGTCGCGTCCTCCTCGTTGTAGACAAGGAGAATCTGGCATTCGGGGCACCGGGCGGACCAATGATGCTCTGCTGGCGGCAGACGGACTTTTCGTGAGCAGGATACGCACTGCACAACGTCTCGCTCAGAGACCCTGATAGCCATGCCTGTTTCGGCGCTGCGGCTCCACCAATCCTGACCAACAGGCGTCAGCAGCGCCTCATAGGCGTGCTGGAGCCGGGAGAAGTTTTTCTCCATCGCCTTGAGTTCTTCGCCCTCGAGATGCGGGTGACGATCTGGATGATACGCCCGGGCGAGCGTGCGATAGGCCTGGTCGATCTGGTCTCTCGCAGCGTTGCGCGGCACGCCCAGAACGTCATAGGCTTCTTGGGCGACCTGCCCATCGTCGTGGGTGCGATAGAAGATGCGGTGCAAGAAGCCAAATTCAGCCTCGGAGATGCCAATGCGGCTGGCAAAGGACGCGAGCCACTGAAGCTCCGCATCGTGGATCACAAGATCGGCTGCAGCCAGCCGAAAGCAACGTCTCATCAGCAGGGAAGCGAACTCGCCGTTGGGTGAAAACGTGGCCAGTGCGATATCCAGGCGTTCCTTTGCCTTGATCGTCGTGCCTTCGAGGAGCCTTTCCATTGCTGCATTGGAAAACTGCGACCAGGTCTCGCCCCACTGTTTGTTTGATCCGGTGAGTTCAAGTGCAGCAATCGACTTGAGCTTTTCGGCGTCGATGGCTGGCGTCAGGGAGGCGTTATCCTCCTGAAGAAACTGTTCAATGCGGTCTTTCTCTCGTTCCGACAGCTCTTTGTCAGCTTTCGCAAGCGATGCGTAGACCGCGGCTGTCATGCGAAGCAGTCGTTCGGTGGGTAGGGTAGGGCTTTCGGTTTGTGCGCCGAACCAAGACTCGATAGCGCCACCCGCCGCCGCACCGATCCCCGCGCCAACGGGGCCGCCAACCATTCCTCCAAGGATCGCGCCGCCAACCGTTCCCCACCAACTCATCGTCCACGTCCTTTCAAGGCGATCGTGACAGGCTCGGATCTTCTTCACTCTCTGCTGGCTCTGGCCCGCGAGATTGTTTGTTACTGGGCCGCTTGCCAGCGGCCTTCTTGGCGCGTTTGGCTTTGGGGGGCGGGGTCCAGGCGGCGAGGTCGCTGATGGACTTGCCGAGCCGCTGGCCTTCGGTGGCGACGAAGCTCGCGAAGGAGTCGGCCATCGAGATGCCGAACTCTGGATCGATGGCGCCGTGGTATTGCTTGAGCCATGGCAGCAGATCGACGAGCACGGCCAGCAGCGGGAAAAGCCTGGGGTCGTCCTGCGTGCCTTGGCGGTCTCGAATATCCACGTAGAGGCCACTCACCGCTTTCGCGAGCTGGAGATGGTCGCTGCCGGCCCAGGCCACGAGGGCTGTGCCGTCGGCCGTGGTGACATGGGGAAAACTGACGAACCGCTCCTTTGGCACGTCGAGTTTTCCTCTGAGCCGCCAGAACGGGCCCGGTAGGAAATCGGCCTGGGCATACTTCGGCGGCACCGGAATGTCGCCGACCGTCTTTTGTTTTTCGCGGGCGGCTTCATCGGCGGAAATCTTTTCGGGGTCGCCGTCGGGGAGATTTACGCGGGCGTCGATCGCATCTTCGGCACGCTGGAGTTCCCAGGTGCGTTCCCACTGCTTGCGTTTGAGCAGGCCCGACGGCTTGTAGCGTTCGATCGGCAGGGCAGGCACGGCCTCGCTTGCCACGAGTTCTGTGACGAGAGCGAGCACATCGAAGGCGCGGTCATCTCGAAGAACCTCACCGGCCTCCTGGAAGAGCGGGTCGCGGCGGGCCTCGTCGGCGATTCTCGCCACCGACAGGATCTCGCCTTCCTTCACGTTGGGGAATCGGGAAGTGGGCGTGCCAGAGTCGTTCATGCGGCCGTCGAAATCAAAATAGCTCTCGATCCGGTCGAGGAGCCACCCGCGGAGGGCTGTGGCCGTCTGTTCGGCATACGGGGTCGTGTTCCACCGCCGCTTGTATTCGGGCTGCTCGATGAGCCGGATGTTGGCGTCGAGAGCCTGGCCGCTGATCCGGTCGATCCGCTTCTGGACGAGCGCCTTGTAGTTGGCGGGCCAGTGCGCGGGGATTTCGGTGATTGGCGTGGACCCGTGCCGCTCGAACCACGTGGTCGAAGTCTTTCCCGTGGCGACCTGTCGGGCGAGGACGATCTCGAAGGCTCGCTGGCCGAGATCAATCCCGGGAACCTGCTCCAGCGGGTAGGTCAGCTCGTCTGCCGTGAGGCCGTAGAGTTTGTAGCACTGCCAGTCGAGTTCCTCTTGGAGCGCGATCATCAGCCGGCGGTTCGAGTGCCACGTCGCGGACGCCTCTTCCAGGGCCCGCTTGAGCGTGGGCCACACGGCGGGCGGCGGGTCGGCCGACGCGCCGACGGTCCAGCGGCGGATGACTTCGGCGGGAGCGACGTCGGCCTGCGCGTCGGCGAGGGCCTGGATGCGGCGGGTGATGTCGAGGGGGGCTTCCGATGAAAGGGGCAATGATTTGAGCGTCCCCGAATTGAAGTTGAATCGCTCCTCCCAAAGCCCACCCGAGAATCCGCCCCGAGGAAAGCAAACCTGTCGCATCCAAAATCCCGAGCATGAGCAGTTTAGGAGCCCCAAGAGCGCCAGGGCATCTTCGACGGTAGCGGAGTCGCGGAGCTTGATAATCGGCGCCGTTCGGTCGAAAACCTTGACGCCATTGTCAAAAGAAAAATGGTTATGAGTGGCGATGAAAGCGGACGCGATAGACATTGGCTTTCGGTATCGCCTTGGAAAAAACATTGAGTGCTCATACCAGCGCAGGCCACGATCCTCGATGAACTGGCCGAAATCGCGACGACGCTTTAACGTAGCCCGGATTGGCCATACATGGCGTCGTAGGGGCAGCGGTAGTTCGGTGAGTCTGCTTCCGTCGCTTTTGCAGTAAGGAAAGACGCTAGCCTCTTTTGGCGTCACGAAAAAATCCCTGACATCTTCGCCGGTGGTCACTGGTACGACGGCAGTCGCAAGGCCCGTGGTACGCGTTGCGTTTATGGGAAGGTAAAAGGCATCGTCTTCGCCCGTATGCGTGCTTCGTCCGATGTCTTCGATAGAGTCCGCGAGACGCCGCGTGCACTTGGCTTCGAGTAAGTCCTTCAATCCGCCGGGGCCATCACTGGCGCCTGCCCATGGATGATTGTGAAACGCTTCGCGTGGCTCATCCGCGACTGCTATGTAATCGTTAGTCGTAGCAGCATGATCGAGGTTGTGGACGATTGCGCGCCATACGGGTCCAGGACCGCATGATGTATCGCCTGTTGGATCGCTGCGCACTCGGTGAACAACGCGGACGTGAGGACTGACAGGCGCGCGCCGCCGGCCGAGAAGGATGACGGTCGGTGTGTCGTGGCCTGGTATTTGTGCGCCGCTAGTGTCGATGACAGTGGTGAGATCAACCGTTGGAAAAAACTCTTCGACTAGTTTTTTTCCGAAAGTCGCCGTCTTGAAGCTGTTAGAAGTTATTTGGCCGGAGTATCCGCCTGGAGCAGCCACTTTGAAAATCTGCTCGCAGAATGGCACGGAAAGAGTGAACGAACGGAAGCAGGAGCCAAATCGCTTGCGATATCGCTCCTTCAGAGCATCGTCTTCAACGGCTATGTACGGCGGGTTTGCGACCACGGCGTGGTATTGACCCCAAGCCAGCAGCCGCCGCAGCACATCGAGATTCTCAGCCGCATAGACGTGGTCGCAGGCCTCGTCCTGTGCGTTGGTCTTTGGTTTTGCAGCCTTTCCCCCGCGGCCCTTCTTCAGCGGCGCGGCCGCCTCGTCGAGGCCCGCCATCGCGAGGCCGGTCTGCGTCGTCGGGGCGTCCTTGATCATCGTCGCGTGCAGCAAGGAGTCGCCGCAGGCGATCTGGAGGGCGAACGCCGGCGCGTCGGCCAGTCGGCTGATATCCGCCGCCTGCATCGCCGCAAGCAACAGCCGGAACCGGGCGATTGCCGCGGCAAACGGGTTGATGTCGATGCCGTGGACGCAGGCGAGCGACCGGATGACGAGCTCGCGGCGGCTGGCGGCGGGCTCGGTACGGAGCAATCGGTCAAAAATCCGCTTGAACGAGCCGATCACGAGATGCCCCGAGCCGCAGGCGGGATCGATCATCTTGAACGTGCCGGCTTTGAACTCGGCTGCAAACTCGTTGAGCGCCGGCTCCAGCGTGCGGTCCAATAAAAACTTCTCGACGAAGTCGGGGGTCTGGAGCAGGGCGTAGCGCTTGCGGGCGGCCTCGGAGAGGTCTTGGTAGAGGTCGCCCAGAAACCGTGTGTCCCACCTCGGATCTGTGAAGTCGTGGGTGAGGTGGCCGGTTGCGGGGTCGATCGCCTGGAAGAACGTGACGAGCGACGTGGCCGCTTCGGGGGAGAGCCACGTGGGCAGCGAGCGGATCGGGTTCACCGATCCAAAGATGTCGGCCGTGCCGGGGAGTTTGGCGAGCCAATCACAAAAATCGAGAAGGTATTCGCGGTCGGTTTCGGTGGGGTGGGAGCGGAAGAAGGCGAGCCGGGCGTCGCGGGCGTCTTCGAGCCGCTCTTGCGTGGGGCCGGCAATCCGCGCCGCATCGACAAGAACATTGTCTTCGAGGAACCGGGCGAACACGCACGAGAGAATCCAGGCGACGGCCAGCTGAGTAATCTCGCCTTCCCGCCAGGCCTCGAACGTGGCGGCGGTACGGCGGGCGGCCTGCGCGCGGGCGTATTCGTCGGCAAGCCGGCGGCCGACGTCGGGCACGTCGGGCGAGGTGGCCCGGGTGCGGAGGTCGTCTTGGATGGAGACGACGAGTCGCTTCAGGTCGGCCAGGAGCGCGGCACGGTCGATCATGCGGGGGTTGGCTCGGGCGGCGTGCCGCGATGAAGGTTTTTGATCCAGCCGAGTGGGACGACGGCCTTCTGGCCCGTGCCCTCGAGCGACACGAGCCGGCCGTCGAGCCGGGGGGCGTCGCCGCCGGGCACGAGGAGCCAGACGCCGGGGACGCCGCCCCGCGTGCCGCTGGATTGGGCAAGCGAGGTGAGGACGTCCATGAGATCGTAGCGGGCGAGGATCGCGGCGCGGATGAGCAGGAGCGGCCGCCGCTCGGTGAGGAGAGCTTGCTTCAGGATGTCACCGGCCTGCTTCGCCATGCGGCAGAGGTTTTCCCACTTGCGGCCGCTCGCCGGATCGTCGGAGGCGACGACGACGTCCCAGGGCACCTGGTTGTCGCGGGCGAGTCGCTGCATGGCGGCGAGCATCTGGGCCTCGACGTCGATCGTGGCCACGCCGTAGCGGTTCGCCAGTTCGTCGGCGGCCGCGTCGTAGAGCTTGGGCGGTGCGAGGATCGCGACGAACTGGCCGCCCTTGGCCGCACGGGAGAGTTGGGTGTCGAACTGGCGGGCTTCGAGACCGGCTGGGGAGAGTTGATCGGAGCTGCGGGGGGGCGTGGCGGGCGACGCCGATGGAGCCGCGGCGGTCGCGGGAGCGGCGAGGCCGGGGTCAGTGGGAAGCCGCGTGGGCATCCGGCTGCCGGTGGTGACCGTGTAGGTGAACTTCACACGGTTCTTGAAGCAGCCTTCGTCGGGCAGCCAGTCGAACTCGCAGCCCGTTTCCGTGAGCAGGAGGCCGAGGGCGGCCTGGTCGGGCAGGGGGCAGGCCTCGGGATAGCGGCTGCGGATCACCTCGCGGATCTCGTCGGGGGTGATCGTCTGCCGGCTGACGAGCGCGCCCTGGGCGAGGCGGATAGCGCGCGTGGCCGACATGCCGCGCGGATACAGCTCCTGTTTGCTCGACACGGCCGCCTTGCGGCTGGCCGCGGCGGCGAGGCGAATGAGCCTCGTGTCGTCGATCGCGAGGCCCGCGGGAGGCGGTGCGGCGGCGCGGAGACGGGCGGCGACGCTGGCCGGCGGCAGAAGCGGATCGGCCTCGGCGAGCTCGTCGGCCTGCACGCCAAGCTTCGCGGCCCAGTCGGCGGCGTCGGGCACGCCCGTGAGCGTGAGGAGGATGCGATTACCTGAGCGGGAGATCGTGAATCGCGTCTTCCGGGTGTCCTCCGACCCATCCGATGCGGCTGGCTCCGCCTCCCAGTGGGTTCGCTCCACTTCCCACGCCGCCCGCACGATTGCCCGGGCCCGGCGGAGGGCTTCGTCACCCTCGGCACTGCTGCCGCGGGCGGCGACGAGGGCGGCTGCGGCTTCGTCGACGGTCATGACGGCGCCCGAGGCCTCGAGGAGCGCGGCGAGGGCGTCGCGCACGCGGTCGATGGCCGGTTGCTTGCCGAGCCGCCCCTGCAACTTCGTGATCAGGTGCGACACGTAGGGGGGCGAGACATCGACGTGGCGCGCCACGGCGGTTTGCGTCGGCCAGACGTCGGCAATCTTCGGATCGAGGCCGAAGAGGACGACCGCCATCTGCTTGTTGGCCTTGCTCTCCTTCGCCGTCGTGCGGGTGATCACCTCGACGAGGGCCTCGATCGAGAGTGACGCTGGGTCGGCGGGGGCTGTGTCGGCGGCCCGGGTCGGCGTCTCGGGGGCTTCGCCGAGTTGGTCACGGAGGAGCCGGATCGCGGCCGTGATGTCGAGGCGGGTCTTGTGGCCCACGCCCGGCAGCCGAAGCAGGCGACTGGGGTGGGCGCGGAGAAGATCGGCCACGGTGATGACGTCGATCCGGTCGAGGGCGCCGAGGGCCCGCGTGGTGAGGCCGAGATCCGCCAGCGGCGTGTCGAACGAGGCCCGCTCGACGGCCTTGGCCATGTCGGCCGTGCCGTCGGCCTCGGTGGGCTCCCGACGGTCGAGCCCGTCGAACACCCGCTTCCAGGCGTCCATCATCTGCTCGGCGTTGTCGAACCGCTCGGCGGGTGAGCGGCGGAACGCCCGCGTGAAGAACGTCGTCAGCCGCGGTCGGATGGCGGTCTCAAAACTCTCGGGCTGGAGCGTGATCTCGCAGTCGAGCAGGGCGGGGTCGCTGCCGTCGTTGCCCCACGTGGGCCGGCCGCGGGTGGCCATCTCGTGGAGCGTCATCGCGGCGGCCCAGTGCTCCGCCTGGCGGTCGTAGCGGCGCATCGGCCGCAGGGAGAGGAAGGGGTCGAGGTAGGCGACCGTGCCGGCGCGGAGGTTGTCGAGGGCCGTGCCGGAGAGCGAGAAGTCGAAGAGCGTGAGGTGGAGCGCGTCATCACGGCCCATCATGCGGATCGCGATGTTGTCGGGCTTTATGTCGCGGTGGAAGACTCCTTTCACCTCCAGGTGATGGAGGGCTTCGATCAGGTCGGTGCCAAAGCGCTCCAGGAAGTCGATCTGCAGCCGGCCTTCCGTGCGGAGCCGGTCGGTGAGCGTCTCGATGCGTTTTCCCTCGCGGTTGGCGTAGGCCGGTTCCATGAGGAAGCCGGCGTGTCCTTCAACCTCGACGGGCTCCACGAGCTTGACGAACCGCTCGTGGGCGAGCGTGGCGAGGGTCTCGGCCTCGCGGCGGATGCGGTCGTTGTGCTCGGGGGAGAGGGCGAGTTTGAGAACGAGTTCGTCGGTGCCGCGGGCCACGACCATGGCGACGGAGCAGGCCCCGCGGCCGAGCACGCGGCGGACGGTGAGCGGGCCGGTTGGGCCGGCGTCGAGCGTGTCGTCGGGGCGGGCCCGCGTGGGGTCGGTCGGCGGTTCCCGTTCAGCGGGGTCGGTCCGGGTGAGCGCTTCCTCAACTTCGTCGAGCAGCACGAGAAACTCCGCCGCCGATCCGAGACGTTCGGCCACCTCGGGATGCGTTGCCCAGCGGACGAGGTGGTCCTGCTCCCGCTCGGCGGCGTTGACGACGCTCGCGAGGGCGAGGCCCTTCGAGATGCGAAGCTTCTCATTGAGGTCGACGAGGTCCGACGCGGGCGGCCGGCCGGAGAGAACGTGGTAGGCGATCGCCCCGAGCGAGAAGACGTCAACCTGCTCGCTCGTCGTGTCGGGGGCGTAGCGGACTTCCGGGGCCTGGTAGACCGCTGTGCCCCGTTCGGTGAGCGACTCGACGTGGGTCGTGACCAGGTGCGTGGATCCATGCAGCGAGGAGCCGGCGGAACCGCGGCACCCGATCTGCCAGTTGAAGATCTTGAGCCTTGGATCGCCGTCGCCGTTGTCGACCACGAGCACACTGCGGGGCGACAGGCCGCGGTGGATGATGCGCTTTTCGTGCGCGTGGCGGACTGCCTCGGCGAGCTGGCGAATGATCGAGAGCCGCGTCTCGATCGGGAGCTCCGCGACACGCTGGGCGAGGTAGAGGTCGAACCGGATTTCCCGCGGGTCGTGATCGAAGAACACCGCCGGTCCGAGTTCGTGGGCCGTGAAGCCCTGGGTGCGGAGAATGCCGGGGTGGTCGAGCGACTCGAGCAGCTGAAACTCGCGGAGAGCCGCCCGCTGGAACGTGTTGCGTTCCTCGGGTGAGGCGGCGGTGTCGATGGAATACAGTCGCACGCGACGCAGCGATTCGGGTACTGCCTTGTGGGTGCCGCGGTAGTCCTGGAATCCGGGCCCCTCGTCGATCGCGGTGCCGAGGACGTAGTCGCCGACCTGCCGCGTGGTCGAGCGGGCCCGGATACCGGCTCGCTCGAGCGCGGTGGTCACGGCCTTCGCCGTCGGCTTGTCGCACCGGTCGTGCGCGGGCTGGAAGCCGGGCCCGATGCGGTTGGTAAAGAGCCCGAGAATGCCAGGCCGCTCGGAGACGCCCGTCGTCGGATCCGCCTTGCGGTCGCGGAGCAGGAGGCGGGCGCGGGCCTGATCGGAAAGGTCGACCTGGAGGCCTGATGCCGAGCAGAAGACGGCGGCTTCGATGCGGGGAATGCGAACATCGCCGCGGGCAGCCCGCTGCCGGTCGAGGAGGCTCTTGAGTTTCTTCGCCTTGAGGTCGGCGAGGAAGACGGGGTTGTCGATCGTCGTGCGACGGCCTTCGTGCTCGAAGGTCCAGGTGCCGGCGTCACCGGTGAGCCGTCCCGGATGACTCTTGATCTCGACGAGGAAGAATCCGTTTGGCGAGAAGACGAGCAGATCGACCTCGTTGATCGTGCCGTCGAGGGCGACGAACGAGAAGTTGCTCCACGCCCGGTAGGGTTCGTGCGACGGGAAGCCGTGGCGCACGAAGTCCAGGGCCTCCCGCTCATGCGGAAAGGGGCTTTCGGAGACGGCGGTCCAGTTCGTGGCGGCAGGCATTGCGGACCCCAGCGGCCCCTTTAAAGTACGGGGGATTTCCAAGGCTACCAGGGGGCGGGATTGCCACGTGGAGAGCATGGAAGCGGGGCCCAGGGGGCTCGATGAGGAACGTCTCACGGCGCCGGGGCACCGCATGCGAGTGGATGCTCGGGAAAGTCATCGACTTCGACAAACGGCCGCATCAGTGCTCTGGGCCCAGGATCGTGAAGCCGTCCAGAGAGACGAAGCGGGGTTGCTCACCCAGAACTCCGTAGTCGTACCGCCGCGTTTTCGTCAGCGAATCCGAAAGGTGAAATGTTTGTAGCCCCCGCCAGCGAGTCGTAGCCTCCGGCAGTTCTGGATGGCGGCTTGGCGGCCCACTGATTCGCAAGGACGACGCTTTCATGATCATGATCGAGTTCGGGAGCAGGTATTGGGTACTCGTCATCTGCGGTCTTGCCGCGTGGAATGTCTGGCTGTGGCTCAACCTAATCTGCCTCGCCCGCACGTCGTGGCGCAGCATGCATGCGAGGCTCAACGATCTCGTGCGGGGCTTCGCTCGCCGCGACGCCGATCCCAATGGGCATCCGTTGGATGCCGTCGACGCATTCCTTGCCGATGTGCAGGACATCGTCGAGCAGCCTCGGAATTCCGAGGAACTCGTGAAGTTCAGTGAACGGCTCCGCATAAAGGATGAATCTAGAGCCCACGAGCTGACACATTCCTTTGAGACCAAGTACAGCTTTTGCCGTGCATCCATCGAGGCGTTTCCACTCATGGGCATCCTGGGAACCGTGCTTGCAATCGCGGCGGGAATGGGGCATGCGTCTGGCGATGGAGATTCCTCGGCAAGGATCTCGCAGGTGGTTTCTAATTTCGGCGAGTCGGTGTATTGCACGGGCTGGGGAATATTCTTCGCCGCCTTGTTTTCCCTGGTGAACGGCTATTTCGAGCCCAAATTCGATCGCGTGATCAAGCACCGCCACATGCTCGAAGCGTTGGTGCTGGCTGCCAAGAAGAAGGCCTGCGTGGCTGCCGCGATACCCCAACAGTCGTCATGATTGCCAGCCAGCCGAACCGCCGTCGTGTCGTCATTTCGCTGGCGGCCCTGGTGGACCTCTTGTTCGTCGTGATGTTCCTGCAGTTTGTCGAACTGCAGCAGGTCAATGCGTCGCTCGAAGGCGCCAAGACAAGTGCCGAGCAGAGCCAAAAAGACGCGGAGAGGCTCAAGGACGACGCGCTCGCGGATCAGGGGAAGGTGGTCGACGAGCGGAATGCTCGTGAGCGCCCACCACCGCCATCCCCTTTTGGCCTGCGGCGGGCCTGCATGAGCCCGGGAGAGTGGCCGCCGTGAGGCGGCCTACCGCCGTCCGGTGCGGCGCCTGGCGCGCTTCGCCGACTTGACCTCGGCGCGGTGCCGCCGCTCGTCCTCGCGATAGACACGCACCGCCTCCGGATGCGCGAGCTTCCAGACGTCGGGGCGCAGTGCCGCGTAGTCGCGGCACCCGGCAAGCAGCCGATCGAGGATGTCCTTGACGTAGACAAAGACATCGAGATCGTTCCGCACGGCGCTGCTGACGAGCGTCATCAGATCGGCAGCGCGGTTCCCCGCAGCGATGCTGCCGATAAACATCCAGTTCTTGCGCCCCAAGGCCACCTGCTTCATCAACTGCTCGGTGTCGTTGTTGTCGATCGGCACCACACCGTCGTCGAGATGGACGCGCAGCGCGTCGATGTTGTTGCGCAGGTAGGTTAGCGCCTGACCAAAAGGCTCCTTCGGCATCACGTTGGCCACCGCGTCGCTTGCCACGTAGCTGCCGATCTCGTCCCAGATCGGCAGCGATTCGGATTGGCGGAGGGAGCGCCGAGCGGCGGCATCGAAGCTCTTCGCACGGTCCTCGATGTCGTAGAGGCGCTGAAAGAGCCCCAGCAGCAGTGCCGCGTGCGCAGGATGGTTGTGTCGCGACTCGAAGACCTTACGGCGCGCATACGTCACGCAGGCAGCACGGCGGATCTTCCCCGCGCTCCCCAGCTCGATCGCCTCGTAGCCCGCATAGCAGTCGGCCAGGAGCACTCCCTCGAAGCCACTCAAAAAGATCTCCGGGCCGTCGCGATGACGGCTGACGGTGAAGTCGAAGACGTTGATCGGCTCGGTCACGCTCCGATACGCCCACATCCGCGCCGTCAGGCTCGCGCGCCGCGGCTCGAGCGCAGAGGCGATCACCTCGCGCGCACGGGCGGACTTCGGATCGGAGGGATCGAAGTCGGGCATTTCCTGGGGCGTGATCAGTGTCACCGTCGTGTCGTCGGTGCCGACCACCGGCCCCGCCCGCACCACCTCCCGGAGGTGCATCACCAGCGGCCGGATCTGTTCGGCCGCGGACTTCAAGACATTGAGCAGCGTGCCCCGCGACGGCGTCCATCCGCACGACGCGAAAAGATCCTGCTGACGGTAGATCGGCAGATGGTAGGCGTATTTGTCGACGGCGATCTGTGCCGCCACGCCCGTGCCGTAGCGGTTTCCCTCGACCAGGCCGACCGGACGCTCCGCTTCCACCACGCCGCACTCCGGCGCCCTGGGGCAGGCGAGCTTCGGGATCCCGGTGCGCCGGACGACGAGCTTCGGCGGCACGACCTCGAGTGTTTCCTGCCAGTCGTAGCCGATCACCTGCCGCTCGCCATGCGTCGGGCAGCTCTTCATGGTCTCCGGCACGTCGAGCTTCACTTCGTAGCGCGGCAGGTGGGCGGGAAGCGATTCGTTTCGTGGCTTCTCCGTGCCCTGCTTCCTGCGCTCGTAGCCCGCCACCGATTCGACCGCCGCATCGGCGATCCCGGCCGCGGCATCGGTCACTTCGGGCGAGTCGCCGAAGTCGAGCATTAATTGCTTCGGGTCGGCCAGGTAGCGCTCGATCTTCTTGCGGAAGGCGAGCTGCAAGGCAGCGTCGCGCTCCTTCTCGAGCTTCGCGATCTCGATCTTCTGGTCTTCGAGCAGATCGGTCTGCCGCGCGATGATCCGATCCTGATTCGCGATCATCGCGTGGCACGCGGCCAGATCGTTCGGAAGCACCAAGTCCGTTGTCATGCGCGCAGCATAGACACCATCGCGCAAAAGCGCAAGCGCCATTTTGGCAGCCGCGCTGTTTTTCAGACCAGCGCTCGCTGGTAGCGCTTTCGTCGCCGCGCCGTCTCCAAGTGCACGCCGCCGAGGATCATCGCCAGCTGCGTCGAGTCGATGCGCACCCGCGCTTCTCCGCTGCGCGCCGGCACCGTCTCGAAGGTGCCGCGCTCCAATCGCTTGTACCACAGCACGAAGCCGTCGCCATCCCACCACAAGGCCTTGAGGCGGTCGCGGCGCTTGTTCACGAAGAGGAAGAGATTGCCGTCGGCAGGATCGCCGCCAAAGCTGCCGCGGATCAGTCCCGACAGTCCGTCGAAGCTCTTGCGCATGTCCGTCGCGCCCGAGTGCAGGTAGATCGTCGGGGGCGGCGCGATGCTCAGCATGGCTGCGCCTCGGCAAGTGTCCGCAGTGCCGTCATCAGGAGATCCTCGGGGATCTCCATCACCGTGCCACCGGTGAAGCGAATCGTCACGCTGCGGCCGCCGACGACTTCGACCGGTGCGAAGAGGTCGTGCGCTGGTGCTGCAGGCCCAGCGGCGACCGCTGGCGTATCCGCTTGCAGCCGACGTCGCCAGTACTCGAAGGCCGACACCGACAAGCCCTCGCGGGCACAGAACCGCGTCACCGTCAGGCCTGACAGGCTGTGGCGGCCAAGCCGCCGACGCCACTGCGATGCCTTCCGTGGGTCTGCCTGCCGCCCCATGCTGCGACTCCGATGACGGGATCTTCGATCGCCGTCCGCGAAGCTACCAGGGCTGACAAGGGTGGTTTTGGTGGGCGCTTACGAATGCTCTGCAGGCAAGGGTCGACGAGTTGCTCAGGAAACTAGCGGACTACGAACGCCAACTCGAGGAGGCGGGCGTCAGGCAGAAGGAAGTCGAGGAAAAGGCCGCGAAGAAGGAGCAGCAAATCGGCGAGGCCGTGCGGGAAATGCTGCAGGAAGTGGACACCGACGTGGTTGCGAAGCAGCTGCGGGGCGCCGACGGCGACCAGTTTCAACGATTGATGGGGGAACTGAACGAGGCAAAGGGCAAGAACGCAGCGCAGGTCGTGCAGATGTTGCGGAAGTCATCGGAACTTCGGAAGCGGTGTGACATCTGGGAGGTTCACCTGTACGAGGCCGGCTCCGTGCGCATCAAGGGGCCCGACGTCGAAGAGACCGTAACGCCGAGCGGGAAGGACGAACTGACCAATCAGTTCATGAAGCTCACGAAGAAGTCCGCGGAGCCGAAGAGCCTGGTAATCATCCTCTTCACGCACGAGAATGCGACTGTGGGCGCGTTCTCCAATGTCGAGGAGGGCCTGGATCAGGTGCGTATTCGGTGGAGTGCGTCGTCTGGGAAGTCGGTTCAGGTGACGGCTCCGAACTTCACGGCCACTGCTCCATGACACGTCCGCGTCCACCCAAGCACAGGAGATCGACTGCCATGGGCGTACTCCTTCGTTTTGCTGTCGTGCTGATGCTGATCCTGATGGTGGGAGCCTTTTTCTTCGGAGAAGGAGGCTGGGGCTGGGTAAGCGGTGGAGGTTCGGGCCAGGGCCCCGGAAGGGGTTATGAGAACCAGGTGCGTACCGAGCCCGGCCGCTGGACTCTCGTCATTTCAGAAAAGGGATACGAGTTCGACGGGCGGCCGTTTTCGCTTGATGCGCTGATCGAGGAGTTGAAGAAACTGAAGCCCCAGATCGTGGGGAGCAAGGACACGGTACACGTCGTGCATCGATCCGATGCACGGATCATGACGGTCAAGGACTTCGAGGCCCGAGTTGCGGAGATTGGCGTGCCCTGTTCAAAACGGGATGAGTAAGGTCATGAGCATCCAGTAGCCGTCGAGCTTGCTTGCGCGTTTTCGGTTCAGTCGTCAGTTGCTGCGGCGCGCTGCTGGCGGGTTAGGACGGCGAATGTCCCGGCGGAAACGCAGCGACTAGTCCTTATCCAAGCGAATTTGGACTTGCGCGATTCGCGCTGAGCGCATAAAAAAACTCGAAATCCCCGACGAATCGCTTGATTTCGGTTGGCGCCACTTCAAGCGACTCGCCACTCCAT
>Ga0194134_10003275_pt1 | contig 17693 bp, 17 predicted proteins | sample TA2KigOff0mmetaG_FD_148602 | JGI IMG/M metagenome (GOLD analysis project Ga0194134, IMG submission 148602) | Freshwater microbial communities from Lake Tanganyika, Tanzania - TA2015056 Kigoma Offshore 0m | ecosystem: Environmental > Aquatic > Freshwater > Lake | place: Tanzania: Lake Tanganyika... | reverse complement strand
ATGAAGATTGCGAAGTCGAGCGCTGCGCGTGGGAACTTAGCGTGTGGAGAGATGGTGTAGATACCGCCACCCCATTCACCGGAGAAGTTGGTCTTCTCGCCATCCCATGTTGGCATTGGAGCTGCAGTTAAGCGACCAGCTGGGATGTTGAAGGAAGATGCGGGGCGAAGTACGAACTCACCAAACCATGAAGGTCCGATGTGAGCAACGATCTTGCCCTCTTGTCCGACCTTTACATACTCAGGTGAGAATGCTGAACCTGGGAAGTAGACGCCTGCATCGATAAGTGGCTGAAGTGCTGCGGTAACGCGGGTGCACTTTGGCGACTTAGCGTTGATGACGACGCGAGTTGCGCTCTTCTCATTATTCAATGGGCACTGTGATGGCCAGAAGTATGAGGAGTAAGCAGCAGCATCACCAAGAGCACCAAGTGAATAACCTGGGTGGTTCTTCGCTAGATCGTCACCAATTGCGAAGAGCTCGCTCATCTTGGTAGGAACCTTGTATCCGAAATCTGCGAATAGCTTGGTGTCATACCAAAGAACTGATTGGGCCATGTCGTTCTTTACGCAGTAGTACTTTCCATCTGCGCCTTTGCACCAATCATTGAGCTTGCCAAAGTTCTTAATCTCATCTGGCTTAAGTAAGCTGGAGATCTCACGTGCGTTAGCGATGATTGGGTTACGGAGAACAGCAACATCGTTTGGTGGGCCGAATACAACATCTGGCCAACCCTTCTTAACGCGGTTGAAGAGCTGAACCTTTGCAAGCAAGTCACCTTGTGCGTGAAGTTCAACCTTTACATTTACTTTGCCCTTCATGATCTTTGCGTACTCTTTTGCGCCAGGAAGGCGTGGTGAGTCAACCCAAACCAAGATCGAAGGTGTTGCCGATTGCGCTGGCACGCTGATAAGTGCGCTACCTGCTACGGCAAACACACCTGCAAGGGCCAGAAGTACTTTATTTCTTTTCAAAGGTTCCCCCTCTATGTTCGGGTGAGCAGAAAAATTCGCTCATCCGGATTTTCCCCAATACTATGGACGAAATATTATTTCGTATAGTATTTTTTCGATTGTTACCGGAACTTTATAAACCTTTCATCACCCGTTTCACCTATATAAGGAGTAGCCGTTGAAGATAACCAATGTTGAGGTGGTGCTTGTCGATCGCCCAGCCTTCTCACCGGCATTCGTCTGGCGCAAAGGGGTCCCTGGTTCAGACGGCCCAATTACAGTCGGCTGGCTGGTTATCGAGACCGATGTTGGCATCACCGGATTTGCCTCTGCGCCCCGCGGAGTAATTTTGAAGGATTACATCGATCGAAGATTCCGGAACGAATTAATCGGAATGGACCCGCTGCAACGTGAATATCTCTGGGAACGGGCATGGGAGCTCGATCGGATTGAACGGTTCGCACCAAATATGGCGCACGTGGTCGATGTTGCGCTCTGGGATATTGGTGCGAAGGCAGCAAAGTTGCCGGTATACAAACTGCTTGGCGGCTACCGTGAATCTATCCCAGCGTATGCATCGACGGTTACTTACTCATCGATCTCGGAGTTTTTAGATATCGCCGATCAAGCACTTGAACTGGGCTATCCAGCGATAAAGCTCCATGCATTTGGTGATGCGAAAAAAGATGCCGAACTCTCCTTAGCACTTCGCGCTCACGTAGGTCCTGATGTGCCGTTGATGTACGACGGTTCTGCAGGATTTGATCTGATGGATGCGATGTATCTAGGTCATGCTCTCGATGAGGCTGGATTCCTTTGGTACGAAGAGCCAATGCGGGAATTCTCGGTCACCGCGTATAAATGGCTAGGAGAGCGGGTGCGTATCCCACTGCTTCTTGGTGAAGTGACCGATGGTGCCCATATGAGCTCGGGAGATTTTGCCGCTACTGGTGTAGCAAGTGCGCTTCGAGTCAGTACATTCTTGCGGGGTGGATTTACCGGCGCAATGCGAATCGCACACCTTGCAGATGCATATCACCTCCGCGCAGAAGTACATGGCTTTGGATTAGAGAGCGCACATCTATGTATGGCGATTAAGAACAATACATATTACGAATCCCTAGTATTTGGAAATCCAATTGTTCGCGAGCCACTCGTCGATAAGAATGGATTGGTGCACGGTCCAACCGGTATAGGCATTGGTTATGAGGAACAATGGAAGTCAACAAGTATTCCTAAAGGTCTCGAGAAGTATGTTAAGTAGGACTTTGGCAGTTCCAAGACGTTCAGTACTCTCGGACGATATCTATTTCCTCATAAGGAAGATGATTTTCAACTATGAAATTCTTCCTGGAGCAAAAGTCAATATTGACGCTTTAGCCAAGAAACTTGAGGTCTCCCAAACTCCAGTCCGAGAGGCTCTCTCACGCTTGGAATCTGATGGTTTGATTGTTAAAGAGCCTCTTAAGGGTTTTCGAGCTGCTGATCTACTCACAATCCAAGAGCTCGATGACTTATTTAAGTTTCGTCTCCTTATTGAACCTTTTGCTGCTTCAGAGGCAGCTCGCCGGATCGATGAGACTGGCAAAAGGGCCCTCAGATCGGAGCTCGAAAGTGCCAAGATAGCGATAAAGATTTCTGGCGATGAACAAGTTGAAGCGCTCACCGAACACGATGCAAGGTTCCACTCTCTTATTGCCAGTATGTCCGGGAATGTTGTACTAGCCGAATCATTCGAGCGCACTCATTGCCACCTCAATCTTTTCCGTCTCTATATCGCAAGTCAAAGACGATTAATTACTGGGGAATCTCGAGCAGTTTTGGTTGATAAATTATTTAAGCAGTATTACAACTCATCTTCAGGTCAAGTTGCGATCAAAGAGCATGAAGAGATTGCCGCTGCAATTACCTCAGGTAATTTCAAAATAGCGCAAAAGGCGATGCATCAACATATCGAAAGCTCTTTACAACGGTTCTATCCGGCAGCAAATGCGTTATACCTAGTTGAGGAGCAATCATGAGCACAGTAATAACCGATATTGAGATTCGCGCCTGTCGTGGCAAAGATGATTTGGGTGCGCTCGATGCGGCATCTGCTGTTGCTCTTCCTGGTGGTGCTCGCCCCGACTTCACAGTAGTCACAATTAAGACATCAGACGGCATAACCGGCACATCATTTGGATTTGGTGCACAAGATGCGAAAGCTGCCGCAGCAACTATGTCGCAAGTCAAACCATTCTTCATGGGACGTAGCCCACACGATGCTGCAAAGAATATGAAAGATTTTGAATTCTTCGATCGACGGTGGAATCACGTTCCGATCTATTCATATGCCCCATTTGATAATGCATGTTGGGACATCGTGGGCAAAATGGCCCATCAGCCGGTTTACAAACTCCTCGGTGCAGCGCGCGAAAAAGTACCGCTCTATGTCTCTTCGATGTTCTTACCTGGGCCTGATGATTATGCAAAACAAGCGCTAGAGGTTAAGGCAAAGGGATACAAGGGATACAAGCTCCACCCTCCTGGAGGTTTGGATCTCGATATAGCCTGTTATCGCGCGGTGCGCGAAGCGGTGGGCGATGATTTCACGTTGATGGCTGACCCGGTAATTATGGATAGTTATGAGTCAGCGCTTAAAGCAGGACGTGAGTTAGAGCGTCTTGGCTATCGCTGGTTGGAAGAACCATTACTTGATGTGAACCTCAATGGATTACGAAAACTCCGCGAAAAACTAGATATTCCGATTTGTGGAACCGAAGTTATTGCAGGCGCTCATTACACGACCGCACACTGCATCGCTGAAGGCATCGTGGATATTGTCCGCACTGACGTGTCATGGCGGGGTGGCATCACTGCGGTTATGAAGACCGCGCACGTTGCTGAGGCTTTTGGTGTGCAATGTGAACTCCACACCACGATTTATCACGGCTTAGAGCAGGTGCAGCTCCATCCATCGCTAGCGATACCAAATTGCGAGTTCTTCGAAACTCTCTATCCATTCGATGATTTCCTCTTTGGTACTAAGTCACAACTAGATATCCAAGATGGTTATGTCATGGCGCCTAAAGGCGAGGGACTCTGCATCGAGTATGACTGGGATTTCATCGACAAGCACACCGTCGCTACTTTCTAATTTGAAATTAGAAGTTAGAGAGTGGTCTGCCAGTAATCAGTGGGTGCCAATCTTCGCGCTTTGACCACGGAGTCTCATACGTTGGTGTATTGGCAAAACGCTGAACGGTGAAGTTCAGATGAGCAAGAGTTCCTGGCTCAAGGGTCAACGCGAAATGCTTGTCGTTGATCTCGATTGCCTTGCCATCAATTTCGACGGAGATGAATTGATGCTCTGCAAAGCCTCCTGCTTGTAGGACCAATTCACGGCTCTGTGAACCAGTGTTTGCTACATGCACCGATGTATGAGTTTTTGAAATTTCGTCAACCATTATCGAGACATCCTCAGGAAGACCGCTTCGCTTATTTAAGCCATCAAAGGGACGAATATTGGCAAACTGGAATCCACCATGAGAGATGTGCATGGGCGAACCGGTGGCCAGTTGCATTAACCCTTCGAGATACACGGGGCTAAACCATTGCCATGCATGAACTTGATAGCCAATCTTCAAGAGATCTAACTCGATGATTTCATCAGTGGTCTTAGGGTCGTAACTATCCCAATTCTCTTGATTACCGATCATTGAACGCATTCTTCGAAGATGGATGTCAATCAATTCGAGGTTAGCCTTCAAAATCTCTACTGGGAAATTAGGAAGTTTTCCTTGAATAAACTCAAACCAGGAGAGCGTGTTAGCAATAAAGTGTTTGTATCCCAGAGTGTTATGCCCTGGCTTGCCTGGGATGATGATTTGCGACCAATCTTCGGTTCGTGGAATCGCAGCGATTCGCTTGAGATCCTGGTCATCTAAAGAGGTAGTCCAGAGATAGATCAGATGTCGAGGTGAAGCATCACGGTAATCCCCCCAGCCCGCATCGAAATGTCGGTGCGGAACGAGGACCCGATCACCTTCAACCTGACGTAACTCCCAGTTCTTATCGAATTGTTGGCGAGCTACATCAAGGTATGAGTAATCACCAGTTAGCAATACTGCATTCATTACCGCATTGGTGAGGGGCTCCATGATAGTCATCAATCCGTGGGGCCAGCGCCATCCGTAGTATCCGCCCCACCATTTGCCACCGTTATATTCGCCCACCTTGCCACTTAACCCGACATTATCTGGCATATAACCATCGTTAGCATTTGCTCGATCAGCCCAGACCTTGATGTAATCAAGAACCCACTGCTTCTCCTTGGCGTCATGTGAGTACATATAGGCGTGGGTAATCATCGTTGTTGCATTGAGATTGAGTGGCACATCACCGCGATTCATCCGCTCGTTCATCTTTTCAATCAATCGTTTGTAAATTACTGGATCAGACCAGTTACATTTCATCGAAGCAAAATCAACGCCCTCAATATCTTCATAAGGTGCTAGGTAATCATCGAGAACGGTGCGATGTGTGTACCAATCCTCTTCGGTAACGACGAAACGTGGCCCACGACTGCCATTAAGAGGCGATCGAATTAATTTCTTCTCCTTGTCGTAATTCTCTGCTAACGGGTCTTCACCCATATACATCCGTGCAAAGCGCCTGGCTCGTTGACGATCCATCAAACTTTCCGGCTTAGTTAATCCAAGAAAGTAAAAGTATAAATAACCTTCACCATGGTGCATCCAGTCGTAGTAGCCATCAAATTCTCGATAGATCTGGCCATATTCAGTCCACTGCAAGGTGATGGACTCCCACATCTTCCGAGCTAATTCGTAGATTTCTTCACTACCACCGATTGCATAGAGAAGAGCGAGATTGTGGAACGCTTCGTATGGATCGTCAGATCCATCCATACTCCCAAATTCACTCTTCCATTTGAGCGTGCCGTCTACGTTGGTGTACTTCTTAACAAACTCAGGTGCCGCTAAGTTGAGTTTGGCTATGATTTCCCGTTCGAGAACTGCCCAGTCTGGTGCTTTCCCCTTAGTTGAGATGGTTACATTTTTCATTGCCATTCCGCTCCATCTGGGAAGGTAAACCGCTTAATTGAATCAGGGAACATCTCGCCACCAGCGCCTGGTTTAGTGGGGGCCAAATATCTGCCATTCTTGATCTCGACTGGAGTGACAAAGTGCTCATGTAGATGATCGACAAATTCAATCACCCGAGCATCGTTCTCCCCGGAAACTGCTACGTAGTCAAACATCGATAGGTGTTGGACTAATTCACAGAGTCCTACCCCTCCTGCATGGGGGCAGACCGGGATTCCGAATTTCGCTGCCATGAGTATGTTCGCAATATTTTCATTGGGCCCAGCAACTCGTGTGGAATCTATCTGCATAAATGAGAAAGCTCCCAGTTGGAGCATTTGTTTGAAGATAATTCGATTTTGAACGTGCTCACCAGTCGCCACTCGAATAGGTGCAATAGCTTTTGCAATAGTTGCGTGGCCAAGGGCATCATCGGGAGAGGTAGGCTCTTCAATCCAGTAGAGATCAACGCCATGAAGTTCTTGTAACCAAGCAATCGCCTCGTCGACGCTCCACACTTGATTAGCATCAATTGCAAGGCGCACTTGTGGACCGACCGCCTCTCGCGCCAATCGCAAACGACGTTTGTCATCTTCAATTGAACCGCCACACTTTAATTTGATGAGGGTAAAACCTTCAGCGACCGCCTCTTTGGCAAGGCGGACCATCTTCTCGTCGGTATATCCCAGCCAACCAGGTGAGGTGGTGTACGCAGGTATTCCGGCTTCAAGTAGTTTTGCCTTCCGTTCTGCTTTGGTGGGTTCTGCTTTCTTCAAGATTTCGAGCGCTTCTTCAGGAGTGAGCACATCACGGATATAGCGAAAATCCACGAGAGCAACAATTTCCTCAGGGCTCATATCAGCGAGTACTTCCCAGAGCGGTTTACGCTCGTGTTTTGCGACAAGATCCCATAGCGCGGTGAGGAGTGCACCCACTGCCATATGCGTCAGACCTTTTTCTGGACCTAACCAACGAATCTGCGAGTCACTAACTAAATCTCGAGCAATTTCGCCAAGCGCACCTTTTAACTCTTCGACTTTCATGCCGACAACCTTTGGCGCAAGCAATTCGATGGTTGCACACTGCAACTCAGTTCCGCGTCCGAGGGTAAAAGAGAACCCATGTCCGGTTAACGGTGAGTCAGTGTCGAGAATGAGATATGCCGCCGAGTAATCAGGATCTTTATTCATGGCATCGGAACCATCGAGCGAACGTGAGGTGGGAAAACGAATATCGGCGATTCGAAAGCCAGTAATTGTTGCCATGAGACCCTTTCGCTTTATCGTAAAAATCCTATACGATTCAGGAATGTCGCGCCATAATCAAAAAGTTTCACTGAAAAGAGTTCCACTAGAAGTTACACGATTGGGTCTAGGGACAGCGCCTTTGGGCGGAATGTTCAATTCGGTAGCTGAGAGTGAGAGCGATGAATTGATTGCTACCGCCTTTGAATTAGGAATCAATTACTTTGATACCGCACCTCTTTATGGACATGGGCAATCAGAGGTACGACTTGGACGCGCACTTCGCGCTGCTAAAAAAGATTTCGTAATCTCAACAAAAGTTGGCCGGGTATTAGATTCAACAGATCAACCAGATAAAGAATTTTTTAAAGATGCTGACCCAACAAAGATTTCAGTTTATGACTGGAGCGCTGATGGAGTTAAGCGCTCTATCAATGAAAGTCTGGCAAGACTTGGCTTGGACCATGTGGACATGGTGCTCTTACATGATTGTGAAGATTATTTGGAGCAAACTCTCCGTGAAGCTTATCCAGTACTAGATAGTTATCGTTCCCAGGGGATCATCAAGGCTGTTGGAATGGGTTTAAATCTCTGCGCTCCATCGGTGGCAGTGATGAAGGAGACTGATCTTGATTGTGCATTGATTGCTGGTCGTTACACCCTTCTTGATCAAGAGGCGCAGGAAGAGCTATTTCCACTTGCGCTGAAGAAGAATGTATCGATGATCATCGGGGGCGTTTACAACTCTGGAGTCTTGGCCAATCCTGTAAAGGGAGCTGCGTATAACTATGCACCGGTCAGCGATGACCTTCTTGACCGTGCAATTGCCATAAAGGATTTTCTCGCTAAGCGCGGAGTCTCGTTGACTGCAGCAGCAATCCAATTCCCACTTCGCCATCCAGCCGTTATGACCGTACTTACTGGTTCACGAAACTCGGCGGAGTTACGGGCTAATGTCGCAGATTTCGATGCAGAGATTGCTGACTCTGTGTGGATTGAATTAGAAGAAAGTAGATTAATCAAACCGCTTTTATTGAGCTAAACGAGAAGTATCCTTCGCAAATTCATTTCCCCAATTAGTGAAGAGTGTGGTTGCAGCCATTAGCGCATCGTTCGCTTTCTTCACCAATTTTCGATCATTCTTCTTTATTGCTGGCGCATACAAGTCGATTGCGTTGTTGTAGGCCTTGATAAATTTTCTTAAGCTTGCATCAGAGCTCTTGTATCCTGCCGATGCTTTGATCTTTGAGAAATTTGTGAGTGTAACTTTTACTGCCTTATCGGCAGCCTGGGCCTTTTTCATCCAATTTCGATATTCCGGAGAGTTCACTTTGTCTGGAGCGCCCTGGTAGGTATCGCCCCAGTTTCCGATTGCTGTAGAGAATTCCTGAGTGGCCTTTCCGGCTAATTGAGCGTACTTCGCGTCAGCTTCGCTGATGGCAGCTTGAGCAATAGAGCTCGATAGAACAATCATTGACAAGGCAAGGAGGATTGGGCCAAGAATTTTTCTCATCGCGATAGATTACTTGAATATGCGCTTATTCATAAGAGCCAAGGCTGCAAAGAGATAAGCGATGCAAATGCCAATCGGAACAGTTCGAGTTAACCCGCTCGTAGGTAAGAAAGCGGAACAAAGTAGTGCGCCAGAAACTATTGCTGCATTGACAATTACATCATAAACAGCAAAGACACGCCCTCGATATATATCACTCGTCGTTTGTTGCACGATGGCATCGTTAGTGACCTTTACTGCCTGGCCAGCCATTCCAGTGAAGAATCCCATAAGTATCAATGTGATCTCATTGAGAGTCAGAGCAAAGACTATAGGCATGATTGCAGCGGCAACCATCGAGTATCGACTCCAGGTGTAGCGATTGATGATTCGCGTCGCTGCTGGGGTGATGATCGCACCAAGCATGATTCCTACACCTGAAAGCACGAGTGCAAAAGCAAATCCACCCAATCCCGCATCTGGATTGTCAGCATCATTAAAGGTGTTACGTTCAAGTATCAACGCCATCAAGGTAAGAGCGGTGAGCCCACCTCTTTGTATCGCAACAACCACTATTGCGATAAAACTTGTAGTGCGCTCAGTAAGGTATCTAAAACCTTCACGCATTTCGTTAAAACCTTCATACCAGGCCGGAGCAACCACATGTGGTTCTGGGCCAAATTCATCTCTCTTAGCACGTAAAGCAAGGAGCGCTGCAATGAAATAACCAAGAGCGGCAACTATTACCAATAGTGAATCAGCCTGATCGGAATCTGCAATTGAATTGAAGATCTGTCGGAGACCAACTCCCACTCCTCCGCCAAGGACAATTGCAATGGTGCCGCCAGTGACGCTCAGAGCATTTGCACTAATCAAATTCTCCGGACTAACTAAGCGCGGTGTAGCGGCAGAGAGACCGGCAAGAATGAGTCGATTGATTCCAAAGGAAACCAGAACGGTAAATGTGAGAAGAATTCCAGTATTGCCAAGGAGTAAGACGCAAGCAACAAATATCAAGACCAGAGCCCGTAAATTGTTAGCAAAAAAGATAATCTGCCTTCTTGAAAATTTATCTAATACAGTTCCAACAACTGGTCCGATGAGTGAGTATGGAAGTAGAACTACAGCGAACGCGACGGCGGCTGCCTGTGCACTCGCGGCACGCTCAGGAGAGAAGAGTAAGAAAGCAGCGAGCGCGCTTTGATAAAGACCATCTGTGCCTTGGCCCATCCAGCGCACGGCAATCAATCGCCAGAATCGACCAAAATGCGGCAAGGACATGTCCGAAAGCCTAGAGCCTTTTTTCCGATTACCCTTATCCCATGTGGTCGAAACGTTCGATAATCGATTATTCCTTGCAGAAGCGGACCACGATATTGAACTTTTTGAAATACGCTTTTCACGGCACCACAAGTGATCCCACAGACGCCGACCCGTATCTTTTCAAAGCCGCGAAGTTTCATGGTGAAGAGACAGATCGAGATTGCCCCCTGTGTAGGAGAGAGAAATTAGTCGAGCTCAATTACATTTTTGGCGATGAACTTGGGCAATACTCGGGTCGCTTGAAATCAAGTAAAGAGTTAGAGGAACTTGAGAATGAGCATGGCGAGTTCCGAGTCTATGTTGTCGAAATTTGCCAACGGTGTCGTTGGAATCATCTCCACACCTCATATTTATTGGGTGATGGGCGTACGCGCAAGCCGCCTCGACGAGTGCGAACCCTTGAGGATGAGGATTTTGCTCGTTAATTAGTAACCTACTCTTATGGCAAAACAACGCTCGGGGCGGAAGGTCTCGCGAAAGCGCTTAGCGCTCCGTTGGGCGCTCTTCATGGGGGGTCTTGGTTTCTTTGCCGGCTCAGTGTTGTTGGTCTTTTCATATTTCACCGTACAGATTCCTGATCCAAATGCATACGTGACAAGTCAAGCGACAATTCTGACGTATGACGATGGGAGTGAGTTTGCACGAATCGGAGCGCAAAATCGAACGAGCGTTCCATTAGGAAAGATACCCCTTGATCTGCGCCATGCCGTACTTGCCGCCGAAAATCGCAATTTCTATAGCGAACATGCAATTAGCCCAACCGGAATTATCAGAGCGCTATTCAATATGGCGCGAGGAGGAAGTGTTCAAGGCGGTTCTACTATCACGCAGCAATATGCAAAAACTGCTTTCCTTACTCCAGATCAAACAATTAAGAGGAAAATCCGTGAGTTGATCATCGCAATCAAGCTTGAGAATATGATGACTAAAGATGAGATTCTTGAAAACTATCTCAACACTATTTATTTTGGTCGTGGCGCTTACGGTGTCGAAACGGCATCACAGCTCTATTTTGGTAAGAGCGTTCGAGATTTAACTCTCCGCCAATCGGCTGTGCTTGCATCGGTACTACGGTCACCTGGTTATTACGATCCGGGCTTGCGCGAGGGAAATGCTGAGCGCTTGGCAGCACGCTATCGCTACACCATTCGTGGCATGGTCTCAGCTGGTTGGGGCGACAAAAAGTTATTGGAGAACCTCGAGATGCCAAGAGTTCTCTCTCGATCAAAGACTGGAATTCTGGCAGGTCCGAAGGGCTATTTAGTTTCTGCAGTGCAAAAGGAGCTTAATAAACTTGGATTCTCTGATGAGAAGTTAATGGTTGGTGGCCTTCGGGTAATGACAACGCTCAATAAGAAAGCTCAAGAATCAGCGGTACTCGCGGTTGAAAAAGAGGGTCCAAAAGAGGCGCCAGATGATTTGCACATTGGTCTTGCCGCAGTTCGTCCCGGCACTGGAGCAATTCTTGCGATGTATGGTGGAAAAGATTATGTGGAACGGCAATTAAATAATGCCACTCAGGGAATTACTCAAGCAGGATCTAGTTTTAAACCATTTGCTTTGATTGCTGCATTAGAGGCGGGAATATCTATCGATACCGTCTGGGATGGACGTTCCCCTCAGACTTTTGATGACAATGGCAAGCCCTATGAAGTTGCTAATTACGGGAAGAAATCATTTGAGAACCTCACCTTATTAGAGGCGACAGAGAAGTCGGTTAATACAGTTTATGTACCGTTAGGTATTGCAGTAGGTCCTGGAAAAGTGATTGACGTTGCTCGACGTGCGGGAATTCCGGAAGAGGTCGAGATGGTGCCAACCCCATCTGTGGTCTTGGGTGTTGCGAGTCCACGGGTAATAGATGTTGCAAATGCCTATGCCACATTTGCTGCTGAAGGGGTGTATGCAAAACCTTTCTTGGTTGTTGAGGTAATCAATCGAAACGGTGGCGTGCTGTACAAGGCAAAGCCACAAGGGCAAGAGGTATTTTCGAAAGAGGTAATGGCAGATCTCACCTACTCGCTGGCAAGCGTTGTGAAATTTGGATCGGGATTTGCCGCTAACAAACTAGGACGTCCAGCGGCTGGAAAGACTGGAACCAGTCAAGAGAATAGCTCTGCATGGTGGAATGGATACACTCCACAGATTGCTGCATCAGTTGCCTTTTATCGCGATGATGCGACGGAATCCTTGCGCGGCATCGGAGGGATGCGGACCCTTACTGGCGGTTCTTTCCCCGCTCGGATTTGGACAGAGTTCATGAAAGGTGCGTTGAAAGGGGAACCCAAATTAGATTTCCCAGAGCCAGTCTTTATTGGCGAAGATGCGCTCGCCGATGGCTCGGTTTATAACACCATTCCCAAGCCTCCAGGTTTTGAAGATGTCGAGGTTCCTGCCCCGCTACCAAGCGCGAGTGCATCAGCCTCACCAACTCCCACTAAATCTGGAAATTAATGCGGACGCGCTCATTTTCCTGGAGCGTGCTTGTAGTCGCCACACTTGCACTTGTAGCTAGCTATCTTAAATTCTCTCGATGTATCTCGGTGGGTTGGCTTACACCAGATGTATATCTACAAGGTTGTTATACCGATTTAACTCCGTTGTATGAAGCGCGAAACTTCGCCACTGATGCATGGCCCTACGGGTCTGGGGCAAGTTCATTGGAGTATCCAGTTCTCTCAGGGCTTGGAATTTGGCTGATCTCACTTTTAACTAAGGATGGATCTGCAGGTTTACTGGAATTCTTTCGATGGAATCTCTTTGCACTCTCTTGTGCTTATGCGATAGTCGTTTTTCAATTATCGAAATTAGATCGTAAAAAAGGATTTCTCTTTGTTCTTGCCCCAGCTGTAATTTCAGCGCTCTTCATCAATTGGGATCTATGGGCGGTCGCACCGTTGGTGCTATCACTGGTATTTGTAGGGCGCGGTCGTTATACGTTGGCTGGGGTTCTGCTTTCAATCAGCATCTTCTTCAAGTTCTTCCCAGTAATTTATATTCTTCCGATAGTACTTTTTCTTGCCCACAATCGAGTTGCACAAAGGCAATTTCTCAAGGGGCTACTCATCTCTGCTGCAGGAATTAACATTCCTATCTTGGTGGTGCAATTCGATGGCTGGTTCAAGTTCTATCGCTTCAATTTTGAGCGAGAGGTGGATTTCGGCTCGATTTGGTACTTAATCTCCATGCAGGGATCTTGGATATCTCACCTCAATTGGATTGCTGCTCCAATTATTCTTGCGCTGCTAATCGGATGTTCGCATAGATACCGAGATAACTTATTGGGAAATATCTTCTTAGTCTCAGTCATTTTCTTCACCTTAAATAAGGTGTACTCGCCACAATATGTGATTTGGTTAACGGTAGTAGCGATACTTTACTTTCCAAAAACTAGAACCTTTCTTGGATTGTTCGTACTCTGGCAGGGCGGAGAACTCCTCTACCAATTTGGTATTTGGCGCCACATTCTCACTGTCTTAGGTGAAGGTAGCGGAATCGCTAACAGCACTTACATCTCTATAACGCTCTTTCGAATAACGACATTATTGCTGCTTGCGGGATATGCGCTCTATCTACTCGAAAACGATTTCATCAAAAGTCGTAATAGTGAAGCGAACATTTAAGCCGATTTCCTCACCAATCTCTGGGGCGCTATCGCCTTTAAGGAAGAGAAGTGAATTATGCATGTGCGGAGCTTCAACTAGAGCTAGTGATTTACCGTTCCAGCTGTAAGGGCTGGGGCTCCATCCAAAGAATCGAAGTATCGATTTAACGAGCGACTTCAGATCCCGTGCTGGCGCTTCTAACCCAACTCCTTGACTAGTGCCTCCCGCAGCCACGATGAGCCAACCAGCGCCTGGTCTGCTCTGGCGGTATCCAACCCGCTCACCAGCGGCAATTCGATGTCGATCTACCACCGTCGCGTTCGCAGTGAGAGAAGTTCGCGCTCCAAGCCATAGATCCGTACCTACTCGCACTCGCCAACGAATTCCCGGCCACTGCTTCTTCAATGCAATCAAATCTTCTGCAGTGATATGGGATATCCAAATAGAGTTTTGATATTGCTTTGGCGAAATTCCCAGACGGCCAAGCTCATTAAGTTGATTATTTATCCATGTAGTTATTGAACTCTTCTGATTAATTGGTAAATGAATCGCAAGCCCTTCACAACTTCCAGTTGAAGTGAATTTCGTGATTGCATGAGCGATATCAGTTGGTAAGTAACCATGTCGTTTCACGGGGGAGAGCATTTCGATTACGAATCGTGCAGGTTTTTGCTCTAAGAACTCTTCTGAGTTAGGTGCAATCGTATGGATTACCCATTTTTCCTCGAGGCTTTGCTGTGGCGCGAGCAGTAAGACATCTCCTTGAAATTGGGAGCGAATCACCGCTGCTTCTTCGGCGCTATAACATGCAACACATTCTGCTTCAAAGGATGAGGCTTCACGGGCAAGAGTTGGAATCCCAAATCCGTAACCATTTCCCTTTATCACTGGGATTAGATCGCCTTGATGGCGTGCTACAAAGTGAGCGATGTGGTGGCGCCAACGTTCGCCATCTACATGAAGAGTCAGTCCGCTCATGGAGTTATCTTCTCACCGCCTATTCAGATATGCACGAAAGGCTCTGTAGAGCAGGGGATTAATGGAGTAATCCCACTCGCCCATCACTTCAACTGCGCGCCCACCAACACCGACTTTGAATTGGAGTAGCCCAACATGAGGGTTCTCTTTATCAAGAGTCGCGGTGATTCCGCGCAGGTCATATGTATATGCACCTTTTTGAAGTGAGCGCTCCATCATTGCCCACTGAATCGCATTACTTGGCCGAACTTCGCGACCTTCAGTGCTAGATGCGCCATAGAGGTACCAGGAATGAAATCCCAATTCGATATAAATAGATGCAGCTATAACTTGGCTATTCCATTCTGCGAGGAATAATACGAGTTCTGGCTCACTACTATCTTGATTAAATGCATCCCACATTTGCTGAAAATAGGAGAGTGGACGAGGAGTGAATTTATCTCGAGTAGCTGTCTCAAGATAGATTCGATGAAATTCACCAAGATCATCGCGAGTACCTATTCGAACGCGAACCCCTTCATTCTCGCTCTTCTTAATATTCCTTCGCCAGAGTTGATTAAACCCCGCAAGTAATTGATCTCGCGATTTATCTTTTATTGGGAGTTGATACAGGAACCGTGGTTGTCCTGCTCCGAAACCTTCGGGATCATCGCTACTTAGTTGAAAGCCCGCCTTTAGTAGAACGCCCTGCAAACTTTTCGCTACCGGATTGATGTAAGAGGGCGTGATCTGATTAAGCGATGTGGCGCTCTCATCGGCGAGCGCACTTTTAATGAGATCTGCCTCCCAACGCGATTTAATGATCATAGGTCCAATACGAAGTGCGAATGCTCCTTGCGCCTTGGCGTATTCAGTGAGCAATGGGAGTGCGCTCTCGTACTTATCGGCAGGAAGTGTCGGACCTTCAGGGATATAGAAGAAGTACTTATTTATTTTCGGAGCCTTCCGAGCAAGGATCAGGGCGGTGCCGATGAGCTCCTGCTCGGTCGAGCCCGCAAAGAATCCGATGGAGTGATAACGCCAGGCTCCCTTCTTCACCTCGCCCCATGAGGGGGATTGGAGGAAAGAGGGGTCGAGTTCGCTCCTATATATAAGGAATGCCTGGTGCTCCGCGCTTGAAATTTGGCGAATCTCCACAGGTGGAGCCTACGGCCCTCCCCAGGGATTTCGCCCGTGTCGCTGGGGGGCGATAGATTACGCCCAACGCAATAACCCTCCTGCTACGGAACGACCGTAGCCGTTTAGTCCAGAGGAGGTGGGGATTATGCGACGTTACGAAATGATGGTCATCCTCGACCCAGATCTTGAGGAACGGACCGTTGCTCCTTCACTAGAGACATATCTCAAAATCATCAAGGATTCTGGTGGTTCAGTAGATCGTCTCGATATTTGGGGTCGACGCCGAATGGCATTTGAGATTGCAAAGAAGCCTGAGGGCATCTATGCAGTCGTTGATATGAAATGCGAACCGGCAGCAATCAAAGAGTTGGATCGCCAACTCAATCTCAATGAAGCAGTGCTTCGCACCAAAGTGATCCGTCCCGGTAAGTAACTAGAGAAGAAGGTATACAGATGGCTGCTGGAGATACAGTAATCACCATCGTCGGCAATTTAGTTGACGATCCAGAATTACGCTTTACACCAAACGGTGCAGCTGTTGCGAAGTTTCGCATCGCTTCAACACCGCGTTACCTCGATAAGGCAACGAATGAATGGAAAGATGGAGATTCGCTCTATCTCTCTTGCAATGTTTGGCGTCAAGCAGCCGAAAATGTTGCCGAATCACTTACCCGCGGAATGCGAGTTATCGTCCAAGGACGTTTAAAGCAACGCTCCTATGAGACAAAAGAGGGCGAGAAGCGCACTGTGTACGAGATTGAGGTCGACGAAGTCGGTCCATCGCTACGCAATGCAACTGCCAAAGTATCAAAGACCAACCGAGCAGGCGCTGGTTCAAGCACTGGCGGAGCAAGTAGCGGAGGCAACGACGATCCTTGGGCCGCATCAGGTTCCTGGGGTTCACCAGTCGGCGCTAACGACGAACCTCCGTTCTAAACCAAATATCAGATATTTATAAGGAGAAATAAGAATGGGATCCAAAGAGAAAAAGGGAAAGGCCCCTCGAGGGAAAGCTGCAGCGCAGCTCAAGCCATTTAAGAAGAAGCCAAATCCCCTCGACAAACTTGATTACATCGATTACAAAGATACAAATCTGCTCCGTCGCTTTATCTCTGATCGCGGCAAGATTCGTTCCCGCCGCATCACGGGAGTAAGTGTCCAACAGCAGCGCGAATTGGCACGTGCAATCAAAAATGCACGGGAGATGGCGCTTCTTCCCTACACCTCGACGGCTCGCTAAGGGAGAGTGAACTACTAATGAAACTCATCCTTACTCAAGAGGTAGCTGGCCTTGGACATCCTGGAGATGTGGTTACAGTCAAAGATGGCTTTGGCCGTAACTTCCTTATCCCACGTGGCAAGGCAATCGCCTGGTCACTCGGCGGCGAGAAGCAGATCACCTCAATTCGCCGTGCACGTAAGGCGCGCGAAATCCGCGATGTCGAGCATGCTCGTGAGATTAAGTCATCGCTCGAAGGCGCTGGCATCACGGTGGGCGCAAAGGTAGGTAGCGCAGGTCGCCTCTTTGGTTCAGTAACTGAAAAAGATATTGCGCTCGCCGTTAAGGCAGCAACCGGCATCGAACTCGATCGCCATCGCATTAAGACCAATGGCCATATCAAGAGCCTTGGTCGCCATGTCGTGAAGATTTCCCTTGCATCAAATGTCTCGGCAAATGTTGCAGTAGAGGTAGTTCCTGCATAAGGGTTAACAATTAGCGATTGAGTAGCGGCCCTCGAGATTTCTCGGGGGCCCTGCTCTTTTCTGCACTCTGCGCTCTGCACTCTGCGCCCTGTTCAATAGGTGAGATGGCGCTTTTTTTCTCTCTCCACAAGTGAGAGCGGCTATTTCTGCTAGTAGTTCTGGGTTTGGCGCGAGTTCTCCCCATCCCATCC
>Ga0194134_10003273_pt1 | contig 17700 bp, 20 predicted proteins | sample TA2KigOff0mmetaG_FD_148602 | JGI IMG/M metagenome (GOLD analysis project Ga0194134, IMG submission 148602) | Freshwater microbial communities from Lake Tanganyika, Tanzania - TA2015056 Kigoma Offshore 0m | ecosystem: Environmental > Aquatic > Freshwater > Lake | place: Tanzania: Lake Tanganyika... | reverse complement strand
AGCCGCTCGCGGAGCGCCTGAAGGCGGACGATCCATCGACGTGGCAGATGAACCCGCCGTCGCCGCTCCTTCAGCAAGTGGCGAAAGAGATGACGCAGCGGCGGGATCAATCGAAGGCGGCGAAGGAAGCGTCGGAACGAGCCCGCGATCAACTGAAGGAGATCCTCGGCAACGAGATGTGGCTGCAGCTTGTGCCGACGCCAGCGAATCCTTCCTAAGGTTGGCGTTGGTTCGCCTCAATATCGTCGATATTCCAGTTGGTGGTAATGCTTGAGCGTGCACTTAAGTTGAAGGCGATCAGCTCCATCAGCGCCGAGTGCATGCCCATGGCGGAGATGAAGCATGACCTGGACGCACTGATTGAAAGGGGCACGCCGATGGTCTTCCTGGTCACGCGCAAATGCCAGTTTGAGAAGATGGTCGGCAACGTCGAGGAGATCCGCAGCTGCGGAGGTGCAGCGATCGCCGTGGTAATCGAGGGCGATGACCACATCAAGAGGCTTGGACGGTCAGCTCTCGGCAATACGGCACGACGGGCGGACTGGAACTCGTCGCACGAGAGGTGGCGGAGCGTCTTGCCCTCACCCGACTCTATGCAGTTCCCATGTTGACTCGAATGTTGCGATCCGCGTGCCGTGAGATCACCATTTATCGATTGCCTCCGTGGGGGGATGCCGCCCCAGCTGATACATGCCGCAGTGTTTTTCTCGCATGTCGTATGGCCGTGGCTCTTTTCGAGCGTACACAAGGCCGACATCGAGCATGTCCTTGCTGAAGCGGACCTGTTTACGAGGACCGCCGAGTTCGAAACCTTCCGTCTGGTCACGCTGCAGGCGAGCGTGGCCGAGCTATTGGTGATCGGTGCGTGATCGGATGGCAATGAGACTCAGTTCAAACGTGCGACCAAGTACTGCCACTTCGATAAAAGAATGTTTGGTCAAAGGGTCCTCTGACTGCTCAGGGATGATGGAGGACTCGCGAAGATGCCCACTGCGATGCATGTTTGTGGGATGCAGTCGCAACCCGAATCGCTAGCATTTATGTCACCTAGGTGATGACGTCACGCATGAGGACCCACGCATGAAAGCAGTTATCTTGGCTGGCGGAACGGGAACGCGCATCTCCGAGGAGAGCCACCTGCGACCGAAGCCTATGATTGAGATCGGGGGAAGGCCGATCCTTTGGCACATTATGAAGATCTTCTCGGCGCACGGCGTGAATGACTTCGTGATTTGTTGCGGCTATAAGGGTTACATGATCAAGGAGTACTTTGCCAACTACTTCCTCCATAACTCGGACGTTACGTTCGATGTGCAGAGCAACTCGATGCAGGTGCATCACCGTTTCGCCGAGCCTTGGAAGGTCACACTTGTCGACACTGGCGACCAAACCGCCACTGGCGGTCGCTTGCGGCGAGTTCGCGGGTACCTCGACCCGACCGATGATTTCTGTTTCACATATGGAGACGGCGTGAGTGATGTCAATATTGGAGAGCTGATTCAGTTCCATCGCTTCCATGGAAGGGAGGCCACCGTCACGGCCGTGCTCGCCCCAGGCCGCTTTGGTGCACTTGCGATTAACAGCGACAATTCGGTCCATGGATTCGTCGAGAAGCCGCGCGGAGATGGCGGCATGATCAATGGTGGTTTCTTTGTGCTGAAGCCCTCCGTGATCGAGCGGATCCCGGGCGATTCGACCATCTGGGAGCATGACCCGATCAACTCTCTCGCCCAAGAGGGACAGCTTCATGCTTTCCGGCATGATGGCTTCTGGCAGCCGATGGACACCCTGCGAGACAGGCTGATGCTAGAGGAGCTTTGGCTGACTGGCAGGGCGCCCTGGAAGAAGTGGTCATGAACGAGTTCTGGTCCGGACGTAGCGTCTTCCTCACCGGGCATACTGGATTCAAGGGAAGTTGGCTCGGCCTTTGGCTGCAGCGACTCGGTGCGAAGGTACATGGGTACGCACTCGCGCCCTACACCCAACCATCCCTCTTCGAGCTTGGCCGCGTCGCGGAGGGGATGTGCTCCACGATCGGTGACGTGCGAGATCGCGATGCGCTGCAAAGAGCGGTCCGTTCCGCAGCGCCGGAGGTGGTGTTTCACTTGGCTGCACAGCCCATCGTGCGCGAGTCGTATGAGGATCCGATCGGTACGTACTCGACGAATGTGATGGGAACAGCTCATTTGCTTGACGAGGTCCGCCAGATTCCCTCCGTTCGCTCGGTCGTCGTGGTGACGAGTGACAAGTGCTACGAGAATCGCGAGTTGGATCGGGGCTACGCTGAGGACGACGCTGTGGGAGGTTTTGACCCATACAGCAGCAGCAAGGGATGTGCAGAATTGGTGACGGCCTCGTTTCGAAACTCGTTCTTCCGACCGACGAATAACGCCCGGCATCGTGTGGGCATCGCGTCGGCTCGGGCAGGAAACGTGATCGGGGGCGGAGACTGGTCACGAGATCGCCTCATCCCGGACATCCTGCGTGCGATCGATGCCGGGCTGCCTGTGCGAATCCGCAACCCCCACGCGACGCGCCCGTGGCAACACGTGCTCGAACCTTTGGGCGGCTACCTTCTCCTCGCACAACGACTCCTTGAGCGAGGTGCAGACTTCGCGGAAGCCTGGAATTTCGGACCCGATGCCGGGGACGCCCGTCCGGTCCGATGGATTGTCGAGCGAATGACGGAGCAATGGGGGTTCGGGGCGTCCTGGACCCTGGATGGTGGTGAGCATCCGCATGAGGCCCGCTTCCTGAAGTTGGACATCGCGAAGGCGACGAACCGACTTGGTTGGCGGCCACGGTGGGGCCTCGACGAGTGCCTGCGCCGGATCGTGGATTGGCACAGGGCTTTTCGTGATGGAACCGACATGCGCACCTTCACACTTCGTCAGATTGAGGAATTCAGCCGATGAACGTGACCTTGCCCCAGATGGATGGATCGGCCGCGAAGGCCGAGCTTCGCAGCCAGATCGCCGAACTCGTCGATCGTTTCGCGGCTATTGAATTCGCCCCCCGAGCCTTCGTTCCTGGCAGCACGCCCATTCCCCCCTCCGGCAAGGTGCTCGGCGCGGCCGAACTTCGCAACCTGGTCGAAGCCTCATTGGATGGTTGGCTCACCACAGGTCGCTTTAACACCGAATTCGAGCGCAGGCTGGCGCGATTCCTTGGAGTGCGGCATGCGATCACGGTGAACTCTGGCTCATCCGCCAATCTGGTTGCATTTTCGACGCTGACCTCACCGAAGCTGGGTGATCGGGCGATCAAGCCGGGGGATGAGGTCCTAACTGTGGCGGCGGGCTTTCCGACGACGATCTTCCCAGCAATGCAGTTCGGGGCGGTGCCGGTGTTCGTTGATGTCACTCTGCCTACTTACAACATTGATGTTTCGCGCATCGAGGGAGCCATTTCACCACGAACGAAGGCGATCATGATTGCCCACACCCTCGGTAACCCGTTCGATCTTGATGCGGTCATGGATATCGCTCGCAGGCGTGGCTTATGGGTCGTGGAAGATTGCTGTGACGCGCTTGGAAGCCGTTACAAGGGGCGACTCGTTGGAACCTTCGGTGATCTCGCCACGCTGAGCTTTTACCCTGCGCATCACATCACGATGGGAGAGGGGGGTGCGGTCTTGACGAACGAGCCGAAGCTGAAGCGCATCGCGGAATCATTCCGTGACTGGGGTCGAGACTGTTTCTGCGAACCGGGCAAGGACAATACGTGCGGAAAGCGCTACTGCTGGCAGCTCGGCGATCTTCCTGAGGGGTACGACCACAAGTACACCTATTCGCACGTCGGATACAACCTGAAGATCACGGACATGCAAGCGGCGTGTGGACTTGCCCAAATGGATCGGCTGCCCAAGTTCATCGAAGCGCGGAAACGGAACTTCAGTTTCTTGAGGGAACAACTTCAAGATCTCGAGGATGCGCTGATCCTGCCCGAGGCGACTGCGGAGAGCGATCCATCCTGGTTCGGCTTCCCGATCACCGTTCGGGAGTCCGACGGAGTGTCTCGTATGCATCTGCTGAAACGTCTCGAAGAGGTACGAATCGGCACGCGGCTACTTTTCGCAGGCAACCTGATTCGCCAGCCCGCGATGGCCGGCCGATCGTTCCGGGTTCATGGCGAGCTCGTGAACACCGATCGAGTCATGAATCAGACCTTTTGGGTCGGGGTGTACCCGGGCCTCGGATCGACCGAACTCGACTTCGTTGCAAAGACAATTCGTCAAGCTTTCCGCGCGGGATGATCGACGCACTGGCCTGTGGGGGACTTTTCAGAAGACCGTTGAGAATCGCTCCGCATCTCCCGACTGATGCCATGCAATGGTTCGATCAATGCTTTCCTCCAGAGGAGTCCACATGTCGAGACCAAGTTCCTCCTTTGCTCGTCGCACATCCGGAACATAAAAATCTAGCTTCGGAGCGGTCGACTGCACTGCGATATTCACCTGCTCGCTACCACCAAATCGGCGCGAAATGATCGAGGCAAGTTCGCGGATTGTCACCGGTCTGGCGGACCCCACATTGTATGGTCGACATGTTGCTCCGCGGAGCAGGATGGTCCAGAGCCAAAGGGCCATGTCGGCGGCATACAAGTACGACCGCACAGCTGTTCCATCACCACGAATTTCGATAGGACGTCCGAGCAGCTTGTCCCGGATGAAATTCCCGACTGCAAAGTGTGTCTCAATTGGCAGTAACGGTCCGGTAAAGGCGAAGCATCTCGCGATCGAAACCTGGTGTATCCGACCGGTACGCCCAGCACTTGTACAGAGTTGCTCCGCGAGACGCTTACCCTCGGCATATGCGGACGCTGCCCCGAAGGGATCGGGACCGATCATCGAACACTCTGACTTGGGCACCCCCGGAAGTCCCGTTCCATAGACCGCACCGGAACTTAGAAACAGAAACTGTTTCACATGCGCAGCCTCTGCCCAAGCTAATGCGTTGCGAGTTCCGGTGACGATTGTGTCAAGCATCACCTGTGGATCTTCAAGATTGAGCTTGAGGCTTGCATCTGTCGCAGCGTGCACCATTGCTACCGCGTCGCAGTCGGAGGGAAGAGGATTCAGGACATCGGCTCGGATGGGCTCCAAGTGAAGGCCACGCATGGCCAGCGAATCAATCCACCGCGTATGTGGCAGGCGACGTCCTGCACTGATGACCCGCACCGTGAAGCCGTACTCTAAGGCGGCCATTGCGAGCAATTCGATCATCCATGCACCGACGAAGCCAGTGCCTCCTGTGAAAAGTAGCGTGGTATCTCGTACCGCATCCCACAGATCCGGCATTCGACGAACGGTTTCGCGAAGTTCCTGAAGTGGGAGGGTTGGAGACATTGGGGGTATTCCGAACGGCGCCGTCGATGCAGGTTACGCTTGCTTTTCACCATGAAGATCGCAGTCTGCAATGACATTCGTGAATTCGGTCAAGATCGACTCGCCGATCGCGAGTGGAGTTGTCGGTTTCCTGGAACAGGCTGGGTCACGCATCTCTATGAGAGAAGCCAAGCCCTTGGGATCGAAGTCGCGTCTGGCGACGTCGCACTGTCTCATGTGCGGTCCGGTCGGTGGAGGGCGTCGGAGGTCCATGTTGTACAGGAGCTCGATGCTCGAGATGGAATCAAGTTATGTCAACTCGGATCGAGGCCGCTACTGCTCACACTCTTTGAATCACCGATGGTCGCCTTCCGCTCCTTCGACCGACTTCAACGGTCGCGAATTCCCTTCGATAACTGTCTCGGCCCTCGCGTTCTTATCGATCAAATGACTGCACAGCGTCATTCGCGTCTTTGGCCTATGACTTTTCCAAGCTTCTGGTCTTCTGAGATGCGTAAAGAAGACACCGTTCGTGGTGCCTGCCCCGTCGTTCTGGTGGCGGCCAACAAGCATGTCGCCGAGCGTTCACGAGCAGGCCTGAAAGATCATGTCCGATACCTAAAGCGATCGGTTCGTCGCTGCTGGTCGCAAACGTTTCGAAGATTCGGCCCGAAGCAATTGCATGATCAGCGTTTAGGGGTGCTCGTGGCACTCGCGGAGTGCGGTGCGATTGAAGTCTTTGGGTCGGGCTGGGATCGGCTGCAGGATCTCCCCGTGGAATGGGCAACTGCGCTCAAGCCCCACACGAGGATCTTTAGGGGCCCGTGCAAAAGTAAGCATCAAACGATGCGCGGCTATCGCATGGCGCTCGTGTTTGAGAATGTCGACTGTCCTGGATACATCACCGAAAAGGTCGTCGATGCCATGGCTGCCGGATGCGTCCCGCTCTATCGAGGGGCGTCGGACATTACTGACTACATACCCTCGACATCAATCATCACAATTGGCGAAAGGGATCATCCAGTTGACATCGCGAATCAAGTGCTTGCAATTGATACGCAGCGTCTCCATTCGATAGTTGCTGCCGGCAGAGATTTTCTGACCACACCACGCGGACTTCGGCACACTTACGAAGGATTTGCACACTGGGTGATGAACCTGCCAAATGAAAGGGGGGATCGTGAAGACGCAGGGTGACATCCATGTCTTTGTGCTTACCTACAACCGATGTGTTCTCCTGGGAGAGACGATCGAGTCCATCCTTCAGCAAACACGTCTTCCGGATCACATCACCGTCGTGGACAATGGCAGCACGGATGGGACGGTCGAGCTTCTCGAAAAGTACAGACCGAAAGGTGTCGAGATCATTCGATACAAGAACAACTCAAGAGATGTTTGGCAGTCCCTCCCGTCCATTGCAGCTGGGCGATGGGTGCTCCTGTTCCATGACGACGATCTTCTCCACCCCAGATTCATTGAACATGCTCTTGAGGCGACGCGGGTCATCCCCGACGCGACAGTGGTCGTCTCAGGGATGATCGCACATCAGGAACTGAAGTCGGTCAAGTGGCTACGGATTGACACGCCCCGCATTCGACGCCGCTCCGCCCACGAACTCGCACGTCTTTTATACGGTGGCTACCACATGCCATTCTCGTCCGTGCTCTATCGAGTGGATGCACTGCTCAAGCAGCCACTTTGGGACGATAGATTTGGCAAGATTTATGATCGACCCTTAGTGCTGAGTGTTGCGAAGGAAGGATTCGTCGCTCACCTTTTGGGTGCGTACACAAAGTATCGCGTTCATCAATCGCAGGACAGCGCGGACAGCTCGACCGGTCCCTTTTTGCATCAGCGCCTCGCTCTTCATCGATTTTATCTCGACATGCTCGGCGATAGCCCATCCACTCCAGGCGGTAGAACATTTTTGCGACGAAACTTTCGAAACCTCTGCGGTGACTTCGCACTATGTCGACTGCCCACAAAGTTGAGCTTTTCGCAATTCATAGAGCACGCGCTTCTGGCGGGAGCAACGACTCGTCGAGCTATAGTGCTTGGGAGGTTGTATATGTTGTTGACACAAATTCCGAGAGCCTTTGAGCGTTGCGTTCGTGGTGTTGTTCGCAGACGAATAACAAGACCACAAAAGTCTTAGGGCGCCTGGATAGCTGCAAAACGAAGTCGCTCACAGCTTCGGCGGGATCTTGGGAAGTATCGGCCAATTTGCGCGACAACCTCATCAGGTGGCTTTGGTAGAGGATCGTAAATCGGAGCCGATTTCAGAGTCCCTTGTGGCGGGAGGAGGGTTGATACAGCAGGGCAGTTTGGCTGATTTGTGTGGACATGAACAAGCTAGGTATCTCGACCTTCCACACTCGAAAGTAGCGCACTCAAATTTGAAACAGACCTTTCATCCGATCGAACGGAGTAACACGGGATCGACTTTGCCTGCAAAAGTGTGTTGCAATCTAGAAGATGAGTCCTATTCGGGGATCACAGCCTAGGTAAGCGCCATAAAGGAAGTTTCTCTGCATTGCACGAATCGATGGATAACCACCGTTCTCGATGAGAAACATCTTGATCGGTAGTTCGTATCGCCTCACGATGGCAAGTTCCTAGAGGTGTTTGGGAAATCCATCCTTGCCCTCGGTCAGGATGATTCGTCGCGCTCGATCGGTGACTGATGCCGAGACATTTTATGAGAGCCCGCGACAGGCAGCACTTGCCGCAGACGCCTCTGCTGCAAACTGGTGAACTGCCCGAGGGCTACGACCACAAGTACACCTACTCGCACGTGGGTTGCAACCTGAAGATCACCGACATCCAAGCCGCCTGCGGCCTGGCGCAGATGGCCCGCTCCCTGAGTTCATCGAGGCGAGGAAGCGCAATTTTGAATACCTGAAGGCACAATTCGGCGATCTGGAAGATGCGCTCATCCTTCCCAAAGCGACGCCTGACAGCGAGCCATACCGGTTCGGATTCCCTATCACCGTACGTGAATCAGCGAAGGTGTCCCGCATGGAACTCCTCACGCGTCTCGAAGCGGCGAAGATCGGTACCCGACTGATGTTCGCCGGGAACCTCATTCGGCAGCCCGCGATGGCGGGTTACACATTCCGTGTCAGCGGAAGCCTTGATCAGGCGGATCGGATCATGAACCAGACGTTCTGGGTGGGCGTGTACCCGGGGCTGGGCACCGCTGAACTCGATCACGTGGCAGCGACGATACGGGCGATGATCCGCACCAAAGGCCACAAGAGCCAGAGCGCGTGATCACGGTTCGTCGCGGCAAACCGTCGACCAGCCAAAGTGAGCGACGCTACGCGGAAGCGTCTCCCGTTGCTCCATTTCCTGTATGACGGTTCCACCGACGTTACTTAAGCAGTACAACAGATCCTGCGAAGTCTGGCAACGGCAGCAGCCGAACGTCTGACTGGGCGGCAAACGCTTCCACAGCCGCCCGAACACCGCGAAAGCGGCGGTTGTCGTAATCGTGCACAAACAAAAAGCCCCCTTTCACAAGCCGCGGGTAGAACCACGACAAGCCCTCGAACGTCGGGGCATACAAATCGACATCGAGACTGACGAGGGCGAAGGTGGCATCGAGGCCCCGAGCGCTGTCCGGAAAGAAGCCTTTGTGGATGTGCACCTTTGACGGGTCCTGCATTCGCGACATGACGTGTTCGAGGGAAGTATCGCGAAACTCACCAGGGACCGACTGCGAGAAGCCGCCGTGCTGTTCCACCCCGAGGTCCCGTTCCACAAAGCCCTCAAACGTGTCAAAGAGGTGAAGCGGGCGGTCCAAGAAGAGTTGATTGAGGAGCGCGGCGAATTCTCCTCGGTACACACCGAGTTCGGCAACGGCCCCCTCGACGCCGCGGCTCTGGATCTGATTCGCCACAAGTTGGAGCGTCCGTCTCCGAACGAAATCGTCGCGCGTCACTGCGCGCAGGCCCGGATCCTCCACCGGCGCAAGATATGTGGTCGCGATCCCGGCAGCTGGCAGATTCAGGGAACAATCACGGTTGAGCGCGTCGATGTCCTCGTTGACAAGTTTCGACAGGCGACGACTGTAGCTCGGATACAACGCGCTGATTCGATTCGCATCGACACCCAAGGCGATTAGTTGGTCACGGATGCTGTCACAATCCCGCGCGGCAATGACAAACCGATCGTAGGGAAGGCCCGCAATCTCCGCCGGCGCGTACACCCGAATCCCGGCAATCGTCGATCCCTGCACCGCCGAGGAATTGTCGCAGAGCCCAACAACCTCGACGTTCGAGGGCAGTAGGCTCAGAAGGTCTCTCAGGGCGCTGCCGGTTCCGAAGATTGCGATGCGCTTCACGATGATGTTGCTCCCAGAATTCGATCGGCGAACTCCGCGAGTGACGTGACCGCCACGACGCCGCGGTCGCCAACCGCTTCGGTCACCCAAACTGCTGGTACTCCACAAGACTGAGCCATCGCTACATCGCTGTCAATGCCGTCGCCAATCACGAGACACGAGTCGACGGGCTCGCCCAGTTGAGCCAGTAAGAGATCCAGGAGCACTCGCTCTGGCTTGCCAACCACGACCTCTGCCCGTCGCCCCGATGCTGTCTCCAGCGCTGCCACAATCGGGCCACAACCGGGAAGAATGCGGCCATGAGCGGCGGGAAAGTTTGCGTCACGATTGCACGCCCAGATCCGGGCTCCTCGGAGAATGGTATCGACCGAAAGAGCCAAAGTCTCGTAGTCGAACGCCACATCCAGGCCAACCAGCAGGATCTCTACATCGTGGTTTTCCGTCACACGAACTCCGTGCGCCGCCACGAGCGCGCGGAGCTGTGGCGTTCCGAGAACATGGACTCCAAGATTTCCACATCTCGCGCGCTCCTGCGACAGCAGGATGGCTGCACCAAGACCGCTTGTCATTAGTTCCGACGGCTCACAAGGGATTCCGAACGCACGCAGCTTCTCTACCAACTGCACAGGCTCGGCGCCCGAGTTGTTCGTGAGGTATCCAATCCGGTACCCGGCCATCCGGAGACGCGCGACGGCATCAGCCGCACCCGGCATGGCCTCGGTACCCCGATAGACGACACCATCAAGGTCCAGAATGACAGTTCGCCGCCCGGCCAGTTGCGACCAGACCAGATCACCGATCACGGCAACTGCTCCTCGGCGGCGCACCAATGCATAGACGGCCTGCCTGCCTCACAACCACCGAGTGAAGGAAGCTGGTTCATGGGCAAGCCGCGCGGGCGTTAGGCATGCAGCGGACCGATCGGCACGAGCCTTTCGGCCGATACCCCATGGGCTGCGATGTCCGCGCCATGATGCCGCAGGACCAACTCATCGATCAGAACCCAAGCCGGGCTGCCCGATTCAGCTGGCCGAAGCGCCGTGGCGAGCGAATCAGCGAAGTGCACCCGATAGGGGCCAGCGTGACTCTGGATCACGATTGGATCGACCGCAGGCGTCATTGGATCGTGTACCCACCGTCGACGGGGATGCACTGCCCCGTGATGTAGGAGTTTCGCTCGCTGACGAGCCACGAGACGACCTCAGCGATCTCCTGCGGCTTGGCAAGCCGCAGCATTGGAATCCTCGAGGCGATCTCGCGCAGCTCCATCTCCGAGTTGTTCCTTTCCGTGAGCTCCGTTGCCGTGTAGCCAGGGCTGATGGCGTTCACCAAGACCGACCTCCCCGCCGCTTCCAACGCGACCACGCGGGTCAGCCCGACCAATCCCGCTTTCATCGCCGAGTAACCCGCCCGACGGTCCTTGGCCACGTGTGACCAGATCGAGGCGATGTTGACCACTCGACCCCAGCCTCTTGACACCATGCTGGGGACGAGGGCTCGCATCAGCATCATGGGTGCCTGAAGATTGATCTGCTGCATGCGCTGCCATGCTGCATCGTCGAGCTCGTGAATCCCACGAAGCTCGTTGATACCCGCATTGTTGACCAGTGCGTCAATCCGTTCACGCGAATGTCGATCGCACCACGCGTGGATCGAATCCACCGACTCAAGATCCATCTCCATTCGACTCGGAGCGAGAACCCGCCAACCGTCCCGAGAGAGAACCTCGACAATAGCCTGTCCAATCCCGCGCGATCCTCCGGTCACCAGCGCCGTGCGTCCCACGCTCAAACGCTGGTCGCCTCGATCGTCTGGATCGCCTTGAGATAGCGCTCTTCCATCATCACGATGCGCTTCTCGTCCTCGCGATGAATGGTACCGTAGTAGTCACGCTTGTTTTTCAACCAGAGGATCTCGAATTCGATCGCACGCAGGAATGCTGCCTCCGGGTTGTCCAGCGCACCGGGGCATCCAAAGATGACCTTACGTGTCTCGTATCGGTCCAAGTGCCCCTTCGGGAACGCAGCAAAGAATGGCTTGCTGTGAACCGAGACACCTCCACCGATCACGACCTGCATGCCGCGCTTCTTCGCCTTTGCCGCCGCAGCAAGTGACAGCTCGAGAACTTCCTTACTATTCACGGCTTCGCGCGTGAGCCCCATCGAGCCCGTCAGGTCGACCCGCCCGATCACTACACCATCAAGGTGATCGATCTCCGGGATCTCCAGCATCGCGTCGAAGTTCTTGAATGCTGTGACCGTCTCCAGGTTGATCAGGAGTTCGCAGTCCTCGTAGGAGTCGTTGAAGAACGCGATCTTGGCTGCCCCGAGAAACTTGCGGAGTGCGTAGGGCGTCTCCACCATCGGCGCGATGATTCGCTCGGCGCCAAGCGAGTTCGCGTCGAACATGTCCTTGATCGCCTCACAGCCGCCGATCTTGATGTTGAGGGCAAGGCCAGCTCGAGAAACGACGTTCTTGAGCATCATCGCCTCCTCGAGGCGGGTGCCCTCGGCCTCGAATTCAGCCTTCACACCAACCACGTGGAACCGACGCTTCAGATCCGAAAGGATCTCGACCATGTTCTTTTCAACTGGATTCATTGCGGGGTCTCCGGCGAAGGGGAAGAGTATACCGATTCAACCATCGCCAGCGATACGATTCTGCGCGAGTTCCTCCCGATCGAGGAACGGGAACATGTCCTCCAGCGGTGCCGAGACCATCGTGCCGTCCTCAAGTTTTCGGGATGACACCCTCGGAGCGAATGGCTGCCTCGGATCCAGGACCACTTCGCACATTGCGGGACCGTCATGTCGGAACGTCTCCTGCAAGGCTCGATCCATCTCTGGCAGGCTTTCGCAACGACGAAAGGGAAGCGAGAAAGCTCGCGCGAGATCTTCAAACGGAACATAGTCCACGCCTGTCGCTGCATCGAAGCCGATCAATCCATCCGGGAAATAGGTGGTCTGCGTTTGACGGATGGAGTGGTACCCAGCATTGTTCAGGACCACAATGTGGATTGGCAGGCGCCGCGTGACGATCGTCTGGAGCTCCTGCAGATTCATCTGAATGCTGCCGTCACCAGCGAGACAGACAACGCGGCGTCCATCCGCCGCAACACATGCGCCGATCGCCGCCGGGAGGTCGTATCCCATCGCTGCGCAACCGGAGTTTGTGTAGAGGCGCTGCGTTCCACGAAGCTTCGCAGCCTGAAATGTCGCCACACACGCGGTGCCATCGCCGGTCACGACAATGGCGTCGTCCGGCAGAAGATCCATGAGTCGATCGGCGAAGCAGTATGGATTGATCTTGCCAGGTCGGTCACGATATTCGGGCAGGCAGGCCGGATAGCGGTTGACGCGCTCGCGACACCAATTCCGCCATGCGTCGTGCTGGTGTGTCCAACCGTTTGCAGCAGCCTCGAGTGCAGGCACGAATTCGCGGAGGTCGGCGTGGATTGGCATGTCTGGCTTGATGGTCGGCTTGCGAAGCTCCGTGGGATCGACATCGACCACGATCTTGAAAGCTCTCTCCGCGAAGTTGCTCCAGTTGTAACTCACCTGCCTGATGTTCAGACGACAGCCGAGCACGAGGAGCATGTCCGAATTCTGGACGGCAAAGTTCCCCGGGCGATTGCCGATCGTCCCAGGCCGACCGGAGTAACACGGGTGACCGTCCGGCATGAGATCATGGGCGTTCCATGCCGTCACGACGGGAATGCCCAACGCGCCGCTGAGCGAAAGCACTCGCTCACGCATGCCAGCGAGCCGAACGCCACTGCCAAGCATCATCACGGGTCGTTTCGCCGACGCCAGTTTCTGAAGGACCTTTTGGGCAACTGCTCCCTGGTCCGCCGGAGGAAGAACTTGGTCATCCTCAGCAGAGTCATACCCGGCGAGCGTTTCTGGATCGATCGACGCGCCTTGGACATTCAGCGGAACATCAAGCCATACCGGGCCTGGACGTCCCGATATGGCCAGATGGAATGCCTTCTCAAGGTGGTATCGAATTGTCTGGCGGTCGACGACCATCTCCGCATACTTCGTCACATGCCGCACCATCGGGATGATGTCGAGTTCCTGGTCACCAAGCTGGCGAAGTGGAAGGTCGGTGCTCCGTACAAGTGTCTCGTACTTCACCTGGCCGGAAATCACCACCAACGCCAGTGAATCGACAAACGCGCCATACACGCCGGTGATCGCATTCGTACCTCCGGGACCGGATGTCACGTTCACCGCCGCCATCCGTCCGGACAGGCGGTAGTAGCTCTCGGCAGCCATCGCGCAGGCCTGTTCGTGATGACAGCACAGCACCCGGAGGTCGCTGCAGCGCCCAAGAGCATCGTTCAGATGCATGGCCCCGCCGCCCGTGACCATAAAGACATCCCGAACGCCGCGTTTCGCAAGCGTCTGTGCGATGTAATCAGCAACCCGCATCATGCCCGCCCTCCCGCATGGCGTCGATGCCATGCAATTGTCCGATCGATCGCCTCATACAAGGGCTTCACAATGCCAAACCGAGCTCACGGCGTGCTCTCTCGATTCCGGAACAAAGACGTTCCGGTTAGTCGTGCTGGGGGTGCTTCGCGAACAAGCCCTTGGTTCATGTACAAATTGCATCGTGATTCATGGTAGTTCGAATTAGTCCGGCGCTTCCGAAAAGCGTAGTCGATGCAGATGGGGTTTCCGCGAGCTTGCTGGCTTTCGGCCTATCTGGTTCTGTGCTCGGTGCTTCATCCAGAGTTTTCTTTGCGTCCGGTCTTGACGTACGACTCGCAGGGTTCTTGTGACTTCGACCCACGATGTAATGACCCGCCGATGTCCCCGCGGTTTCACTGTGCTATTCGGCTTGATGTTGCCAAAGTTAGAGAGTGAGCTCTTTGAGGCGGCACTCGGTAAACTTGACATCTCACTTGCTTCCTTGATCCGCATGGATCGATTGGTGCTGTTCGGTACCGAAAGCCTCCCTATGCGAAAAGTTTCGGTTGGTCTACGTCACGAACTTGGTAAACCCACGCATGACAGGGTGACATTTTCGATCGTTCTCGTGACCTTTGATCGACCTCGTCTCGTCGAATTTGCGATTCAGAGCGTCCTCAATCAGTCATATGGCGGGTGGATTCTCCATGTCATTGATAACGGGTCGAATCCAGCGGTTGTTCCTCGCAGCGAATGGCTCGCCGACCCCCGTATTCGATGGAGGCGGCTTGATGAGAATCTTCACGGTTGCGATGTTGGTGAAAGTGCGCTCAGGGACTGCGATGGGACACACTTACTTGTGCTTGGTGATGATGACGCTCTGCTCCCAGATGCTTTGAGCCGCACCGCCCGTGCGATTGAAGCAGTCGGAGCCGAAATTTTGGGCGGTACAAGTGTTGGCTTCGATCATGAATCTGGAGTATGCGACACCTTTCCGCGGCAACTTGCTTCTTGGGATGGTCGACTCGAGTCATTTAATGCAATGGAAAGTGCTTTGATGTTCTGTAACGGTTAGGGCATCGGTCCGAAGCGTCGTTATGCCGGTCCGCCATTTGCGCATCCGTCCTCTACGTTTGTATCGATACCCCTCATTCATCGAACCTTGCATCGACAGGGCCGCCTATTTGTGAAGCCCTTTGGTGATATCGGCTTGGTCGGCTGCTGCGCCAATGCGGAGCGCGTCTCCTTTATGCATGCACCGATTGCAATGATCGGAAGGTCAAACAACCAAGAATCTCATGCGTCGCGACGCGGACATCGACATCGGCTCGCCCGCGAGCGGGAGTATCTCACCCACACTGGCTTGCACGGTCTTTCGTGGGTGAATGCAGGGTGCGAGGGGCATCTTCACGTTGCAATTGCAAATGAGTTGGGATCAAGGATGCCGCTCTCACTACGTCCTGAGTTCTACAAGCGCCACATTCGACAGGTGCTCTCGGACAGGCCATGGACAGCACAAACACTTCGAGATGTCATCGAAGCACTCCCGGGAGCCACGGTCAGTCTGGTCCGTTGCTTCAGCCCGACGTTTCTCCAGGCCCGTCTTCGAAGGTGGAGGGAACGGCTCGATGGCACGAAGGCCAGAGCGCGCCGTGAACAAACGAGTTATCGTGGCGAGGTTCGAAGCTTGAGATTCGGTGACATTCTGCAAGCCGCCTCGTATATCGCGTCAGAGAGTGTGCGCTTGGCTAATCAAGCGGCGGCACGATCTTCAGCACCTACGGAATGACCAGTCGTCGAAAAAATTCCAGACCTGTGCGCAAGGACGAACATCCTTGCCTGATCATGGCGGATATCAGATGCGTGCACTCTTTGGCGAACGACCGACACATTAATCAAGCGGCTGGTTGCGCTCGTCGGCCAGCGCGCTCACCGCGGCAGGGGTGAGTTCCAGATCGAGCCCACGCGCCTTAAGGTGCTCGCGCAGTCTTCCGCTTGGATTTCACGATGTCGGACAGATCCTTCTTCCGAAGCTGATGGAAGACCATCGGCATATCGATGCGCTTCAGTGTTTCGCGACGCAGGTGCTTCTTCAGCAGGGTGCGCACGTGGGCCGAGATCATCTCGTTGGGCTCGCCCTTCTCAGTCATCTTGAGAATCGTCTGCGCGCCGATGTTGCTGGTCATCACGATGATGGTGTTGGTGAAGTCCACGCTGCGGCTCTGGCCGTCGGTCAGGCGACCGTCATCGAGCTCCTGCAGTAGCACGTTGCTTACGTCGGGGCCTGCCTTCTCCATCTCGTCGAATAGCACGACTGCATAGGGGCGATGTCGCACGTCCTCGTTCACCGCGGTAACCGCCTCCAGCTGACCGACCACACACTGACGCAGCTGCTCCTCCAAGCACAGCAGCTTCTCGCGCTCACGCTTACTCCTGATGAGACGACTCACGGGAGTACCGATCCACTGGCCCATCGCTTCCACGACCTGCGCACTGTCGACTTCCTTGCGTACCAGCGCGTTTTCGGTCTTGAGCCGCTTCTTCAGCGCGGCCTCGGCGGACTTCAGCTCGGTCTCGAGGTCGTGCATATCGTCGTACTGGATTCGGGCGGCTATCTCCAACTGCCTTGGCGCTGACGAAGGGATCACTACCCCACCGGATGCCCGTCCGACTGATGGCAGAAGGTCTCATGCTTTGCGAGTCACGGCTGAATAGGACGATTGTCGGGGAGCAGAATGCCGAGTTTCTTCTAAGGAAACATCCGATGCTCCAGGATCTGATTCAGGAAACAGGTCAGATGCTGAGCCCGTCTTTCAAGGTTGGGGGTCGAGTGGGGGCCTTCTTTGCATGATGCCCATTGGGCACTCAGGTGGACACTGCTGCGCATCGGAGTCCGTGTTCCGTGCGCGTGAGGCGCTGTGCGATCGCCTTCTCGAGAAGTGCGTGATTCGCTTGTGCAATCGTGCCGCGACCTTCCTTGTGCCAGAGGTGGAGGACGGTGGTCGATGCGCGCGCGCGCATGACGCGCATGCCAGCATTGTGTGCCCGAACACTGAACTCGCTGTCCTCAAGTCCCCAACTTGTGAATCGCTCGTCAAAGCCACCAAGGCGGTGGAGCTCATCTCGGCTGATGGCAATGTTGCACCCGCGCACCGCTTTCCAGCGATCGGCGCCCATCAACGACCAGGCGCCTCGGCAGATGTCGAGCGGGCCACCCACAGCAGGCACAACACGGTTTGTCTTCCCCTGCAAACGGAATCGCACAAGCGTGGTGAGATCCAGTGGAGTGTGCAGAGTGTTGCAATGCAGCATCTCCTCGGTTGCAGCCTGCGACAAAAGGATGCGACTGCCGCGTGAAACATGTCTGCTTCGAGCAGACTTGAGATGTCCACGTACGAATTGTGTCTGCGGTACACAGTCGCCATCGATGAACACGATCAGATCGCCCCGTGCCTCTTCTGCGGCTCGGTTTCGGATCGCTGCAAGGCGAAAGCCCTTGTCCTCATGCCAGACCCAGTGCAGGCGCGTGATCCCTGCAGCTGCGAACCGTGGCTTGAACGATTCCACGAGTGCCGCAGTCTCAGGTCCGCTGCCGTCATCGGCCACGATGCACT
>Ga0194134_10003270_pt1 | contig 17712 bp, 16 predicted proteins | sample TA2KigOff0mmetaG_FD_148602 | JGI IMG/M metagenome (GOLD analysis project Ga0194134, IMG submission 148602) | Freshwater microbial communities from Lake Tanganyika, Tanzania - TA2015056 Kigoma Offshore 0m | ecosystem: Environmental > Aquatic > Freshwater > Lake | place: Tanzania: Lake Tanganyika... | reverse complement strand
CATGGTTCCACGACTATCCAGTAGCGCTGCTCGATACCAGGTTGGGACAGTTCCGCGAGATCCCCAAGATGATGCGCGCCGCAGAGGGGAGCCCCCATGGGGGCTCCCCTCTGCCTCCCTCAATAGAACCAAATCTGCCAGACTAAGTGTTACCCATGTGACCGGATAGAAGTGTTACCTATGTGCCCGGTCGGACACAAGGAAGCCACGAAAGAAGTGCGGAGACTATTTCATGTCGTCGTGCCAAAGTACTTTGGGTGATAGGCGTCATCGTCTTTACTCTGGTTACGTCGAGTGTGAGGTCAAAGGATTCGCGTAGTAGCAGCTATGGCACTGCAAATGCGCCGACAACCAAGGAAATGCCAGCGGAGGCGACAAACTTGTAGAAATCACCGTATTCAAGCCGAGCCATATGAACAAGATGATATGACTGAGTTGGTAGCGCATTTGCGAAGATAGCCTTACTGACTCCAGGTTGGCTCGCAACGACAAGAAACCAATTGTCAACACTGAGAACGCGCGGTCCGCTTCGCCCTTGCTAGCTGCATTGATGTACTAGAACATTTTGAAGAAGACTTCAAGACAGCGCCATGATCCTGTATGGCAGGAATGAAGTAGTGTGTATCTGTGCCATGCGAAGCCTTCGCGGTTGATTGGTGAGTTGTTATAAGCTGATGGCGTCGGAGACTGTTGCTTCAAGGAGACGATCGCCGGATATGGCCGTTACAAACTCGATGCTTGGAAACTCGAGAGTTGCCTTGTGGTTTGGCTGCAGAATCCTTGCGGGATTGATTTTGCCGGGATTGGCGTTAGGGGCCGATTCCGAGGCGCGGAAGGCGGAGGCGGTTCAGTTTTTTCGGGGGAAGGTGACTCCCTTTGTTACGACCTATTGCCTGCCTTGCCATCAGAACCGGCGGCCGACTCGGGCGGGGGTTAATTTTTCTCCGGCACTGAATGATCCGGGTCATGCCGCGTTTACCGAACAGTGGAAGCGGGGGGCGTTTCGGGTGAAGGCGCACGACATGCCGCCCAAAGGCGCGAAGCAGCCGAACGAAGAAGAGCGTCAAATGTTCGGCGAGTGGCTGGGCAAGCTAAAGTACCTGAGCCATAAGGACCCCGGACCCTTCGTGCTGCGGCGGTTGACGAAGACCGAATATGCGAATACGTTGCGGGATCTGTTTGGGGTGGATCCATCCATTGCCGATGGCTTGCCGGATGAGGTGGCTGGACAGGGTTACCTGAATTCGCTGTCGCCGCTGCAACTCGAACAGTATCTGAAGATCGCCGATGAAGTCGTGAAGCGAGTTGTGGCGAGGTCGGCGGCGGCGCAGAAGCGAGTGTTCGGCGAGGCTACACCCAAAGGTGACCTGCGGGTGGCGGCGCGGAATTTTGCACGGGCCATGGCGCGGAAGGCTTATCGCAGGCCCGCGACCGAGGCCGAGATCGATGTATTGATGGCGACGTTTGACCTGGGACAACGCAACCAGATGGCCTACCCGAAGGCGTTGCAGTTGATGCTGAAGGGTGTGCTCGTGTCGCCGCAGTTTTTGTTTATTACTCCGGCGCGGGCCGCGGAGGCTGGGGCGAGCGGCGGGATTGTGCCGCTCGATGATTATCAGTTGGCTTCGCGATTGTCTTACCTGATCTGGGCAACGATGCCGGACGCGGAACTGATGGCGCTGGCCGATGGCGGGACGCTGCATGAGACGACGGTGCTGAAGGCGCAGGCCAAGCGGCTGCTCGATGACCCGCGCTCGCGGGCGTTGTTCGATGGATTTGGGGCGCAGTGGTTGAGCGTGGGAGGATTGAAGCGGCAGGTGTTCGATCCGACCATGTTTCCGCAAATGACGGCGGCGATGCGGCAGGGAATGTACGACGAAGTGCGGCTGTTCTTCGAGAGCATCGTGCGCGAGGACCAGAGCGTGTTGCGTTTTGTCGATGGCGATTACACCTATTTGAACGAAGTGGTGGCGGGCATTTACGGCCTGAACAAGATGGTCAAGGGCCCGGGGATGCGGCGGGTGCGATTGAGCGACGCCAACCGGGGCGGTGTGCTGGGGATGCCGGGAGTGCTGGCGGCGACTTCTTTCCCGAACCGGACCAGCCCGGTGAAGCGTGGTGTGTGGGTGCTTGAACAGGTGCTGGGCGAGGAAGTGCCCGCCGCGCCGCCGGATGTGCCGGCGCTCGACAAGCAGGATCCGGCAGCAGTTGCGAAGCTGACAATGCGGCAGCGGACAGAATTGCACCGGACCAACCCGGTTTGTGCGAACTGCCATCAGATCCTCGACCCGATCGGATTTGGCCTTGAGAAATTTGACGCGATCGGACGGTGGCGGGAGAAGGATAGTAATGGTCTTGAGATCGATTCCACGGGGGAACTTCCTGGCGGGAAGCGGTTTGCAGGGCCGAAAGATTTGAAGGCGATCCTGGCTGCGCGCAGTGAAGACGTTTCGCGAAACCTGCTTGAGAGGTTGCTTGGCTACGCACTGGGGCGCAAGCTGGAAGGCTACGATGAAATCGTAGTGGACGAATTGCTGGACGGGATTGCCGCAGACGGCTATCGCATGCGGTCGATTATCTATGGGGTGATTACGAGTTATCCCTTTACACATCGGCGAGTGGAAGAAAGAGGAAGCATCCGTGAGTAAACGCGCAACAATTAACCGGCGAGCCTGTTTGAAGGGCTTGGGAGTGAGTCTGGCGCTTCCGCTGTTCGATTCGCAGGGATGGGCGGACACCTCAGGGACCAAGCCGCCTGTGAGGCTGGGATTCATGTTCATGCCGCATGGGGTGATCATGGATCAGTTCTGGCCAGCGAGCGCGGAGAGCTATCTTGCCGCACCGCCACCAGCGCTAGAATCGTTGCGACCGGTCCTGGATCAATGCCTGATGATGAAGGGCGTCTCCGGGGTGCCAATTGCGCCGTTTAACGGGGCGCCGCACGCGCTCGAACTCTCGACCTGGCTGACGGCGACGTTACCAGCGGCGGATAAGCGGAACGAGATCAACATCGCGATCTCAGCCGATCAGATTGCGGCCAATCACGTTGGGGCATTCACGGCGCTGCCTTCGCTGGAATTGGCGACGATGCCGCAGACCTGGAAGGAAAATCAGGAGGGGTTGAACGAGGGTTACTATTCGCATTGCAGCTTTCGATCACCCACGCAGGCGCTGCCGGCGGAAGTGAATCCACGGAATGTTCTCTATCGGCTTTTCGATAAGAAGGAGCAGACGGGTGGAGCATCGACTTTGAGCGCAATCGACCGCAGCTTGCTCGATATCGTGCTGGGAGGCGCAAGAGACCTGCGGCGGAGCTTGCCAGTAACGGATCAAAAGAAGCTGGACGAGTATCTCGATAGTGTGCGCTCGGTGGAGCGACGGATTGCGGCGATCGAGTACCGGCAGAAGGAGGCAGCGCTCGAGAAGGCTGGAGTGCGGCCGAGCCGGCGGCATGAGTCGGATTCGCCGCCGATTGAGATCAAGATTCCTGAAGGCGAGAAGCGGAGCGAGTACATGCAGGTGATGTGCGACCTGAATGTGCTGGCGTTCCAGACTGATACGACCCGAGTGAGTACGTATATTGGGTCGACACCGAATGGGGCTTCGTATCCGGAGCTGGGTTTCAATGACCAGCATCACTCGAACACGCATCACAACAATGAGCCGGAGAAGGTGCGCAAGGTGGCGGCGATCACCGAGTTCAACATACGGCAGTTCGCCTATATGGTGAAGAAGATGCATGGGTTAAAGGAAGGGGGTGGGACGCTGCTCGATAACTGCATCATGATGTGGGGATCGGGCCTGGAGGATGGGAACAAGCATACCCGCGCGAATCTGCCGTTTGTGATTGCGGGCAAGGGTGGCGGGGCTGTGAAGACCGGGCGCTTCCTGCCCGGCGTAAGCGGGAATCAGGGAGATCTGCTGACGACGCTGCTGGCCTGCGCGGGGATCCCGATTGACCGGCCCGTAGGGATCGCAACCAAGCAGATTGAGGAGATCAAGGCCTAGAAGCGTGCATCATAGTTGAAGGATGCGCAAAGGATTTACGCGGAAGCCGAAAGAAGATCCGCCGGGGGTGCCGGCGAAAAATTACATTACCCCCGGAGGACTCACGCGCCTCAAAGAGGAGTACCATTTTCTGCTGGCCAAGGAGCGGCCTGCGGTAAAAGAGGTGGTAACCTGGGCGGCCAGCAATGGAGACCGAAGCGAGAACGCGGACTATCAGTATGGGAAGCGGCGGTTGCGGCAGATTGATTCGCGGCTGCGGTTTTTGATGAAGCGGATTGAGGCGGCGGTGGTGGTGGATCCGGAGGCTCCCAGAGTTGGTGCGATGGCGGAGAAGGTGTTCTTTGGGGCGACGGTGCGCTATGAAGATGAGAAGGGCATAGAGCGGCTTATTTCGATCGTGGGAGCCGATGAGGTGGATCTGGAGCGGAGGCATGTGAGCTGGGTGTCGCCGCTGGGGCGGGCGTTGATGAAGGCGGAGGAGGGGGACCGCGTTGTGTTGCAGGCGCCGGGCGGGGCGGCTGAGTTGACGGTGCTCGAAGTGAGCTATGAGCGGATTGAGGTGGAGGTGTTTCGGGAGCCGTTGGGGGCGGAGACGACGAAGCGTGCGAAATGAGGGTTATGCGTACCGGAGTGTGATTGGGAACGAGTGCGATGGCGAGGTTTTGTTGTCGCATCTGGCGCGGGTGTATGGGCATTCGGATGAGTTGAGTTGGCAGGGAAGGATTGCCCGTGGGGAGGTGATGCTGGATGGAGTTGTGGCGGGTGGCGAAGAGGTGGTGCGGCGTGGGCAGGAATTGGTGTGGAATCGACGGCCTTGGGTGGAGCCGGATGTTCCGCGGGAGTTTGAGGTGTTGTTCGAAGATGAGTGGTTGTTGGCAGTGAATAAGCCAAGTGGGTTGCCGACGTTGCCGGGTGGGGGATTCCTGGAGAATACGCTGTTGCGGCTGGTGAGGAAGAGGTGGGCGGAGGTGAGCCCGGTGCATCGGTTGGGAAGGGGGACTTCAGGGATTGTGCTTTTTGCCAAGACGGCGGAGGCGGCTGGAAAGGTGTTGACGAGTTGGAATACGGATGAAGTGGAGAAGGTGTATTGGGCGGTTGCTGCGGGGGTGGCTGAGCTGGATGCGTATGATATCCAGAAGCCGATTGGGCTGGTGGGGTATGAGAGGTTGGGGCGGGTGTGGGCGGCGGATGCAGGCGGTAAGGCTTCACGGTCTGTGGCGCGGGTGGTTTTACGCGGTGAGGCAGTGACGTTGTTTGAAGTGAAGTTGTTTTCGGGGCGGCCGCATCAGATCCGGATTCATCTGGCATCGATTGGATATCCGTTGGTGGGGGATCCGCTGTATGGGTTGGGAGGGTTGCCGCTGGGCGGGCTGGCGGGATTGCCGGGGGATGGGGGGTATCGGTTGCATGCGGGGAGGTTGCGACTGCGGCATCCCTTTAGTGGAGAGGTGATGGAAGTGAAGGCTGCGTTGCCGGATGGACTCAAGAGTATTTCTGGTGGCTGTGATTAGGTTGAAAGGTCTTCACAGAAGTGGGCGGCCGCTTCATTGCGGATTGTGCGGAGAGCGCGAAAAGGTTCGGTTACGCGGCCTTATGACTGCGGACCGTGCCGAGAATTTCCTTGCCGGTGGTGCGCCGCGCTACGCGCAGATCGTATTCGGATTGGAGATTCAGCCAGGTTTCGGGCTCTGTTTCGAAGTAAGTTGCGAGACGGAGAGCCGTGTCGGCCGTAATGGAACGCGTCCCGTGGACGATGGCATGAATGCGATTTGGAGGGACACGGAGTTCGCGGGATAGGCCGTTGATAGTGATGCCGAGAGGCTGCATGAAATCCTCGAAGAGGATTTCACCCGGGTGAATCGGGTCGAGTTGCTGTTTCTTACTTGGCATGGTTTCCTCAGTGATAGTCTACGATCTCGATTTCGTACGCTCGGTTGTCTTTCCAGGAGAAACAAATTCTCCATTGGTCATTGATTCGGATACTGTATTGTCCAGCCCGGTTTCCACGAAGTTGCTCCAGCCGATTGCCCGGCGGGATTTTGAGATCTTCGAGCCGCTGGGCTGCATGGAGATAAAGCAATTTCCGTCTGGCGAGTCGCTCCATCTGCCGAAAGCGAAGCACGACTTCGTCGTGAAATAGGGACGTTGTGTCGCGGCATCTGAAGGACGCTATCAAGATCAAGTATATTCCGCCTTGAGTATTCCGTCAAGCGTAATGGGCTTCAGCGCATAGCTGGACAGCGCTCAGGCACGAATACATTGGCCGACTCTGCTCTGATTCATCAATCCGCCCCAGAATTGAAAAACTAGATAAATACTGCAGAGAGAGGATGCGCGGCGTTAAGGTCACAGGCTGGGAGGCGGATTGACGAACTTCAGCCGCCTTGCAGTATAGGCCCTTCTCCAATTGGCTTGAACTCGAAACAACCAAGGCTTGGGCAGACAGTGATCTGGCCAGCAGTTTGAGTAGTCATCAGGCCGGAAGTAGTAATCCTGATTGACGCATGCACCAAGACCGTCATCGGCACAATCTCGAATGAAAATTCCCGCTGCCGTGGTGAGTTCCAGCAGTAGATCGAGACAGAGATAGCCAATTGGGACACGAATCTGCCTTGTAATGTTGTTTCCTTGGAAAACGGCCGCGCTCACACGTTGATCAGAAAGGCAATCAATGAGAATGGGAATCGCCTGGTTCCGAAGATTGACCAGAGAGAGTGTATGAGGACTCAACAAGCTCCGATCATGCGGACGAAGGATGCTTCCGTCAGCCGCCCCGTCTTCGGAGTAGGACATTCCAAAATTCTTGATTTGAAGAAGCGGATCGATTCGTTGGGAATATTCTTGAGGTTTGCTCAGCCGCGGAGGTGTTTGGCCTGCCATTATCTCCGCGATTAGAGCGAGCAGCACGAATCGCAGCATTGCGACGTTAGCCCTTAGCGAAGGGACTGCGCTTGAGGGCGTACTCCATGGACTCTTTGGGGACCTCGTACTTCGAAAGGGCCTTGTTGCCCATGTAGCCGAGGTCTTTGAAGCCGATGGGGCTAGTGTAGAAGGCGTCGACGGTCATCTTGCGGACCCAGTCAAAGAAACGTGCGCCGACAGCCTGGGGATGTTCGCGCTTGACCGTGTAGGAACTGAATTCCTTGTAGACAGGAGCTTTCTCGTAAACAAGTTGCTCGGCGCGCCGTTCAGACTCATAGCGTTCTGCGGCGACCAGGAGGTCGAGCATTGCCGTTTGTTGATCGGGCTTGGCGGCCACAAAGTTAGTGTTGTAGCGCTGGCGCATCTCGGCATCAAGCCAGGCGAGGCCACCGTGGAAGATGTCGGCCAGAGTTTCGTTTTGGCTCGAGAGTGTGTCGATGAACTCAGAAGCGCCAGCGTCCTTCGCACTGCCGGAGATCTTGTCGGCAGGGACGATGAGTTCGGCGAGGCGGCCGAGGAGTGCAAATTCGCCCGGAGTGAACTCCTTGGGCTTGTAGGTACCGGTCTTCGCTTTCTCGCCACCGGTTTCAGTGTGCACGTGCTGGGCGGCTTCGAGATCGAGAGTTCCGGTGGCCGTGATGGCGAGGGCGATCGAGCGCAGGGCAGCGCGGCGATCCAGGGAGTCGAGAGATACGAATTGGTTAGACATTGCCGCGTTTCATCTCTTCTGCAAGGAAGTCGCTGGCGCGCCAGGCGAGTGCGTTGATGGTAAGTGTGGGGTTCTTGTCGGGATTCGAAACGAAGCTGGCTCCGTCCATGACGAAGAGGTTCTTCATCTCGTGGGCCTGACAATAGCCATTGAGGACGGAATTCTTGGCGGTTGTGCCCATGCGTGCGCCGCCGACTTCGTGAATGATCGTGCCGGGAACAGAGATGCCGTTGGCTTCGCGCTGGGCAGCGCTGAGGCCGGAGACGCGGCCGCCCATGGCGGTGATGATCTCCGCAAAAGTCTTCTCCATGTGGCGCGCCTGCTTCCATTCGTAGTCGGTCCATTTGAAGTGGAAGCGGAGGACAGGGATGCCCCATTTGTCGACGACGTTGGGGTCGAGCTCGCAGTAGGAATGAATATTGGGGACCATTTCGCCACGACCCGCAAAGCCGATCGAGGCACCGTAAGATTCGCGGATCTTGGTCTTCATGTCCGCGCCATAGCCGTGACGTCGGGCGGCTCCGTGATAAGAGCCGACGCCGGGGAGGTTGTAGCCGCCACCGATTTCGATGTGATAGCCGCGCGGGAAATTAAGCTTGGAGTGTTTATCCCAAAGCCACCAAGGCATGAAGAGATGAGCGCCGCCGTTGCCGTCGGTATTGTAGTGCGGCATCCCTTCGAGGGCAGGCACGTAGCCGGAGAGGCCGAAGCCGACGGTGTCCATGAGGTAACGGCCCAGGAGACCGGAGCCGTTGGCTAAACCATTGGGGAACTCTTTTGTTTTGGAGTTGAGGAGGATACGAGTAGACTCACAGGCGCTGGCAGCCAGAACGACAGCCTTGGCGCGGATGGTGCGCTCCGTGCGGGTGCGCTTGTCGATGAGAAGGACGCCGGTAGCTTTGCCGTTGCCGTTGGTAAGGACTTCGCGGGCCATCGAATTGTCGAAGATCCTGAGCCGGCCGGTCTTCATTGCGGGGAAGACCTGGACTTGCGCGCTTGAGTAAGCCGAAGCGGTCTGGCAGCCGCGGCCGCATTGGCCGCAATAGTGGCAGGGTGCACGACCGTTAGTGGGCTTGTGAATGACAGCGCGGCGATTGGCGATGCAGGTAATGTTGAGCTGATCGCAAGCTTTCTTTACGAGCACCTCGTGAACGCGAGGAGCAGGTGCTGGTTGAAATTTGCCGTCAGGGCAGGATGGGACGTTTTCGACCGTACCGCAAACGCCGATGAATTCTTCGGCTTTGTCGTAGTAGGGAGAGATGTCCTGGTAGGAGACCGGCCAGTTAAAGCCGAGACCGTCTTTGTCGTAAGGCTTGAAGTCGTATTCGGCGAAGCGGAAGGACATGCGGCCGTAGTGGTTCGTGCGTCCGCCGAGGATACGCGAGCGGAACCAGGAGAACTGGCTGCCTTCGCCCACAGTGTAGGGCTCACCTTCAAGCTCCCAACCACCCGAAGTGGTGGAGAAGAAGCCGAAGGGCTTACCCTTGCCACAGTAATATTTGCCGCCTTCTTCTGCACCGCGGTGGTCGTAGTCGGTGGGCAGTTTGTGCTCTAGGAATTCCTTGAAGGGATCGAGCATGGGGCCGGCTTCAATGAGGGCGACTTTGAGGCCCTTGGCGGTGAGGATGTGGACTGCAGTGCCGCCGCCGGCGCCGGAGCCGACGACTACAACATCAAAAACTTCCTGTTGCATGGTTCTATGATTGCATCACAGTTTTGGAGAAGTGGGGATGCTTTGCGGATTCGTTCTTGGGGATCGCTACGATGGCGAAGGGCTGGGAGTATCAGGTTCCTGGAAGGACGGCCAGTGCGAATGGTTCGAGTAGCAGGTTAACGGATCAGGGTGGATTCTGGAAACTGAGTATGCCAAGCGAACCAGAAAGAACGATGAGCAGGAAAAGGCTTTCCATCCACTGTGACGGATGTGGCACCGCCGCGATTGGTGTCGATTGAAATCGATAGGCCGGAATGCGTAGTTTCGAACTTTGGATGCTTACGAAGGTATGCCATTGAAATGGCAAGTGGCGAACGTCCGGGAAGGCGCAAGACGAGCACTTCGTCTTTATTCGAAAGGCGCTTGTCGTGGCGGGAAATTTGGAACATGAGTTCATCGGTTGCGAAGTAGCTGCGGTAAGCAACACCTTCGCCGTAATCGCGACTGTGGCCGGTATTGAGCGAGAGCACAGTGGTGTCGGGATGAAGGGTGCGCCATTCCACCCAATTGGTTGTGACGACATTGGCGAAGTCGAGCTGGATGCCGGAGTTTGCGAGGGGTCCGATGACGGGCTGGCCCTGCAGAGTTGACCACAACGATTTGGTTTCTTCATCGAACATGAGCTTGCTCGATTCGTAGAGAAGACCTGATGTACCGAAGGTGTGGCTGCCGGAGGTTGACTTCGCAATGTAGGGAATCACGGTGCCACAGAGTGTGCAGTAGACGAGGCAGATGTTCTGGCCGTCGACCAAGTCAAGAGCCATTTCGTGCCAGGCGAGAATTCGCTTGGGGTAGGCGCGGTGCTGGTTACCGATAGTGAGACCGAATACGATGTGATTGTCCTTGAGATAGGTAGCTTCAGAAGCGGGAATCGTTTTCGGATTGATGAGAGGTGGGATGCCGTTGACGCGGACGCCGCCCCATTCCACCTGATCGAGACGAACTCGCGATGGGGTAAGACGGTTGGACGGAAAGAAGGACTGCATGCGAGGATCGAGATTCGCATAGAGAAAGCCCTTGAAAATGGAGTAGTCGGGATGCGGATCGTAAGGCTGAGCCCAGATCCAGCGGTGCCAGTCATGGAGCTTTAGCCCAAAGGATTGGCCAGTACGAAGTTCGAGAAAACGCAACAGACGCGCGCGAGCTGGATCGTCTGCCGCGAGCATTGTGAGCATCTCGAGCAGCATGATTGCGTAGGAGTTTTTCCATTGACGCGTGAGAGCAGCCATGGCGGGGTTGAAGACTTTGGGCTCATCGGAGGCGATTTGAGAAAAGATCTCCAAGGAGGGTGGGGTGGGCTGCGCCGCAAGGCTCGGGCCAAGTAAGAGCGGAATGGCAACACGACGGCGCATGAGTTGATTATGCAAGGACGCGGGACATGAGGAGGGCGGTTTCACCGTCGTTGTAATAGTTGGGGCGTTGGGTGGTTTGCTTGAAACCGAGAGACTTGTAGAGCTCAATGGCGGGGTAGTTCGAAAGGCAGACTTCGAGGTGCCAGATGGAGGCTTCCAACAGAAGTGCGTTGAGAAGAGCTGTAGCGAAGTGGCGGCGACGTGATTCGGGGTGGACGGCCAGGTTGAGGATCTCGCCTTCGCCGGCGACGATGCGGTAAAGGACAAAGGCCAGAATTTCCTCGTGCTCTTGAATGCAAAGTGACGGGTAGCCATCGGCCCATTGGGCGGCCTGGGGGCAGTGAACGAGGAGTTGGCGGTATCGCGGCCAGTCCTCGGGGGCACCGGGGCGAGCGGTCATCGCTTCTTGGTCCATTCGAGGAAGAGGTAGCCGATCAATGGAGGGAAGGCGATGGCGACGCAGATGGGGGAGAAGCCGCGGCGGTCGGCAACCCAGCCAATGGATTGAGAGGCAAGAAGTTGGAGGACCCCGTAGCCGGCGGTGAGTAGCGATACAGCAAAGGCGGCGCTGCTGCCGCCGTAGGCGTCCAGGGGCATGGTGTAGAGGTTAACGCTAGCGAGCGAAGAAGCAAAGTAGCTGAGAGAGATGAGCGCGAAGGCAATAGCAATGTTGGGCGCCAAGGGGACAAGGGCGGAAAGCGTCATGCCAATTGCACCGATCAGGTAGATGCGACGGCGGGCAACGATAGGGACCCAGCCTTTCTGGATGAGGCGCATCGAGAGCCAGCCTCCAAAGAAGGAACCAATGAGCGAAATGGCCTGCAGTGGAGGGCCGAGCAGGTTCGCGTTCTCGGTGGACATTTTGAAGGTGAGGCGGAAGTAGTGGTTTGTCCAGTTGGTCCAGAAAAGGAAGATGCCCAGGGAGAAGATGTTGGCAAGCACGAAGCCCCAGGTCTGGGGCATGGAAAGGATCCCACGTATGTCGTAGCCTTTCGATTCAGGTGCGGCTTCCTGGATCGGGGCCTTTGTTGAGGCCCAAAACCAGAGGGGGATCCACAACATGCCAAGAGAACCCGCGACAAAAAAGGCACTGCGCCAGCCCCAATGATTCATGCAGAAGTTGGCAATGAAGGCGGCGAGGGTCATGCCGATCACCAAGCCGATTTGCGACATGGAACTGCCAATAGCACGCTCTTCTTGCTTGAGGTAGGTTTGGGCGGCTTTGGCTGTGGAGGGGATACCAGCAGCTTCCCCAATGGCGACGAGACCGTGGGTGGTGAGCAATCCAGCAAGGCCGGTGGTGAGCCCGCGGGCCATCCCCGCGATGCTCCACCAGGCAAGGGCTAAGGAAGTGCCGAGGTTGAGGCCGACGCGATCGAGGAACCAGCCCATCAAAGGGGAACTAATCAAATAGACGAGACCGAAAAGCGCCTGGAACTGGCCGTATTGCTCCAGGTTGAGTCCAAACTCGGCCATAAAGGCGGGTGAGACGGCTCCGAGGATGAGTCGGTCTAGATAGTTGATGCTGGAAGATAAGTAGAAGATCGCAACGACCCACCATCGGCTTGAGGGATTCATGTTAACGGAGAAGTTCCAGGGACAGGATGCGTTGGTCTTTGATGCCAGCTTTGACTCTGCGGGCAGGCTTTTGGGTGCCGCAGGAGAACGAGAAGGTTTCAGCGCCAGCACCAGAGAGGATCAGCTTCGATGGATTATCGACGTCGAAAGTTGTGATCTTTCCGTTTTCAGTAGCAAGGCCAAAGCGGGCTTTGCCGGCGCTGAGGCACTCGACGCGAACGAGAGTAGCGGTCAGGGTGGAAGTGGGTTGTTCGCCGTCCCACCAGCGCTCGATCTTGGTACCGGGTTCCAGTGGGGTGAGTTGGCCGCGGGCTTTGGCTTCTGCTTCGCGGACGCGACGCAGGCTTTCCTGTCGAACTCTCTCGATGTCTTTAAGCCGGGCCTCTTCGGCTTCGCGACGAGCTTGTGCTTCGGCTTCGTAGCGACGGTCCTGCGCACCGAGGCGGGCCTGGCGAAGAGCTTCTTTTTGCTGGGGGTTGAAGGCGGCGCGTTCAGCGGCGGCCCAGGCTTTGGCTTCGTCTGGGAAAAGTCCAGCGGATTGCGCCCATTTGGCGAGCTGGCTTTGATAATTGGCGTCGCGGAGAGCAGCCGGGGCCGCGTCCTTGAGGGCTTTGAAAGCTTTGGCCGGGTCGTTCTCTTTGCTTGCAAAGGCAAGAGCAGCTTCGGGGTAGATGGGTTTTAGCTGGAGGAGCGTGAAGAGATGCTGCTGATGCTTGAGGCGATCGGGTTGGCCAACGGCGGCGAGGTACAACATGCGGTGAAAGGTGAGGGCCTTTTCCGCTTCAAGCGCTGCAAGGTCTGGTTTGTTGTCGAGTTCGTACGCGACAGCTACGCAGGCCTGGGCTTCGGGCTCGGTCGCTTGCGAAGAGCAGACGCGGCGAGCGTTGTCGCGCAGGTTTGGGTCTGCAAGTTGGGCGATGGCAAGTTGAAGGCGACCCTCCGTGGATTCGATGTCACGAGCGCGGTATTCGCGTTCAGGATAAATCGGGCGAGCGGCAAAAGTAACAGGAGCGAAGCTAGCGCGAGCTGCCTTCGCCTCTTCGCGAAGGGCGGCTTCTTCTTTTTCAAATGCGTTGCGGAGGGCTGTGGGTTTGTCGGTGCCCTTCATGAGATTTGAGAGAAAGACCCTAAGGCGACCGCGGTAGAGGTCGTTCGTGATGAGGTAATTGAGGAGGACCCAATCGGGGGTTTGACGTTCGGCCGTGGGGACGGTGCCGAGGGTAACGCGAGGACGGTCAGCATCGATTGTGCTGAGAACGGTGAGGAAGCCGTCTTCGAGCGAAGGCTCAAGGGGGCCCGCGTTGGTTTTAAGGAGTATCGAAAGGATGTCACGCTTCTGGTTTCGGCTCATAGCCGCTTCGGGCAGGAGCATGCTGTGAACCGCAGTCGTGAGAGTGAGGCGAGTAGGACGCTGGCCTTTGGCGATGACGATGCGGATGGGCCAGAGGGGTTTGGGTTCGGCAACACCGATCATGTCGCCGAGTTGACCGCGAAGTTGCTCGAGGGTGCCGAGTAGGATCTTGGCCGCGCGGATATCGTCGGTTGCGTAGATCTCGAAAGGGCCGGCGTTGATTTTTTGCCAGCTCTCGGCGGAGACCGCGGCGGCCAGCAGAAGGAGTGAAAGGATTTCTCTCACAGATCCATATTACATTGGGAACATGATCCGACGAATTTTCCTGATGCTTGTCCCTGTCGCCATAATGATCGCGGCGGACAAGCCTGATTTCTCTGGCCACTGGGTAGTTGACCTGGCCAAGAGCGACTTTGGCATGATGCCACCTCCTGAAAAGATGGAACGGCATATCGAACACAAGGACCCCGAGATGAAGATCAAGTCCTACCAGAAGAGTGAACGTGGCGAGATGAATGCCGAGAGCAGCTACTCGACCGACGGCAAAGAAGCCAAGGTGCAGATGCGCGGGCGCGAGGCGAAGGTAAAGGCGAACTGGAAGGGCACAAAGTTGAACGTTGCGACCAAGAGCGAATTTAACGGGATGGAAATCGGCCAAAGCGAAATGTGGAGCCTGTCGGAAGACGGCAAGACCATGACGATCGAAAACACGATCACCGCTCCGCAGGGTGAGTTCACAACCAAGCTAGTGTTTACGAAAGGCAGCTAGTAGGTCGGCATCAGATTGTTCGAAGGGCCGGCGGTAAACTCCTGGCAATTCGCGTTCGATGCGGTTTTCATTCCAATCGTGGGCATCGACCCAGAAGGTGCGCTTGCTGGTGAAGTCTTTGAAATCGCCAGCAAGCGCGAGACCTGGAACGATGGCCTCGTGGAGATTTCGATGGATTGGGGAATCCATTGCAAGAGAGATGGAATATGGGGTGCGTTCGATCCAGACTTTGGCGATGCGGGGTTCGGCGTGGGAAGCGTATAACGCGGTAATTCCTCCCCAGGCCCAAGCGTGAAGGTGGACCTTCTCATACCGATCGAGCTCTTTGCGGATTTCAATTAAGAGGTCGCTGGCTCGAATGCTGGGGAGGTTCAAGCCGATGAGCCAAGCGCGAGTATGGTCGATCCATCCGCCACTGTAGCGGCCCAGATTGGAAGTACCGGGGAGTTTGACGAGTTTGATGCGATTGCCGAGTTTGGCGAGACTTTCGGCGCGGCGTTCGGCGGGGATGCCGTCATTGATTACAACAAAGAGTTCCTTTGAGTTTTCCGGGCCGAGCCATTTCACTTCTGTGAGGCCGGTGGGGGTATTTGATTGCGTAATCAGCCTGGTTGGGTCGGAGGGTTTGCGGCGGGCGCGCCAGGATTCCGCAATGATTTCGTAGAGTGCTTTGCCAGGGGCGTGACAATCTGGATAGGCGCACAGCTCACCGACATACAGCATGGGGAGATCAAGTTCTTTCGAGTCGCCTTTGCCGTCGAGCAAAAAGCGAACCATCCAGTCATAAATGGCTTCGCGGACTTTGAGCGGAGTGCCGTGACCGCCCGGGCCAATGACCCATTTCACCTGGGCTTCCTTATCGAAGATGCGGTAAAAGGCCTGGGCCTGCTCGTAGACAACCTTAGCGCCGGCGGGGGTAAAGAAGTCGTCTTCAGTTGAGGAGATGAGCCAGGGCTTGGGGGCAAAGAGGTAGACCCAATCGGATTGATCGAGCCCATCGCTCACAAAACCAGGAAAGCTCTGTTCGCTGTCACCGACTGGACCGGGGATGACATATTCGAAGGAATTCATGACACAACTGGGGGCAGCGACTTTGATGCGGTCGTCGAGGGCGGAGACGTACATGGTTTGAGTTCCGCCGCCAGAACAACCAGAGGCGCCGATACGGTTGGGATCGACTTCTTTTCGAGTTAGCAGATAGTCAATGCCGCGCATTGCGTCGTGGATGAAGTATCGGGCAACACTCTCGCCGGCGAGCAAAGCCTGAGCACCGTTGACGAAATGTTGCTCTGTAGAACCGCCGATGATGCTGCGGCCGAAGTGGGAGTTGTAAGCTTGCTGCCGTTCCCCTTGGCCGACGGGGTCATAGGCGAGTACGACAATGCCCTTGGCAGCAAGGTTCGCGCCGATGCGCTGGCCGGCGATTTTGCCCTCGTCCCAATGCCCGATCGAGTAAAGAACTGCAGGGTGTCGACCTGCCGACTTGGGGCGATAAAGATTGGCAGTGACGATGTAGCCGGGGAGCGATTCGAAGTGGAGGTTTTCGACGATGTATGCACCCTGATCGCGTACTTTAGTGACGACAGGCTTAAGCGGGCCGCGGAAGGTGGGAAGTCCCCCGATTTGGCGCAGGATTTTGGCGCGGGATTCAGCCATGCGCTGTTTGGCGGCTTCAATTGTGGTGATTGAATTGACGGTGGCTTTGCGTTTCGCCAAGTGTTGCTGGGCGAGGTGATTGATGTAATTGGTGTAGTTGTCCTGGGCCGTAAGAAGAGTGAGCGCGAGCAAACCGATCATTGCAGAAGCTTATCAATAATCGCGGGGATTTCGAAGACGGCGCGGTTGTTCATCTTGCGGGCGTTGGATTGGTAGCGGGCAAGAGTGCCGGGGGAGAGCATCTCGGTGACGCCGCGCTCGATGTGACCGAAGCTGGGGAGCTTGATGCCCAATTCGTTCTCGACGAGCCACTCGGTGTTGTAGATCTCCTGCGGGAGTGTGAGGGCGTTGCAAGTTGTGATCACAGGAAGACCGAGGTGGATCGCCTCAGAGATAGAGCCAGGGCCGGGCTTGCCAATAAAAAAGTCGGACAGCTTCATGTAGTAAGGCACCTGAGTGGTGAAACCTTCGATGAAGTGAGGGACCGTCAGGTTCATGGATTCGAGTCGCTCTTTGAGCTGAGTGCTCTTGCCGCAAATGAAAATGAGCTGGAGCCTGTTTTTGCTGGCCTCGAGAAGGCGGGCAATCTTGGCCATCACGGCTGAGCCATAGCCGCCAAACATGATCAGCGCCGTGGGAAGCGAAGGGTCGAGCCCAAGCTTTGCGCGCTCGACGGCAATATCGATTTCGATGGGTTGATAGAAGCGAGGGTTCAAGACCATCCCACTAACGCGAAAGACATCCTCGCGGGCGTGGCCCATTTCGAGGGCCTGCCGCTCGGCCTTGGCGGTGCCGCAAATGAAGTACTGATGCTGGTTTCGCTCGATCCAGAAGTTGGGCGGGTAGTCTGCGAGGTCAGTGAGAATCGAGACGAGTTTGGTTTTGGGGCTGACGGCGTGGAGCGCTTCGTGGATGGCACGATTGAAGTTGGGAATCAGCGATATGGCGATATCTGGTGCCTCGGTAGCCCAGTACTCCTTGAGACGGCGAACCTGCAGGGGGTAGTAGAGCTTCAGGATGAGGTGCATCGCCACAAGGAGTTGCTTGGAGCCGAGAGTCCAGCCTTTGCGGAGGACGAGATTGTAGACGTCTTCCATCTTGGTACCAGTGAGCTGGCGGAAGATGTCGAAGGAAGACATTTCCTCCTGGAGGTGCATGAGCCGGATCTGCCAGTGTGGGTGAGAATCCGAAAATGCTTGTTTCAGCGCGGTTGCGGCGGCGCGGTGACCGCCCCCTGCGTCGAAGTAGATCAGATCCAATTTCGGCATCTTGAAACCTCATCGTACGTTCGGGAGGGGTCAAAGAACAACTATCCAGGGAGAAAACAGAGAGTTTCACAAATGTTTTTTGTGATCGTCATGTGACTGTAATTTGAACAGTTGATAACTGGGGCATGACGCTGGTAATTGATGCTGGCCTTGACAACATGGGCTCTTTTGAATCTTTTGGCAAGAAAACGCCCGTTGATATGCCGGGGCGGTTGGCGTGTTTAGGGCAAGGGCGGTTGCTATACTCGGGGATTCACATGTTTTCAGGCCTGACTGGACACCGGGTGGATCAAAGCTTCCGGTTTTTCGCGGTGAAGTTTCCCGCACTGGAAGCGTTGAACGGACCTATGCAAAAGCAAGAATCCCGGACGACAGAAACGGCATG
>Ga0194134_10003264_pt1 | contig 17732 bp, 11 predicted proteins | sample TA2KigOff0mmetaG_FD_148602 | JGI IMG/M metagenome (GOLD analysis project Ga0194134, IMG submission 148602) | Freshwater microbial communities from Lake Tanganyika, Tanzania - TA2015056 Kigoma Offshore 0m | ecosystem: Environmental > Aquatic > Freshwater > Lake | place: Tanzania: Lake Tanganyika... | reverse complement strand
CACCACCGCCTCGGCATACAGCGCCGCGACGTGCCGGTTGCCGTGGGTGTCCGAATTCGGCGAGAAGCCGAGGAAGTCGTTCGCCAAGGGATCCAGGCCCGAGCCCGGCGGGTTCAGGCCCGCAAACGGGGGCCGATAGTCATCGTAGGCCTCATAACGGAACTCGCCGCCAAAGGCCGCCCCCACGGGGTTGCCGCCCCACAGCCGGATCACGTCGCCGCTCGCCCGGAAATCCGCGCTGCCCAGCTTGGTGATGCCGCTCCGGATGAAGCTCGAACGGAAGGTCGACTGCACGCTCTCCGGGTTCACATACGGGCCCGTGACGACCAGCTGGCCGTTCTGCACCGCGAAGGTCCGCGTGAACGGGTTGAACGCCCGGCCGGGCTCCGTCTGGTTGATCGCCTGGATCAGCAGGCTCTTGCGGGTCGGCCCCTCCTCGTTCTCGGTCACGCGGCCCTGCGCCCACAGCACCGCCGCTTCCCAGCTCCAAGTGCTGAGCAACTTGCCCCGCAGACCCGCCACGCCCCGGTACAGGGCCGTGTCCACATAGTCGGTCCGGGTCGCCAGGTCCGTCAGGCGTTTGTTGGTGATCGACACCGCCGAGGGCGTGCCGGTCAGGCGCGCCGTGCCGTCCGCATTGGGCGCGCCCGTGGGCGACCAAAAGCGGTTGCCAAACGGATTCCAGGGATTGGTCACCGGCACGATGATGAAGCCATCGGTGCTCTGGGTGACGCCGTCCGGCTCGCGGTAGGTCACCGAATGCGCCCGGTACAGGGTGAAGTCCGCGAAGGCCGTCACGCGGTCATTGAGGTCCAGCTCGGCCGCGGCGTGCACGTTGGTGCGCGCGGTCTTGGGCTGGATGACGCGGTAGGCATTGTTGTCCCAATAGTAGTCCCGGGTGATGCCGGTGCGGATCGGCGCCGCGGGCGCGAAGCCCACGCCCGTCGCGGTCGGGGTCAGGACGAACAGGCCGGAGGTGGCCGCCATCGTGGCGGGCACGCCCGCCGGTCGGCTGCCCGCGAAGCCGCTCACGGCGCCGAAGCTGTTGGTGGCCGTCACGGTCCCAAGCAGGAAGTTGCCAAAGGGCGTGGTCGCTGAACGGGCATTGAAGGCCGCGGCCGCGGTGGTGGCGCCTTGCTTCCACGGGTCCGGAGCCCGGTCACTCTTGTCCCCATCCGCCGAAAAGGGCCGGTCGCGCGCGTAGATGGGTTCGCGCAGGTAGTAGTCGGCCGTGAGGATCGCCCGGCCGCGGTTGCGCGCGAAGGTCAGGCCGTGGGTCAGGGTCCCCCGGTACTCGGTGCCATCACCGTAGTCCGTCACGCCATAGCGCAGGGCCAGCTCCGTGCCCTTGAAGTTGCGCTGCATCGTGTAGTTGATCACGCCGGCCACCGCATCGGAGCCGTAGACCGACGACGCGCCGTCCCGCAGCACTTCCACCCGCTCCAACCCGCGGTTGGGCAGCTGGTTGATGTTGGTGGAAAGCGTGGGCACGCCCGCCTCGCTCTGGCTGATCGGGTGCGGCACCAGCCGGCGGCCGTTCAGCAGCACCAGGGTGTTGCTCGAGGGGATGCCGCGCAGGGACACGCTCGCGTTGTCGCCGCGGGCCGTCGCCCCCAGGGTCGCCGTCTCGTTGCCGGGCAGGCCGGTCACCTGCGGCAGCGCCGTGATCAGGTCCGAGGGCTGGCCGGGATCCCGCACCTCCATCGCCGCGGCGTCAAAGATGGTCACCGGCAGCACCTTCTCCACCTCCAGGCGCTTCACGTTGGAGCCCGTGACGGTGAAGGCCTCGAGCTTGATCGTCTCCGCGGCCGCGGCGGCGGTAGCCGAGGCGGCCGGGGCGGTCTGGGCCCCCAGGGGCAACAGGGCGCCGAGGACGGGGATCGCCAAGAGCGAGCGGAGTGGGGTGGTGTGCATAGGCGCAGTGCGAAGGGTGGAGGTTTGCCGGGAGTGTCGCCGGACGCAAGCGGCCGCTACACGGGGATTGGCGGGATCAGGCCATCGGTTCCTCGCCGAAACGACCGTTGACCCGCCGCCTTCGCGCCCTAGTTTGTCATCAGGATGAGCTCCGTCTCCCTCTCGGCCCGCGATCCCGTGCGCCAGTTTTCGATCTTTGCCGAGAATCGCGTCGGTCGACTTCACGACCTCACCTCCCTGTTCCGCAAAAACGAGGTCCACATCATCGCGATCACCGTCCTCGACACCACCGACAGCGCGATCGTCCGGGTTATCGTCGACGACCCCCAGCGGGCGCGGGAATTGATGGTGAACAACGACTTCCCTTACACGGAGGTCGAGGTGTTGACGGTGGAACTCGCCGGCGAGGGCGAGCTCCGCGGCGTCCTCGCCGCCCTCTACGAGGCCGAAATCAACATCCATTACGTTTACAGCTTCATCCGCCGCCCTGAGGGCAAATCCGCCCTCGCGATCAACGCCGAGGACGCCGAGGTTGCCGCCCAGGCTCTCGCCCAGCGCGGCTTCCGCATCCTCACGCAGGCCGACATCGCGCGCTGAGCGACGGTGGTTCTTGGCCGCAGTGTTAAATTAGGCTCGGGACCCTAGTCTCTCCCGCCTCCCCGCTGCCGCCGTCCAGCCTCGCCGGGGGCGGTTTCCGGGCGCGAAACGCGATCGGATAGCCGGATCGCAAAATTTCATAACTAGTTGTTTCGAAATCAAAAAGACGATTTGCCGCCCTTCGGGCCCGCGCCTGGGGCGCCCCTTCGTTGATGAGTCGCGGCTCCTTTATCTGCCTCTAGTCCCATCACGGGCCGACGGACTCGGCTCGGCAGGACCTCAATTCAGGATTTAGACCTCGTCCGGTCGCGTGCGGGTACGACGCGGGCGGCCTCGCCCTGATGGCAACCACGCCCTCGAACTCCTTCAAAATCGTGGAATTTGCACTTGCCGGCGGCGCCGGAACTTGCGGTTGTGGCGCTTTGCGTCAGTGGGCTCCCGCCGGTTGCGGGTGCCCACCATGACTGGTCCCGCACTCCGCGGGATTGCAACGGTGACGCCGGCTCGGCCCGATTTCCAGTCGGGAGGAGCGGGTGGCACGGGGTCCGCAAGGGCTCCCTACAGTCGTGTTCATCAACCACAAACCCATGTCCACCCTAGTCGTTAAGCCCCAGATCATCTCGGAATATAAGAACCACGAGAAGGACACCGGCTCGTCCGAAGTCCAGGTCGCGCTCCTGACCGCCCGCATCAACCACCTGACTGAGCACCTCCGCACGCACCGCAAGGACTTCCACTCGCGCCGCGGACTGCTGCAGATGGCTTCCCGCCGGCGCAAGCTCCTCGATTACTTGAAGCGGACCAACCTGCCCAAGTACAACGAGCTGCTCCAGAAGCTCAACCTCCGCAAATAACCCTTTCGTCTAACGGGCGACCCGATCCGCGGGTCGCCCGTTGTCTTTTCGACGCTCGACCAGACCGGGACATTTCCGTTTGGCGCCCCCCGCGGGATGCGCCGGACGCCCAACGGAAATCTCTCGCGTCTGCCGGGTAGACGGCAGTGACCGACTGATTATCGCGTGGCCCCGGGTTCCGGGGCTGCCGCCGCTCCCCTCCCGGGGAGCCCGCGAACGTCCGCCAAGCCCAGGGCGTTGGCCCGCTCGCTCTAACCTCCCGCTGCCCTTTGACCGTCCGTATCGTCCGTAGTGTTCGTTTATGAATCAGAAACATAATGTCACCGTCCCCGGCCTGGGGATCACGTTCTCCACCGGCACCTACGCCGGGCTCGCCAATGGCGCCGTCAACGTCGGTGTCGGCGAGACCAACGTCTTCGTCACCGCCTGCATCGCCCAGGGCACCAAGCCCGGCCAGGACTTCTTCCCCCTCACGGTGGATTACCGCGAGAAGTACGCCGCCGCCGGCCGCTTCCCCGGTGGTTATTTCAAGCGCGAGGGCCGTCCCTCCGAGAAGGAGGTCCTCACCTCCCGCCTCTGCGACCGTCCCTGCCGCCCGCTCTTTCCGGAGGGGCTCCTGAACGAGGTCCAGATCATCGGCCAGCTGCTCTCCGCCGACCAGCTCAACGAGTCCGACATCCCGATGGTCAACGGCGCCAGCGCCGCCCTCGCCATCTCCGACATCCCGTGGGGCGGCCCCATCGGCTGCGTCCGCGTCGCCCTGATCGAGGGCCAGTTCGTCGCCAACCCCACCATCGAGCAGATGTACGGGTCCTCGCTGGACCTCATCTACGTGGGCAACAAGCGCGATATGCTGATGATCGAGGGCAGCGCCGACCAGTTGCCTGAGGAGGAGTTCATCAAGGCCCTCGAGTTCGGCCACCAGGCGATCCAGCCGATCATCGCCGCGATCGAGGAGCTCGTGCGCCTCGCCGGCAAGCCGAAGGCCACCTTCCCGCTCGTGGGCGCCACCCCGGCCGCGCGTGCGATCATCGAGCGCGTGGTCCCGACCGAGCGCCTCATCACCGCCATCTTCGGCAAGGAGAAGGCCGTCCGTTCCGCCGCGGTGAAGGCGCTCAAGGAGGAGGCCAAGGCCGCCCTCGTCAAAGAGCTCGGCGCGGACAAGTTCACCGATGTCGACCTGAACGTCGTGTTCGAGGACCTCCAGTACAAGGCCTACCGCAAGAACGTCCTCGAGAAGGGCGTACGCGCCGATGGCCGCGGCCAGAAGGACCTCCGCCCGCTCAGCGCCTCGGTCGGCGTGCTCCCGCGCGTCCACGGTTCCGCCGCCTTCCAGCGCGGCGATACCCAGAACATCGCCCTCACCACCCTCGGGCCCACCAAGGAAGCCCAGGAGATGGACGGCCTCACCGGCGGCGCCACCAGTAAGAGCTTCATCCTCCACTACAACTTCCCGTCTTTCTCCGTGGGCGAAACCGGCCGCTTCGGCGCCCCGGGCCGCCGCGAGATCGGTCACGGTGCCCTCGCCGAGCGCTCGCTCGTCCCGGTGCTGCCCCCGGAGGACGCCTTCCCGTACTCCATCCGCGTCGTCAGCGAGATTATGGCCTCCAACGGCTCGACCTCGATGGCCTCGATTTGCGGCGGCTGCCTCTCGCTGATGGACGCCGGCGTGCCGATCATTGCCCCCGTCGCTGGCATCTCCTGCGGTCTGATGACCCAGAATGACGACGCCGGTGGCATCGAGAAGTGGGTCACGATCACCGACATCCTCGGTGAGGAGGACCACTTCGGCGATATGGACTTCAAGCTCGCCGGCACGACCAAGGGCATTACGGGCTTCCAGCTCGACCTGAAGATCAACGGCCTGCCGTTTGAGATCGCCAAGACGGCCATCTTCCAAGCCCGGGACGCGCGCGTGGAGATCCTCAAGGTGATGCTGGCTTCGCTGCCGGCGCCCCGGGCGGACCTCAGCCGGTACGCCCCGCGGATCCAGACGATCCAGATTGATCCCGAGAAGATCGGCCTGCTCATCGGGCCGGGCGGCAAGACGATCCGGCGCATCACCGAGACCACGGGTGCGCAGATCGACATCGCCGAGGACGACTCAGGCAAGGTGTTCGTCTACTCGAATAATGCCGACGCGATGAACCGCGCGATCGCCGAGATCGACGGCCTGTGCGGCGGCGGTTCCGGCGGTGGCGGGGCGCCGATCGAGATCGGCAAGCTGTACCAGGGCCGCGTGACGGGCATCAAGGACTTCGGCTGCTTCGTCGAGTGCACCCCGGGCAAGGAAGGCCTCGTCCACATCAGCGAGTTGGCGGACTTCCGGGTTCGTCGGACCGAGGACGTGGTGAAGATGGGCGACTCGATCTGGGTCAAGTGCGTGGGCATTGACGAGCGTTCGGGCAAGGTGCGTCTGTCGCGCAAGGCGGCGATGAAGGAGATGGAGGCGCAGAAGCCGGCGGCCCCGGCGGCCGAGGCTCCCGCGACCCCGCCTTCGGCCTGATCTCGGCCGCCGGAATGGTTTCGAGCCGCGACCCTAGGGTCGCGGCTTTTTTTGGTCCACTCCGCCGCCGCGGCGTGGACCCAACCCTCTGCAGCCGCTGGCGAAGGAGGGTCCCGCCGTCGTGTCCGCCAAAGTCTGTGCGATCCGGTACTCACCCAGTCTGGTCCGAGCCCAACTGGTGCCCTGGAAATAGGATCCGTAAGAGACTGGCGCCCTCCCGTCTAGGGTGGGCAGGGGGCGGCGGATTCGTCCACTCTGGGCAGGCCTTGGGCGCGGCTCAGCGGCGCGTTTTCCCCTGCACGTAGAGCGCCTCCACCTTGGCGCGCGCCCACGGGGTCTTGCGGAGGAAGACGAGGCTGGAATTGAGGCTCGGGTCGAAGCGGAAGCAGCGGATGTCCACCCGCTCGGCCAGCCCGGCCCAGCCGTGCTCCGCGACGAGCTCGGTCAGGAGCTGCTTGAGGGTCACGCCGTGCAACGGGTCCTTGGAGGCCGGGGAATCCACGGGCTCCAACCTCGGGCGCAGGTGGGGCGAGGCAAGCGCGGAGGCGTCCGCCGGAGAGGGCGGTCGAGCTGGTGCGGGTGGGCCCCTCACTTGGCGGCGGCCTTCTTCCGGGCGACGGGGGTGGGGGGCAGCGGCACGCGGGGCGCGGGCCGGGGACCCGCGGGCGCCCCGGTGAGCTGAGGCACGAGCCAGTCGAGGCCGTCGAGGTTGTCGCGCAGGCGCAGCTCCACGTCGTCCTGGGTGTGGCCGATGATGCCGATCGGGCCGCGGTACCCGGAGGCGGCGATGATCCGGAGCAGGGGCAGGTCGAGTTCCCCCTGGCCGAGAGGCTGGATCTTCAGCCCGCGCTGGTCGCCCTCGCGGGTGAGGCCGTTGAGGTTCAGGCAGAGGAGGTAGGGCTGCATCGCCGCGAGGGCGGCGGCGAAGCGGTCGACGTGCGCGTGCCCGTGGTGCTGGTTGTACACGATCCCCACGTGGCGGGCGTCGTGATGCCGGCGGAGATAGTCGCACACGGCGACGAGGTTCTCCGGCTCGCCGCCCCAGCCGCCGTGGTTGTAGAGCCCCAGCGGGCAGCCGGCCTCACGCGTGCGCTCCACCACCGGCAACAGCCGCGCGACGGCCTGCCGGATCTGCTCCTCGCGGGGGAGGTTCCCGGCGGGGCTGGGCGCGGTCAGCCAGATCTGCGGCCGCAGCTGGTGTTTCGCGAAGAGCCGGAAGGCCTCCTCGTGGACACCCCAGAAGGCGAGGAATTCGAGGCCGTGCTTCCGGTACGCGAGGATCTCCTCCTCGAACTGCGGCACGTGCTCGGCGCGCCAGTCGTACGCGACCCGGGTGAGCCCGAGCCCGCGGACCATCGCGGCGCGCGCGTCCGGGCCGCGTTTGACCGCGTCGAAGGGCACGATGCACCACGCGACGAGGTTCTCGCGCGCGAAGAGCGGAGCCGGGGCGGCGAGGGTCGCGGGTGCGGTGGCGCCGAGGGCGGCGGCGAGGGCGAGGCAGGCAAGGCGGGGCAGGTGCATTGGGGAATGGCGGCGAGCCGGCCCCGGAAGTAGCCGGGCCGGGGCCGCCAAGCCAGCGCGAAGCCACCATCCCCGGGCCGCCGCGGGCCCGCGGTTGACCCGGAGCGGGGCGGAAGCGAGTCTGGCCCGATGTCCCACGCGCCGGATTCCGCTTTTGATCCCATCGAGGAGGTGATCGCCGAGATCGCGGCGGGCCGCTTGGTCATCGTCACGGACGACGAGGACCGGGAGAACGAGGGCGACCTCATTATGGCGGCGGCCAAGGCCACGCCCGAGACCATCACGATGATGATCCGCCACTGCAGCGGCATCATCTGCGTGCCGATGCTCGAGCCGCAGCTGCGCCGGCTCGGCCTGGGCCCGATGGTCGCGCGCAACCGGGAGGTGCAGCGCACCGATTTCACGGTGAGCGTCGACGCCGCGCAGGGCATCGGGACGGGGATCAGCGCCGCCGACCGGACAACGACGATCCGCCTCCTCGCGGACCCGGCGACCACGCCGGAGCAGCTGGTGCAACCGGGGCACGTTTTCCCCCTGCGGGCGCGGCCGGGCGGGGTGCTGCAGCGCGCCGGTCACACCGAGGCGGCGGTGGACCTCGCGGTGCTGGCCGGGCTGCCGCCGGCGGGCGTGCTGTGCGAGCTGGTCAACGATGACGGCACGGTGCAGCGGCTGCCGCAGCTGATCGAGTTCAAGCGCCGGTACGGGCTGAAGATGACCTCGATCGAGCAGTTGATCGAGTACCGCACGGCCCGCGAAAAGCACGTGCAGGAGATCGGGCGCCACGAGATCGCGACGCGGTTCGGACCCTTCGCGGTGCACGTCTTCCGCAGCGAGCTCGACGGCCGGCATCACTTCGCGCTGGTGAAGGGCGCGCTCGGGCCCGGGCCGACGCTGGTGCGGGTGCACCGGGAAAACGTGCTGCAGGATCTGTTGCAGGGGGAGGCGGAGCCGGGCCGGGCTGGTATTCCTGCGGCGCTGGAGCGCATCGCGCGTCACGGGTCCGGAGTGCTGCTCATCCTCTCGCGGGCCAACGAGGGCGCGCAGCTGTGCGAGACGATCCGGGGTGAGGCGGCCCCGCCCTCCGCCCGCACGATGCTGCGCGAGTACGGCATCGGCGCGCAGATCCTCCACGGGCTGGGGCTGCGGGAGATCCGGCTGCTGGCGGCCTCCGGGCGGAAGCCGATCGCGATCGAGGGCCACGGCCTCTCGATCGTCGAGCACCTGACGCTGTAGGCTCCGCGGCCTGGCGGAATCGAAACGACGGGGGGCGGGCGCCAGGTCCGTGCTCCGGGGTTGCCACGCACCCGGGGTTTGCCTTCCGTCCAGCGCGTTCGTCGGTCCACCCCATGGTGCCCGATTCCTCCCGATGCACCTCCGCCCCGTCCTTGCCCTGACCCTCCTGGCCGCTTCGCCGCTCCCGGCCCAGAGCCTCGTTCCCGCCGCCGCGGCGCCGCCCGCCCGCGACGAGGTCGTGGAACTGTCGCCCTTCCAAGTGTCCGCCGAGGCCTTCCAGGGCTACTACGCTTCCCAGACCCTCGCCGGATCGCGCCTCCGGATGAACGTGGACGAGATCGCCTCGTCGGTACAGATCGTCACTCCCGAGTTCATGCGGGACGTGGGGGCGTCGAATCTGAACCAGCTGCTTCTTTTCACGACCTCGACCGAGGCGAGCGGCATCAACGGGAACTTTAGCGACTTCAACGTCGGCACGACCTCGACCGGCGACCAGTCCTCGCGGGTCAATCCGCAGGGCTCGCAGCGGGTGCGGGGCATCGCCGGCGCGGACCTCACCCGCAACTACTTCCTCAGCCTGATCCCGCCCGACCGCTTCAACACCGAGCTCACCGAGATCAATCGCGGCGCGAACGCGATTCTCTTTGGGCTCGGGAGCCCCGCCGGCATCATCAACACGCAGCTGGCCACGGCGCGGTTCCGCGACGCCCATGCAGCCCGGGTCGAGGTGGATAGCGAGGGCTCCGTCCGTTCGGAGGCCGACCTCAACCGCGTGCTGATCCCGCGGCGCCTCGCGGTGCGCGTATCTGCGGTGCGCGATGACCGGCGCTTCTACCAGCGGCCCGCGTTCGATGACGACCACCGGCAGTCCGGCACCGTCACCTGGCGCCCCTGGGCGGGCGCGACCGTGCGGGGCTTCGTCGAGAGCGGCGGCCGCCGCGCGAACCGGCCCAACACGATTCCGCCCGCCAGCACCATCGCGAGCTGGCTCGCGAACCAGCCCCTGATGGTCCAGCGGATGCGCGCCATCATCGCCGCCACGCCCGGGGCCAACCTCAGCGTGCCCGACGATTACCCGCTGATCTACAGCCCGGTCGCTCAGTCGTGGCGCCCGACCGGGACCACCAACGCCTACCTGACGACCGCCTCCATCCCGAACGATGCGAAGTTGGCGATCCTGCGCAACGCGGTGATCTACCACGACAACAACGCCACGAACCCGCGGAGGCTTTTCCATCCGAACATGTCGCGGCAGATCGCCGCCGTCTACCTGCCCGGGTCCGTGGCGCCTGGGGGTGCGGTGGGTGGCGGGGGTGCGATCGAGTCCAATATCGCCGCCATCAACAACCCGCTCCCCGCGATGAACCCCGATGGCATCGGCGCGGCCCCGGCCTACAACTACCTCGTGCCCGAGCAGCCTTGGCGCACCAACCCGGTCCAGATCCCGGTTTCGCTCACCAACCTCGCGATGCTCGATTTCACCCGGAACATGCTCTCGGGTGGGGCGGCGTTTCAGCACGATAAGTGGACGCACCAGAATGTGGTGTTCGAACAGACCCTCCTCGACGGCCAGGCCGGGCTCGAGCTCGCCTACGACCGGCAGGAATACCGGCGCAGCGCCTACGTCCCGTTTCAGAACTATTCTGGCATCTTCGTGGACTTGATGCAGGACTACCTTGGCCAGCCGAACCCCAACCTCGGGCGGCCCTTCCTTATGGATCGCGTCGGGATGGGCGCCCTGCGGGACGAGCGCGAGGCCTTCCGTGCGACGGCGTTTGCCAAGCTGGATCCGCGGCGCCACTGGCCGACCTCGCCCCTCGCGCGCTGGCTGGGGCGGCACACGTTCACTGCGATGGGTAGCGCCTACGACCAGCAGCAGGAGTCGCGGAGCTGGGGCCAGTACTACCAGAACGCGACCGGCGGGTTTGTCTTCAGCGCCGCTGATCCGCTGGGTTCGAGCCGCCGCAAGGTGAACAACATCGTCTACCTCGGCGACTCGGTCCTCGGCGCCCGCACGGAGAGCCAGGTGCGGCTCACCCCGCTGACCTCGCAGCGCCTCTGGAATCCCGGCCGCACGGTGGACTTGCGGACCTTCAACCCGGCCAGCGGCGCGTACGAAACCGTAACCCTGCGCACCGCGGCCGAGCTGGAGGACCTCGGTCGTAACTCCCAGCGGGTCGACACTCTGGCGGCGACGTGGAACGTCTCGCTCCTCCGCAACCACCTCATCGGCCTCTATGGCTGGCGCCAGGACGACGTGGTCTCCGAGATTCGCCAAGCGCTGCCTGGCCCGGACCTGCTGGCCGATCGTGCCTCGATCAACACCGCGGCCGCGCTGCTCAATCGGGTCGATGACCGGTTCCGCACCGCGTCGTGGTCCGTCGTCGGCAAGTGGCCTGACCGCTGGCGGCCGCTCCCGCTGGGCGCAAAGCTCAACGCCCACTACGGCGAGTCCGAGAACTTCAGCCTCGGCGCCACGGCCAACGATTTTGCCGGCGCCCAGTTGCCGTCGCCCTCCGGTCGCACGCGCGAGTACGGCGTGACCCTCAACCTCCTCGATTCGAAGCTCGTCCTGCGCCTCAACCGTTACGAGTGCGACTTGGTCAATGGGGCCGCGAGCACCAAGTACTCCACCCTCGTGAACCAGGGCATCCTCAAGCCGCTGGAGTTCCTCATCGAGGCCCAGCGGCTCGGCAATCAAGGAGCGACGACCCCCAATTACGCCCTCGCGGTGGAGGCGCTGGGCCGGCTCAACGCGATCATCCCGCCGCGCACGCGGACCTCTGCCAGCCTCGACGCGCCGGCCGCGGGCGGCGACTTTGCGCGGACCGACCTCCCCAACCTCGGTGACACCCAGGATGTCGTGGGTCGCGGCACCGAGCTGGAGCTCACTTGGAACCCGAGTTCCAGCTGGCGACTGGCCCTGAACGTCGCAAACCAGGAGACCGTGATCGACAACTATGGCCCGCGCTTCGCGGAGCTGTGGGCCAAGGTGGAGCCGATCCTGGGGTCGGGCGGCCTGATCGGGCACCTACGTTACTTCAACGATCCGGCCACCGTCCCGCCCAGCTACATCAGTTACCCCGCGCCGGTCCCGGGCGACGCGCAAATGACGGTCGCCCAGTGGCTGGAGACGAACGTGCTCTCGTCCTACCGCAATCAGAAGCGCCAAGAGGGGCGCGCTTCGACCGAGCAGCGCGCCTGGCGGGTAAACCTCGTGACCAATTACACGTTCACCCGCGGTCTGCTCGAGGGCTCTGGGGTGGGCGCAGCCGTACGCTGGCAGGATGGTGCGGTCATCGGTTATCCGACGGAGCTCGTCGGCGATACCCTGGTGGCCGACATCGATCGCCCGCACATCGCGCCGGCGATCACGAACATCGACGCGTGGATCCGGCACAAGCGGTCGTTGTACCGCGGGCGGATTGAGTGGACGCTCGAACTGCGCGGGCAAAATCTGAACCACACGGCCCGGGACCTGATTCCGGTGCGAGCGGAGCTGACCAAGGCGTACCGAGTGGCCCAGTACCGCGTGGGCCCCCCGCGGGTGTGGACGCTGAGCAGCTCGTTCCGGTTCTGATCCGCGACCCCTCGGCCGGCCGGCACTCACGCCGGCATCAAGGGCACGCCGTAGCCCGTGATGGCGCGGTCGCTCGTCACGAGGACCATGCCCTCCGCCAAAGCCTGTGCGATCAGGAGGCGGTCAAAGGGATCCCCGTGCAAGGGGGGCAAATGCATCGCGCGGTCCGCGTGCGCGACGGTCACCGGCAACTCCTCGAAGCCCGCAGCGAGTAACCGCGCCGCATAGTCAGCCGGCAAGCTGAGTTTGCCGCGTGCCACCTTTAGACCCAGCTCCCAGACGGAAGCGGCGCTGAGGAATACCTCGTTGGCCGGCGAACGGAGGGCCGCCTCCGTTTCCGGCCGCAGGCGGGCGGGGAATGCCCCCCACCAGACGATCACGTGCGAATCGAGCAGCAGGCGCATCGGGCTAGGGTTTGGCCGGCGGGGGCGGTTCCGCCACGAGGCCCTCGATCAGGGGACGATCAATCGCCGCCTCTAAGCCGCTCTCGTCCGTGACCCAGCAATCCGCCGCTTCCCCAACCTCTCCGGCAAAGAGTCCCGCCTCGCGCGGTGCCTGCGCCTCCACGAAGGGCACAAGCCGGACCAAGGGCTTGCCGGCTTTCGCCAGCACGACCTCTTCGCCGTCCACCACTTCGTCGACCAGACGCGACAAATGGGTTTTCGCGGCTTGGATGTTGACCAGCTTCATCACCAGCCAGACCAGACCAAGTCTGGTCTGGAGTCAACTGTATCCCTGAAAATGGGATAAGAAAGTGGTCGGAACGCCCTACGCTCGAGAACGGGTAGGCGGCTGAGGCCTCAGCAGCGCCTTCCGGTTCGGATCAGCGCGGCAGGGCGAAGGCCACGTAGGCATCGCCGGGACCGGACGGCCCGCCCACGCGGCCGCCACCCGTCGCGGTGATCACCACGAACTGGCGGCCTCCGACCGCATACACCGCCGGCGCCGCCGTGCCCGCGTGCGGCAGCTTCGCCGACCAGAGCTCCTCGCCCGTGTCCGCATCAAACGCCCGCAGCTTCTCATCCTCCGTCCCCGCCACGAAGACCAGACCGCCCGCGGTCACGGTCGCGCCGCCCAGGTTGTGGGTCCCGGTCTTGGGCACGCCCGCCCGCGTGAGCGCCGGCAACTCGCCCAGCGGCACCCGCCAGAGGATCCGGCCAGTGCCCAGGTCGTAGCAGTTCAGCAGCCCCCAGGGTGGCTTGATGCCCGGATAACCCTCGTGATCGGTCAGGAACTGGAAGCTGTCGAAACTGTACGCGGGCCGCGCCGGATCCTGGTCCGGCCGGGCGCCGCGGCTGGGCGGCTGGTTCCGGCGGAACAGGTAATCGAGCAACTCGCCTTGGGCGGCCTCCGCCAGCGGCGGCGCCGGCGGCATCGCCCCGCGCCCCGTCCGCAGCAGCTCCCGCACCTGCGCGTCGTCCAGCCTCCGCCCCAGCCCGTACAGCGGCGGCGCCACGCCGATCCCGCCCCGGTTCGGCCCGTGGCACGAGGCGCAATGGGCCTGGTAATGCCGCTCCCCGGCCGAGGGCGGATGCCGCGGATCCCGTTCACGGTCCTCGTTCGCCAGCACGGTGATCTTCGAGACCCAACGGTTCGACGTCACGTAAAGCCGCCCGGTCGGCACGTCCACCGCCGCCCCCGACCACTCCGCGCCACCCCGCGAGCCGATGAACAGGTTCGGCTTCCCCTCCGTAAACGGCTGGAAGAACCCGTAGGTCGAACGGGCCACGATCTGCTCCACCCACGCCCGCGCCTCCGGGGTCCGGTCCGTGATCATCCCCGGCTCGAATTCCATCCGCGACACCGGCTCCGGCAGCACCGGATCCGGCTGGTACGGGGACGTCCGCTCGCCCGGCAGCACCGACACCGGCGCCCGCCGCAACTGCCACGGGAACAACGGCTGCCCGCTCAAACGGTCCAGCAGCGTGACGTGCCCCGACTTGGCCAGACCCACCACCGCGTCCACGGGGCGGCCGTCGCGGTTCACGGTCACGAGGTTCGGCGGCGCGCAGACGTCCAGGTCCCAGATGTCGTGGCGCACGTCCTGGAAGTGCCAGCGCCGTTCCCCGGTGAGGGCATCGAGCGCCACCACGCAGTTGCTGAAAAGGTTATCGCCCCAGCGGCCCACGCCGACCATATCCGGTCGCGGCGCGCCGAAGGCCACGAACGCGAGGCCGCGCCCCTCGTCGAGGGAGAGGCCGCTCCAGCCGTTCGCGCCCTGCTGTGGGCCATCCCACGTCTCCGCGCCAAACTCCCCCGCGGCCGGGATGGAGCGGAAGCGCCACAGCAGCCGGCCGTCCCGGACATCGTAACCAAACGCGTCCCCGAGGACCCCGCAGGTCACGAACACGTGCCGGTAAACCACCCCCGCCGCCGTCGAGCCGGTGGGGATGGCGGTGCGCCCGCCCTCGCCGAAGCCCGCCACGGGCTCCCCGGTGCGCGGATCGAGCGCGTAGTACCAGTCCCCGACGCCCGCCAGCAACCGGGCCGGATGGGGCCCGTCGCCCGGCCAGTACACGAGGCCACGGCGCGCGGGCAGGTCCTGGAGCCGCTTGCCTTGGTTCTCCGGGAAGGTGCGGCGCCAGCGTTCCGCGCCGGTGGCGGCATCCACCGCCACGATCGCACGCCCCGGCGTGGGCGCGTAGAGCACGCCATCGACGATGACCGGGGTCGCCTGCACGTTCGAACGGCCGTCGCCCGAGCGGTAGGTCCAGGCCACCTCCAGCTGGCGGACATTGGTGCGGTTGATCTGGCGCAGGGATGAGTAACGCCGCGAACCGGCGTCCCCTTGGGAACGGTCCCAGCGGCCGAACGGGGCCGGATCCACCGGGGCGGCGGGCGTGAGGTCCGCGGGGCGCGCGGCCGGGATCTCGACGAACTCCGGCAGCGCCGCCCGCGTGGCGGGATCCTCGACCGGCGCGGCGAACGCCGGCGCCAGGAGCAAAAGCAGGCTCGGGGGGAATCGAGTCAGGGGCATCGGGGGTGGCCGGAGCGGCGCCCGCACCCAAAGGCCCGGAACGGCCGGCGTCGAGCCTGTGTCGACGCCGGCGGGATCGCCCTGGCCTCAGTACTCGAAGGTCAGCTGCACGCCGTAGCGGCGGGGCGCGCCGGGGCTGCCGGCGAAGATTTCCGGGTTGATGAACTGGTCGTAGCGGCGGTCGGTGAGGTTGTGGCCGTAGACGGCCACGGTCCAACCCTGCACCCGGTAGCGCACCTGCGCGTTCACCAGCCCGTAGGCCTTCTGCTGGAACGTCGCGGTGTTGCGCTCGTCGTAGGAGGTCCGGCCCGTCGCCTGGTAGCTGCCGTTGACCGACCAGCCGTGGCCGAGGTCGAGGGTCAGGCCGGTGCGCAGCGTGTAGCGGGGCACGAACGGCACCTGCTTGTCCCAGACCTTGGCGCCGCTGGCGTCGCGGTGGTCCTCAAAGGTGGTCATCGCGTAACCGAGCTGCAGGTCCCACCAGACGCGTTCCACCGGGCTCCACATCGCCTTGGCTTCGAGGCCGCGGGAGAGCACCTCGGGGGCGTTCACGACCACGTAGTCGGTCGAGTTCGGGACGGTGCGCTCGAACTGGTAGTCGCGGATCACCGACCAGTAGGCGAGGACGCTGCCGCCGAAGCGACTGCGCTGGTCCCCGAAGGTCAGCCCGGCCTCGTGGGCCCACTGGCGCTCCTGGCCGAAGCGGGCCAGCGCCGGGTTCGCGGTGAACCCGCTGTAGCCCTGCGGCTTGTGGGCCACCGCGGTGCGGGCCACGAGGTTCAGGGACGGGGAGATCCGGTGCTGCAGGCCCGCGCTGGCCGAGACCAGGGTCTCGCTCTGGTCGCGGACGAGGCGCGGTTCCGGCGGGGTCGGGAAGCGGAAGTTGTTCGAGCTGACCTTGGTGCGGTCGATCGAGGTGGCGTCATCCTCGAGCCGCGCGCCGAGGCGCAGCAGGGTGGCGGCGGTTAGGGGCTGGTCCCAGCCAGCAACGGCGGTCCAGGTGCGCTGGCCCAGGTCGAAGCGCGTGCGCTCGCTCTGGATGAAGCCCGGCGGCACGAACTGGTTCGGCGGGACGAGGAACTCGCGCTGCGCGTCACCCGTGGTGTCCTGATCGGAATAGTACAGCCCCGCGCGCCAACGGGCCTGCGTGGCCGGGGCGTTCGACTCGAGGCGCACCTCGTGGGTCCAGAGCTGCTCCTCCTGCACCACGCGGGACGAGCCGAGCGAGAGCGGGGACAGGTCGAGGTCGGTCAGGGAGGGGTCGAGCTTCCATTCCTGGCGGGCGGAGGTAGCGACGAGGGAGCCCCAGGCGAACCGGCGGCGCAGCTGGGCGGAGAACTGGGTCCGCTCCACATTGGTCTCGCCGTTGATATTGGCGGCGGTGGCCCGGCGGTCGGGGCTGAAGAGGGAGCTCAGGCGGGTGGCGTCGTCGCTGGAGGTCTCGTGACGGAAGGCGAGGCGGACGCGGGTGTCCGCATCGGGGCGCCAGAAGAGGGCGCCGCGGGCGGAGACGGCGCGGCGGTCGTCGGCGGTGCGCTTGAGCAGGGTGTTGGTGAGGTAGCCCTCACGGTCGGAGAGGCCAAGGCCGACGCTGTAGCCAGTGGTGGCGGAGAGCGGTCCCTCGAAGGCGGCCTGGGCGGAGGAGGCGTTGAAGGAGCCGTAATCGAGCTGGATCTTGCCTTGGTGGCGGTTGCCGGGCTCGCGGGTCCGGACCTCGATCACCCCGCCGGCGGCGTTGCGGCCGAAGTCCGCGATCTGCGGGCCGGCCTTCACGCTGAGGCGGTCGACGTTCAGCAGGCTGCTCGGGTAGGCCGAGACGGAGCCGCTGGGGACGTCATCGATGTAGAGGGCGACGCCGGGGGAGCTGAAGAAGATCGAATTCGTGACCCCGCGGAGGGCGATGATGTCGCCGAAGCCCCGGGTGTCGCTGTTGCTGAGGAACAGGTTGGGGGCGGCGCCGGAGAGGTCCTGCAGCTGCTGGATGCCGTGCTGCTCCAGGAGATAGGGGTTGAGGAGGGCGGCCGAGGGCTGGATGCGGACGCCGTCGACGCCGGTCTCGGCCTCGACCTTGAAGGGCGACATCACGGTCGTGGCCGGGGCCGCGCCGTGGAGTCCGGCGAGGGGCAAGAGGACCAGCGCGGCGAGCGCGCGGGGATGCAGCAGGGTCAGAGGACGCATTGGTTGGGAGAAGGCAGGGAGGGCCGGACGCGGCCGGCGCAAGGGGTTGTTCTCCTCTGGTCCGGGTGCGACGGGCAAGCCGTTTGTGCGGGAGGGCGACGGGCGGGGTCAGCGGGCGGCGACGGCGGCGGGCGGAAGGGTATCCGGCGGTTCGTCGTCGCCGGGGGCGTACCACGTGCCGTGGGCGGCGGGATGGGCGCGCGCGTGTTCCCACCAGGGCTCGGGCGGGGTGAGGCGGGCGGGGGCGGGGCGGCGCGCGAGCTGGAGGAACCAGCGGAGGGCGAGGCGGGCCTCGGGCCGGGCGATGGCGAGGGGGACGGTGGCGAGGTAATTGCGGGCGTGGCCGCGGGAGGGTGGGACCTGGAGGATCTC
>Ga0194134_10003263_pt1 | contig 17736 bp, 12 predicted proteins | sample TA2KigOff0mmetaG_FD_148602 | JGI IMG/M metagenome (GOLD analysis project Ga0194134, IMG submission 148602) | Freshwater microbial communities from Lake Tanganyika, Tanzania - TA2015056 Kigoma Offshore 0m | ecosystem: Environmental > Aquatic > Freshwater > Lake | place: Tanzania: Lake Tanganyika... | reverse complement strand
CAGTAGCGTTGCGCTTTTTTGAATCAGGCCCCTCATCGAAATCTCTCCATGAATACGCTCTGTTCCAGGACTTCAGCGGGCGAATGGGACATAGTCATTTGGCTTACCGAGATCGTCAACCACCCAGAGCTTACCGGTAGGCGCAAGGTAAAGCTTCTCCATTTCCTGGCGGTTAAACGGACGTGATCCGATGCGCCCGAGAACCGCAATTTGACCCCCTGTTTCATCAACGGCCCGGTCTCGATCAAGGCCTTTTGAGAGGGCCAGGGCTGGACTGCGGGTTTTACGCCATGCGATGAGACGCGGGTTTGGCTCGGGCGAGAATCCGTAGAACTTCGGTTGGAGCTCGGGCGATGTCAGTTGGACCACCTTTAGACCGTTAGCGCCATCGGCCACATAGGCAAATAGCGAGGCATTCGTTGATCCCACCACGACATCATGGGCATCTGTGATCTTTCCATCAGCATCAAATTGCCGATAAAGGCTCGGCAGCTCAGGCTTCTCGACATCAATGATCACCAAGCCCTGCTTACCGGCAGCCACATAGGCATAGGTTCGGGCGACATAAACGCGACGGGCATCATCGAGTGCAACGTGTTGCCTTAAGACTGCGGGCTTGTCGATGGATGTGATATCAACGATTTGTAAGCCTAATTTGCTGGTCACAAAGAGATAACGAAACTGAACTGCGCTTGCACGGGCATCATCGATGGCGATTCGTGCGCCAAGGCGGGGCTTTAAGGGGTCGTTAAGATCCACAATCTGGATGCCATCTGCGACTGCGATATAGGCGTAGTGGCCCGCTAGCGTGATGTGTCGAGCACCTGAGAGAGCACCCGAGGGGTTCCAGGTGAGTGCGCGCTTTAGAAAATTATTGCGTGCATCGCCATCAGCAAAGGTATCAATATTTATAATGATTAGACCCTCTTGCGCATCGACGACGAACGCATAGTGGTAGATCGGGTGGAATGGCTGCTCGAGATTGACCTTACGCATCAGATCACCTGTATTGCGAACTGGCGCGATGGGCTGATTGGTGGGTAGCGCCATGCACGTCGCATTTTTTGAGGGAATATGTGCGTTATGACCGAGCGGTGAGTAGGGGGCTTTCACAATACGTTGACTGACCCCTTTGTTGCCGATATTCGCGATATCGTAGGCCCGAAAACCGCCTTTACCTTCCGCAACAAACAGATACTCTCCGCGCATTTGAATGCATTGCGCACGGCCACGTGTGTCTGCGGCATGCGCTTCTGGCAACATCTGGCCGCGACGTTCATGGTCTCGAAAAAAATCGGGGTAGGCGTAGCGTTGCAGGTAGCTTCCGATCACGGCCTGAGGTTCTTCCCACTCCGTCACGGCCACTGCCTCGACATTGCGCTCGGATCCAAGCCATGCGTAGTGGCCAATAAAGTTCACAAAGTTTGTTCCCTGAAGTAGCAACTGCGCCATGATGGCATTGTTATCATTTTGACTTGATACGTGGCAATCCGCGCAGGTCTTGGTCTCTGTTTTTCTAACGGTATGGGCAAAGTGGGGCGCGAAAGCCTGCGAGGAGTGGCCACTGGCCGCAATTGGTGGCTGCTGTACGTAAATACGCTCTCGATTGCTATTAGTTGAGGACAATACCAGCGCTGAACTTGAGCGTACTGGGGTGATCCGGCCATTTTTTACCGGGCCATGCCGCCCGAGTTGAAACATGTCATCCCGAACCACCTGGACATTGTAGGTGGCGTAATTACGGGTCTCCCCACCCTCGTAGTGCAAGCGTTCGGTCTTCCAGTTCGCTTCAATCGGCAGATGACAGCCTGCGCAACTTGTTGTCCAGGCGGTATGGCAGGCGAAACACAACATTTTCTCGTTGTCGTGGGCATATTCCTTCACACCCGGACCCCAGCGCCCGGCGCGGCCCGCCTCGCCGGTCGACATGAGTTTGGCCCGGGCCGATTTTTCGTTGTATTCCGGGTGCTGCTTGTTTACGGAGTCTTTCACTAGACTCACCTCCCATTCCTTATCCGGAAACAGCGCGGAGCGTTGAATCAACTTTCCATTGCGCCATTCGAATCGCCGTCGACCATCTTGCGTGCGCAGCGTTCCGAGATCCATGCCTCCTGGACGGGCTGCGGGCCCAGATGTAAAGAGTGTTGGGTATTGTTTCGATGTGCCATGGCAATCCGCGCAGTCGATTTCAATGGCGGCCGCCACTTCCCCATAGAGGTGGCCATTGCCATGAACATCCTGTGAAAAATGACAATCTACGCAGTGCATGCCGACATCAAGATGGATATCGGACATATGGACAGCTTTTTTGAATTTCTGTGGATCATCATCTGAGACGGGTTTGCCTTCTTTATCGAGCAGCGTGCCCTTTCGATCCCGCTTAAAGACTGCTCTGAAGTTCCATCCATGGCCATGATAGTCCGCAAACTGTGTGTCTTTGAGTTCGGGATTCAGAAGCCAGACATCTTTTAGAAATTCTGGGTCTCCCCATTTGCCGCGTGTTGCAGCGGCCTCGGGGTTACGCTCATTAATCTGACGAATCTCTTGATGGCTTGGGTAGCGTTGCTTTTCAGGCCACATTTTCGGCGCATCGGGCTCATAGTCATACTGCATATAGCCATAGAATGAATTCACATAAATATTAGGCTGATGCATGTGGCAGACCATGCACTGAGACGATGGAATCGCACGGGTGAATTCATGCCGAATAGGATGGCCTGAGCGGGTTTTTGGAATGGTCGGGTCTTTTGTCTGCGACTTTCCGAGGTTTCCATATCGGGCATAGGGGCCCGAGTGTCGCGGCTCACGGTCATTGGCATAGACCACGTGGCATGCGGTGCAGCCCGAGGAGCGATAGTCCCCCGGGTTGTCATTGGTGCCAAGGAACCACAAATGCGGATCGTTGAGCCGCGTCTTGGTGATATTGATAACCGGCACCGAAATTCTCTGGCCTGTTCCCGGGCCGCGATTGGACTGCTTGATATCTGGGCGGCCCGGTTCGTCAAGACGTTGCAGCTGGCCGGTGACATTGGGCAGCCCGACTTCGGGAAATGTCGAGTTGATGACACGTCCGCCGCGCTCAAAGACCCTGAAAACGTCGCCGGGCGGAATGGTCTCCCAGGCGGGCAGCGGAAGAATACGATCCAGGATTCCTTTTGTGATGAAGAGGTCGTTGTCGACCTTCACAGGATTTAATAGGGCAGCCGGCTGGCCATCGCGGGTATAGGCTTCACCCAGGTTGTAGCGCTTAAAGGGCAGGATGCCATTGTTGTATGCAGCGCCACCCCAGAGCATTGTCGATGTCGACATTAAACTTCGTTCTTGTGCTTGAATGACGGGCAAGTGACATGCTCCGCAGGCCTCACGTGCGATGCGGAGATCCCCTGGGTTAATAAAGCGCACAAATTCAGGCGACTCGCGATTCAGTCGCGCATATGAGCCGGCGGGATTGGCCGAAGACGGAAATTTCCAGAATTTCTTATCGGCGGGAAGCACGTGGGCGCTTTCCATGACCGCTCGGTAATCGGGATGGGCCGGATCTGCGGCCGGTCCGGACTTTGCGCGAAAGCGCATCGCGTTGCCGCCGTGACAATCCGTGCAGCCCAGGACCACCCCGGGGTTTGCGTGCATGGTGTGCCGATCGGTTGCGGTATGGCAACTCATGCAACCATCCGTTTTCTTGGCAGCCTCTTCCCAGGTCTGAGATGCGGGCGCGGGGGGTGCCGAAAATGTGCTGGCTGATGCTAAACGGCCGGTGTTTGCCGCCGCGGCCTGCTCGCTTTTGAGTGTCAGCCAGCTACCGATTGCCACGCCAAGTAAGGCAAGTAGCAACAGCAAGGAGCGGCGGGCCCAAAGGTGCATCGTTAAAAATTCAATAAAAAGTTAAAAATTGCTGAGTGCGCTCGGTCCTGACGATTGCCATACATCTGCCTGAGCCCCTCTCCGAAGTGTAAAACTGCATAAGATGCATTGAGAATAACGTTCTGATTATAAAAAGGCCGCCACTGGATGCCAAGTGAATAATCGAGCCCCAGATCCGCATCAGGTGCGCGTTCGTTACGCAAGACCCCAAGAATCTGGGTATTGTTAAAGCGCAGGTGAGAGATATTGCCCAGCATTCGCAGTTCGGGGGTTAAGTCGAAATCTGCGCCAATACCGATTAAGGTGAGGCCCGGATTTTGAAAGTTCGACTGGCCCTGTTCTTTAGAAGATCGTAGCGATGGCAGCAGGCCATTGCGGCCCGATAACGCAACGCCACCACCGCCGATTAAGGGGATGCCCTGGCGGATGAAATAGCTGGTGTCAGCACCGGCAAATTGGGGATTTTCGAAGATTGCGTCAAAGCCGGTGGCTTTTCGGTCATAGGGATCCCGATCACCCGAGGCAAAGAGAAAGCTTGCGCGCAGGCGAATCCAGCTGTAGTCCCTCGAGATTTCCGAGGCATGAAAAAATCCACGCACGGTTTGACTCTGTTCAGCCAGAGGACTCCGATCATCGGTTCCGAGGGCGAGGTAAGTGCTGGAGCTTAGATTGAATCGGCCGCGTTCAAAACGTGCACCGAGGTGGCCATCGGCACTGTAACCCAGGTAGGTGACCTGATAGCGGTGGCCGCGCACATCGCCGAGAAATGCAGGGCGGGCGATGAAGCCATTTGTATCGTAATGTTGTTGATCTTCGCGGTTCCGGTTGTGAATAACCGCCCACTGAGAGGTGAGGCCCAGAATCGGAAAATCCTGGCGATACAGATTTGCAGCGAAGATGTCGTCATCGCGAAGGGGCCGTCTCAGATCATTGAGTCCTGAATTGGTGTCTTTCTCGATCCGACGAAACCACCCCAGGTTGTACTGCCAACGATTGTTATCCCGATTTCCGAAAAGCCGAATGCCAACGGGTAAATCAGCAAATAAAAATCCACGAAAGTCAGAGGTAAAGGGCTGCACACCCACCCGTAGACTATCGAAATCATATCGCTCTGAGACATTGCGCAGATGGTAGTCGGCAAATAACTCCTGGGTACCGATGAAATCGTGATGCCGAATCGCCCCCCGGCTTGGATCGATATTGAGCGCACCCGCCTCGCGGACTTCTACACGGTTGTACTGTATAGCGGGTGCGTACCGGAACTCCCAGTCGGGTGGCTTAAAGGTTGTATTGCCCTTGGTGAGGCCGAAGCTCAGCAGCACCATGTGGGCCTGTATGCGCTGCCGCGGACTTCCGTAGATGTTGTTTGCCCCTGATCGAAATCCCACTGCCTGCGACACAGGAATGGGGACCGAACGATCTTCGAATAAGTTATCTGAGACGATGCCGAGATTAAAAAATAAATCCGGAGAGAGTGAGCGCATCACTGGCAGATCGCCCTTGATGACATTTTGGTTATAAGGATCGTAAATCGGGAACTTAAAGCCCAAGGATTGCATCAGCCGCCAGCGATCTGGTAGAGGCAGTGTTTCGCGGGGTAAATTTGGGGCGGCGGGCGCGACCTGCAGGGGATCGAGCGGTGGCAAGGTAACAATTCCTCTCGCTGCGCCAGGCCGATCCGGTGGAATTGTTGTGGGCGCGTCGCCCACCTCATCGAGGGCCATGCGGGCCGGCCCTGGCCCTTGCAATTCCTGTAAGTCCATTTGTCCACGGGTTTGACGCTGCTGAATCCATCCCGTTGTCGCATCTCGCGAGGAGATGCTGACGGCTAGCCACTCCCCATCGCGGCCCGTTACGGTGAGAAGCGTGCCCCGCTTTGCGGTTCCGAGAATCACGGCGGTGTCTTGTGGGGCTGCTCGAATGATCACGGACTCCGCAGTCACCTGAACCAGACCCTGCAATTTTGTTGAGGCTTGGGCTAAGGGGGCGGCGGGGGGCTCAGCGGCGAGCGCGACAGCTGCGGTGCTACCCACCATAGCCAGAAAAAGCCTCCAGAATTGAAGACGCCGCCGAGCTGGCTGGGTATTCTGCGGATTCAGGGCGCGATCAGCGGCCACTGCAAACATCTTGCTCACTGCTATTTATAAAGGGTGACTGTGGACACTGCACGTAGCGCAGTAGGTCACCCGTCGGGCCCGCCAGGCGATCTGAGCGACTCGCCACTGGCGCATTTCCGACCGTTGCCCCGGCTTCCTGGGAGGCCCGATAGACTGCGAGAAAGGCAATCATGTCGTCTTGGTCGACCCCATCGCCCGAGACGCCTATTCCGCCAATCAGTGATGATCCCCGATAAATCGGTACGCTCCCTGGAAAAATTTGAATGCCATTGTTCACCCCAATATCCTGGGCGGTGCAGCGGGCATCTGGGGTGGCGATCAGATTTGCCAGTACTTTCGTGGCCACCAAATCCAGCTGCAGTCCGACGTTAAACGGGCTCCATGATGCAAATGGGCGCGAAAGCGGTCCGCGTGTTTGATTGGTAATGCCATCCGGGAAATACGGCCGATGAATATTGCCGATGGCTCTTCCGGTAAATGCCCGGCCCCCGTCGAATACCTGATCGACAATATAGGTCGCAAAAAATAGATTCGCCTGGCGGCCATCGTTGGCAACGGTCTGTGATGCGGTCAAATAAGGATCGGCGAGTCCTTCGGCAATCAGCTGCGTGGCGGCACCGGCCTTTGAGAAGAACACAGCCGTTCGCGCTTTCTGAAGAGAGACGTCGGTGCCAAATAGCGGGGCATCAGGAGTCCTCAGAATGCCGAGGATATTCCCTTGAGTGTCCACAACACTAATGGTGACCTCCGCCGGCGAGTTTAGAGGCCGACGAATCTGAGCCCTAGCAGCGTTTGCAATATCAACAGCGTGCAAGAGAATCGATTCCACCTCGGTGTTAGTCAGTCCGCCCGCCGCAGTGGTCGGACTGACGGAGTTGGAGGCGGGAAAGCGGGCTGCGCCCGCGGCCGTAACCAGTTCGACGGCAGCGCGCGCAAGCCGAGGGCCGCTTGTTGCAGCGATAAACCCAGATGCCTGCTCTCCATAGGCTGCGCCCGCGATTACCGCTGCTGTATCTCGATAGCCGTTAACAATTTGTAAATTTCCCAGTCCGGCAGGGAGCGAGGTCAGCTGATTAGCGCGTGGCGTTACGAGTCCAGCGTCAGAATCCGAGAAACGAAGCGTGACACCCCCTGCTGTGATTCGATTGGCGCGGATGCATTCCGGGGCTGCGAATCCTGTAGTGGCAGATTGCGCAATGATTTCTTCGAGATCTTGGTCCGTATCCTGTGGATTGAGATCAATGCCGTAGATGGCATCGGCACGCGTTACAACACCGATGCCGCCAACAACTCGACCATTTTTGTAAAGCGGAAATCCGCCCGGATCACCGGCAAGCCCGAGTGGCGATCGTCGTGGGCCGATGCCGGCGGAGGCGCCTTTTTGCACCAAATCACCGCAGGGCAGTTGACTGAATTGAACGCCGTAAAGCGGTCCAGCGCCCGTATTCTGTACGCCGGGGACGAAATGCTGCTGGATGATAAAACCTGCCGTTCGTGTCGAGAATGCGTTACCGCTTGAGGAGAGATAGGCGCCAGTGACCGCCTTTGAGATTGCCGCAAGCGCTGATGGAACGGTTCTATTTTCAAGCCCGAGAATCGACGTTGTTCCCAGAAGGCCCGTTCTCAGCGTTACATCAAATTCTGTATTGATGCCGCCGGCGGCCATGCGGTAGACACCCAAGACATTGCCGACGCGATCCACAACCGCAATGGTGGCCTGCTGATTCAACTGCCGTGCGACATCAGCCGCCTGCGCAAGAATCGTATCGACCTCAGTGGAGGTGAGACTTTGGGGTGTGGAGGCAACTGTGAAGCTGCAGTCACTGGAGAGCGTGCGGTCTCCACCCCCTCCGCAGGATGCAAGCCCGATCGCTGCAGCGATCGCTAAAGCGGACAACCTCACTTGCTCGTTCCACCTGCTGCGGCCTGAGCTGGCGCTGAAGTTTGAGCCGAAGTTTGCGTCGAAGTTTGAGCATGTGTTGGCATGTGAAAGCCGTGGCAAACACCGCAGTCTGACGACACCCGTTGTGCAGCCGGTGCGGCACCTGAATGACAATCTCGGCAGGTCGCAATGGCAGGCATCAGCACATCTGCGGAGTCTTTCGAAGTCTTCGCAGCATGGCAGCTGCCGCAGCTTGTGATCGTATGGGCCGCGTGATTAAAGCGCGCCTGCGGCATCCAGGAGTGGCTGGGAGCAATCGCTGAGATCCGCCACTGCGGCAGGTCACGGCCAGTGGTGGAAGGCTTGCCTGGCCCCTGAAGACGACTGACCTCATGGCAGACCACGCATGATGTCTTCTCAAAAAGCTCGGTGGCGGCGGCTGCTGCTTTTGTCCGATCGTCCCCGGCAAGCCGAATAAATGACTGGGCCGGACGCGGTTCTTGTCCCGGACGCGAAAGCCGAATCGGCTCCCGAACGGCTTCTGCCTCGGGCATAACGGGATTGATCCGTATAAAGCTGTAGAACTCACGCAGTGTAGAGAGCACCTGGTCGACCGGCCCATGGGGCACTTCACGATTGGAGACCAGCGGCTCGAAACGCAGCTCGTGGCAGCTGCGGCAGTGCTTTTCAAACGTAACGGGCTGAAATGTTGTCTTGTCTGAGGAGGGCTGGTGGCAGGACGCGCAATCGACCTTCACCTTTCCTTTTGGGCTGTTCACCCCAGATTCGGTCAGGTGCACATCGTGCGGAAATTTAAGAGTCGTAGAGGCCTTGAGAGTCTTGCCTTTTTCAAGCCGCACGCGATCAAACTTTTTTGGATCGTCGGTACGGGGAAGCTGCACGCGGAAATCCGGATGGTGACGATCAAAATCTTTCACATTCAGTACAGTTGTTTTTGCAACGACTGACTTTAAGTCCGCATGACAGCTGGCGCAGGATGCTTGTGTGAAGTGCTTATTTTGCAATTCGAGCCCGAAAGGGCCGTTGTGATCTTGGTGACAGCTCGCGCATCGGATTTGAAGCGCCTGGATCTGTGTGGATATTTCTTTTGTCACATGATCGCCAACGCCACGATGGCAACTTAGGCAGGCTTGATCCTGCACCCTCTGAAAAGGAGCGCTATGGCAGGCTTTACAGTCGTGCGCCCAGAGTTGATGGCCCGATGCTACTGCCCCGGGACTCCAGGGGCGATCCAGCTGCCCCAGGGTGGGGGCTGGGCCACGATCTGCGCTTGTTTCCATTTTTGGCCGTGCATCCAGCAGGCCAGAGGCCGGATCGCCGATGAGTGATCCTGCGATCGGCAGGATCAGAAAGATGGTGAGCCCGCTGAGGAATAAGAGCCAAGAGAGCCACCGACGCCCCCTGAGTGGGGCCTGGGCGCCCCGCAAGGCATTTGATATTGGATCCTGGGGTTCTTGATCAGCCACTGGCAGTTACCAATAAAAAAACACCGAGACGATATGGGCGATAAGTGTCGCGAGCAGTGCCGAGGAGATGGGCACGTGGAGCAAGAGCCAGAAATCAGTCAGTGTTTTTAATCGAAGAAACTGACGGACCCTTCTAACTTGATGATCACGTTTCACCATGAGCAGGGTCAGTTGTCGGCAGGTCGCGTTTCCAGAAAGGGATTGCTGCTCGAGCGTATCGATGGCACGGGCGGTGGCTGAACCTTGACGGGACCCGAAGAGCCGCTCGCGCAGGCTGGGAATCATTGGTTCGTCGCTTGCCGATTGAAGGGCCTTGGCCAAGATTTCGCGGTCAGTCGTTACAGCGGAGTTGAGCATCTGCTGTGCTTGTGCGTCGATTTCTCGTATTAAATCCCCGTGCTGGAGCAGGGTTTTGCCATCCAGTAGTCCACTCATGAGCGCGGGATGCCGCAAGTACATGACCACCCCCCAGATGCCAGACGCAATGACCGCCACCATGAGGCCGTAAGCCAGCGTATGAACGTTCCAGCCAAATTGAAATCCTGTGTGCAGTGTGACAACCAGCAAGAGCGCAAGACCAAGCCATACATGGGCAGATAGCCAGTGCCGCACATCGCCCAGGTTCGCGCGGTAGCTGCGTTTTCGCCAGCCAAACGAAAAGAGCCAAACGATAATGAGCGCGCCGATTGTGCCGAGCGCATAACCGAGCCATGTTCCGCCGTTTGGCACGGTCTGAGGTGAATGCCACCAATAGGCGATCAGTGATGCCCCCGATAGCCACAGGGCCCACCTTAGGTATCGATAACCGCCAAGACTTACGAAATTCTCTTGCATAATCTGAGAAGTTCCGCCTAATCAACGCCTCCCAACTGCGATGGCCTCTTTTTACACTATTTCCTTCACAGCTTTTTTGCTACTCGCAGTTATTTTTTGGCGATTCGTTGGCCGGCAGGCCACGCTGATCGGCCTGGTGATCGTGACAACTGTTTTGGGCTATGTGTTGATCGGCAACCCCTCGGCTGAGGCGCTGGCCCCGCCCGCTGCAGTCGCCCGATCGGCCCCGATCGGCGCGGGGGAGGCCACGGCGACCCGGGCCCGCGATGCCCACCCAGGAAGCGAACAGACCCTGGGCGAGAGGATAAAATCATTAGAGATAAAGCTTAAAGATAATCCGAGCTACCTTGAGGGCTGGGTGCTGCTTGCGCGCTCCCAGTCGTCCCAGCGAAATTTCCCCGAGGCGGTCAGAGCGCTCGAACAGGCGCAGCGGATTGCGCCTGATCATCCCGATATCCTGGCGGATCTGGCCGACGCGTTGGCCATGACCCAGAATCGGTCGCTGTCTGGCCAGCCCGAGAAGCTGATTGAGCGTGTGCTGCAGCTTGACCCTCGGCATCGCAAAGGCCTCGCTCTTGCCGCGACGGCGGCGACCAACCGTGGCAGCACGGCAGAGGCCGTGAAATACTGGAAGCGTCTGCAGTCAACGTTTCCTCCGGATGCGCCAGATGTCGCGCAAATTGATCGAATCATCGCGGACCTGCGTCCCTCAGGGCCGCCTCAGGCGGACCATGTGTTGCGCGGCGTGATTCGACTCTCTGATGAATTACGGACCACTCTGCGAAAGCAGCCGCTCGAATCGGGTGCACGCTTATTTATTACTGCCCGGTCGGTTGATGGCTCTCCGATGCCCGTTGCGGCGCTGAGCCTTGCAGTATCAAGCCTCGGCAAAATGCTTGAGTCCCAGTCTGATATTGAGTTTGTGTTGAACGATTCACACAGCTTGAACCCTCAGCGGCTTCTGAGTGGCCAAAAAGAACTGGTGCTCGAAGCTCGGATCGCCCGGGCGGGAACAGCGAACCGACAGCCGGGAGACCTTGTGAGCTCTCCCCTGAAGGTAACTTCAGCCCGCATCTCAGAGGCGATTGTGATCTCCTCGGTACTCAAATAGCGGCCGGTCGATGCTTGCGGAATTCTGTCAACTGGCCCTGATCTGCGCGTTTGTCTCGGGCGTCATTTTCACGACCCAACTGCTGATTCAACTCCGCCGATCTCCGTCAGAGGCTGAGGGGATCAGCCAAAGGCTAGTCGCCCTTACCACCATTAATTTCACGCTGATCTTCGCCTCATTTGTGGGCCTCATCATTTTGTTTTTGAATAGTGACTTCTCTGTCAGAAATGTTGCCGAGAATTCAAACATCCTGCTACCAACCGCCTACAAAGTGGCAGCCAGCTGGGGCTCCCATGAGGGCTCGTTGCAGCTCTGGATTGTCATGCTCTCTGGCTGGTCTACTGCTTTTGCGTATACCGGGCGCGCATTGCCGCAGTCTTTTCGTGCCAATGTCCTTGGCTGTCTTTTGATTGTTCAGTCCGCATTTCTGCTCTATTTACTGACCGCCTCCAATCCTTTTGAGCGGATTCTGCCTGCGCCACTTTCCGGCCGAGACCTCAATCCGTTACTTCAGGATTTTTTTATGGTGATTCATCCCCCGTTTCTCTATATGGGTTATGTGGGTTTTGCAGTGTGTTTCGCGATTGCAATCGCAGCGCTGATTGAACGCCGCTTTGACTCCGACTGGGCGCGCATGAGCCGGCCTTGGGCGAATGCCGCATGGGCGAGTCTGACAATCGGCATCGCTCTTGGAAGCTGGTGGGCCTACCGAGAGCTCGGCTGGGGAGGCTGGTGGTTTTGGGATCCCGTCGAGAACGCTTCGCTCATGCCCTGGTTTGTTGGCACTGCGCTCATTCATTCACTGGCCGCATCAGATAAGCGTGGTGCATTTAAAAACTGGACCATTCTTCTTGCGATTCTTGCGTTCGCCCTTTCTTTGCTTGGAACCTTCCTGGTGCGCTCAGGCGTGCTGACTTCCGTGCATGCATTTGCTACAGATCCTGCGCGCGGGGTCTTTATTCTGATTCTGTTAGGCGTTATTGTCGGGGCAGCGCTTGTGCTCTATGCAACGCGCGCCCATCTGATTACGCCGGGCACTACGTTCCGCGCGCTTTCGAAAGAGACATTAATTCTCACGAATAATCTCCTCATGACGATGGCCCTTGGCGTCATTTTTCTCGGGACGTTGTATCCGCTCTTTGCGGAGCTGGTGACCGGAAAGAAAATGTCCGTTGGCCCGCCTTATTTTGAGGCAGTGGTGACCCCGTTTCTATTGCCGGCGGTTTTGCTGATGGCACTTGCCCCCCGGCTTGACTGGCGTCAGGCGGCCGTTGGCCAGGTGATGCAAAGCCTGCTGCTCCCCAGCCTGATTGCCGCAGCCGCGGCGATTGCCTTTTTGCTGATGTTTGACCGTTTTGGGGTCTTGGCTGCGCTTGGGGTCTTCTCAGCAATTGTTTTGCTTTTGGCCACTGTCAGCCACAGTGTGGGCCAGCTTAGAAAATTAAAGGATGCCGCAATCCGGAGCCGGCAACCCGAGTCAATGCCACTGGGGCGCCGGATGCGACAGCTGGGCAGCGCTTACTGGGCGATGATCGTCGCGCATCTGGGAATCGCAATCTTCGCACTGGGCGTGACGTTTGCGAAAAGTTTAGAAGTGGAGAAGGAGGTCATCCTCAAGCCAGGCGAGACCGTGGCCTTTTCCGGTTGGAGCGTCACGTTTGTGGGTGTTGATGACCGAAGGGGCCCCAACTATGTTGCTGCTGCCGGCGTCTTTGAGCTAAGCGAAGGATCCGGCCATCGGATCGAACTCCTTGAGCCACAAAAGCGACGCTATCTTAGCGGTGATCAGGTGTTAACAGAAGCTGCCGTGCGCTACGGCTGGCTCGGCGATGTTTATCTGTCATTGGGTGATCCGGTGTCAGGTGCAGCCGGGTCTGAAGCCGACGGGAGCTGGAGTGTTCGGATTTTTTATAAGCCGATGATGATCTGGATCTGGATCGGATGCGGGCTGATGGCAATTGGCGGTGTGCTGAGCTTATTGAGTCGCAGAATTCGCAGCCGTTCTCGTGCCCAGGATGAGCAGGGTGTCGCCGATGGAGCCACTGCTACACCATGAATATGAGCGATCCCCGTGATGCGGTAATGCTGGAGCCGAGATTTAAAAACCTGGCGCAGGAGATGCGCTGCGTGGTCTGCCAAAACCAGTCGCTGGCCGAATCCAGCTCAGGTCTGGCGAACGATCTTCGGACTCAGATTGCCGATCAGATTCTTGCGGGCAAATCAGACGCTGAGATCACGGCGTATATGGTGGACCGGTATGGCGACTTTGTTCTCTACAATCCGCCGATGAATCTAACGAATGCCCCCTTGTGGATTGGTCCGGGCGTACTCTTTGCGGTTGCGGTTGTTGTCGTCTGGAAAATTATTCGAAAACATCGCGACACATCTGAACCGCCCGAGGGCTCTGCTTAGGCCAGATAATCGTGCAGTAGTTCGCCATAGGGAAGTGTCATATGAGTCACCATGTGCAGACCGCTGGTGACGCCTCGCACAGGCAGGTCGGCGAGCGTACAGTTGACTGATGGGTGTAATTCAAGGCGGGCCTGTCCAGTCCATGCCCCGATGATCTGGACATCAGTAAAGCGAATACCAATCAGCTGAGCAATCTCCGGCCGGCCATCGACGCCCGGAATAATTTTTAGGGTCACTTGTGTTTTTCCCAGCAGCGCGCTCTCTCGGTCCACAGCCTCTGCGAGCGCTGTGTGCTTATACGTCATGGTGCCGGTTGCTGTGGTGACACCAGCGTAACGGAGAGTGCCCGTCAGGGTGTCACTGGCAGTGTCTAGTTTTGCCAGACCGTGTTTCATGGGATAACCCCAGATCTCTCGGCCCCCTGCAAGCGGTGATGTGTTGTCGACATACATCTGGGTGATGAAATTGCAGGACTTACCTTGAAAGCGACACGGGATTACTTGCGCAGCGGCCGAGTAGGCGCCGAATCCCTCGCCGTCCGGCAGATCAAGCCACTGCAGGGAAACCTCATCACCTTCTGGTTCAAGCGGCTCTGGCAAGGCTTCGCGTATCGCATCCGGATCTGTGCGGTAGCCGATAATTAGATATTGGCGTTTGAAAAAACGAAAAGGGCCCCGCGGAAACGTCGGGCTCTGCAAGGGCATTGAAGGTAACTGCAAGACCTCGGATTTTTTCATGTTCGCGCTCAGGCTCTGTCGTGGGCCCCGGATTAGGGCTTTTGATCTTTGAGATAGTCGAATAAAACTCTGCCGTGTGGCAGTGTCAGATCGCCAATAAAGTGCTTGCCACCAAGGACTTTCCGAATCGGAAGATCTGCGACCGGAGCATTGACGTGGGGGATGAGTTGTAGCCTTGCGGGTGAGAGCCAGCTCCCGTGGATATTGATTTCGGTAAGGTTATAAGCCACAAGCTGGCATATCTTCGGACGGCCATCAAAGTTCGGGATGATTTTGAGGTTGCATTGCGTTTTGGTCATTGATTTGGCCAACGCCTCTGGCCCGCCGGGACTGACCTGATGCTTGTAGGCCATGGTTCCCATTGCGACCAACTCCCCCGCATAGTGGAGCGTGCCGGTTAACGTGTCGGAATTCACTGCGATTTTTGGATAAGCAAATTTCTTTGGGAAACCCCAAATCTCCCGGCCCGCAGAGATTGGCGGCTCATCATCCAGGTACATCTGTGCAGTGAAGTTAATGGGCTGGTCCTCAAAGAGGCACGGAATCACCACCCCACTTTCTGTGTAATCGCCAAAGCCTGAGCTGTCCGGCATTCGAATCCACTCATACAGCACATGGCCTTCGGGGTTTGGCTCAAGCGGCTCGGGTACCGCTTGCCGCAGGAGTTCGTGATCGGTCTCGTAGGTGATGATCATGTACTCACGATTGACAAACCGGTAAGGTCCTAGCGGATAGCTCGGACAGGCTGCCGGCATTGAGGGCAGCGCTAAAATTTGGTCAACCTTCACTTGGGACTCCTGGGGTGTGCCATTTTGCTGGCAATTAGAGAAATTCTTTCTTCAGATCGACAGAGGACCGCTCATTCAGATGTTGATAATTTTCCTCTAGCCAATGAGTGGCGTACGATCTGCCGCGATCACGCAGCATCGTCAGAAATTCCCAATCACAGGAAAACTTTGTGGTTACCGAAAGATCCGACATGGCCTGATCTGATCGGATTGAATGCATCAGTACATATTTAAGCTTCTCTTTGTATTCATCCTTAATCCATCCGTCATCCATGAGTTTTTGCACAAAGTAAATCGCCCGCAGCTCTTTAATGAGCGAAGTATTAAAGCTAATTTCGTTGATTCGGTTAAAGATATCTTCGGACATGGTGGGTGGACCAGGCCGCTCTACCGGATTGATATGAACAATCACGATATCTCGGGTTTTGGTGCCATAGATCAGCGGATAGAGAACCGGATTGCCCATAAATCCGCCGTCCCAGTAGTGCTCGCCATCGATCTCTACCGCCTGGAAGAGGTAGGGCAGGCATGCGGAGGCCAGCACCACTTTGGATGTGATTTCCTTTGTTTCGAAGACCCGGGCCCGTCCGGTGCCGACGTTTGTTGCGCAGAGCCAGAGCTTGACCCGCGACCGACGCTCTAGTTCGTCAAAGTCAACGCAGCTCTCGAGAACGTCCCGTAGGGGATTAAAGTTCATCGGATTGAGTTGGTAGGGCGAGAAGGTGTGGGTCACCATCTTGAACCATTGATTGGCCAGGGAGTGCTCAAGTTTGTGACCAAACATGAGCCGCTCCCATGGCGTCTGCTTTAAAGGGCTATACATCTGCCCAGCTTCTGAGATTGACTTCCAGAAGTTGTGGAGGGCTTCGCGGGCGGCATCCCGGCCATTGATCAGGCCGTAGGCAAACACAACGGCGTTCATCGATCCGGCACTTGTGCCGGAGAGCCCCTCGACATCAATCCGGCCGTCTTCTAGCAGGCGATCAAGAACTCCCCACGCAAATGCACCGTGTGCACCGCCGCCCTGTAGCGCGAGGCCGATACTTTTTGTTGATTTAGAGCTTGTCATGGCTCACCTCAATAGTGGAAAAACGTCGCAGGCTGTTATTGGGCAGTCCAGCCGCCTTCAACGCTAATGTTGGTGCCGGTAATTGATGCCGCATCATTTGAGCAAAGGAAAAGCGCTGTGCCAGCAACTTGCTCAACAGTAACGAACTGTTTGGTGGGCTGGGCATGCAGCAAGACATCCCGTTTGACTTGCTCTTCGGTCATGCCTCGGGCTTTGGCAGTATCAGGGATTTGTTTTAAAACCAGCGGTGTAAGGACATATCCTGGACAGATTGCATTACAGGTGATTCCGCTTTGGGCCAACTCCAGCGCCACGGTCTTGGTCAGCCCCATCACACCGTGCTTCGCGGCGACATATGCAGACTTAAAAGGGGAGGCCACCAGTGCATGGGCCGAGGCAACATTGATAATTCGGCCCCATCCGCGGGCCTTCATTGCTGGCACGGCTTTACGAATCGTATGAAACGAGGATGACAAATTGATCGCGAGAATCGCATCCCATTTGTCAACTGGAAACTCTTCAACAGAGCAGACATGTTGAATACCGGCGTTATTGATCAAGACGTCAATACCGCCGAAGGCTTGGGCCGCTCGATCCATCATGCCTTCGATGGCCGATGGTTTGCTCATATCGGCGTCATCGTAAATTACGCGGACTCCATTGGTCTTTTCGAGGCCTGATCGGATTGTTTCAATCTCGGTCTTATCGCCAAATCCATTAATGACAAGGTTGGCGCCGGCACGGCCGAATGCCTCGGCGATGCCAAGCCCGATGCCGCTTGTCGAACCGGTAATCAGCACTGTTTTTCCCTTCATCCCGCTCCCCTTGGTGTTCTGAATCGTTTTTAGTTTTGGCCGGCAACAGTTAACGTCATGCTCGCTAGGCTGCCCGCCACTGAGGTTTCTCTTGTACGTTCATGCTACGCCGCCGTATCGGGCCGAGGAGGGTGGTGGTTTCCCTAAGGCTCGCCCCTAAGGCCGGGCTTACATCAAGCCAAGCCGAACGTTTGACCACTGCGCATGAAATCCGTTTACTTTGGCGAGTGGTGCGGGTGCTTTATCGCTTAGCAAAATATTTAATCCGGCTTGTGCGCTATCGATCAGTGGTATGGGTTGATGGGCTTGCAGCTTTGCTGCGTAGCCTGCAAGGCCTGCGCCGCCAATGATGATGGCCTTGACCCCAGTTCGCACAGCGTTGGTACAAGCTTGTGTGAGACAACGGTTTGCCATTTCTGGGTCGGCGAGGAGCGCTGCACCGCTGGGCGCCACCGTTTCGATATGTTGCAATTTCTCCCCGTAGCCCAGCGCCTGAGCAAGCCGATGCAGCATCGGCCGCCAACGTTCACCGCCCGTGACAATTGCAAACTCTCCAAAAGAAGACGCCTCAATAAAGGAAGCCTCTGCCAAGCCCGTGACGGGGCAGGCGCTACTTTCTCGGA
>Ga0194134_10003260_pt1 | contig 17754 bp, 18 predicted proteins | sample TA2KigOff0mmetaG_FD_148602 | JGI IMG/M metagenome (GOLD analysis project Ga0194134, IMG submission 148602) | Freshwater microbial communities from Lake Tanganyika, Tanzania - TA2015056 Kigoma Offshore 0m | ecosystem: Environmental > Aquatic > Freshwater > Lake | place: Tanzania: Lake Tanganyika... | reverse complement strand
CGGAAGCCACTTGGCCGATGTTTCGCGCCTGGTTGAAGCCGATGTGAACATCTGCATGTACCGCGAATTCGGGCGGCTCTTGTGCGAGGCACTCGACAGGCCCTACCTGCAAGCACCGATTGGCCTGCACAGCACAACGAAGTTTTTGCGCAGCCTGGGCCAGCTGCTCGATATCGATCCCGAGCCCTTCATCGAGCGCGAACGCCACACCACCATCAAGCCGGTCTGGGATTTGTGGCGCTCGGTGACGCAAGACTTCTTTGCCACCGCCAGCTTTGGCGTGGTGGCCACCGACACCTACGCGCGCGGCCTGCGCAACTTTCTGGAAGTCGAGATGGGATTGCCCTGCAAGTTTGCGGTCTCGCGCAAACCCGGGGCCAAGACCGACAACGCCCAGGTGCGCGAACTGGTGCACAAGCAAATGCCGCTGGTTCTTTTTGGCAGCTACAACGAGCGCATGTACATGAGCGAGGCCGCCGGCAGCAGCCCGATGCGTACCGCCTTCATCCCCGCTTCCTTCCCGGGGGCCATCATTCGGCGCCATACGGGAACGCCCTTCATGGGCTACAGCGGAGCCACATATCTGGTGCAGGAGGTGTGCAACGCGCTTTTCGATGCGCTGTTTCACATTCTCCCCCTGGGCACTGACATGGACCGAGTCGAGGCCACACTGGCCCGCGACACCGCCCAGAAGCCGTGGCAGCAGCAGGCTCAATCCGCTCTGGCCGATCTGGTGGCCCGACAGCCGGTGCTGGTGCAGATATCGGCAGCCAAACGCCTGCGTGATCAGGCGGAGCGGGCAGCACGCGAACAGGATCTGCCCGAAGTGACCGCCGAGCATGTACGCAGCGCCGGACAAGCGCTGGGCCTGGGAGAGCCGGCATGACTCACCATCCTCCCATCCCAACGACGGCCGCCTACTGCGGCCCGACCCTATGCCGCAGCAGGGGTGCTGCGGACGCCCAGGCTGCGCGGGCTGCGCGCAGCGACAGGCCTTGCGGCCTTGATTGAAAAGGAGCATTCGTATGTCGAATCGCACGTCCATCTCTGGACTGACCGACGAAGAGGCTCAGGAGTTCCACACCTACTACATGCAGGGTCTGGTGGGATTCACGGCGGTGGCCGTGATCGCCCATGCCCTCGTGTGGGCGTGGCGCCCCTGGTTCTAAGTAACGACCGACCCATGAATGGAGGACCCCATGAACCCCATGTCTTATTCCAGCAATAAGTCATCGAATCGGGATGACAGGCTCATGCTTGCGCTGATCTTTATTCCCTGCTTCGTGCTGCTGCTTGCTCTGGCGCTGCTCGGCCAATTGGTCGGCGTGCACTGGCAAAGCTGGCTGCCCGGCGCAGAGCAAAAAAGCAGCATCTTCTCGGGTGTCCATGCGGCCGTCTACACCTTCATGTCTCACATCATCTAGGAGAAAAACCATGTGGAGAATCTGGCGACTTTACGACCCCCTGCGGGCGATGGTGATCCAGGGCGTGTTCCTGTTCGGGCTGGCAGCGATGATTCATCTCATCTTGCTGAGCACCAACAAGTTCAACTGGCTCGATGGCCCCAAAAAGGGTCAGGCAGCAACGCAGAATGCGCCGCTGCCCCCAGCTACCCCAGCAGCCAAATCCTGATCCGGAAAAAGCGGCGTGGGTGTTTTCGGATACCCACGCCGTGAAGACCAAAAACCTCATTCCCTACGCAGGAGAGCCTGATCATGGCCATGCTCAACTTTGAAAAGAAATACAGAGTCCGCGGCGGTACTCTGGTCGGAGGCGATCTCTTTGATTTTTGGCTCGGCCCGTTTTATGTCGGCTTTTTCGGCGTAACCACCATCTTCTTTGCCTTTCTGGGCACCGCTTTGATCCTTTGGGGTGCAGCCTTGGGGCCCACCTGGAATCTCTGGCAGATCAGCATCGCCCCGCCGGACCTATCTTATGGCCTGCGCTTTGCACCGCTTGCCGAAGGCGGTCTCTGGCAACTCATCACGGTCTGCGCCTTGGGCGCCTTCGTTTCATGGGCGCTGCGTGAAGTCGAAATTTGCCGCAAGCTGGGTATGGGCTACCATGTCCCGGTGGCTTTCGGTGTAGCGATCTTTGCTTACTTTACTCTGGTAGTCATACGACCAGTGCTGATGGGCGCCTGGGGACACGGCTTCCCCTACGGAATCTTTAGCCACCTCGACTGGGTCTCCAATGTGGGCTACCAGTACCTTCACTTTCATTACAACCCCGCACACATGATTGCGGTGAGTTTGTTTTTCACCACCACACTTGCCCTTTCGTTACACGGTGGCTTGGTGCTGTCTTCCACAAATCCGGGGGGCGGCCAAGTAGTCAAGACGCCTGAACACGAAGACACCTTCTTCAGGGACATCATAGGCTATTCGATCGGTACCCTAGGCATTCACCGACTTGGCCTCTTTCTAGCGCTCGCGTCGGGTTTCTTCAGTGCCGTTTGCATTGTGCTGAGCGGGCCCTTCTGGACACGCGGTTGGCCCGAATGGTGGGGATGGTGGCTGAACCTGCCCATTTGGTCTCAATGGCCCTTGCAGTGAGTCCGAGGAGATCAAAATGCCTCAATATCAAAACATCTTCACTACCGTAAACGCAGTTGGCCCGGTCTCACCCGGAGTGGCGCTTGGTCACGGAAATAGCCCGCGTAGCGGTAAGCCTGCGCTAAGTTATTGGCTTGGCAAGCTAGGCAATGCACAGATTGGCCCTATTTATCTAGGAGGTCTTGGGCTAGCCTCAATCATTTTTGGAACCCTTGCTATAAACATCATCGGGTTCAACATGCTGGCCCAGGTCAACTGGGATCCGATCCAGTTCATCCGCCAGCTGTTCTGGCTGGCCCTGGAGCCGCCTCCGCCGCAGTATGGCTTGGGTTTCCCTCCCATGAACCAGGGGGGGTGGTATCTTCTGTCGAGCCTTTTTTTACTAATGTCAGTATTGCTCTGGTTTGCCCGCGTATGGCGGCGAGCCCGGGAACTTGGGCTGGGCATGCACATACCCTACGCCTTTCTTTCAGCAATTTGGCTCTTCCTCGTGCTTGGTCTCTTTCGACCAATACTAATGGGCAGTTGGGGCGAGGCTGTACCTTACGGTATCTTCCCCCATTTGGACTGGACAACTGCATTTTCCCTGCGCTACGGCAACCTTTTTTATAACCCCTTCCACGCGTTGTCGATTGCCTTTCTCTACGGGTCAGTCCTACTTTTTGCGATGCATGGTGGCACCATCCTTGCCGTGGGTCGCTACGGCGGCGAGCGCGAAATCGAGCAGATCGTCGATCGCGGCACAGCCAGTGAGCGAGCAGCGCTGTTTTGGCGTTGGACTATGGGCTTTAATGCCAGCATGGAATCCATTCACCGCTGGGCATGGTGGTTCGCAGTTCTCACCACACTTACCGGCGGCATAGGAATTTTGCTTACCGGAACCGTCGTGGACAACTGGTACTTGTGGGCCGTGAAGCACGGGGTTGCACCGCAGTATCCCGACGTATTTCCACCGGTTACCGATCCGGCCCTGCAGGCCGCACCGACAGGAGCCAAGCCATGAGTAAGCAGCCCCCTTTCTTTTCTGCCGCGCGGCTGATTAGCCTAGCTTCGGTCCTGCTGCTCAGCGGCTGCGAGCGGCCGCCGGTGGTCAGCGTGCAGCACGGCTATGCCGGTACGGGCATGGTGCAGGTCTACAACCCACGCACGCTCGAGCAACAAGCCGACCAGCACAAGGCGCCCGAGAGCACCCCCCCCCTGCCCGACGACGGACCCAAGGCGGGGCAGGTCTACCAAAATGTTCAGGTTCTTGGCGATCTGAGCGTGGGCCAGTTCACCCGCCTAATGGTCAACATGACGGCCTGGATTGCGCCCGAGCAAGGCTGTGCATACTGCCACAACCCGGCCAACATGGCAGAGGAGGGTAAGTACACAAAAACTGTAGCCCGAAAAATGGTGCAGATGACTCAGCACATCAACACCGACTGGAAAAACCATGTGGGTCAGACAGGCGTGACCTGCTACACCTGCCACCGCGGCCAGCCCGTGCCAAAGGAGATCTGGTTTACAGCCAACAACGCGCCGCGGGGTGCTAACTTCATCGGCGATACAGCCGGCCAAAATGGTCCGGCGCAAACCGTGGGCCTGAGTTCGCTGCCCAACGACCCCTTCACGCCCTTTCTGCTGGGCAAGGAGCAGATACGGGTCAATGGCAATACAGCCTTGCCCTCAGGCAACCGCCAGTCGATCAAGCAGGCCGAGTGGACTTATGGGCTGATGATGCACATGTCGTCGTCCCTTGGGGTCAACTGCACATACTGTCACAACACCCGAAATATGGCGCAATGGGAGGGAGGGCCGCCACAGAAGGTTACCTCTTGGCACGGCATACGCATGTCGCGCGAACTCAATCTGAGCTATATGGAGCCGCTGACCGATGTGTTCCCGGCCCATCGCAAAGGCGAGCTTGGTGATGTGGCCAAGCTCAACTGCGCCACCTGCCACCAGGGAGCCTTCAAACCCCTCTACGGAGCGGCCATGCTCAAGGACCATCCCGAACTCGGCAGGGACACCACGCTCAGCGCCCCGGTAAAAGCCGCAAAAGCTGCCCTGCAAGCCTCCGCTGCCGCCCCTGTGGCGCAGCGGTGAGGTCTTGCTCTTCAGGCCGGGGCGCTCATAACGCCCCGGCCCTTTTTTATTCAAAACCATGAACTCCACCGAAGCTCCCGAAGCGCTCTGCGGCCTGTTGGTGGTGGCGCTGATCGACTACCAGGTGGCGCACCGTCGTTGGGGCTGGCTGCGGCTGATGCAGGGCGCCTCGACGCTCCAGGAGGCTCCCGGTCTGCTCTTTGGCAAAGTCATGGGCAGCGGCAGCGACGGGGGCTTCAGCCTGCGACCGAGCAGCACGCACCAGGGCGTGATCGCCCTATTCCGTCAAACCGAGCAGGCCTTGGGCTTTATGGACGGCCCCCTGATGGCGGCCTTCAAGGCCCGCGCGACCAGCTTCTGGAGCGGCCTGATGTCCGTCGAGTCGGCGCGCGGATCCTGGGACGGACAGGGGTGGGCGCCCAGCCCGCTGCCCTCACCCTTGCCCGAGCTGGTCAGCGAACCGCCTCAGCCACAACTGCTGGCGGCCCTCACCCGTGCCAGCATCCGACCGGCTAAAGCCGTGGCCTTCTGGAAGCAGGCGCCCGCGGCGCAGGATGAGCTGCGCCGCAGCCCCGGCTGCTTGCTGGCCATGGGCCTGGGTGAGGCACCCTTGCTGCGCCAATGCACCTTCAGCCTGTGGGAGGACACCGCTTCTATGCTGGCCTATTCGCTCAATGGAGCGCACCGCCGCGCGATCGAGCAAGCCTACAGCAAGGGCTATTTTTCCGAATCGATGTTTGCGCGCATGCGATTGCTTACCAGCCGCGGCCAATGGCCAAGCCCGCGCGAAGTGTCGACCGAGCCAGCTCATGCCTGAGCATCGGGTGGTGGTGATCGGTGCCGGTATGGCCGGCCTGGTCAGCGCCCTGGAGCTGGCGCATCAGGGTTTGAATGTCACCCTGCTCGATTCGGCAGACCGGGTGGGCGGCAAAGTACGGCAACCCTGGGTCGACGGCGCAGCCATCGACAGCGGTCCAACGGTGATGACCATGCGCTGGGTCTTCGATGAAATCTTCCATCGAATCGGGACCCAGCTTGAGTCGGAGTTACGGATGACCGCCTTGCCGGTGCTGGCACGCCACTTTTGGGACAAGGGCGGCAGCCTGGACCTCTATGCCGATCGGCGTGAATCAACCGATGCGGTTGGCCGCTTTGCAGGCTTGCAAGAAGCCCGACGCTTTGAACATTTCTGCCAGACCGCCCGCGAGGTCTACCGCGCCCTGGAGCAACCCTTCATACGCTCGGCCGGGCCAAGCCTGGGCAGCATGGGCAGCGCCCTGGGTCTGCGCGGACTGGCCACCCTGACGCGGATCGGCCCCATGCGCAGCCTGTGGGACAGCCTGGGACAGTTCTTCGGCGACCCGCGACTAAGGCAGCTCTTTGCCCGGTACGCGACTTACTGCGGCTCCTCCCCCTGGCAGGCGCCGGCCACTCTGATGCTTATTGCCCAAGTCGAGATGGACGGTGTGTGGTCGGTTCAGGGCGGTATGCACGAGCTTGCCGTCTGTCTGGCCCGGCTGGCGCAGGCGCGCGGCGCACAACTGCGCCTGGGCTGCAGTTGCGAGGAGATTGTGCTCGGGCCCGGTGGCGTGCGCGGGGTGCGCCTGAGCGATGGTCAAGAGCTACCTGCCGACAGCGTGATCTTCAATGGCGACATCGCCGCCCTGCGGCAAGGGCTGCTCGGGCCCGCAGCCCGGGCCGCCGCACCGCAGCGGGCAGCACCACGCTCCCTCTCAGCCCTTACCTGGTCGGTACACGCCCCAACCACCGGGGTGGAGCTCGATCGCCACAATGTATTTTTTCAAGACGACTACGCCAGCGAATTCAGCGATATCTTTCAAGCTCGGCGGCTGCCGCGCAAACCGACTGTCTACCTCTGTGCCCAGGACCGGGGCGCCGGCAACCCGCCCGCTGCGGCCGAGCGGCTGCTGTGCCTGGTCAATGCGCCCGCCCGAGGCGACGAACCTGCCACCGGGCAGACCGACGAGGAGCTCGACCAATGCCAAACAACCGCCTTCGACCTGCTCCGGCGCTGCGGCCTGAAGCTGCAAGCGCAAGCGCATCAGATCCTGCGCACCACACCGTGGGACTTTCATCGGCTGTTTCCGGCCACGGGGGGAGCCCTTTATGGCCAGGCCACGCACGGCTGGATGTCAGCCTTTGCGCGACCGGGGGCGATCAGCCCGGTGCCGGGACTGTATCTGGCGGGGGGCAGCGTGCATCCGGGGCCGGGCGTGCCGATGGCGGCGCTGTCGGGGCATCTGGCGGCCGCGGCCCTGATGGCCAGCCCCGCTTTGACCAAACGCTTGCACCCGGCGGCTACCTCTGGTGGTATGTCGACGCACTGAGCGAGGACGGCGCTTACGGTCTGACCCTGATTGCCTTTGTTGGCAGCGTCTTCTCGCCCTACTACGCCTGGGCCCGGCGCCGCGGCTCAAGCGATCCGATGAACCACTGCGCACTGAATGTCGCGCTGTACGGCAAGGGCGTTCGGCGCTGGTCCATGACCGAACGGGGCGCACGGCACTGCAGCCGCGAGGCACAGCGCTTTTGCATCGGACCGAGTCAGTTGCACTGGGACGGCCACGCCCTGCATATCGACATCTGCGAGGTCGGCATGCCCATCCCCCACCCAATACGCGGGCGGGTGCGACTGCACCCGCACCAACTGCTCAACTTCTCCACACCGCTGGATGCCGCCGGCCGACATCGTTGGGGGCCCATTGCGCCGCAGGCACGCATCGAAGTCGAGCTCGACCGTCCTCGCCTGAACTGGCAAGGCCAAGCCTACATCGACTCCAACGAGGGTGACGAGCCGATCGATCGCGGCTTTCGGCACTGGGATTGGTCGCGCGGCGAGCTTGCCGATGGAAGCACCGCCGTGATCTACGACATCGAACCCGATGAAGCCGACGGCCGGCTTCTCGCGCTGCGCTTTGACCGGCAAGGCCGGGTCGAACCCTTCGACCCCCCCCCTCAGAAAAAACTACCCCGGACAGCCTGGGGGCTGAACCGGCGCATGCGCAGCCAAGGGCCGGTGCGGGTGATCGATCAGCTCGAAGACACCCCCTTCTACCAGCGATGCATCCTCAACGCCGAGCTGGGCGGCCAGCGCGTCAACTGCTTTCACGAAACCCTGAATGTGCCGCGCCTGATCCATCCCATTGTTCAGGGCATGCTGCCCTGGCGCATGCCGCGCCGGGGCTAGGCAGGCACAAAACGGCTGGGCCGGTCAGCCAGCGCCTCGTCTGACATCGAGCCCGCCGTCTTTCTGACGGGCCTCAGAGGGATGGGGGAAGCGCATCCACGCCGAATATCTCGAGGCATTTTTCTGCGCACTACATCTGCTTACACCGATGTGACATCTGTCACAGCCGCCGGGCGAGGGCATTCAGGTCAAATCGTCGTGACGCGACACGAAGAACCGCCATGCAAAGCCGCCAGTCGCCCCCAGCCCAAGGCCCGCAGCCTCCGTCCGTTGGATCGGCCGACCTGACCCAGCGCGTTGGCCAGCTCGAGCGCGTCAATGGGCATCAGACGAGCTTTTTGGCCCGACTCAGCCACGAGCTGCGCAATGCCCTGTCGCCCTTGCATCATTCACTCGAGCTGCTGCGCCGGCAAAGCCGGGCGCCAAGCATGGCGCCAACCGCCGATCTGATACAGCGCCAGTTGAACTACCTGGGCAAGCTGGTGGACGAACTGCTTGATGCTGAGCGCATCGCCCAGGGCAAACTGACCCTGCACAAGCAGACCGTGATGCTGCACAACCTGATCGATGACGCGACGGCCCTGAGTCGATCGGCCCTGACCGAGCGAGGCCACCAGCTGACCCTGGAGGTACCCGAGCAAACCATCACGCTGGAGGCCGACCCCACCCGATTGACCCAGGTGTTGGTCAACCTGTTGGTCAACGCGGCAAAGTACACGCCGCCAGGCGGTAAGGTGGCCCTGAGGGCGCATGTCCATGCAGATCGGTTGTACCTGGAGGTCAGCGACAACGGCATCGGCTTGTCTGAGGAGGAACTGCCGCTGATTTTTGACCTGTACGCCCAAGCAGCCAGCGGCCGGCGCATGGACGCCGGGGGGCTGGGCGTCGGGCTGGCGCTGGCCCGCCAGTTGACCGAGCTTCATGGGGGCGCGCTTAAAGCACACAGCGACGGGCCCGGTCGGGGGAGTTTTTTCCCTGGAGCTGCCTTTAATGAAGACTCCGTCAACGGCCAGCGGCGTCCAACCCGCGCAAGACCCCGGCGCCAATCCAAGCGATACACGCCCGGCCGCAGATGGCGCGGGGCAAAAATTCTTGTGGTCGATGACCACACCGATGCATCCGACACCCTGGCTCTGGCGCTGCAGTGCCTTGGCTACGAGGCCCACAGTTGTTACAGCGGACCTCAGGCGATTGCCCGGGCCCGAGAGCTCAAACCCCAAGCCGCGCTGCTAGACCTGAGCATGCCAGGCATGGATGGCTATGAGCTAGCGAAGCAGCTGCGGCACAGCCACCCGGCCATGACCCTGGTGGCTATGACCGGCTGGGCCGACGAGGCTGATCGTGTCCGCTGCCTGCAAGCGGGCTTTGATGGACACATGAGCAAGCCCGCCTCCATTGAGGCGATCGAAGCGTTGCTCAGCTCGCTGTCTGAGCGGTCCCGGCACTAAAGCAAGAGCTGAGCGGAGGACACCCTGGCGGGCGATCTCAGCGCACTGAACGGCGCAGGACCTGCTGGCGCTCGAAGAGTTCGATCATCCAGACCACGCGTTCACCCATCGGGCGCTTAACCCATACGGGCCGCCGCGCGGGAAAAGGCAAGGCCCCGGCCTGCTCGCACAGGTCGACCAAGTAAGCCGTGGCCGGCAAGGGCGCTGCAAAAGCCAGCGCGGGTACGCAGGCCTGGGGCCACCAAGCGCGGCTGAGCAAGGCCAGTTTGCGCGAGCGTGAAACCACCGCGCGGTGGTCCACCGGATTGAGACCATCGCGCCGCAGTTGATGACCGATTTCGGCATAAATGAGCTGCGCCGCCACGATCGCAGCGCGGCAGTCGCGCGGCAGCCCAGCCACACCCGCCATGGACTGCCTGTAAAGCCGATCGGCTTCCCGCAGCAGACCTTCGACCACCTGTTGTATCGGCTCACAAATGTGCGGCTCCATCAACCAAGCCTGGCTGTCAATTCCGGCCTGCGCCATCGAGCGCCGCGGGAGATAGAGCCGTCCGTTGCGCGCGTCCTCCCCCACATCGCGGGCGATATTGGTCAGCTGCATGGCCACGCCGAGTTCGCAAGCCCGCGCCAGGGTGGCGGCGCTGCGGCCGCCCATGATCCAGCACATCATGGCCCCCACGCTACCGGCCACACGCGCGGCATAGGCTTGCAGCTCACCCATCGAGTCGTAAGTGCGACCCTGCGCGTCCCAGGCAAAACCCTCCAGCAGAGCCTCGAGCAAGCCCCGCGGCAACTGATGTTCATGCACCACCACGGCCAGGGCCCGATCCTCCACATGGGACCAGGGCTTGCCCTGGTAGATGGCGTCGAGCCGCTGACTCAGCTCCTCAAGGCTCCGACGGGCATCGTCACCGCGCTCTTGGGCCTGGTCCACCAAGTCATCGGCCACGCGACAGAAGGCGTACAGGGCAATACTGGCCGCCCGCATGCGGGCCGGCAGTAAGCGGCTGGCAGCAAAGAAGCTGCGTGAGCCACCGCGCATCAATTCCACGCAGGCCTGCAAATCCTGCTGACGACGCAGCGCAAGCGTTTGGGCGGTAGGCATCAGCATTCAGTCCCCCACCAAGGCGGCCAGGCCACGCTGACGATACACCGCCGCATCGGGCACCACCTGATCGAGCGCCTTGGCCGACATCAGCACCCCCGGCACACCGGCGCCCGGATGGGTACTGGCACCGACCATGAACAGCCCAGGCAGGTCCTCGCTGCGGTTGTGCGGCCTGAAATACGCACTTTGCAGCAGCAAAGGCTCGAGCCCGAAGGCCGCTCCTTTGTAGGACAGCAATCGATCCTGAAAGTCCAGCGGCGTTGTCATCAGTGACGCGCGCAAATGACGGCTCAGACCGGGTAAGACAGTGCGCTCCAGAGCCTGGGCCACCGCCTGTCGGTAGGGCTCGGCCTGGGCGCGCCAGTCGGTCCCGCTGTCGAGGTGCGGCACCGGTGAAAGAACATAAAAGGTGTCGCAGCCCGGCGGTGCCATCGACGGGTCGGTGGCGGTGGGCCGGTGCAGGTAGAGACTGAAATCGCTGGCCAGCCGGTGCTTGCGAAAGATATCGTCGAGCAGCTCCTTGTAACGCGGGCCCAATACCATCATGTGATGCGGAACCTCTTCGTAGCGAAGATCGGTGCCGAAGTACCAGACGAACAGGCTCATCGAGTAACGCCCGCGCTCGATACGGCGATCCGGCCAGCTGCGCCGCCACTGCGGATCGATCAGATGGAGGTAGGTCCAGGCCGCATCGGCATTGGACACCACGATATCGGCCGGCAGGCTCTGGCCGCCAGCCAGGGTGATACCGCTGACTCGACCGCCTTCGACATTGATGCGACGCACCTCGGCCTGGCAGCGCAGTTGTCCGCCCAGACTGCGCAGCAGACCCGTCATGGCGGAAATGAGCGAGCCCGTGCCCCCCATGGTCCAATGCACCCCGAACTGCCGCTCCAAGGCATTGACCAGACTGTAGACACAGGTTACCGAGTAAGGATTGCCGCCGATGAGCAGGCTTTGCAAGCTCATGGCCATGCGCAGCTTGGGATGCTTGAGATGTCCGGCCACCATTTGGTGCAGGCTGCGCCAACCCCGCATCCGGGCGATAGATGGGACGGCCTGCAGCAAGTCGCCCACCGTATTGAAGGGCTTGGTGCCGAGCACTTCAAAGCCGCGTTGATGGCAGTCGTCGGCCTCGCGCATGAAATTCTCAAAGCCGGGGGCATCGGCGGGACTGATGCGCCGCACCTCAGCGCGCATTCGATCGATATCGCCGCTGTAGTCGAAGTGATCGCCGTCGTCAAAACGGATGCGGTAGAAGGGGTCCAGCCGCTTGAGGGTGACCTCATCGGCAAGTCGCCGCCCAGCCAATTGCCACAACTCCTCCAGCAGCGCCGGTACCGTGATGATGGTCGGGCCAGCGTCGAACACATGACCGTCAACTCGATGCACATAAGCCCGGCCCCCCGGGGCATCGAGCTTTTCAAGCACTGTGACCTGCCAGCCGCGCAACTGCAGGCGAATAGCCGCTGCCAGCCCGCCAAAGCCACTGCCGATCACGATCGCATGCGGACGCTGGGTGATACTGGCCAGACTCTGGCTTTCAAGGAGATTGATCGCGTTCACGGCGGATCGGCCTTTGCTGTCGCGCCCAGGGCAACCGCGGGCAGAGGAAGGCTCTCCCGCGACCCGTGCGTCTGCGGTCGCGTCATAGCCCAGCCCCACAGACGCTCAATCGATAAGGGAAAAGCCATCAACAGGTGCTCGACAATGGCCAATCCGAGCAAGGTAGCGAGCAACACGGCCCCCGTGCTGGCGCTGACCAAGCCCGCACTGACCTCCCAGATCAGCCAAAAAAAGATCAGCACCGACAGGCCCAGCGTCGTGAAGAAAAAGGGCGTCACGCGACCACACCTGAAGTAGCTGGCCATGTAGCTCAGTTGTGCAGGCAGATACTGTGCGCCGGTTTGCGGAACTCCGAGATACAGGTTGAGCTTGGCTGACAAGCGCATGCACCAAAGCAATGCAAAGGTACATAGGGCGACATGATTGGGATGCCCGGCTTGCATCCACCAGAGCAGGCAAAAATTAATCAGCAAAGCCAACTCGTGATAGGCCACCGCCTGCACCGACTGACGCAGGCGCAGCCAGCCTTGAGCCGAAGGGTCCAGCGACTGCTGCCGTGGGCCCGTGAGCCAGCCTGTCAGAAAGGCCAACTCGTGCCAGCTCCACATCAAAATCACGCTGGCAAAACCCAGATAGGCAGGTCCACTGCCGGTGCTGCGCATGCTCAGCCCGCTGCCGAGCAGGCCGAGCAGCAGCATCAAAAAAGCCAGGGACAAGCTCCAAGGGAAGCTCGACGCCCGCCTGCGCACCAGCCACAGGATGGCGCCCGTGCCCAGCCACCAACTGAACAAGGCAAAGGCAATTGCAGCTGCAACCGAAGTGGACCAATCAGCCATACAACTTAGGGCAGCGACACCGCATGAAGGAGGGGCGGGATTCGATCATGCGTACTACCAAACCGGCGCGACGCGCACTTGCTCAGGCAACTCGTGCGACTTGACCGGAACGAAGAACATCCGGGCGAAAGTCCCGAAGGCACGCACAGCATGCACCCCTTGCAGCAGCGCGCCGATCAAGCCTCCCCGCGCTTTGGCGCGCTGGTGGGCCGCCGAAATCTCGACCAGGCGGTCCATGCCGGCGCGCATGGCCGGGTGATCGATGTCGAGCTCCACCGGGAAAACCTGACGGCAAATCTGCGAGGTGATGCGAAAGACCTCGTAGTCGTATTCGGTCGAGTGCAGGCCCATGGCTTCGTGCAGCAGTGGGCGACTGTGGTCGCGCACATACATCGTGGCATAGACCGCCAAAATGAAGAACCGGATCCATAAACGATTGACCCCGGTCAGCAGGTGCGGGTTGGCCCGCATGATCAAAGCGAAGGACTCGCCGTGTCGAAATTCGTCGTTGCACCAGCGCTCAAACCACCGGAAGATGGGGTGAAAGCGCTTGTCCGGATGCCGCTCAAGCTGTCGGAAGATGGTGATGTAGCGGGCGTAACCAATCTTTTCTGACAGGTAGGTCGCGTAGTAGATGTACTTGGGCTTGAAAAAAGTGTATTTTTTGCTGCGCTTGAGTCCGCCGAGATCAATGCCTAGATTGAAATCCTTGAGCGACTGGTTCAGGAAGCCGGCATGCCGGGATTCGTCCCTGGCCATGTAGGTCATCAGCTGACGAATGTCAGGGTTGCTGATGTTCTTGCGGATTTCGTTGTAGAGAATGCACCCGGAAAACTCTGAGGTCAGGGAGGAAATGAGAAAGTCAATGAACTCCTGACGCAATTCGGGAGTCAGCTGGGGCATGAGTTGATTGACCTCTTGCGCAAACCGTGCGTCGCGCTGAAAGTGATCGTGATTGTTGTCGCCCTCGTATTCGGCCATCATGGCGTCCCACTCGGCCCGTACCGGTTCCACATTGATTTCATCGAAGTCCTTGAAGCGTGTGGTGTAGAACCGCGGCGACAAGACGGTGTTGACCAAAGCCCGTGCAGTCGCATCGGCTGAGCTTTCCACCTTGTTCATCAATAAGTCGACATGGTCGGTATTGCGGTCGTTGGCGATAGTGGCATTCACGGCTGAACTCCTTGAGACGAAGCGGACAGTCCAATGTCCTGCAATTGGGCAAAGACGGCCGCATTGCTGTGACCGAACGCCTCTAAATGAATGCGCTCTCCGGTGGCAGGGTCGCGCAAGACAAGCTTGCCGTCGGCATAGCCCGACAGCTCAAAGGGAACCTCAGGGCCCAGGCCGCGGCGCATACGCTCGCGTGCCAGGGTTCGCAGGGCCCCGCGCGCAAAGCCGTGCTCGCCGCGCAGGCGCGCCACCTCTCGGCCTTGCGCCGCATCCACCACGGCAATATCCCCTTCGGCCCGGTCCTCAAAGCGCAGCATCCGCTGCCACTTGAGCGGCCCCAGGGACACATCCTGAGGCGCCTGGTGGCGATACCAGGCCACGGCCAAGACCGTTATTGATAGCAAGCCCAGGGCCACCCACAACAGCCACGGACGGCGGCTAACGGTGGGCAGGGGCTTGACGACGGCCATAACGGCTAGCCTCATGCGGTCACTCTCCTGGAGAGCGGGTCACGCTCACGGGATGGGCTGGAGGCATCCTGCGGGGTAATCAAAGCCTCCTGCGGATTGGCAGCGCGCCAAGCTTGCAGGATCTTGTGCGCCACTGCTTCGGCCTGCGGCACACTGCGCAGGCTGGGCTGCGGCTGTCGCAGATGCCAGGCCCGGGCATGCGGCCACAAATGCAGGTAGGCGATACGGTCGGATCCCTTGATCTTCAGTGCGATATCGCCGCAGCCACGCCGGCGCTGCTTGATCGCAGCAGCCGCCAAACAGTTCAGCGGCAGATTGAAGGTCATGGTCAGCACGATACCCACCCGCATCACCACGCGCTTGTTGGTCAGGGTATACAGGCAAGTGTGCGAGGCAAACCATGCGATGCCCGAGAGCATGATCAAGGCAGTCAAGGCCAACACGGCACTGGTTGCGACCGAGGGAACCAGCACCTTCATGGGCTGCCCCTGCATGAACGCCGCCTGCAAGGCCAGCATCAGCACAAAGTAGACCGCCAGCTTGCGCACATGGAAAGCATGCACGGCCAGCTGCCGCCAATCCGGGGCACCCTGCCAGAGGATGCGCTCGCCCACCGGCAAGGCCTCGGGCAGACCCGGAGCCGCCTCAAACTCGTGCTCGTGCTGCGCTTTCAAAACAGGGGCTCCTGGCGTTCGGGCGAGGCGTAGAGCAGACCGGCGCCAAAGAAGGCGGGGATTCTTTCCTCCTCGAGCATGGTGATTTGCTCCGGATGGCGCGTGGCGGGAACGCCCTCGAACTGATCGGCCATCAGCGCATGCACATGAACGCCATCGCGCTTGATGCGGGCAAACATGATGGGTATCAGGACCCGCCGACCGCCGCGCGTTTGCATCTCAAGGTAGCGAAACATCATTTCCATGCGGTCGACCCAGAGGTCCACCACATGACCGGCGAGCGCACCGTCGCCGCCGTAGACCGGCAAGCCTCGCGGGTCGGTATCGCGCACCGCCACACTGTGGTCGGCCGCCACACGCATCGGCACGATCTTGGGATCGCCGTGGTGAGTCAGGTCCGGGGTGTCAGCGCGCATAGCCCAAGCGCCTGGGCCCACGCCGGCCAGTAGGGGATCGCCCTCAGGCTCGATGGGCGCACCGTTCCAGTTGTGGGCGGGCCGGGCTGAGTAGCGGCCATCGGGCCGGTGCGGATCAGGCGCGTGCACCTCGCGACCATCGTGAAGCTTGTAGGTCTTGGGCTTGGGCACTGGCGCACCGGTGATCTTCGGTCCCTTGTCTCGGCCCGGATCCATTGGATAGCCCTCGCGATGGTTTTCCCGGGCCAGGTAGTAAATCAATCCGAAGAAAAAGATCCAGAAGGCGTAAAGCACAAGCTGGGCTACGTCGACATACTGCGTGATGGCTCCTGTTTCCATGGGGGTTCTCCTTCATTCAGGGCGAGGTTTCATAGGCAATCAACCCGGCATCTCGGCCAGGCCGATGCGTCGCGGGGGCGCACGATCGCGCGCAGCCAAGGGGCCAAGCGCCACGAGCACGACAAAAAGCAGATACATCTCGAAGTGAAAGACAAAGCTGTAACCGGTCACCGGTGAATTGAGGGCGTGCCCGAGCCAGCCCGACTGCGCCAGGCCGCCCACCAGATCGCGCAAGACGCCGCCCAGGACCATGGCCAGGCCCGCCGCGGTCGCTTGCACCGCGCCCCAGGCGCCAAGCACCATGCCCGTGAGCTCGCGCTCAGGTATCTGCATGGCGTTAAGCAGCATGCCCACCGAAAACAAACCGCCGGCAAAACCGATCAAGGCGGCGCCGATGCGAAACATCCAAGCCGATTCCAGCGGAGCCGAAAAAATCACGCAGGCAAACGCAGGCAAACCGAGCAAGGCGCCCAGCGCCGCCAGCCGGCAGGTGTCCAGGCCACGGGCACACAGGCGCGCCGACCAGGCAAAGGCCAGCAGACACCCTCCGGCCGTCAAGGCCGTCAGGGATGAAGTCAGGCTCACATCCAGACCCAGCACCTCGCCACCGTAGGGCTCGAGCACGATATCCTGCATGCTGAAGGCTGCCGTACCCAGGCCCACAGTCCACAAAAATCGGCGCATCTTGGGCAGGGCCATCAACCGCTGCCAGTTGCGGGCAAAACCGCCCTGCTCCCGCCCCCCGCGTCTTTCAGAACGAGCCTCCTGCTTCCACAGCGAGATCAGGTTCAGGGCGATCACCACCACAGCGCTGGCCTGGACCACCTGGATCAAACGACGCGCGCTGAAGTCCTGGAGGAGCCATGCCAACAGGGCGCTGCCGATGATCAGTCCGACCAGAAACATCGCATAGAGCAGCGCCACGACCCGGGGCCGCTTTTCAGGGGGCGCCACATCGGTGGCCAAAGCCAAGCCGGCGGTCTGCGTGATTTGCATTCCGGCGCCCACAAGCACAAAAGCCAGCGCTGCGCCGAATCGCCCGAACCAGAGCGCGCCCTGATCGGGCGCATCGGAGAGCAGCAGAAGTGCGAAAGGCATCATGGCCAGGCCCGCAAACATCAGCAGGCTGCCCATCCACAGATAGGGCAAGCGGCGCAATCCGAGAGCAGAGGGGTGGGTATCACTACGGTAACCAATGAAAGCCCGCGCAGGCGCAAAGAGCAGCGGCAAGCCCACCGACAGCGCCACCCACCAGGCAGGCACCCCCAGTTCCACAATCATCACCCGGTTGAGCGTGCCCACCAGCAAAGCGGTGGTCATGCCAATGGCAGCTTGGAACAAGGACAGGCGTAGCAGGCGTGCCAAAGGCAGTTGGCTCGAGGCGGCATCGGCAAAAGGCATGTACCGATAGGCCAGGGCCATCACCCAGGCTGGTGGTTTGAGCCACATCCCCCTCACGCCACCCACTCCCAGGCTTGCGAGGTGTAGAAGCCACTGCTGACGCGCGAACAGCGCCCCTCACGCCAGCCCCCAGCCGCCAGGCCGTGCTCCAGACCCCGACGCAACACGGATTCGGCCACCGGCGTCAGTGAGGGGGAGCGGTCGCCGCGAGGGAACAGACGGCCGAGTCCGTGCATCAGGGCCAACGCCGGTGAACGCGGCGCAAAGGTAAACACCATGGAGGCTCGGGTGCGCGCGGACAGTCGCTGCAAAGCCTCGACCATATGCGGTACATCGTAGTGAATCAGCGAATCCATGGCCACCACATGGTCGAACGCCCCGAGTTCATCGGCGAGCATGTCACCCGCGAGAAATTGCACCCGGCCACAGCCCTCGATGCCCTGCTGGGCATAACGCTCGGCCGCCAGGGATA
>Ga0194134_10003252_pt1 | contig 17780 bp, 18 predicted proteins | sample TA2KigOff0mmetaG_FD_148602 | JGI IMG/M metagenome (GOLD analysis project Ga0194134, IMG submission 148602) | Freshwater microbial communities from Lake Tanganyika, Tanzania - TA2015056 Kigoma Offshore 0m | ecosystem: Environmental > Aquatic > Freshwater > Lake | place: Tanzania: Lake Tanganyika... | reverse complement strand
TCGTGACCTTCGATGCCAGCAATTTGACCACCGATGTGCTCGACGGAGCCGATGTGCCGCTGGACACCCCGATCAGCGGACTTGAATCCGGCTGCGAAATGCACCGAGTGATTCTGGAGGACCACATCGAGATGGATCGTGAGCAAGCGCAGCGCGATGTCGTGAACGCTTCGTTGAAACTGCTTGAGCAACACCCGCAGGTTCAGGAAATCGTGCTGGAGTGCGCGAATATGCCACCCTACCGCGAAGCCGTTGCGCAGGCCACCGGCCGCAGGGTTCACGACTTGGAAACGCTGCTGATCGAACAAGTGCGGACGATGAGGCTTTAAGCTTGAGGCCCAACAGCCGATGAACGCGGGGGTCTGGCTCCCACGCGACCTCGACCGAGGTACATTGAGGCGCTGCCCTCGGCGCAATGGAGCATCGAACGATGCCCGCCCCCTAGAATCACGAAACCATGCAATCGGCCCTCGCTATCTGTCTCGGTGCCAGCCTGGGTGCGTTGGCGCGCTGGCAACTGGGCCTGTGGCTGTCGAGCCCGGGGGCGATATTGCCCTGGGGGACACTTGCAGCCAATCTGCTGGGCGGCTATCTGGTCGGGCTGGCATTGGGAGTGCTTCAGACCTTGCCTGATCTCGATCCGGTCTGGCGTCTGATGCTGATCACCGGATTTCTTGGCGGCCTGACCACTTTCTCGGCCTTTTCAGCCGAGGTGGTGCACTTCATCACCGAAGGACGCTTTGGCCTGGCCCTCCTGACCGCAGGCCTGCACCTGATGGGTAGCTTGTTGTTGACCCTGCTGGGTTTGCGCACCATCGCCTGGTGGCAAAACTAAACGGCTTCAATCCTGCGGCCTGAGGCCGCAAACAAGCACGCCCGGACCGTTGGGCGCCACATTGCGCTCGTTCTTGGCGTGGGCCACCTGCATGTCGCGCGGCAAGGTCACGCTGTTCTTGACGGCCAGCACCTCGGCCATGATCGAGACGGCAATTTCGGCCGGCGTCTTGCTGCCTATGTAAATGCCGATGGGTCCGCGCAGGCGCTTGAGTTGCGACTCGGAGAGATCAAAGTGCTGCTGCATGCGCTGATGCCGCGCCTGGTTGTTACCCCGCGAACCGATGGCGCCCACATAGAAGGCCTCCGTCCCCAAAGCCTCGAGCAGGGCCAGGTCATCGAGCTTGGGATCGTGGGTCAATGCAATCACGCAGCTGCGGCGGTCCGCCTTGAAGGCGGCAACCACATCGTCGGGCATCTCACTGCGCATCTGCACGCCCGCGACCGACCATGCACCGCGATACTCCTCGCGGGGATCGCACACCGTCACGGCGAAGCCCGAGAATAAAGCCATGGTGGCCAGGTATTCAGTGAGCTGCCCAGCCCCGATGAGCAGCATCCGGTACTCCGGCCCGAAGGTGTTAGCCAGTTCGGTATCGCTCAATTGCAACTCGGACGGACCACCCGGGTGGGAGAGCGCGACCTCGCCATCGACGAGCGAGACCGCGCGTCGCATCAAGGCGCCAGCCTCCAGCGCCTGCACCAGTTCGGCCAGACTTTGAGCCGATGGGTCAAATTCGAGCAGAAGTTCGAGGGTACCGCCGCAAGGCAAACCGAAGCGATGGGCCTCGTCGGCACTGATGCCGTACTTGATGAAGCGCGGCGCCCCCACCGGAATGGCGCGGCCATCGGCCTCCTGGCCCACCGCCTGGTAGGCCCGGGTGTACTGGTAGATCAGGTCGTCCTCGATGCAGCCCCCGGAGACCGAACCCACCACCGCACCGTCTTCACACAGTGCCATGATCGAACCCACCGGTCGCGGCGAGGAGCCCCAGGTCCGCACCACCGTAGCCAGCAAGGCGCGACGACCGGCCAAGCGCCAGTCGCGCAGGGTTCGCAGTACCATGACATCAAGGTTTTCCACCACGAGGCCTTCAGCGGGTCACCAGGACAAGCAAGAGCAGCATGGCCGCAGCACCCAAGCCGGTGCTCACGAGGGCCGGCAGCAGGACTGCAGGCAGGGCCGGCGCGCCCGTACCGGTTTCAGGGGTCGCTGCATCGACTGTATCCCCGTGGCGCCGCTGCATCTCCTCGTCAAAACGCCGAAAAAAATCTTCCGCCAGCGACCGCGCCACGCCGTCGATCAGACGCTGGCCGAGTTGCGCGACCTTGCCGCCCACCGAGGCCGTCACCGAGTAGCTCAACTCGCAGACGCTGCCCACCGGCGCGAGTTGCACCTGGGCCTGCCCCTTGCCGAAACCAGCCGGGCCGCCCTGCCCCTCAAAGCTGATGCGATAGCTGGAGGGCGGCACGATATCGCTCAGGCTGATATGTCCCTTGAAGCGCGCCGATACAGGCCCGATGCGCAGCGCCATGCCGATGTCGAATTCGCTGTCTGCGGTGGCCTCCACCTTGTCGCAACCCGGTATGCACAGCTTGAGCACTTGCGGATCGTTCAGGGCGAGCCAGGCTTGCTGCTGGGTCACCCCAAGAAGACGGGTGGCTTGCATCTCCATGATGAATATCCTTGAGTAATTGCGACGAGAGGGCCTCAAGCCCGATTTTGCTACAGGCCCGCCAAGTCCGCGGCGGCGCTAACTCGACAGGAGCCGGGCCAAGCTGCCCGCGAGATCGCGCAAGCGGCTCAGATTGTGCACCGCCAGCATTGCATGCGCTTGCCCGTGCAGAACGGCAGCGCCCCGGGCCAAAGGCGCATAGGCCTCGTACCGCATCAGGGGATTGAGCCAGAGCAAACGCCGGCTGTGCAGGCGCAACCATTGGAGGCAGGAGCGCAACTCCTCAGGCTCACCCGTATCCAGACCGTCGGTGATCAACAGCACCACAGTACGACGGCCGATCAAGCGGCGGGCGTGCCGCTGGCGCAGCTGCAACAAGCTTTGACCCAAGCGCGTTCCGCCCGCAAAATCGGCGATCAATTGGTTGGCTTGGAGCAGCATAGCGTCGGTATCGGCCTGGGCAAAAGCGGGCGCCAGATCGGTCAGGTTCATGCCCACAGCCATCACATCTCGATGACGGTGACCCCGCGTGGCCGCATGCAAAAAAGCCAGAAGGAGCCGGGCATAGCGCTCCATGGAGCCGGACACATCAACCAGCACCAAAAGAGGCAGGGGTTGGGGCCTGCGGTACAGCCGGGGCAGGTCCAGCGCTTCGCCGCCGGTCCGGGCAGCACGCTGCATCACACCGGGCCAATGCGGCCGCACGCCGCGCCAGCCCGCCCGCAACCGGCGCGATGGCAGGGTTGGCAGCCTCAAGGGAATATCGCGCACGAGTCGCTCGACCAAGGCGTATTCATCGGCGGAGAGACTGTTGAAGTCGGCGTGCTGCAGGCGCTGCAGGTCGCTGGCCGTCATGGTGGCATCGAACTCAAACTCCCGGTCAGCCGCTGCCGGCTGCGCCAAAGGCCGCGGGAGGCGTTGCGGCTGCAAGGCATCGCGCACCCGCGCACGCTGCCGGCTGACTTCGGCCTTGCCCTCGGCCGAGGGCAGCAACTGGGCGAGCAGCTTGTGGGCGAGCTTGGGATCGCGAAAGAAGGCCTCGAACAGTTCGCGGAACACCGCGCGGTCCTGCTCGCGCGCGACCAGCACGGTCTCCAGCGCAGCCGACACATCATCGCGCCGGCCGATATCGATCATCAGCGCCGCTTGCTGCGCCAGCGCTATCCGACTGGCGTCAACCGGAATACCGGCGCGTCGCAAAGTCCGACCGAAAGCAGCCAGGTTGCCGGCCAAACGGCCCGAACGCGCGTCACCGAGCTGCATCGGCGAGCAGGACTTCTCCAGCCAGATCGGCGGTCAGGGCCGCTACATCCTCGCGCTGCTTGAAGAGAATCCCAGCAGTATCGGCTGCCACCTCTGGGTCGATCGACAGGGTATCGAGTGCAACCAGCGCCTTGGCCCACTCGACGCTCTCGGCAATCCCCGGGGCACGCTCAAATGCATCCTTGAACGGGGCCTGCCTGAGCCGGCTCACGAATGCGGCCACCTGGGCCGTCAAGTGCTCACTGGCCTGAGGCACCTGGGCCCGCAGAATCGCCAGCTCACGCTCGCGGTCCGGATAGTCCAGCCAGTGGTACAGGCAGCGCCGCTTGATGGCGTCGTTGAGTTCGCGGGTTCGGTTGCTGGTCAAAATGGTGACCGGCGAGGCGGCCGCCCGGATGGTGCCCAGCTCCGGGATGGTGACTTGGTACTCGCCCAGATACTCCAGCAAAAAGGCCTCGAAGGGCTCATCGGCTCGGTCCACCTCGTCAATCAGCAAAACGGCGCCCGGCTCGGGCGCTTGCAGGGCCTGTAGCAGGGGCCGCTTGATCAGGTAACGCCCGGCATAGACCTCGCGCTCGAGATCGTCGGCCTGAGCCCGGGCCTGCGCCGCGCGCATATGCAAAAGCTGTGCGGCGTAATTCCACTCATAGAGCGCCTCGCGCTGCTCCAGCCCGTCATAACACTGCAGACGGATCAGCTCACGGCCGAGCGCGCCCGCCAGCGCCTTGGCCAACTCGGTCTTGCCCACGCCTGGCTCGCCCTCGAGCAGCAAAGGCCTGCCCAGGCGCAGGGCAAGAAAAACGGCCATGGCCAGGCGGCGGTCGGAAAAGTAGTCGACCCCCTGCAAGGCCCGGCTGAGCGCATCGATATCAGGGAAAGCGGGTGAGGACATCAGGCCATTGTGTACGAGGTCGGAAAGACTCACAAACCCAAGGCGGGTGGATCAGGCTTGCGCACTGCAGGGACAAAAAAGCCCGCACTGTGCGGGCTCTGAAAGACACAAGGGTCTGGCGGACTGGGTCAAGCCTTCTTGACATAAGCCGAGCACCAACCATTGGCGGCCACCTGCTTGCCCGGAAAGATCGAGCAAGGGCCAGACTTGGCACCCGCGGCACCGGTGTAGAGTTGGCAGTTGCTGCATTTCTGGGCAGCCGCGTGCTTGGGGAATTTCTTCGCATCGGCTTTGGTGGTGTCGGCCACATAGCCGAGCGAGGCCGCCTGCGGGTCTTTCTCGTTGACCATGGCCTGGGCCGAAGCTGCACCGGCGGCCGTCAGAGCGGCTCCTCCCAAGGCGGCTTGCATCATGAAGACACGGCGATTCGTCGATTTCATGGAAATCCTGGCAGAGTAGTTAAGAACGGGCCAAATCCTATCACCGCCCAATTACCCGACCGCATTAGTCATGGATAGGCGCCGTGATCGTTGTTGCAAGGGCCAGAACCGGGGGCGCAGCTATCATCCCCGGCATGCAGCCCTTGCCTGAAGATACCTTTCGACCCCGCCTGAGCGGCAGCACGGTGATGTGCGACACCATCGCTGGGCCGCTGGCTGTGCATGTGGCCGGCCACGGCCCCCCGCTGCTGCTCATACACAGCGTCAATGCGGCGGCCTCTGCAGCCGAGTTGCGGCCGCTGCATGAACACTACGCCGCCAGTCACACGGTGTTCTCCCCCGATCTGCCCGGCTTTGGGGCAAGCCCCAGAATCCGCCGGCTCTACACGCCTCGCCTGATGACCGATGCCCTGCATGGCGTGGTCGAGCATATCGGCAGGCAGATGGGCCCGGCGCCCATCGATGCGCTGGCCCTGTCCCTGTCCTGCGAATTCCTGGCCCGCGCGGCCAGCGAAAGACCGACTCCCTTCAAAACGCTTGCCCTGATCAGTCCGACCGGCCTGAGCGGACGACTGCAGCGCCGCGCTCCCGAGGGCAGCACTGCAACCATGCCGCGTCTGCACCGGGTGCTGCAATGGATCGGACCCGGCCTTTTCAAAGGGCTGACGCGACCCTCGGTCATACGATTTTTCCTGCAGAAAACCTGGGGCGGGCCGCAAATTGATGCGTTGATGTTTGAAGAGGCCGTCCGTACGGCGCATGCCAGCGGGGCTGAGCATGCCCCCTTGAGTTTTTTGTGCGGCGCCCTGTTCAGCCGCGACATTCTCAATGTCTACGAAAGCCTGCAACTGCCGGTGTGGATGTGCCACGGCGTGCGAGGCGACTTCACCGATTACCGTCAGAAAGCGCTTTTGGAAAGCCGCAGCAATTGGACGGTGCGCGTCTTCCCCACCGGCGCCCTGCCGCATTTTGAAAGGCCTGCTGATGTGTTGGCCGCCCTGGATGCCCATTGGGCTGGGGCCTGACTGAAAGACACCCCTTTGAAGATCGCCACCTGGAACATCAACTCCCTGAGCGTGCGACTGCCTCAGGTGATCGAATGGCTGGCCGCTCAGCCGGTCGATGTGCTGTGCCTGCAGGAGCTCAAACTCACTGAAGACAAGTTTCCGCTGCAAGCCTTGCAAGACGCTGGCTATCCCCACTGCGCAGTCTTCGGTCAGAAGACCTACAACGGCGTAGCCATCTGCAGTCGTCATCGGCTTGAGGATGTTCAGCGCAACATCGCAGGCTTTGAGGACGAACAAGCTCGAGTCGTTTCTGCCACCCTGTCGACACCCGACGGCGACCTGCGCGTGGTTAATGCCTATTTTGTCAACGGCCAGGAGCCGGGCAGCGAGAAATTCAGCTACAAATTGCGCTGGCTTGAAGCACTGCGTCTGTGGCTGGCTGAGGAGATGAAGAACCCCCAGCCACTCATCTTGCTCGGCGACTTCAACATCACCGCAGACGACCGGGACTCCTACGACCCCGAGGGCCTGCGTGAGACCATCCATCACACCACCGAAGAGCGTGAAGCTTTCAGGGACTTGCTGGCGCTGGGCCTGCTCGATGCCTTTCGGCTTTTCGAGCAACCGCCGAAGAGTTACTCCTGGTGGGACTACCGTGACCTGGCTTTTCGGCGCAACCGGGGGCTGCGCATCGATCATGTCTTGGTCAGCCAGAGCCTGCAGGCGCAGGTTCGCTCGTGCGTCATCGACAAACAGCCGCGGAGAAATGAGCGTCCCAGCGATCACGCCCCGGTAGTGGTGGAGATCAGCCCCGCGAAGCGCATCGACCCCAACCCAAAACCGCTTACTCCAAGCCCAATTCCTGGATTTTTCGGGTGATCGTATTTCGGCCTATGCCCAACTTCATGGCCGCCTCGATGCGTCGGCCGCGGGTGTTCGCCAGCGCAGTTTGAATCAGGCGCGATTCAAAGCGGCGGGTCAAGACATCCCAGACATCGGTGTTACCCGCGGCTAACAGGGACAAGGCCTCGGCCTCCAAGCCCGTCTCCCACGCCGCCGGGATCGGCCAGGTCTCCACCGACAAGACCGGCGCCAGCCCAGCTGGGGGCGGCACCATGATGGGATCACTCGGCGCAGCCGAGGAAACGGTGGCCACTGTCGGCGCATGCGCCGGGGCAAGCACCTCCGGCGGCAGGTCTTTGTCCTCGATCAACTGCGCCGGCGCCATCACAGTAAGCCAGTGGCAGATGTTTTCGAGCTGGCGCACATTGCCGGGGAAATCAAACTGGGCCAGTCGGGCCATGGCCGCCTCGGCAATTCGCTTGGGCTCCACACCGAGCTGCTGGGCGCTTTGCTGCAGAAAATGTCGGGTGAGCGCGGGCACATCTTCGCGTCGCTCGCGCAGCGCTGGCAGCCGCAAGCGGATTACATTGAGTCGGTGAAAAAGATCTTCACGGAAGACGCCATCCTTGACGCGCTGCTCCAGATCTTGGTGGGTGGCCGCAATCACACGCACATTGGCCTTGATGGCGCTATGACCGCCCACGCGGTAGAAATGTCCATCGGAGAGCACTCGCAGCAAACGCGTCTGCAAGTCCAGGGGCATGTCACCGATCTCATCGAGAAACAAGGTGCCGCCGTCGGCCTGCTCGAAACGGCCGCGCCGCATGGTTTGCGCGCCGGTGAAGGCGCCGCGCTCGTGACCGAAGAGCTCCGACTCCAGCAACTCCTTCGGGATGGCGGCGGTGTTGATGGCAATGAATGGGCCCGCGGCACGCGTCGAATGTTTATGCAGCGCACGGGCTACCAATTCCTTGCCCGAGCCGGACTCACCGGTGATCATCACTGTGACATGGCTTTGAGACAGCCGGCCGATCGCTCGAAAAACATCCTGCATCGCCGGCGCCTGACCGAGCATTTCAGGGGTCTGACTCATGGGGTCGGCCGCCACCTGCTCGCGCCGACTTTCCTCCACGGCGCGGCGAATCAACTCAACCGCCTTAGGCAAGTCAAAGGGCTTGGGCAAATATTCAAAAGCACCGCCCTGAAAGGCCGATACCGCGCTGTCGAGGTCGGAGTAGGCCGTCATGATGATGACCGGAAGACCGGGCATCATGGCTCTGACTTTCTCCAGCAAATCCAGGCCCGAGCCGCCGGGCATACGGATATCGCTGACCAGTACCTGCGGCCCACCGGTACGACCGTCGGCCTCGAGCGCAGCCAGAAGTTCGCGCGGACTGACAAAGCTGCGCGTGGGCAAGCCCTCACGCAGCAACGCCTTCTCCAGCACAAAGCGGATCGACTGGTCATCGTCCACGATCCAAATCGGTTTCATAGGTATCTGCCCCTTTGATTGGTATAGATCCGACAGTCAATGAAAAACGGTCACGGCAAAGGAATGAGGATCTTGAAATCCGTGCGGCCTGGGGCGCTGTCGCATTCGATCAGACCATGGTGTTGCTGCACGAAGTTCTGCGCCAGCGTCAACCCAAGTCCAGAGCCACCATCTCGCCCCGAAACCAGCGGGTAGAAGATACGGTCTTTGATCGGCTCGGGCACCCCTGGCCCGTTATCGATGACATGCAATTCCAGTGCCAAGCGATAGCGCTGTTTGCCAAAGGTAACCTGCCGAGCGATCCGAGTGCGCAGAGTAATCTGGGCATCACCGGCAGCCATGCGATCGACCAGCGCCTGCGCCGCGTTGTGCGCGATATTGAGGACCGCCTGAATGAGTTGCTCGGAGTCACCCCGGAACTCGGGAATCGAAGTGTCGTAATCGCGAGAAAGCTTCAAGCCTTTAGGGAACTCAGCCAAGATCAGCGAGCGCACCCTTTCACATACCTCATGGATATTCACATCCCCAACCTGGTGCGGACGGCGGTGCGGCGCCAACAGCCGGTCCACCAAGGACTGGAGTCGGTCTGCCTCCCGAATGATGACCTGGGTGTACTCGGTCAATTCACGCGACTCGATCTCCATCTGCAAAAGCTGTGCCGCTCCGCGAATACCGCCGAGCGGGTTCTTGATTTCATGCGCCAGGTTACGGATCAATTCCTTGTTGGCCTGCGCCCGCTCCATCAGGCGCTCCTCCCGATCCTGCTTGGCCTGCTGCTCCAAGGGCAGAAGTTCCACAATCGCCTGACCGGGCTGATCGGACTGCGCCACCACCACATGCACTGGCAGGGGCTCCCCCGGCCGCTTGAGCCAGGCGTCATAACGCAGCGCTGCAAACTCATTACTGCCCGCCCCTTCGAGCGCGCCCTGCATGATGAGCGGCTCGGTGAAACAGTCGGAAAGCGGCGCGCCCTCGATCATGCGACGCGAGGTGCCTAAGGCATCCTCCAGCGCCGCGTTGGCAAACAAAACCACACCGTCGGTGCGCACCACCGCAACCAGCGTGGCCAGCAGGTCAAAGGCCGCAAAGCGTTGAGCCTGCGGGTGGGTGTGGGGGGCGGCAGTCATTTCAAAAAACGCGCCATCGCGCCGAGGGCGGCGCTCCTACAAAACACCATCCTAGCGACCGCCTTGTAGGAGCCGCGCCCTCGCGGCGACAGGAATGCGGGCCTGTGGGAGCCGCGCCCTCGCGGCGATTGGGGATTCCAAAGAAAAAGACGGCCGAGGCCGTCTCTTTCGTGCAGGCCGCAAAGGGGCAGTGCGGCCATGCGATCAGAGCGAGTAGTACATGTCGTACTCGACCGGATGAGGCGCCATGCGAAAACGCGTGACCTCGCCCATCTTGAGCTCGATATAGGCATCGAGCATCGAGTCGGTAAATACGCCCCCTTTGGTAAGGAACGAACGATCCTTGTCGAGATAGTCCAGCGCCTGATCCAGGCTGTGGCAGACGGTTGGGATCTTTGCATCCTCCTCGGGCGGCAGATGGTAGAGATCTTTGGTGGCCGCCTCGCCCGGGTGGATCTTGTTCTCCACACCGTCCAGCCCGGCCATCATCAGCGCCGAGAAGGCCAAATAGGGGTTGGCTGACGGATCGGGGAAGCGCGCCTCGATGCGACGGCCCTTGGGGTTGGCCACGAAGGGGATACGAATGGAGGCCGAGCGATTACGCGAGCTGTAGGCCAGCTTGACTGGCGCCTCGAAGCCGGGCACCAGGCGCTTGTAGCTGTTGGTGCCCGGATTGGTAATGGCGTTGAGCGCACGCGCGTGCTTGATGATGCCGCCGATGTAGTAGAGGGCAAAGTCGCTCAGGCCAGCGTAGCCGTCGCCGGCGAACAGGTTCTTGCCGTCTTTCCAGATCGACTGGTGCACATGCATGCCCGAGCCGTTGTCGCCGGCATAGGGCTTGGGCATGAAGGTGGCCGTCTTGCCATAAGAGTTGGCAACGTTTTGCACCACATACTTGAGCACTTGCGTCCAGTCGGCGCGCTCGACCAGGGTGCTGAATTTGGTGCCGATCTCGTTCTGGCCGGCGCCCGCCACCTCATGGTGAAACACCTCGACCGGGATGCCCAGCGACTCAAGGATGAGCGACATCTCGGCGCGCATGTCCTGGGTGCTGTCGACCGGAGGCACCGGGAAATAGCCGCCCTTGACCGTGGGACGGTGACCGCGGTTACCGCCATCGAGCTTGGCGCCACTGTTCCAGGGCGCCTCATACTCTTCAATCTCGAAGAACACGCGACCCGGCTCATTGCTCCAGCGCACGCCGTCGAAAATAAAGAACTCGGGCTCGGGGCCAAAGTAGGCGGTATCGCCAATGCCCGAGGCCTTGAGGTAGGCTTCGGCGCGTTTGGCGATCGAGCGCGGATCGCGGTCGTAGGCCTTGCCGTCGCTAGGTTCAACCACATCGCACTGTAGGAAGAGGGTCGTCTCTTCGAAGAAGGGATCAATGTTGGCGGTGTTGGGGTCGGGCATGAGTTGCATGTCCGACGCCTCGATACCCTTCCAGCCAGCGATCGAGGAGCCATCGAAAGCGTGGCCCGAGGAAAACTTGTCTTCGCTGAAGGCCGAGACGGGCACGGTCACATGCTGCTCCTTGCCCCGGGTATCGGTGAAACGGAAATCGACGAACTTGACTTCGTTTTCTTTCACCATCTTCATCACATCTGCGACGGTCTTGGCCATCAAATTCTCCTGTCCTGGATAGGGGTTGAAAAAAATAGGATGGCGAAACTTTGCAGTTTTTGTGCCACGCTGCACTCATCGCCCTCATCGCCTCCAAGCCAGCGGAAACCGTGCCTAAACGCCTCAAAATCGAGCTTGGCACGCCATCAAACTGAAAAGAAGTGTGTAATTACAAACAATAAAAATACACCACCCGAATTTGCACCAGTATAGTGCACATATAGCTCTGGACGCGCGCAAAATTGGTGCGTCTATCGCACCAACTCGGGGCCGAGCTGCAAGCCAAAGGGCAGCAAGCCGGCCAAAAGCTCGGGGTAAGCGCAGTCAACGGCGGCTTGCGCCCCCTTGACGCCCAGCTCAATATGGCGTCCGTATTCGGCATGATCCACGCTGGGCAGGCTGAACACCTTCACGCCTGGGTGGGCGGCCTCGATGGCCTGCATGAGGGGCGTAAGCGTTGCCTCCATGCCGCCGATGACGATCACCGACTTTTCCAGCACCGCACCCTGGCCGTGGTAGGGCTTGTAGCGCGTATCGAGCAAGCCTTCCATCATCGGCCAGGCCATGACCGGAAAGCCTGGCAGGAAGTGCACCGCACCGGTGCCCGCCTCACAGGTAAAGCCCGGGATCTTGTTGTAGGGGTTGGGGATGATGCTGGCCCCAGCCGGGAACACCCCCATATTGAGGCGGTGCTGGTTTTCCGGGCGATTGACATCGGCCTCGATGCCCTGCTCGCGCGCGACATCGTGCATGCGCTCGATGATCAGGGCCTTGGCCTGCGGGTGCAACACCAGGTCCACCCCCAGTGCCCGGGCCGCACATTGCCGCGTGTGGTCATCGGGCGTGGCGCCAATGCCGCCACAGGAAAACATCACCTCACCGCGCTCTCGCGCTGCCGCAAAAGCCTGCCTCAATAGCGCCGTGATGCGCTCCGGATCGTCGCCCGCATAGTGCGCCTGCGACAGCATCAAGCCGCGCGCCGAGAGCAGTTCGATGGTCTTGGCCAAGTGCTTGTCGGCCCGCTTACCCGAGAGGATTTCGTCGCCGAGGATGAGGAGGCTGAAGGTAGGAGGCATGGGGACGACTCAATGAAATACTGCGCTTGGCGGCAGTGGACTCTCAAACCGGGTCATTGTGCGTCCGCGCAGAACCAGAAACCTGCGCGGCTTCGAGGGCAGGATCGGTCACCACAAATGCGTCAGCCTCCACGGGGGCACTGCGCAGCCTATCCAACTGCGCCAGGCAGTAATGTGCGCACCAGAGGGACGAAAACGCGAAGATCAGGGTGTAGGCCCAAATGGCTAAAGGCACCAGCAGCGGGGCCATTGCAATGAACATCGCGCCAGAGGCCCACAGCACACTGGGTAAGGCACTGAGATAGCCCGTCAACAGACCCATGAGCAGCAGGTGCAAGCGGTGCTTGCGCATGATGAAGCGGCGCTCTTGCGCGCTGGCGTAATCGGCTAAACAGTCGAAGCTAATGACCCGGTAACTGAGCCAGCCCCAGATAAGCGGCGGCACGATCAAGACCAGAGGGGGTATCAGCCAGAGAGGCACCGAAACGACCAAGGCCGCACAGGCGGCCAGGGTGGAGCCCAGCGACCACGCCAAACTGTGCAAAAAGGAAGCCCCCTTCTTTCGCAGCAGCGCCGGGAAACGACGCTCGCCGACCAGCGAGGCCATGGCCGGTGTCATGAAAAGGCCAACCATGAGCAGACAGGCCACGACAATAAAGGGGATGAGGGCAAAAAGAAGCAGCGCCGGCGCAAGTACCGATCGCAAGCCTGAAAGACCCAGGGAGTCGAGGGCCCCTATGAACAATTGCACCCAGCCCCAGGATTGCAGATGCAGACGCAAGGCTTCGACGGCGTCGTTCCAGAAAAAATAGCCCAGCCCCACAGCCGCCAGGATGGTCACCAACAGCGGCAAAAAACTCAGCGCAATCACCCGCGGGTGCAGGCAATACACGACAGCTCGCCAGAAAGCATCGACCAGCGCCTGCACGACCTCAGGCCTTCCCCACCAAGCGCTTGAGCCCCAGGAACTGCTGGGCCAACAGGCCGCGACCATAGTCGCGCCCGTGGGTGACCTGATCCATCAAGCCGGTGGGGCCGTATCCCAAATCGAAGCGCGCAGTTCCAAAGAGCATGTCCCACCAGGGCAGCAGCACGCCGTAATTGTGCTCGCCCGATTCCAGACCATGGTGGGCGCGATGAAAGCGCGGGGTGACCCACAAGCGCTCGAGCACCGGGCCCGCGTGCAGCCGCACATTGGCATGCTGCAGACTCTCGCTGAGCTGGGTCAGCGCAATCAGGAGCATGAACTGCTCGGGCCCCACGCCAATGACAAGGGCCGCGGCCACGATAAGCGCATCGACCATCAAGTCATCAAGAAAATGGTTGCGGTTATCGCTCCAGACCGTCAGTTGCCGCTGCGAGTGGTGCAAAGCATGCAGCTGCCACCACAGGCCGATGCGATGCTGGCCACGGTGTATCCAGTAGGCCAAAAAATCAAAGGCGACAAGGTAGATCAGAAAGCTCACCCAAGGCAGGTCGGTGATTCCGGGCCAGAGCTGATCGAGGTGCCAGGTGGGCATGCCCTGGGCCCGCAGGGCGCCAAAGAGGGCCTTGAACACAGGATCAAGCGTAAAAAAGAGAATCAGCCTGAACAGGCCGAGTCGGTGGATCAGCGTATAGACCACATCCGTGCGAATCGCGGCCCGATCGGACAAGATCTCCAGCGGGCGCCAGCGCTGCAGTGGCACCAGCACCAGCAGCAAGATGGCCATTTGCATCAGCCCTATGAGAAACCAGCCGCAGGCAGCGAAAGCATCTTCGAGCAGATGACCTTGACCCATGGCGTAAAGCCAGGGCACCAACGGCTCAAAAAGAGCGCGTTGAGCGTTGGTAAAAATCTCGCTGAACACGGTCTGGTCGATCATGAGCCCCCTTGTAGGCGCTGGGACAGCACGATTCCACCGTGCGTGTCCAGCCATGATCTGTATTGTGGATGATCGCGTAGCGTTGCGAAACACAGTCCGCGCCGCTTCAGTCCGACAATAAGCGGCTCCAGCACCGCGGGTGCCCAGGGGTCCTTGCGGGACCAGATGCCCAAATGCGCCACCAATACATCGCCGGCACCTATTTGACGAAGGGCCTGCTCGAGCAAACGCGAATTCGGATAGGACTCACTGGGTAGTTCGTCGCCTAAAAAACCCGCCGCGGACCAGCCCACATGCTGATAACCACACGACTGGGCCACTTGGATCAAGCTTGCGGAGGTTTTACCCCCGGGCGCACGAAACAGGGGCAGCGGCGTCTGCCCGGTCAGCTGTTGCAGTCGCCGGCTGGCCCTGTGCAGTTCCTCACAGTACTGCGCAGCGGTCCACTGCAGGAACTGGCCCTGCTGCGGGCCGGCCGAGGGGCGTATTCGGAATCGCTGCGGCGCCTGCGATTGAGGCAGATCAGCCACCCAGTAAGCATGATCATGCGTATGGGTCCCAAAGGCATGTCCCTCCGCAGCGCGCGCCTTCCACCAATCGGCCCACGCGGAACCCAGGCTGCCATCGCCGGTCTGGGTACGCTCATGGGCCGCAAAAAAAGTGACTCGCACATCGTGCTTGGAGAGGATCTCGGCAATCAGCGGCGCAACGCCCATATGGCCGGTATCAAAGGTGAGGTAAACCGCGCGGCGGGGGTCGGGGCAGGAGGCCGCTCCCATCGAGCTGGCCATGAACATCAGACCGCCCAAGAGGGCCAAGCCAACCTTTGTCAAGCGCGGGCGGGCGGTCTCAGCGCGGGGCATGATCGAGCGTCCAGACACCATGGGGGCTGCGCCCCACCTTGACCTGTCGCACCAAACGGCCCTGCAGCAAATCGACCACCGAAAGACGAGCGGCCCAGCGCGAGGTGACATACAGGGTCTTGCCATCGCGCGAGAGATCCATGCAGTCTGGGCCCGCAGGTACAGCAATCTGCTGCACCACGGCGGGGGACTGTAAATCGATCTTACTGACGCTGTTGTGGACCCGGTTACTGACCCAGACATGGCGTCCATCACCTTGGGCCCGGAAAGCGTGCGCACCTGCCGCCGTAATGATGCGGCCCGACTGCACTGGGGCGGAGCCCGAAACATCAAAGACCTCGACCGCGTTGCTACCGGTCAGGGCCACCAGGAGCCGCTTGTCATCGGGCAGGCCGTACACATCGGCCGGCATGGGACCCGTGGGGGTACGCCACTTGACGACCTGTGAGGCTAAATCGATGGCCACCAATTCATTGCTGTCCTGCATGGTGACATACACCGTGGTGCTGGCCGAATCTATCCACAAGTGACTGGGGGTTTTGCGAGAGACGATTCGCCGCGCCAGGGTCGGGTTGCTGCCGTCCCAGCGATACACATCAACATGATCAAGGCGGTTGGCGGCCGTCACCAACCATTTCATATCAAGGGAAAAACGCAAGTGATAGGGATCGAGTATGTCGCGCAGCGTGCGCTGAACCACGCCAGTGCGCGGATCGATGAAGGTCAGGGAATCCGCGGCGGCATTGCCCACAATGAGCGACTTCTCATCGGGCGTCAGGTACAGATGATGCGGCTCTTTGCCAGTGACGATACGACGCGTCTCGGTCCAGGTCACCGGGTCGACGACGCTAACACTGCTCTCGGCCGAATTGAGCACGAAGATCGGCGCGGGGGACTGCGCCTGTCCCCACGCGGGCGCAAGTCCAAACAAAGCGAGAACGGCGCGGCGATCAATATCCATCGCTAAAAATCTCTATGAAACAAAGCCCGGGCCCGTCCGGGCGGCGCTCTTGTGCAAGGGGCCTCAAAGTGTAGCGGGACCGAGCCTGGCACAGGCGGTGCCGCGGTCACACCCCCCGCAGGGCCAACAGGTCGGACGGCTCCAGCCAACGCCACTGACCCGGCGGCAGATCAGGGGGGAGCTCCAGCGCCCCGATGCGAGACCGATGCAGACGCTCAACCCGGTTACCCACGGCGGCCAACATGCGTTTGACCTGATGGTATTTGCCCTCGGTCAAGGTCAAGCTCATGGCCCGCTCGCCCAACTGGCTGCAGGCGGCAGCACGAACAGGCTTGGGTTCGCGCTCAAGCCGCACCCCGGAAAGCAAGGCCTCAAGCTGGCTCTGATCCAGCCGATGGCTGGTTTCAATGTGGTAGACCTTGGGCACATGGTGACGGGGCGAACTCATGCGGTGAATAAACAGCCCATCATCGGAGAGCAATAGCAGCCCCGTGGTGTCCTGATCGAGGCGTCCAATGGCCTGCACGCCAGCCGCCGCAGTGCCAGCGCGTTGCCGCAAGGGCCCGGGCAACAGGGTGTAGACAGAGGGCCAGGCGCCCGGCCGCTGAGAACACTCATAGCCGGCGGGCTTGTGCAGCATCAGGTAAGCACGCTCGCGGTACATCCATTCCACGCCCTGCACCACAAAGCGCAAACCGACTGGGTCAAAGTCTTCTTCAGCTGCGGTCAGACGGCGTCCATCCACAGCGACCAGTCCTTGCTGCACCAATCCCGCGCATACACGGCGGGTGCCAAACCCCTGGGAAAACAAGAGGTCCTGTATCTGCATGTCAACATTGTGACCCAGGGCGAAGGCGAAAAACGCCTACTCCTCCTGTCCCGGCGCAGCGTAGGTGATGAGCTGATAGCCAAAGCCGTGCACCGATCGCAAGCGAATGGGCGACAACGAGCCCAGGCCCAAGCGTGATCTGACGCGGGAAATGTGCACATCAAGCGTGCGCGAGAAGGGATCGTCTTCGCGCCCCCAGACCTCTTGCATCAGACGCTCGCGGGAAATTGAGCGGTCCGAATTTTCAAAAAGAAAACGGGCCAGCTCAAATTCCTTGCCTGAAAACTGCGCCTGACCACCCTCCCAGCTGATGACGCGGGTCATCGGGTCGAAGGTGTAGCCATTAAAAGTCTGCGGGCCCACCGATTGCTTGGTCGGATAGATGCGTCTTTGCAAGGCAGCCACACGGGCCAGGAATTCCGCTGGGCGCAGGGGCTTGACGCAATAATCGTCAGCACCGGCTTCCAGCGCGGTAACGATAGCCTGCTCATCATGCACGGCCGTCAGGAAAATAACCGGTGTTTCGCCCTGAAATGAGGCTCGCAAATGCTTGAGCACCTTGATGCCGTCTTGATCGGGCAAACGCCAATCGAAAACCAGCAAGTCAAAGGTATTGCGGTTCAGCGCCGGGAGAAAAGTGCGAGCACTGTTGAAAATGGCGCTGGTATGCCCGGCCGAATGCAAAACGCTGGCCAGATGATTGGCCAAAAGCTCATCGTCTTCCAGAATACCTATGTGCATAGTGCAACCTCTTGGAAACTGGTCTTCATCGCTCGTTGAGCGCCCCGGAGAAAGACTTGATAACCGGCTTGAGCAAATACTGCAGAACGCTGCGCGTCCGCGTCTTGATATCGATGGTGGTGGTCATACCCGGCTTGAGCGCCACACGCGCCAGCATCGGATTACTTTGCTGCGGATCGATGCGAATATGCGCGCGGTAGGAGCTCAGCGACTGCCCGTTGGGGCCCTGCTCAACCAAGGTGTCTGAGCTG
>Ga0194134_10003250_pt1 | contig 17781 bp, 16 predicted proteins | sample TA2KigOff0mmetaG_FD_148602 | JGI IMG/M metagenome (GOLD analysis project Ga0194134, IMG submission 148602) | Freshwater microbial communities from Lake Tanganyika, Tanzania - TA2015056 Kigoma Offshore 0m | ecosystem: Environmental > Aquatic > Freshwater > Lake | place: Tanzania: Lake Tanganyika... | reverse complement strand
TCGCCACTCGCCCATGACAAGACTCCCATCCGTTCTCGCCCTGGATGGAATCCACCACCATTTCCGTCTCGAGAACGGTCTTACCATCCTCCCACATTCGCTCGGCCGGCAACTCCGCCACCCATCCCTGGAGAATGGCCGTGCCACCTTCCTCCCCAGCCCTCGCCCGCAAGGAATCTGCCGAAGGTGCAAACGCCCGTGCGCCGGCATAAAGGGAGAACACTCCAACCACCCACAGCCAGATAGCCGGCGTCCGAATCTTTTTTGGCCCCCACCAACCGACGGCGGCAAAAATCAGGCAGAAAGCCGTCCAACTCAACGGTGCTGGAGTCAGAAAGAGACCCATCAGAGTCCCGCTTAGCCCAGCCAATGCCACCGGCACCAGCGGCCGCCTGGGCGGAGGACCCCCATTCATCGAGACCGAACTATACGCCTTCGATTTACCTGAAGCAGCCCTGTTCCATTTGCATTCTGCCTTGGAAAGAGCGCCTCGGTTGGCGTGGTTGTTCCTCCTCCTGCCAAGGAAGAGTCGGGTTCCCCATCGGAATTCGCATTTCCTTAAAGCTTTTCCTTCTTTTTTCCGGTCAGAAAATAGGTTCGTAACTTACCCCGGTTTTTCAGGTCAACCTCCCCTCGTTCCTCAAAGAGGTAACTGTCCTGCAGGCGTGAATACACACTTTCACTCACATGGATTTTCATGGGTTCCGCGGTCCCTTCCAGCCGGCTGGTAATGTTCACCACATCCCCCCATAGATCGTAACCAAACTTCTTTGTCCCGATGATTCCGGCCGCAACCGTTCCGCTGTGCATACCGATCCGGATTTGCACGTTCCGCGAGAGTTGCTGGTTTTGCCGCTGTAACGCTTCGACCACCTCCAACGAAAAGTCCGCCATTTGTTGGGCATGCGTGGGACTCCGGTCCGGCACCCCCGCCACGGCCATGTAACAATCCCCGATGGTTTTAATCTTCTCCAATTTGTATTTATCCGCCAGCGAGTCGAAAATTTCAAATAATTCGTTCAGCAGGTTGGCTACCGAGCGGGGGCCAAGTTCCACGGTCAGCTTGGTGAAGCCAACCACATCCGCAAAGAAAACCGTCACCTCGGGAAAGGTTTCCGCTTCCACCTGCTCCCCTTTTTGCAGTCGATCCGCGATCGCGGCAGGCAGAACATTGAGCAATAGTTTTTCGGCCCGACCTTTTTCCGTCTCCAAGGCCGCGGCCTTCTCCCCCAGGTCCACCAAGGCCATCTCCTTCTGCTTTTCCCTTTCCCGAAGAGCGGAGGCCATCCGTTGAAAAGCGAAAGTCAATTGAGTCAATTCCTTGACCCCGGAGACTTTTTTTAACTCGATGCTTTCTCCCCTTTCCAGTTTTTCCACCGCCTGGGACAGCAAATGAACCGGCCTTAGGACGAGCCGTAAAATACAGAAGTAACCCAGGGCCAGCAATCCCAGCAGCACTGCGGCCAGTCCCAACCCAAGCTCCAGCCTGCGCCGCATCTCCGTTTCAAGCCCCTTGGCGAGACTGGAGGTTCTTTGATTCACCTTTTGGGTGAAGACTTTCAACGGTGCCATGATGCGGGCCTTCGCCTCATGATAAGGCTGGCTGTGCATTAATTGGATAGCCAGAGCCGGATCCGGAGGTTTGGAGATCGGAAACGTACCTGATCCATCATCGAACTTCCCTTGCAGCGCGTGCATCGCGGTATCTTCAATTTTTACGAGGGCGTCGCTTCGGTTCTGGGAGTCCTTTAAAAGAGCAAACTCTTCAACCGTGAAACCCGCATTGAGCATGCGGCTCTCCAGCGACTCCTTTTTCCCCGCCTGGGTATCGGCCGGTTCCTCCTCTCCGACCACCAAGTCCCAGTAAATATCGCTGTACCCTGGCGGCCGGGGAGCATCTCCGTTGCGGATCGCGATGATACGATCGAAAAACTTCTTATATTTTTCTTTCCCGGTCACCACATGGGTCCTCGCCATGCGGGTCAGATCATCTGAGCTTTGCCGCAACTCGTCCGCCAACTGGTAGGAAAGGTATTTTTGCGCCTCCGCACTCCCAAGTTCGTATCCTTTTTTACGACTGATCAGGGAATTCCCCACCAGCAGTAGCAAAAGAACCCCGGCCGAGCCGAACACCAGGCCCAGCAATACCCTTAAATTCATCCCGCCACCTTAAAGCCCTCGGCAAGAATCAAAACCCTAAAGAACCTCCCCGGCTTATCATGGATTTGGACCGAGGCCATGGACCTCATGCCCTCAGATGATTGAGCGGCGTGCAGCGGCCCATCTTCAAGTGTCGTCGAATCGCCCGCGTAATGAAACCCTTCGCCTTCGCCACTGCCTTCTCCAGAGATTGCCCCTTGGCTAACCCGGCACAAATGGCCGCAGAGTAGGTACAACCCGTGCCGTGGGTCTCGACCCCGCGGACACGCTTCGCCGAAAACACCCGCGTTTTCCCGTTCGGCCACGCCAGATAGTCAGCCGCCGCTTTCAGCTTGAGATGCCCACCCTTCACCAGGAACGGCACTTTCCACTTTCGCGCCAACCCCACCGCCGCCTCTTTCGCCGCCTCCGGGGTTTTCAGCTTCCGCCCCAGCAACCGTGCCGCTTCGTCAAGATTCGGTGTAACCACGGCAGCCAAGGGAAACAGTTCCCGCGCCATCGCGCGCTCTGCTTCGGGTTTCAACAGGGCCGCCCCGCTCGTCGCCAACATCACCGGATCCACCACCAGTTTCATTTTCCTCCGGCGGCGCAACTCCCGGGCAACGCTCCGGATGATCTCGGCAGAAAACAACATGCCCGTCTTCGCCGCCGCCACCGGAAAGGCCTCAAACACCAACCGAATCTGTTCAGCCACCATCGAAGGCGACTCTGCGGTAATCCGGGAAACCCGGCCGGGATGCTCCGCCACCACGCAGGTCACCGCCGTGGTTCCGTAAACACCGTGGCGGGTGAAGGTCTTGAGATCGGCCTGGATCCCCGCCCCGCCAGAATTGTCCGATCCCGCAATCGTCAGAGTGACGGGAACTTTACGATTCACCACCCAATCCTCTCCACACCTTGCACACGGTCAAAGTGCCGATCTCGACTCAGAATTTTCAGTCCATGCAACCTGGCCTGGGCAGCGATCCAAACATCATTGGAAGGAATGGGCGTCCCGGCCTCTTTGAGTTCCTGGCAAATGGCTGCATACCCCGGCAAGACCCGGGCATCCAGACTCATCAGAACCGCTTTTTGCAGAAGTTTTTCCAACCACGCCTCCAAAACGCCCCTGAATTTCGAGCGCCGAACTCCGCAAAGATATTCACCGGCGCTGACCACGGACACGAAGATTCCCTCGGTGTTTTCCAGTTGCCGATCGATCGCCGCATCCCCGTCCGCCAACGCCGAAATTGCGTTGGTATCCAAAATCACTTCCACATTTCCCGGTCAATCTTGCGGAAATCTGGCGCTTCGACGGCACGCCGGAGATCCCTGACCGCCTCCTTGGGCAACTTAGGCAGGGTCTTGAGCCACTGCTTCATCGGGAGTTGCTCATGGACTTTCTGGAGACGCATCTCCAAGGACTCTTCCATGAGTCTCCCCAAAGGCTTTCCTTCCAAAGCCGCCTGCGCTTTGGCTCTTCGGTAAAGGTCACTTCTTAGGTTCAGTGTTGTCTTCATTTAGCCATAAATATGGTTTTTCCATATTTATGGCAATTCGATTCTCCGGGGTGAGCGGAAAGGCTTTCGCGAGGCTCAGTCTTGTTCCTGGCCAAAAGCCAGATTCACCATGCTGAAAGCGATCGCCGCGAATGCCACCAAAACGCAGGTGGCGATGGTCCTCCATAAGACATCGCGCCCCGTGAATTGCCAAACGGCCATAATGGCCGCCACGAGAGAGATCAGAATGCAGATCGAAACCACCGTGAAGACGCCTTTTCGGACAAACTGTTGATCCAACATTCCTTTTCTCTTTTTCGAACCAAGGACAGGAGGGGAATTCATGTCGCTAGGCTAAGCCCACCTCAGGGGAATCAAGCAGGAATTATTTTTACCCTTTGAAATTTAAATCACCTCCGACCTTCCACCAACTACCGTTCATTTTCACCTTCACGTTCACGTTCACAAAATCTCTTCCACCTCCCGCCTTCCCCTTTCCACCCCTTCAAGGTGTTGGCCGCGGGGCTGGAGGCCCAAGTTAAATATGGATCGCGTGCCCGGCGGCCGCTTCGGTCGCCTCTTTGATCATCTCGGTCAGGGTCGGATGCGCGTGGATGGTGTGGGCAATCTCGTCTGCCGTGGCCTCCAAAGTCATCCCCAGGCCCACCTCTGCAATCAGCTCCGTGGCCTCCGCCCCGATGATGTGAGCCCCCAGGATCTCCCCGTGGGGTTCACCAATCAAAATCTTCACGAGACCCTCGGAGTCTCCGCTGGCCACCGCCCGGCCACTTGCCCGATATGGGAACCGACCCACCTTGAATTTCAGCTTTTTTTCCTTCGCCGCCGCCTCGGTCAGACCAATGCTGGCCACCTGGGGCTGGCAATAGGTGCAACCCGGGAACACCGTTACCTTCTTGGGCTGCCCTTTCGGATCAAAAATCCCGTTTACCGCTTCAATCGCCTCAAACGAAGCCACGTGGGCCAACCAAGGCGGGCCGATGATGTCTCCCGCTGCAAACACGCCCGCCATGGAGGTCTGGTACCGCGCATTGGTCTTCACGTAGCCGCGGTCCAACTCCAGCTTCACGCCCGGTTCCAAGGCGTTTTCAAGATTGGCCTGCACGCCGACCGCGCACAGCAACGCCTCCGCCTCCACGGTCTTGGCGTTTTTTCCGGATAGCTTCACCTTCACCCCGGACGCGGACACCGTGCAGCTTTCCATCGCCGCATCGGTCAGCACCGTCACCCCCTGTTTTGCTAACGTTTTCCCAAGCAGGTCGGAGATCTCCTCATCCTCCACCGGCAACACCCGCGCCTTCATCTCCACCAGGGTCACCTTGGTTCCAAAGGAATTCAGGAAGTACGCGAACTCCACCCCGATGGCCCCGGCGCCCAGGACCACCATGCTCTTGGGCTGCTTTTTCATCTCCAACGCTTCGCGACTGGTCATCACCTTCTTCCCGTCCACCTTCAGCCCCGGCAGCACCCGCGGGACGCACCCGGTCGCCAATAAAACATTCGTGGCCTCGATCGTCTGGCTCTTGCCGTCGGCCGTCTTGACCTTGATTTTCCGGTCGGCGCCCAGCTTCCCCTCGCCCACCACATAATCCACCTTCTTGGCCTTGAGCAAAAATTCCACTCCCTTGGCGATCCGGTCGGAAACCGCCCGGCTTCGCCCCATCACCTTGGCGAAATCAAAGGACACCTTGCCGGTGGTGATGCCGTAGTCCTCCGCATGAAGGATGTGCTGGTAAATCTCGGCGTTTTTAAGCAGCGATTTCGAAGGAATGCAGCCCCAATTCAGGCACGTGCCACCGGCCCGTTCCTTTTCGATGACCACGGCTTTCTTGCCCAGTTGGGCGGCACGGATCGCGCCAACGTACCCCGCCGGTCCACCCCCCAACACTGCCAGATCATAAGCGGCCATGGCTTTTCTTCCCTCCCGCCCTTACAGCAGGAGTACGCCGGGATTTTCCAGCAGTTCGACCAAATCCTTGAGAAACTGACCCGCCACCAAACCGTCCACCACGCGGTGGTCAACGGAAACCGTCAGACTCATCCGCTCACCGGGGATGACCGCCCCGTTGGAGGCCAACACCGGCTTTTTCACCGCGGCTCCGACCGCAAGGATCGCCGCCTGCGGCGGATTCAGGATGGCGGCAAACCGCTCCACCCCGACCATGCCGAGGTTGCTCACCGTAAAGGTGCCGCCCGTGTATTCCTCCGGCTGCAGTTTGCCGGCCTTGGCCTTGGCCCCGAGCTCCTTGGCCTCGCGCGCGATCGTGCGGAGATCCTTGGCGTGGGCGTTACGGATCACCGGCGTAATCAGGCCGTCGGGCAAGGCCACCGCAAAGGCCAAATGAATCGCCCCGTGCTGCCGGATCGCGTTCCCCTCCCAGGAGGAGTTGACCGAAGGCACGCGGCGGAGCGCCTCCACCGTGGCCTTCAGCACAAAATCCGTGACCGTGAGTCGGAGGTTGGCCTTGGCCAACTCCAGCGCCTCGTTGGCCGAGGTCCGCAGGCGACCAAGCGGAGCGGCATCAGCCTCGCGTTCGACATAGAAATGGGGCGCGGTGGTTTTGCTCTCCACCAGGCGACGGGCGATGGCCGCGCGCATTTGCGAAACGGGCTTGGTGGAGTCTTGGGCAATCGGTTTTCCGCCGAACAGGCTGGCGGCCGAACGAGCTCCCCCGCCGGAGGCACCTTCCACATCCTGACGCACAATCCGCCCGCCCGGACCGCTCCCGGCGAGACGGGCCAGATCCACGCCTTTTTCCGCTGCGATCTTCTTGGCCAACGGCGACGCCTTGACCCGACCGGAAGCGGAAGCCACGGGCGCAGGGGCGGGAGCGGAAACCGGAACCGAAGAACTCACCGTGGTGGTCACAGGCACAGCCGCCGCCGTCGGCTTGGTCGGGGCGGGGGCGCTGACCGCCTCCACTTTTTCCCCGGGCTCGCCGATCACGGCAATGCGGCCATTTACCGCCACCTTGGCCCCTTCGGGGGCGGCGATCGCCAGGAGAGTTCCTTTGTCGAAAGCCTCGAGGTCCATGGTGGCCTTGTCGGTTTCCACTTCCGCGATCACTTCGCCCGGCTTGATGGTGTCACCGACCTTTTTGTGCCACTTCGCCAGCACCCCCTCGGTCATGGAAGGGCTCAACGCCGGCATGGTGATTTCTTTGGCCATAAAAAATCTGAAGAATTCTATTATGCCCACGGGCCGCCCCATCGTCGAGATTTTTGCCGGAACTTGGCCACAACCGTCTCGACCCCTTCCTCTTTGTCCGCCACAGTTTTGTGTGCGCCTGACGCTCCTCGGCACCGGCACTTCCCAGGGTGTCCCTCTGCTCACCTGCCGCTGCCGCGTCTGTACCTCCGCCGACCCGCGTGACCGCCGCTTTCGCTCCTCTGCCTGGCTGGAGGACGAAAACCTCAGCGTCGTTATCGACACCTCCCCCGACTTTCGCTCGCAGGCCCTCCGTGCCGGCATCCCCCGCCTTGACGCCGCCATCTATACCCATAGCCACGCCGACCACATCGCGGGCTTTGACGACCTCCGCACTTACTCCGTCAAAAACGGCAACCGGATTCCCGTTTACGCTGACCCCTTCACCCTCTCCCGCCTCCACCAAGCTTATGACTACGCCTTTGATCTTAACCACCGCAGCTCCGCCTACGTCTGTCCCGAACCTCATCGCATCGAGGGCCCCTTCACTTTGGGCGCAATCACCTTCACCCCTCTCCCCGTCCCCCACGGCACCATGACCACCACCGGATTTCGGTTTGACCGCGACGGCCGCGCCCGGGCCGCCTACCTGCCCGACTGCGCCGCCGTGCCCGCTCCCATCCGCAACCTTCTGCGAGACATCCCGGTCCTCATCATTGACGGTCTTCGCGAGGAGCCCCATCCCACCCACCTCACCATCGCCCAGGCCATCGATATTGCCCAGAATGTCCGAGCCCAAAAAACCTTTCTCACCCACCTCACCCATCTCACCCTTCACGCCGAGCGGGAGGCCACCCTTCCGCCCGGAATCCACCTCGCTTACGACGGCCTCCAGCTCGATCTCTAATCCTTCACTCCCCTCGGACTTTTATCTAGACTTCGAAGATGCCTTGGTGGCGCCTATTCCCCCTGCTCGCAGTTCTGCCGGGCCTGAGCCTAGCTCAGCCCCCCGCCCCCGCCTTGCCCGATCTCGCTGCCCATGCCCTGGTGGTTTTCAATCAAGCCGATCCTGATTCCCAATCCCTTGCCGAAACCTATGCCAAAGCCCGCGCGATTCCCGCGGACCGCGTGGTCGGCCTGAACTGTCCCGTCACCGAGGAGATTACCCGGGACCAGTTCGAATCCACCATTCGCAAGCCGCTCGAGGAGCTCTTCCAGTCCCGCGGCTGGATCAATCGCCAGGAAAACTTCCTCAGCAACCCCGTCCTCGGCCTGGAGGGCACCATCCCCGTCCAGCAGGCCAAGGAAAACCCCATCTGGGTCATGGTCCTCATGCGTGGCATCCCCCTCAAAATCGCCGAAGACCCGACCATCCTTGCCCCGGAAAAATTGATGAGCCAGCTGCGCCCCAACGCCGCCGCCGTCGATTCGGAACTCGCCCTGCTACCCATCCAGGGTCTGCCTACCTACGGCCTCATCGCCAACCCTTACTTTGCCGACAAGCGCATCCGCCCTTTCAGCTCCTTTTTCGCCAACTACCTGATCCTCGTCACCCGCCTCGACGGCCCTTCGCCCGGCATCGTCCGCCGCATGATCCAAGACGCCGTGGAAGCCGAAAAAACCGAACTCACCGGCCGTGCCTTCTTCGACCTCCGCTCCATCGAAAAAAAGGATGACCCTTACCGCATGGGCGATGACTGGATCGACCGCGCCGCCACCCTTTTTCGCACCGCCGGCTTTGAGGTGGAAATTGACCGCCGCCCCGAGGTCGCCCCCAAATTCGCCCCCTGGGACCAGATCGCCTTCTACGCCGGTTGGTACACCGGGGAGTTCCAGGGCCCCTTCACCTTGCCCACCGCCCGCTTTCGCCGCGGCGCCATTGCCTACCATATTCACTCCTTCAGTGCCGAGACGGTCCGCTCGGAAACCCGGAATTGGGTTGGCCCCCTCCTTTTCCACGGGGCCACCGCCACCATGGGCGCCGTTTATGAGCCCTACCTTCGCTTCACCCCCGACATCAGCCTCTTTGCCAGCGCGCTCCTCTCCGGGCTTTCCTTCGCTGAAGCCGCCTATCAGTCCCAACTCTCCCTCTCCTGGATGGTCACCATGGTGGGCGATCCCCTTTACCGCCCCTTCCCGCGGAATTTTTACGAAAACCTCGACGCCGCCCAGACCGCCGGTTCTGCCGACCTCCCTTGGTTGGCCCTCCGCAAGGTTCGCCTCCTCGCCACCAACGGCCTGCTCAGCGAAACTAAAACCGCTGCTGCCAAACTACTCGAGCAGTTCCCAAAAAATGAAATTGTCCTGGAGGGCACCGCAGACATCTTCCGCACCCTCAATGAAAACCAGGAGGCCACCCGTCTTTACCAGGAGGCCCTTGACCTGATCGGTGACCGGGAGCCCCGCGACCGCCTCCGCCTGCTGATGCGGTTGGCCGATCTTTACCGCCGTGACAACCAGCCCAAGCAGGCCCTCCAATTTTACGAAACCCTCATGGCTGATTTTCCCGAGGCCGCCCGATCCCTCGGCCTCGGCGATCGTGCCGTCGCCTTCGCCTCGGGCGAAAGCCTTGCCTTGCCTCCGGCCCTCGCCCAATACCAGGAGCAGGTCGAGGAAGCCCAGATCGCCGCAGCCGTGGCCAAAGCCGCCGCGCAACCGCCTGCCTCCGCCAAATCCGAGGCCACCTCGGCCGACCAAGCCGCCGTGGCCCAAGTCGCCGGGATCCGCCCCGCCCTTGCGGAACCTTCCATGAACGGTTCCCTCCCCCCGTCCCCCGCCCCGAATCCACCCTCCCCCACCCCTGCCCAAACGCCCTGAGCCGGGCCTTCGGATGAGGATCGGCTGCGTACCCTATCGACATGCCCGCCCCTTTACGGCGGGATGGTCTAGCCAGCAGGTTTTTCTGGATCATCCCCGCCGCCTCGCCGGGGAACTCCGCGCCGGTCGCCTCGATCTGGCCCTCATTCCCGTCTGGGAAGTGCTGACCGGGCCCGGCTACCGCGTCATGCCGGATTTTGCGGTCGGCTCCTTCGGGGAGGTTCGCAGCGTGGGGGTTTTCCACCAAAAAACCCTTGCCTCATGCCGCGCCATCCGCTTTACCCCGCACTCCCTCACCTCCGTCCGCCTCTGGAAAGTTCTCTCCACCGGACCGCTGGCTGCCCCCCTGCCGGAAGACCCCGCCGGGGACGCCCAACTGCTCATTGGCGACGAGGCCCTCACCGCATGGGCTCGCGCCCGCGGCTCCGGCGTCACTGACCTCGGCCAGACTTGGACTGACTGGACTGGTCTGCCCTTTGTCTTCGCTCTTTGGGCCTTTCGCCCCGGCTTTCAGCCGAATCCGGCCGAGCTCCGTCGCCTCACTTATGCCTGGCGCGAGGGAATCGCAAGTCGTGCCGCCCTCGCCCGCGATGCCGCCGAACGGGATTATCTCACCCGGTGCATCCGCTACGGGCTCGGGGAAAAGGAAATCAGGGGCATCCGCGCATTCGCCGTCCGCTGCGGCCTGCCCGCCCCCTGCCTGAATTTCGTCTAAGGCCTCCGCCTCCACGGGCCAACGGCTAGCGCGTTATTTCCCCGTTCCAAACGGGCTCGTAAAAGGTGTTTCTCTGCACAGGCACACGCCCCGCCGCCCGGATCGCCCGCTCCAAGTTGCCTCTTGTCTGCCCGAGCGGCGTCTGCGCCCCGGCCATGTGGAAGATTTTTTCCTCCTCGATCGTGCCGTGCAGGTCGTCCGCCCCGTAACTCAACGCCACCTGGGCCAACGGCAGCCCCGTGCTGATCCAGTAGGCCGTGATGTGGTCAAAATTATCCAAGAGCAAGCGGCTTGCTGCGATCACCCGCAATTCCTCCAGCGCGCTCGCCCGCCGCATCCTCCCCAGCTCCGCCAGGCGCGTCTGCGCGGGCTCGAACGCAAACGGCACGAATCCCGTGAATCCCCCCGTCTCGTCCTGCAACGACCTGAGCTGTTCCAAGTGGTGAACCCGCTGGGCTGCCGTTTCCACGTGGCCATACAACATGGTCGCCGTGCTCCGTCCGCCCATCTCGTGCCAGATCCGGTGCACCTCCAGCCACTCCGCTGCCGTCTCCTTGCCCCGGCAGATCCGATCCCGCACCCCGGCGTCGAAAATTTCCGCCCCGCCCCCGGTCAGCGAGCCCAGCCCCGCCGCCTTGAAATCGGCCAGCACCTCCACGATCGGTTTCTTGGCCACCCGCTCCGCCAGGTGTCGGATCTCGATCGCCGTGAAAACCTTCAGGACCGGCCGCGGCTCGAGCGCCGCCAACGAACTCAACATTTCGAGGTAGAACGAGTAGGGCAGGCTCGGATGCAGCCCTCCCACGATGTGAATTTCCGTGATTCCCTGCGCCACCGATTTCCGCGCCGCTTCCGTCAGTTCCTCCACGGAATAGGCAAAGGTTCCTGGCTCCCGCTTCTTTCTCGCAAACGCGCAAAACTGGCAGCTGAGGATGCACACATTCGAGTAATTCAGGTACCGGTTGACCACGTAACTTGCCTGCGACCCCACCTTCCGCTCCCGCACCCGGTCCGCCAGCTGCCCCAGCCGGTGGAATTCCGCTTTTTCAAAAAGATAGATGCCCTCCGCGGTTCCCAATCGGTTCCCCGCCTCCACCGTTTCACAAATATTTTCCCAGACCCTCATCTGCCGAAAATCTCCCATACCACCCCCCCCAGCACCAGCAGGCTGACCGCCATCAACGCCCGGGTTGCCCCAAGCACGGGCGGCCACTCGGCGGTTCCCCGCGACGTGGCCGGGCGCAGCGCCCGGCTTTCCGCCCACAGCACGCTGCCCACCGCCCCCCCCATCACCCCATAGCGCCACCCAAAACCCGCCAGCCATCCAAATAGCCCCAGCAAAACCGCCGCGGCCACGTGCAGACCTAAGGCCACCCGCAAGGCGGCTTTTTCTCCAAACTGCGCCGGAAAGCTGAACAGACCCTCTTCCCGGTCAAACTCCTGATCCGGCAGCGCGTAGATCAAATCGAATCCTGCCACCCATAGCCCCACGGCGGCGCCCAGAACGCAAGGCACCCACGAATCAAAACTGCCCGTCACCGCCAACCACGCCCCCACCGGCGCCGTCCCCAGCGCCAACCCCAAAAACCCGTGCGAAGCCCAAGTGAACCGCTTGGTCAGCGAATAGAAAAAAACCATCGCGACCGCCAGCGGGCTTAGGATCAGACACAGCGGATTCAACAGCCACGCCCCGCCCACCAGTCCCGCTACCCCCGCCGCCACCGTGATCCTGGCGGTGGTTTTCGTCACCAGCGTCGACCGCACCGCCGTCCTCGGGTTACGGAGATCGATCTGCCAGTCCACCAGCCGGTTGAAGGCCATCGCGGCCGTCCGCGCTCCCACCAAGCATGTCAAAACTCCCAGCCACACCCGCCCGGCCGGCAAACCGCCCGCCGCGGTCAACATCGATGCCAACCCGAACGGCAGGGCAAAGATCGTGTGCTCAAACCGGATGAACTCGGCCCATTTTCGCACGGAAAATTTCACGGTTGGATTCTACCACAAATTCATCTTTTCCGTTCTCAAGGACCCTCGGGCCCCTCCCCAGCTTCGTGCTTACGGAAATCTCCATTTCCACTTACGCTGGGCCTGATGCGTGCCGGGTTGCTCCTCCTTCTCGCCTGGCTCCTTCTCGCCACCCGCGCGGGTGCCCAATCCGAAGTGGGCCTCATTCTCAACGCCATCGTGCAGGGCCTCCAGACCGCCGAGGCCATCCGTCGTTCAGTCGAAAATTCCCAGCAGTTTCCCAATCCGCCCGGCCAACCCCCCGGCGATCCCATCTGGGACTACGAGGAATCCTCCCTCGTCCCCGTCGAGGTACTCCGGCGGGGCCCCTACCGGAACCTCTCCGGCCAAATGGTCCTCAGCGCCCGCCAAACGCCCCAAGGCCAGGTGGAGCTTCTTTTTTACCGCCCCGACGGCTCGGTCTCCCGACGGGAATTCGTCCGCTTCGACCGCCGGGACGGCCGCCGCATCGATCAGGGTGAAAAGGGCAACCCCACCGCCGAAGGCCCCATCCGCAACGGCCTCCCTGAGGGCGACTGGCAGTTCTATTCCGCCGAGGGAAAGCTGACCGCCGAAACCCGCATGCTGGCCGGCAAGATGACCGGCCCGCAGATTCTCTTTAACCCTGACGGGCGGCAACGTTCCTTCAACACCCTCGTGGACGGCCGTCGCCAGGGGCCCGCTACCCTTTTTCATCCCGATGGCTCGGTTTCGGACAACCTCAGCTATCTCGGCGACCAGCTCGACGGTCCCGCCCAGGGCTGGTGGCCCGACGGCACCCCCCGCTATACCGCCACCTGGAAAGCCGGACAGCTGGACGGCCCCTCCCTCGAATATTTCGCGTCCGGCGCCAAGCGCTCCGAGACCTTCTACCGTGCCGGCAAAAAGGAAGGACCTGCCCGCACCTGGAACGAGCAGGGGGACCTGCTCATCGAGGAGCCGTGGAAGGATGACCACCTGGACGGGTTGGTCCGCGAGCTCTATCCCGACGGCAAGTCCAAGATGGAAACCACTTTTCGCGCCGGAAAAAAAAGCGGGCCTTTTCAAAGTTATGGCCCGGAGGGGGGCCTGGCCACCTCCGGTGAGTTTCAGGAGGACAAACTATCCGGCCCCCTGCTGCTGCACTACCCGGACGGGAAAACCTTTGCCGAATGCCAATACGACGGCGACCGTCTCATCGGCGGCCGCCTGCTCTATCCAGACGGCAGGCTTCTCGGGCAGTTCGGCCCCGTGACCGGCGACTCCGGTAAGGTCAGCTCCCTTTTTCTGCAGTACCCCGGCGGCAAACCCCTCAGCTCCGCCCGCTTCGACGCCACTTCCCAAACCGTCTCCTGGCAAGGCTGGGCAGCCGACGGTCATCCGCTGGGCCAGCTCGAAAATATTCCCGCCGCCCGCCCTTCACCCTCCCCGGACGCCAGCCGGGACACCCAAGTCTCTACCTGGCTCGCCCAACAAGAATCGCTGGAGGTTCAAATCAATCTCGCCTTCCCGCCCGAGTTTAATCTGGTCCCACGGTAAAGGCGGAAACCATTCCCGGAGCGGGGTGCCTCCGTTCTGCCACCCCCGTTTTTACAAAAGTCCCCACATTGTTTCCAGCGTCCCCCTCAAGTGCGTCCCCGCACCATCTTCCGCTTTTTGCGCTCAAAATCCGAAAATTCATACAGCTTCGGATCTCGACGCGGCGGAAGCCTTTTCCGCAACCTCAGGCGCAAGTCACCTGGTTCCTTTTTGCCGGCTTCCTCCCCCTCCATGCCGTCCATCTTTTCCAAAACATCCCCGTATTCAGCCTCCAGTTTGTCGGGGTCCTCACCCTTTTCCAGCCGGTGGAGCATCTCACCCATCTCTCCGGGTAATTTCTGCCCGCTCGCTTCCATCATCCGTCTCATCATCCGTCCGAGCACCTTGGGATCGGGATGGTTTTCATCCATCCGGGAGAACTCGTCGGCCATCTTCATCATCTCCCGCTCCGTTCGGGGATCCATCTCCATGCCAGCGCCCTCGGGCCCTGCTGGCTTCACGGGTTCTTTGGCTCGGCCCGGAGCGGCGAAACGGGAGATCATTTTCTCCATTTTGTGCTTCGGATGATCCGGGCAAAGCGGCACTTCGCCCTCTTGCAAGGTGCGCCTCGCAAAAAAACTGTAAATGCGGTGGGAGTCCGGACTGTAAAACTCGTAGATGGGCATGAAGGGTCGGAGCCTGGGGATTAGGGAGACGGTCCCGGAACCTCTTGGCCCCCGCAAACCGGTTTTCGTCCGGCCGGACTCACGAAGAACGCTTTTTCCAAGCTTCCACTATTTCGGCAAAGATGTCGGGGAGCGTTTTCGTCAGGTTCCAGGCAGGATAATGATTTTGCATTTTTCTTAAATCCGAAATGTAACAGATGTGGTCCCCTTCCCGGTTCTTGTCGACGTACTCCCACTGCATTGGAAGGCCGGTCAGTTTCTCGCATGCGGCAAAGGCCTCGAGGATGGAGCAGCTGTTCTGCCGGCCGCCACCCAAATTATAGATCTCCCCGACGCGGGGCTGGTTTAAAAATTCGGCAATAAACCGGGCCACGTCGAGCGAATGGATATTGTCCCGCACCTGCTTCCCTTGGTATCCGTACACTTTGTAGGTCTTCCCCTGCAGGTTGCACTTGACCAAATAGGAGAGAAAACCGTGCAGTTCGACGCCGCTATGGTTCGGCCCGGTCAGACACCCGCCCCGCAGACAGCAGGTCTTCATCCCAAAGTACCGCCCATACTCCTGCACCATCACGTCAGCAGCCACCTTGGAGGCCCCGAAGAGGGAATGCTTGCTGGCGTCGATGGGAAAAGTCTCCGCAATCCCGTGCTCATAAGCCGGGTCGTCGTAATCCCACCGGGTCTCGAGTTCCTTCCGTGGAATGAGGTTGGGCCGGTCTCCGTACACCTTGTTGGTTGAAAGATGGACGAAGGGGCTCTCCCGGCAGGCCCGGCGGACCGCCTCCAGCAGGTTGAGGGTGCCGGTGGCATTGACGTCGAAATCGTCGAACGGACGCGCGGCGGCGAGATCGTGGCTGGGCTGGGCGGCCGTGTGGACGATGGCGGTGGGCCGAAGCCTGGCGAGGAGTTGCTGGACGGTTTCGCGGTCGCGAATGTCCAGCTCGTGATGCTGAAAGCTCTTGAATTGCTTCACCAACTGTTGCTGATTCCAACGGGTATCACCGCTGGGCCCAAAAAAATCCGCCCGCTGATTGTTGTCCACCCCGTGCACCTCCGCACCCTGCCCGGCGAAGTAACGAACGACCTCGGAGCCAATCAGCCCGGATGAACCGGTCACCAAAAGCTTCACGAAACGGCGGCTGAGGGCACCGCGGGTTTGCCGATCGCAAAAACCTTGAAGCCCATTTCCCTTAGGTTTTCGTGCGGCAGGAGGTTTCGCCCGTCGAAAAGAAACGCGGGTTTCTGCATCCCGTCGTGGATTTTTTGGAAGTCGAGCGTCTTGAATTCGTCCCACTCGGTGAGCACGGCCACCCCGTGGGCGCCGTGGCAGGCCTCCAGGGCGCTTGTTGCCACCGCGAGATTCGGGTTTTTTTCGGATCCAAGGACTTCCGCGCAGATTTGCGTTGGGGACACGCGGGGGTCATAGACGACAACCCGGGCACCCTCCTTGATAAGGTCACGGCAAACGGCAATCGCGGCGCTCTCGCGGGTGTCGTTGGTGTCCTTCTTGAAGGCAAACCCCAGCACGGCGATGGACTTGCCACGGACGGTGCTAAAGAGCTCGCGCACCACCCTCGCCGAAAAACGGTGCTTCTGCCAGTCGTTCATCTTCACGACCGATTCCCAGAAGGCGGCCACCTCAGGCAGGCCGAAGTGCTCGCAAAGGTAGACGAGGTTTAAGATGTCCTTCTGGAAGCAGGAGCCGCCGAAACCAACGGAAGCCTTGAGAAATTTCGGCCCGATCCGGGAATCGCGGCCGATCGCTCGGGCCACCTCCTCCACATCCGCCCCGGTCGCCTCACAAAGGGCGGAGATCGAGTTGATCGAGGAAATGCGCTGGGCGAGGAACGCATTGGCGACAAGCTTGGAGAGCTCGGCCGACCAGAGGTTGGTGGTCAGAATCCGGTCACGCGGAATCCAACGGGCGTAGATCGCGGCCACCTTTTCCACGGCGGCGCGGCCCTCCGGCGTTTGTTCCCCCCCGATAAGAATCCGGTCCGGATTCTCGAGATCGGCCACCGCAGTGCCCTCGGCAAGAAATTCCGGGTTGGAAAGGACCTGAAAGGTGCCGTTCTTGGAGTTGGAGCGGAGGATGGTGAGCATGGCGGAGGCTGTGCGGACCGGGATGGTGCTTTTCTCAACGATAATCTTTGCGCCCTCGGCCACCTCGGCAATCATCCGGGCGGCGGCTTCCACATAGGTGAGATCGGCCGCGCGACCGGCACCAACCCCGTGGGTTTTGGTGGGAGTACCAACGCACACAAAGATGATGTCGGCCGCCTGGAGGGCGCTTTTCACATCGGCCGTGAAGCGGAGGTTCTTTCCGCGGGCCTTTTTCACAACCTCTTCGAGGCCGGGCTCATAGACCGGCAAGGGCCCCTCGTTCCAGGCACGGATCCGGGCCTCATTCATGTCCGTGACGATGACTTCCAGATCCGGGCACTTGGCGGCAATCATCGCCATGGTGGGACCGCCGACGTAGCCGGCGCCGAGGCAACAGATCCGAGGGGGTGGCATCAGAGGATTAAAGCAAATAGTGCGGTCTTCGGCTAGGCGCCTGCGACGGTTTGCCGCAGGGCCTCCGCGTAGGCGTTCCGGCCGATTCCATCCGCGAGGGAGCGGAGTTGGGCGGCCGAAATCCATCCCTTGCGGAAAGCAACCTCCTCCGGCGAACCAATGAGCATCCCGGTCCGGGTTTGCACCGTCTGGACGAACTGGGCGGCTTGCAGAAGCCCTTCGGCCGTGCCGGTGTCAAGCCAGGCCGAGCCGCGTCCGAGCCGCTCGCCGTGGAGGGAGCCGTCCTGGAGGTAGCGGCGGCTGAGTTCGGTGATTTCCAATTCGCCGCGGGCGGAAGGCTGGATGGTTTTGGCAAATTCCACCGCCCGACCGTCGTAGAAGTAGAGGCCGCAGTTGGCCCAACGGGACTTGGGGCGGGCGGGCTTTTCCTCAAGGGAAGTCACCTTGTGGTTTTCATCAAACGTGAGCACACCGTAGGAGGAGGGATCGGCCACAGGGTAGGCAAAAAGGGTGGCGCCCTTTTCCCGCGAGGAAGCGGCCTGGAGGAGTTTGCCCAGTTCCGCTCCGTAAAAGAAATTATCACCAAGAATCAGGCAGGAAGGCGAGGTCCCGACAAACCGGGCGCCGATATGATACGCCTGGGCGAGGCCTTCGGGCTTGGGCTGTTCGGCGTAAGAGATGGCAAGGCCGATGGATCGACCCTCGCCGAGCAGGGTTTTGAAAAGCGGCGTGTCCTGCGGG
>Ga0194134_10003228_pt1 | contig 17888 bp, 11 predicted proteins | sample TA2KigOff0mmetaG_FD_148602 | JGI IMG/M metagenome (GOLD analysis project Ga0194134, IMG submission 148602) | Freshwater microbial communities from Lake Tanganyika, Tanzania - TA2015056 Kigoma Offshore 0m | ecosystem: Environmental > Aquatic > Freshwater > Lake | place: Tanzania: Lake Tanganyika... | reverse complement strand
TATCCCCCTCCGCCGGGGTATCCACCTCCGCCGGGGTATCCACCTCCGCCGGGGTATCCACCTCCGCCGGGGAATCCACCTCCGCCGGGGTATCCACCTCCGCCGGGGTATCCACCTCCGCCCCCACCGCCTCCTCCGGCCTCGCAATCTTCAGGCCCTGTTGGACCGAGCGAAGGCCAAAGTCGCACGACACCTGCCGTTCTTGACATCGCCGACACTGATTCACCTCGTCGGGATCGGATTATGGTGCTTGGGCGAACCCGATCTGGAAAGACGGTTTTTATGGCGCGCCTCTACCACGCCTTATGGCGCCATGACAACAAATTCCAAATCGTGATGAAAGCCCACACTGGCGAAGGGCACAACTTCTATGCGGCGATGTGGGCTGATCTGTCAGCAGGCAGATGGCCCGGAGCAACTACCGCAAATAAGCAACATGCTTTTACTCTTAGCTTTAGAGACCAGATGTTTACTCTCGTAATGTGTGACTATCCGGGCGAGGTGTTCTCTCGGGCGTTCATGGGTGACGCAAGCAGTCTGGGCCCCGCGGAACAAGAGCTGCTGGGAAATCTTCAAAGAGCTGAGGCACTTCTCGTTTGTGTTGATCCGGCGGTAGCATTCAATTCTTCCCGCCCTGACGCCAAGTACCAGGAAACGACGGACCAAGATTTCGGATTGGCCGAAGCTCTGCGGCAGCTACGTCTTCAGCCAGGAGGAAGCCAAGTTCCCGTCGCGCTCGTGGTCACCAAGTGCGATGCCTACACACACGCCATCAAGTCGTTTGGGTCCCTTGATGCATTCGTGGAGCACTTCTATCCCAATCTGCTCCAAGTCAGTTCAAGCAACCGTTGTGGTGTTTTCCCCGCCAGCGCCGTGAAGGTCAGGCGGTCCGTGACGGCGAGTAATCGTCCAGACTGGAGTGGCAACTATCGGTTTGTTGTAGAGCCACTCAAGGCATGCCTTGTCAGGATTTGGAAGCGGCGCGAGCAGGCGGAAAAGGCGGAAATTGAAGCCAGAAAGCGTGAGAACACCATCCGCCAAGAACACGAAGCCGAAGCGACCGAGAGGAAGGAGAAATGGAAGGTCAGGCTGGTAATAGTTATATCAGTCGCCTTTGCCGTTCTTGCAATAGGTGGGTTGCTTTTGTTTTTTGTGAAAAACAACTCTGATGTTGTACGCTGACACGCACATCTTTGGATCACATGATGGCTATGGCACACGCGCCAAGTCTGCTGGTGTGACTCCACAGGAGGAACGAGATCTCACAGAGTTTGGGTATTCAGACACCTACACCCACTCCCATCTCACGAGTCTTGCGACGATTCCCTCGGCATATGGTCGCAGATTGCAATCAGGGCGTTTCGCGGTAACCAGGGTCTTCGCGGGTCCTATGGACATCGCTGGGCGCACGACCCTTGAGTTTCGGAGTCTGATCCTTTCAGCAACGGACTACCTCGCCGTCCGAAAGAGCCTTCCCGCCCTGCTCAAGGAAACCAAGTTTTGGCAAGGGCCGCATTTTCGCCAAGACTCGGGTGGGCGGTTTACGCAACCCAGCGGCAATCGACAAGATTTAGGTCTGGAAGAATGGAAGCTTTTTGACGGGTGGTACAAATTGCAAGCACTCGGCAAGGCGTGGCTCGTGGTAGACGAGTCGCTGTCAGATTCTGTACTTGCCTTGGCTGCCGCAATACACGAGGAGGACGCCTTATCGTTTGCTTGGGGAGTTCGGCTGCTCAATCCAGTTCATTGGACACAAGTGCTCTCGCTATGCGCCGAAGGATCAACACAAGTGAGCGGCGGACGGGTCTATGGAGTGAACAAGACCGGGTGGTGCGAGCCCAGGTTGGAGTCATACTACAGGCAACAGCCCAATAGGATTCCATCAATTCAACAAATACTGACTGGCACCATCGTTGGTGCACCAATAGAGCCCTCGAAGCCTCATGGAGAAGGAGTTGGCAATACGGGCCACACACAAGCTCCCTCCACACGTCGTCTCTGGCGCTGGCTTTGTGCCGCTGCCGTTTTGGTGCTCGTCGTAGGCTTGTGTGTGATTGCGTTTGCCATGCAGGGCAGGGTTGGTGGCGCGGCAGTTCGACCACATGTCGAATATAGAGAGAACGAAGCAAAGATGTTTGTGACGTGGACGTCTGGGACGCTTGAACAGTTTGATGAGAAGTCCAACTGGACCGCTGTTGAGTCCAAGACGGGTACGGCTGCCGAACTGGACGCCGAACCTGGGCGGCGGTATAGATTTCGCGTCAAACCATTATGGCTGATGCCGTTTCGTGGCACGTTTGAAACTGTCGACCAGGAGATCCCCGTTCGCCTTAGACTTCAAGAGCACGATCGAATACTTTACATTCAATGCACCAATGCACCCATAGCATGGTCGGAACAGCGCCGACTCTGCACCATCCCATGCGAAACGACGGCAGATTTATCTCCACTATTATGTGACCCAAAGCAATGGAGTTGCGATAACACGGCGACCGACAAGTGGATATTCCAGCGATGCGACCTGCCGAAGGAGCTTGCCATACCAGTCGGAGTAAGGGTCAAGCGCTCTGAGAAAAAAGAAGACAGTTGGGAGACTGCCTCTCCGGGACCAAAGGCGACTATATACGCCTCGGGGGGATCGTCACCGTGCGTCTGGAGATGTCTAGCCCACGACGAGCAGTGTCCGCCAGGTGAGTCCATCTTTCTCCTGCCGCAGGAGGACAAAGTCCCGCCCGAGACAAGCTATGACCTTTCACGGGAGGCAATCAAAGAAACATGCGTTGAGGAGAAGGATTTTAGTCAAAAGGAATCACAAGTCACGTTTGACTTCCCTGTCCCGGGCGCAACATTTGAGTATCAGGAGAAGTCCTCGCCGCCAAGCGCAGACTGGACTCCCTGCGAGCGGATTGAATCCAAAACCTTTAGTTTCCGAGGCACTGCGGGAAAGACATACTTGGTGCGCCGAAAGCTTGATTCTGGCAGTACAATATGCCATTTGGAATACCCAATAAAAGAGACTCCACCACCGATAGCGGCAGCCCCCCCCCCAAAGTTACCCGATTGTAAGTTCGAAGCGAACGAGGGGCATATATTGGTGACGTGGGATCCGAAAGCTCTGGGCACTGGCAAGAAGGTGCTGCTCTGGAGGAAGAATGTCAAGGGCCCGGGGGATGAAAAGCCCTTGCCCTTCGACGTGCAGGACGGAACGTATAAAGACATCGAGGTGGTAGCAGGTGACCGGTATCAGTATTGTCTCGCATACGAGGACACACCGCCATCCACTTGGAAGGGACCTAGTGCAGTTCTAGCTATTAAATATCCGAAAGACGTTGAGGAACTTAAAGGTCGGGTTGAGAGTACTTTCAAGGAAATCGCTGCGTTGCTTGAAGAACTAGTAAAGCTGCGCAAAGAGGTCGATCAACCAAAGTCCCCTACGGCACCGCCGAAGCAGGAAGCGAAACGTCAAGCCGAAGCGAGCTTTCAAGCCAAGTTAGCGGAAGCACGTGAAAGTCTGGCTAAGTGGGACACCAAGTTCACAGAGCTGGAACGGGAACACGAGACTGCCAAAGAGCAAGCAAGCCCAAACGCGCCCAGGCCCATCGAGGATAAACTGCTCAAAGATATTGACTCTTACCTTCACGGCCCTAAGGGCAGTTCTTGGAATCGTTTACTTCAATTGATAACCGATTATCTCTGTCTGGAGCAAGCGCAAGCGTGGAACCGTCAGCCCCCCACTGACTACCAAGACTCAGACTCCAAATCCCCCAAATCCCCCACGCAGCGAGGATTCAAATGTAAATGCGAGCAAGCGGACAGTAACAGAAACAGTAAGAGCCCCTCCCCGAAAGTCACCCTGTACAAGGACACCCAAGAAGTTGTGGAAGAGGAGATAAAAATTGTTTGCAAGACTTTGCCTACCGGCAGCACTGAAAGTAGTCTCGATGAACTTTTTATGTCAGTCTTAGACAGGATCGAGAACAGACCCAAACCAACGCGATAGGGCAACCGAGGAAGGCGGACGTTCAGTGGATCATCATCTGCGACATGAGTTCCAAGCACTGACCCGCCATGCCTTTGCTGGCGATCTCAAGGTCGCCGAAGAACTTTTAAATCGCTTCGAAACACTCGATCACCGAGGCACCTGCCGAAGCGGCCTGCTTGCACTTCGTGCGGTGGTCGCCACCCGCGCTGGCAAACGAAGTGGTGCTGATGCTGCTGTTCGCAGGATCACTGCACTTTCCGAGGAAGATCGAGAGACGGCAGTCGCCGTGTTGGAGCAGGGCGTGCGACTCAATCGCGCCCTTCAGCCAACCGTTGAGAGTTGGCTTCCACGTATCCGCTCATCCGCATCACCGACAACCCTTGCCCCGCAACAGAACAGTACGCAGAATGCCCCTGTCCCTGCCCCACCGCAAGAGTACTTCCCGCCAACACCCGAGGAGAGCGCTCGCACTCAAGGCTCAATTGCTGGCGTTGTTGTTCATTCGGGTGCAAAGGTCGGCACAATCGTGACCGGTCCGATGCATGGCACTGAGCCGCCACGGCAGCGAGGGGTTTTCCAATGCCCCTTCTGTCTTCAACAGGGACCACCACGCGTTTCACACACTCTGAACGGAGGTGGTTGGGTTATCTTCTTCGTTGCCATCGTTGGTGGCTGGCTTCCAGCGTCGATTGCAAGTAATTTGTTGTGCGGGGTTATTGTCACGCTCTTCTCACAGGTGCTATCTCGCGCCAGCCTTGAAGTGCTAGCATCCGTCCTAGAGCCTCTTTCTTTGTTGTGCTTCTTGCTTATCTGGGGTCTGTTGATTGGGAGTCCTTGGAAAGCGGAATGGTTGAGGCTTGAGATTCGAAAGTGTGGTTGCTGCGGCACACGCATTGGGTAGTTAATCGCTCGAGGGCATACTCGGATCTCTGCAAAGGAGAAATCATGATTCCACAATATAGATTGGTCGCCCTTGGGCTTTGCGCTTGGATGGTGGTGTCCGTTGGATGCAAGTCCCCTCGACGTTGGCCTGAGGGCGACACATCAGGTTCGCTTGTCGCGCGACCGACTGAAGAATCTGACCCCACCGTTTCCGGTCAGCGAGGGACTGCATTGCCGTCACATCCAACTGCGGCTCCACGGGACCGCGAGGACTCGTCAGCCGACCAACATTTGAGTGACGGTGTAGGACTAGCCCAAGCGAGATCGGGAGTGGGCGGTTCGAAGGGCGGTGGCTCGAAGGGCGGCGGTTCGCAGGGCGGCGGTTCGCAAGGCGGCGGTTCGCAGGGCGGCGGCTCGCAAGGCGGCGGCTCGCAAGGCGGCGGGCTAGGTTCAGGAGCGCCATCCGCGCCTTCATTGAAGCCAGCACTGTCACCGGAACCAGTCCAGACAAGCAGTGCTAACCCAACCGCGGCGCGCGCTCGCTCGTCACTGCAGCAGGTTGAAGCAACGCCCGCAGAGTCTGTAGGTCAACGGACTTTGGAAACTGCGCGCCAAGGTGGGCAAAGCACAACCCAGACGGACTCGGCCGCACAGCAGCCCCAACCCGCCCAAACTACCCAGTCGCCAACATCGTTGCCGACGGCCAAGCCAACCTCCTCGGAAACTACCAGCCCACCCCAAACGCGGGTCTCTAGCACCGCGCCTACAGGTGCCATCGAGGTCGGCAAACCAACCACGGAGGATCGCTTTGAGGCTGCCGCGAAAGCAGGCGATGCGGCAAGTCAAGGTCGCAGTATGACGCCGCAAGCGCCCATGATCCCAGCGCCGCCAGTATCGCCCCCGAATCCCCCGAGGAGTGACTCTTCGGCACCTGCGAACACAACGCCGAGCGACGCCCAACAGGCGATCGTCGGGGCAGCGGAAGGTAGGCGAGAGATTGCTGTACCACAGGTCGACATCAAGCCCCTCGAAACGGACGACTCGTCCAACACATTACCAGTGGCAGTCAGTCAACTTGACCTGTTGGAGGGTGCATGGACCCAGATAAACTGTGCTCAACACAATGAGCCCGATGTCGCGCCCGGTGGATATCAGCAGAGTTTGCTCATCATCGATTCCAAAGCCGCCGAGTGCCGCTTTTACCGAAGTTTTGGTTCTCCAGGTAAGCCCCCGAACATTAATATACCTGGTGAATTCAGTATCGAACTTTCCAAAAGTGGCACCTACAAGTTAGGACCGGCGAAGGGCGCACGCTCTGCTCCGAACAGTAGCGATAGCACCATTCCGGATGGCGATGGAGGTCAAGTGACTATCCGTGCGCCAAAGTCGGAGAGCGAACAGGGCAGTTGGTCAGTGTTTGACGACGGAACGGCGCTGCAACTGGGCAGCAAGATCTACCGCAAAACATCGCTTGAGGACGCAAGAGCGGTGATGAGGGGTGGCAAGCATCTTGAGGGCGATGCCCTTGACACCGCCATCCGAGAAGCTTCTACCCGACGCACTCAAGACGATCCCGGAGGTTCAGGTGGCGCAACGCCGAGGAGATCGCGGCTTGAGTTTTTCGGTGCCGAGATTCAGGGACAACACCTCGCATTCGTCATCGATAACTCGGGTTCTATGGGAGATGATGGCAAACTCGATCGTGCCATTCAGGAATTGATACGGCTGCTCCGATCTCTCGCACCGGGTACACGAGTATACATTATCTTTTTCTCGGAGCAGGCTTTCTGTTTTCCACAATTCAATGATTGGGTGACTCTTGGAACACCTGATGCCGAACAGCTGATTGGCTTGTTGCCGACCACTCCGATCTTTAGCGGAACAAATCCGACTACCGCCCTTGACTTCGCTTTCAAACGCTCACCGAGACCTGATCAACTGTTTCTTATGACGGACGGAATCATGGCTGGTGACGCCCGCCAACAGCTTCTCCAACTCAACGGGCAATCGAAAGCGAAAACGTCGATAGACACATTTGCCGTAGGTGCGGATGCCGATGCGACCCTTCTGGAGGCTATCGCACGCGATCACCAAGGCTCAATGCATCCCATCCGTTAGGCCTCAGACAAGGCTCAACACGGTCCCAAATCATCATTGTCCGGTCGGGGTGCCCTCAACAATCTCATCGTGATACAGCGGATCAAGTTGAATGGAGTACACTTGGTACGAAACACCCCTTGAGACAACTGCATTTCGGACGGAGCCAAACGCCCCGTGCCCAGTTGGAGTGACCTTGATACTGACGAGGTAACGATCCGGATCAAGCCAATCGAGAAAGTCTTTCCAGACCTGCTCGCTCCGCAGCGCGACTGGATCATCAGCTTTCAAACCGCCATCCGCGCGGAGCAGCACATGGCGCTCAATGTGTACCGCCCCACCCCTTACGCACTTGTGTATCACATAAGCACTTCCCGCTGCGTCTACGTCCTTCTCATGCCAGTGTGTCCAGATATCACATGGATGTGTGTCTTTCGTGTTCTCCCACCATGGATTCAATATGTACACACGATCGCGGTCGATGACGACTTGCACCGGGATACGGTTTTCCAACTTCCTCGAACGGGGGGTGCGGACCGTGACCTCGCCCAACTTCGCTGTTTCACGGATCGACTCTTGTAACCGCACGACTTCTTGTTGATAGAGAGACAGCGAAGCCTTGAGCGTTCGCAACCTCTCATCCCCTGGGATTGTTTGATCTCTATAGCGAGCGAGTTGCAGCCTCCGCTCATCGAGAATGGCTCTGACTCGGCGTCGCTGATCTGCCGCTTCATCCACCCGCTTCGAGAGCGTAAGAGCACGCGAATCATCTCGTCCCTGCTTATCGCGCCTCAGGCTCTCAATCTCACCACGCAGCGTCTCAACCGCATCACTGGATGCGGACTGCTGCTCGCGAGACTCCAACTCCCGCACGACCATCGCCACGCGTTGCTTGCTCACCACTGCCAACAGGATTGCAACGAAGATAAAGATTCCGAACATATTGCAAATGGTGTCAAGCAGCAAGTCCATGCTGCCATCTGCCTCACCAACCCGTCGGAAACTTCGTGCCACTATTGCCCCCCTGCCTCGCGCGATCGGAACGTCGGGTCAATGAACGCAGACTCAAGAATGAGATCTGCGCCACTATCAACACCTACAAACCTTGCATCAGAGTCCATGATCATTCGGATATGTTCGTAGATCGGAATACCGCTGGGCTTCACCACAAGAAGCGGATAGAGCTCCGCTCTCGCCGGCCGACCGTGAAAGTAGTCGAGCAACCACTTGGCAGCCATTTCAGGATCTGTCACATCAAAACTGATCGGAGCCCCGCTTCCCCCTTGTTCAAAGATGACGATGCGCGAACTGGAAAGTTCCGCAATCAGGGGACGAAGCGGTTCCGTAGGGCTCACGAGATAGGTGATGAGACTCTTTCTTTGCGTCTTGTCAAGTTCCCCCCGAAGCTTCTCAATCTTCTCTTCGAGCGCCATTGCCTTGCTGACCTCTGGATCACCCCGCATACTTTCATTGAGACGCTTCAGGAGGTTGCGCTCGACCCTGATTTTGCTCGTTACATCCTGGAGTTGGCGCTCCAGATCCTCTAACTCAACCGCATGCTCCCCAAGCTTCTCTTCAGCGGCCACCTTCTCAAGTCCGCCGAGCCCTTCTAGTTGCTTGACCAATGCATCCCGAACTTTCGTCAACTGAAGAACTTGCTGATCATTTCGCTCAGACTTTGCACCTTCATCAGATACCACCGCCGCCGCCACTCTCCCAAGTTGGAGCGTGAGAATCAGCGTGATAATGATGGTGACTCCGATCATGCACATCATTACATCCTGAAAGGAAAAGAAACTGACTGGTGCCTCACTGGTGCGGTTTCGGGTGCGTCGCACTAGACCTCCGACTGCCTCGGCAACAACCGCGTTCGCATGACCACTTGGTGGTAGCAGTGGTCACGCACATCATCGAGGAGGCGCTCCTCTGTCTGACGCACAACCGTCATCAACATGAAAAGGAGAAACGCAGCAACAAGACCCTCACCAGTAGTGACAAATGCGGTATCAAGCCCTCCGAGCACCTCAACCAATCCGCTCGTCAACTGATTGAGGTCCTGTTTCATGCGATCATCCCTCAATACAACGCCAAATTTTCCAGTCGCCTGTGTGAGACCGATCACAGTCCCGATAAAACCAAGGACAGGAACACCCCAGATAAACGCCTTCACAAGTGTGTAGCCGCTTTCGAGCACCGCCTCGTCTGCACTAGCTCGCGCTTCGAAGAGATCCTCGACTTCACTCACGCGTCCGAGATTCCGCATCGCCTTCAAAACACCAAGAACACGCTTGAAGTACATGAACGAATCTGCGTCCTCGACCATCGCTCCCACTCTCCGAATCACCTCCTCGGCGGATGCGGCGTGGAGGACCCACTGGGCATCAGATGGCATAACAACAGCTTCAAGCGCTTTGCGTTGAGCCCGAATCTTCAGCAACTTCAGGCACAGGAGGGCAACAGACCACCCTGTGAGGACCATGATGGCGATTGGAATTCCTTGAAAGTCAGTGAGCCAGCGCCACACGGTCGCCCCGAACCCGCCACTGCCCTTCATGATCCACGCCGCAAAATAAACCATCAACACAAGAACCGATCCAGCAAGGAGTCCAGAAAAATTGCTTGGATTTGTCAGTCGACCTCTCGGGAGCCCAAGGCGTGCCTCTACATCGGCATCCGAAAACCGAAGCACACATGGGAGGGTCGAGGTTGAATGCATCGCCCGCGAACTCATTGTTGCCTCCGCCTAATCGCGTTGAAACAAAAAGAGAATTCTTCCTTTCGTCACAGGGATCTTACCACCCCTGTGTAGACGTATTGATGTCAAACTCCAGACGCGTCCTTGTTGGTCAACCGACGCATACAGGTACTCCCCTTGCAGATTCGTGGGGCTAGGCACATAAAAGTTTTCCCCGTCTGGCGCCCGCAGGAAACCACGAAAGACGAGGGGTCTTAACTCATCACAGACTGATCGGGACTTCATCTCAAACTCCTCTGCCATCTTCTTCAAACCGATGCCTTTCAGATCGGAGATCGCTTTTTGTGCCGGCTTTTCGCTGTCGCCCGCAATACTCTTTGCAGGCCAGTCCGCGTTCTTTACATCCCGATGCTTAATCAACAGACTTGAGATCTCGTTATCCAACTGTGCGTCCTCGCCCTGCCTATCGAGCAACATCTGCTGTGTCCACTCGAGTAGGCGAAGGGCGATTGCGGCACGAGCCATCGGCACATCTGACCCTGAAATCGTCGCATCAATCAAGTCAAAAACTCTTTTGCGGAGAACAATTCGATCGTTCACTGAGTCAATGCCGTTGTACTCACGCGTCAGTGGCTCGCAGAAGACCGTGACAGACCGAGGTCCATAGCGCTTTCGAAGTTTCAAATCCTCCGTCAAGTTTGCTGCAGACTCAGCCAGATCATTTAGTTGACGAATGGGTCCTTGTACCCCCCTTCCTTGGCGGCAGAAGAGTACCCCTGGAGGCCCCTTCAACTCGACTTGCTCCAGATCCAGCCAGCCACTGTTCAGCAGAAGTTGTTTGAGACCATCTCGCAGGTCTTGGCTCGCGTTCGCAGTGAGACTGTTGGTCAGAGCAATCCAGTCCGTGAGTGGCTCTTGGATCGCCGACCCGGGGTTCTCGTCCTTCAGCCCTGTCAGGTCTTTCACCAAATCGATCCCCACCTGCGCATCAACTGGGACGCCGTCGCTTGGCTTGAAACTCAACTGCTGCACGATCGCCTGCAGACGTGATCCAAAGTTCTCAAGTATCGCGGATTGCTCTGCGGCGCGGATGGCAGACTGGAGTTCCTTCTCAATGTTGCGCGCGACAATGATCGCACGGTAGTCAACGCTGATCTTTCGTGCGCGTTCAAGCCATGAGCTAACTGTAGGGAAGTCAGACACCCAGAGCCCCTTCCAGAGGGGCTCGAAGTCCCTCAATGCCTTCAGCCTCTCCTCCGCTGTCCTCTTGCTCTTCTCCGCCGCTTCCGCCAATGAAGTCACACGACCATGCTGTGCTTCGAGGCTAGCTACGGCTGCTACAACCTGCCTTTGTTGCACTTCCCACTTCTCAATGCGAGCGAGATAGTCGCTTAACGCCGCTTCTGAACTTTGTTTGCTTTGCTGCAGGTCGTCGAAGCTGCCACATTCACTTCTCCACCGCCGCTGAAGTTCATCCACCTGTTGGCTGGCTAGTCGACTCCTTTGCGAAGTCAACTTGATCTCTTCCTTCTCAAGAGCCGTACTTCGCTGTTCCAACTCCCCACGTGATGTCGCATCCAACTTCAGTATGGGATTCGGCTCTTCACGATAAGCCTTTGCCTCCTTGGAAAGTCCCCGCAAACGATCCAGCGTCTGCTCACATTGGGCAAGGGCACTCTCGTCACGAATCTGCCGACATTCCTCAAGAAAACGGTCAATCTCCTGCACTTTCTCCTGTGCCAACATCCTGCGCGCCTTGGCGGGACCACTCTCAAGTTCGAATCGTGCCAAGACGCTCTTGACTGCTTGATAGTCCAACATCTCCTTGTCTAGCGCATCTATCTCTTGCTTCGCAGAGACAAAGTCACGGTCATCGATGCGCTTCCTGATCGTCTCAGCCAACGTCTCAGCCCTTCGATAACTCCAAAGCTGTTGGACGCCCAATGCCAGTAGTGCCACACATGCAATGACACCAACGCTCGCTACCACGATCCACCGACGATGCGCTCTCGTGACAGCGGCTGCCCGTAGCTTTCTGGCATTGTTCATCCGCAACTCGATGTCAGCAGGAACGGGAAGACCATGTGCGAGAAGTTGTCCTTCAAGGGACTCGAGTTCCAATGGCTCTAAGTGTGAATCCAATGCATCGCGCAAACGCCGGGCATCCTGCTCAAAACTCGCCTCTGTAAACAGGCGCTTTCGCTCGACAGAGAGCCAATCCCATGCGGGGCTTACCTGCATGCGGAGTTCATTTTGTGGATCTCGCTGGCGAGCCGCACGCTCACTGTCCCATTGGTCTTTTAGTTCGCCCACCCGATAGAGGTCTCGCGACTCAAATGCAGTGCTCACCTGCTGCGCAAGTTGGGTAAAAACCTGCAGCGCAGTTGCCTCATCGATCGTGCTGATTTCACGCCTTGCCAAATCAATGAGCGGCAGAATGCCCTTGGAAGTCCACCGGAGGGTCTCGGCACACTCAACCGCATCGGCAAGAACTTGACGATCACCTGACGCTATGGCGCTCTTCACTTCGTTCGCTACGCGCTCGACCGACTGCCTTTCAAAATCGGCTACTTGGCGCTGAACGCTTTGATTGTGCGGTACCGCGAGGAAGAGCTTCCGCATGACCTGAATCTGTGAGAGCGTGGTGCCGCGACCAAGGATGACCTTCCGCAACTCCTGCGCGAGGCCCCGCAGCCTAGACGCCTGCGGTAACCCAGTGTCCAAGATCTCTATGGACGCCGTGTCAATCGGGCAAACTTCGCCAAGCCCTGACTGAAGGCATGTATCCCTCCACGCATCCCAAAGCGGCTCCGGCTGCCGTGCCTCAAGGCTTGCCCGAATGGGGTCACCCCATGATGCATTGATCGACTCGGTCTCGATCCACAGCCCATCCCGATACCAAACAACGAGCCTCTTCAACATTTGATTCAAGTCACTCACAAGCTCCTCGCGCTGGTCATGCAGCGCTTTGAGTTCGCTGAGCGCGATGGGCTGCCCACCCACTGCCTGGCGGAGAACTCGACCCACTGCCTCGCGGAGTTGATCAACCCTTTGATGGAGACTTGATGGCGACACCATGATCGAAGTCACTTTGCCCAAGTTTAGCTCACACCACCAACATCATGAACAGGATGACTAGCACAAATAGGACTGACGCGCCGAGAATCGAAACAAGCACAATCCGTAGTAACGCTGGAACAGGATGCGGAGGCTTCTCACCCAAATCCCCCGTGTCACCGAGCGCCTCGACTGGGTCATCAACAATGACCGACACAGGATCTACGGTCGGGGGGGGTGGCAAGTCATCAAGCTTGTTCCGAACTGTCGGGCCACGAGTGATGGGTCGGGATATCACTTTCGATGGATCCGGTTGCGCGCCCCTTCTCGTGCACTCAGGCAGCAGAGCCGTGCCGCGTGGGAGTGGTTCTCCGAACGCGAGTACCACCAACGATGGGGATCGCCCGCCCCAAGCGCTTGTCGTAGTCGACACCCACAGGTTGTTGCACGAGGATGAACGTTGAAGGAAACATGCAAGTGCGACTCGGATCGGCACCTCAGGCGGCGCATGGAGCGCGCTGATCACGCCCTGAACTTTCTGACGCGGAAGCCCTTGTGCGCGGCTCAGCCACGAATCAGAAACCATTGCTTGCTGCGATCGAACATCGTGCCGAGCGTTGATGCGCTTTCGCAACTCCACTGTGTCGATCTCGGGTAACTGCCGAGGAGGGTCGGTCCACTCATTGACCCACAACTGGTCGTCCATCAGTGCGAGGCTCCCAATCTCGCACTGATTTTGCGCAGGACTCACCATCAGGTGATGCGCCAACCGTGCCTGACGGTGACCAAAGTCTCTGGCGATCGTCACGATACGAGAGAGCACAAGGGTCTCTCGAATGAACCAAACCCGCACAACTTCATGATGGCTAGAACCGTCTGAAGATTCATTCTCAAGGATCTCAATGAACTCTTGCGGCACTCCACTTGAGCATCCAACCGTGACGTATCCGGGCCATTCACTCCACAGACCTCGTGACGCGGAGGTGTGAATCAGCTGCTTCATCAGACCAATTCAGCCGCAGCGCCCTGACTTTGGTTCACCCCCACAGTTCTGCATTCATGGAGGACGACTGCAAACGGCAATTCAGCCCAACGCGGACGAACCATGGACGCTTGGAGTGCGCTAACTCCATCGATCAGCTGAGGACTACAGCCCAGCGCACTGACGGGCAGGAACCAAGCCTTCGACGCAAGATTGTCAACCGCATGAACGAACTCCGGAGCGACCTCGCTCAGCATTTGTTTCGCGCACCCACTCACACGCTCTGCAAGGGCGATCACTTCGCAGAAAGGGACGGTCTCTCCACGGTCAAGCACGGTGTGGTCATTCCACACATCCCCAAGAGCCTGCGCCCCCCAAACATCAGCCTTTGTGAGCGCCACAATCACTGGAAGTGTGATGGGGGCGCTTGGAGAGAGACCACGCATCCGTCGCACTCTTGCGACCATCTCAGAAAACACAACGTCCTGCCGCTGATGTCGCGCACCGACCACCGAATGTTGTGGCGCGTGACGTTGTCGGAAGGCAACATGTTGCAGAGGGTCGAATGACACGAGCAGCGCCAGACTGTGCTGCAGGTGACGGGTGCTTGCCTCGTAACGCGATGACCGATGGTCAGGCACAAAATGTTCGCCGGCGTTGTCGAACAACTCGACCAGCATCTGCCGTGAAGATCCTTGATCACCCACGATAAAAAAAGAGGGGCGTGGAGCGATCTCCACGACCCCATGGATGGTCACCTCCCGATACAGGTCATTCCCAGAGACATCCGTCTTCGGCAGCGTCACAATCGTGTCACCCTGTTCAACACCGAACAGCATGGACTCGTTTCGGTGCAGAACCTCATTGAATCTCGGATCGGCATCTGTCCAGACAAGGCCCCACCTTGAGGCATTCTGGGCCATCTTCCACAAGCCTGCGGCGAGCAAGTTCGTCTTCCCAGACTGCTGAGCGCCCACAATAGACACCGGAAGATGCGGCAATTCGAGCAGCGCCCTCGGCAGTTCGCCATGGCAGTGGGGACACGCGATCCTGCTGCAGCGTGCCCCATCGGGGTCGAGCGCATGGCCAGAGGCATCGAACCGCATGGCCTTAAATCGGACACCCTCGAGGGCACCAGAGATCGCATCGCCCCTCAGATGGACACTTTCAGCGATAAACAGGACATCCCAGCTGGCAAACTTCCGCCAACACCAAGGGCAGGTGACCTCAGGGAGTAGGGCCATGATTGGCTCCTAAAACAGCAACATGGGAGGCAGCGCTTGACATCATTATCCGCGGACTCGTGGCACTGGGATACCTATGGTTCAAAAGACTTGACTCCAGCCAACTTCGCGTCTTTCACAGTATATCCAAATCCTTCGGGCAATGGATGTAGCTGGAAATCACCTTGAACGCCCAGTTGCGTTGATTCGATATACCGGGGAGAACCACCGACCACAACAAGTGTCATGCAATGGCCTGGCGTGAAGTACAAACCCGTCTCGAAGGGGAACTGCGCCCCAAGGCTTGCCAAAAGAACACTCAACTCAACACAGTTTCCTTCCTTCGCCTCGATCACCTCCTCCATATGTCTCACTCGCTGTGAAAACACATCACCCCCAGTATGGCTCTGGTACCTCATGCCCTGCTTCTTTAGATACTCCCATATCCGTTCCAGATTGTCTCGTGTGTCAAGGCCGTCGATCTCCTTCTTAAGATCATCCACCATTTTTTTAAACTTGTCACCACTTTCAACGATCATTCCAGCAAAGCCAAAGGGCAATGGGTAGAATTCAACCTGTCGAACAGGATGCACCACGATCTCAACTTGGAACTCCGATTGCGAGCCATCGCTAAACTCAACCTTTATCTCGCACGAAAATGTTTTGCGATCTTCGACTCCCTTTATTTTCTCTCTATCCCAAGGCAGTTCGCCCCACAGTGAAACTTCGCCCTTTTTTGGATCCCAAATCACGTCTTCATCCCTTGGGCTCTCGTCTTTGTCAAGCGACGAATCCTTTACCAAAACTCTTTCGCCCTTTGGCTTATCACCTCCAGCAAGATTGGGTGGCTTGAACAGATGTTCGAGCTCAGCAGACTCGAACGCCAATCGAATGAACTTCACTTTATCCTCCGTAATCCCCTCGCTCTTGCCCTTTAGACGAAGCAACATTCGTCTCGTGCGCAGCTTTGCGCTTTCGTCCAGCAACTCGTTAGCTGCGGGGCCACCGAGTACATACTTCCTCTGCTCCTCAATCCGCTTGAGTAACTCGGACTCTGTATCACACTTCAAGAACCTCTTGTCGAATTCGCTTAAACACAACCACGACAGTGGGTAGAATTCGTAGGTGGCAACACTGGCCTCGCCCCAAACAGCTTCCGATGTCGCACGTTTCCAACGAGTTGCACTCCTTTCTTTAGTGAGCTCTGTGAAAAAGAGGTAGCCGAGGACACCAATCGCGAGCAGCATGCACGCACCAACTCCAACTGCAACTTTGTACTTGATGGGCAGGGGCGGAGGCGGACTTGGTGGATCGGGCGGATCTATGGGATCCGTTGGTGGAGATGGCGGGACCCACAAACTCGGACCAGCGCGTGAAGGGCGTCCCCCCCTCGAATCGTCCGTCTGTCCGCCGCCATCGCTGGCCGGCTTCGATGACTCGGTCATCTTTGCACCACACCGAGAACACCTGCTACCGAAACTCGTTGCCTGGGCATTCCCGCAGAATGGGCAGGTTTCGATCATAGCCCCCAACAGGATATCCCAGAGCATGCCCGGCCGAAAGTCGGCATCACGGCGTGTTCAACAACTGCACGAGATCGTCAAGTTTTTTGTTGAACTTTTGCTCTGCCTCGTCGCGCATCCTCTCGCGCCTCGCTTCACTTTGTCTCGATCCTGGCAATGAATGTCTTTTGTATTCCGCGGCAAGCTTATCGCAAGCCGTGATCAAACTTGCAGCTTCCTTTGACATCTTTTGGATGGTTGTCGCCATTTTCTTTGACAACACCTCGTCGAAGACGCCAATTTCGTTCTCAGCCTCATCGACGGTGGCTGCCGGCTTTGCAAGCTTGTAGTCGACGAGCTGGGTCGTTGTCAGCGTGAGGATTGTCTCACCACTGTCAAGCTCAATGCTCGAACCGTTCTGGCGAAGCGACGTAAACCCGATGTCTGGTGTGTAAAACAAGGTCGCCTGTTTCTCCTTCATAGCTGCCGCGAGCTCAGGCGGTCGACCAGTTGCACGACAGGCTTCGGCATCCCTCGCCGAAGCGAATGACTGGTACTTGGCCTTGAGGGTTGGGTCTTGTTCAAGGGCCTTTTCGAACGAGATAGTGTTTTCACCATCGCTCAGTACAGTTGCTGCCGCACCCAAGCGCGCCCCTGGCAGCGCGTACCACTCATCACATGCCAAAGCGATCAGGGCCGCAGCACTGCCCGCGTCCTCGATGATGGCGACGACTCGATATCCCTTCGCCCGCAGCCCAAGCACGGTGTGTTGGATCGCCTCCTTGGTGTCAACCCGACCCCCACCACTCTTGATGTGGAGGGCAATCTTCTTGCAATCTGACTTCTCGACCTGCGTGATGCAGTTTTTAAAATCCTTGGCGGTAAAGCCGCCATCACTACACAAGCCCACAGAACCAACGAGCGGGATCAGCACGCTGTCGGCCGAGCGACCTTTACTCCCAGCTCCACCGGGCTTGGCTCCACTGGGCGATTGCGAGCTTCCGAACGGCGCGACGATCACAGAAGGAGCGCACGATGGATGATCGCCCTCTTGGGACTTCGACCCTACGGGCCGTATACCAACTTCGCTCGACAAATCGGAACGAAACGTTCCCCCCGCGAAGGGTCGGTGCACTTGATTCGATTGAACATGCGCAGCGCCGAAGCCGAAAGTCAGTGCTGTGAAAGCGACTAGGAGCCGAAGGCGCTTGTGCTTGAAATCGGGAACGATAGCGCCATAGTTTGCAGAGTTCACCATACGGTCGGATTCTATCTTCCCTCGAGCAACCCACCAATCGCCCCTAACACCATCGCCTCCATCTTGTATGGCTGATTGTCGGGGAGTACGATGGGGCATGCCCCCTGAGGTGCCCGGATCGGGCGAAACCTTCCTTTCGCAGTTCTCCAACAGTGAGGAGAGCGCCGAACACTTCTCTCCCGCGCCCAACGGGTACGTAAGCGGCAAGAC
>Ga0194134_10003224_pt1 | contig 17909 bp, 14 predicted proteins | sample TA2KigOff0mmetaG_FD_148602 | JGI IMG/M metagenome (GOLD analysis project Ga0194134, IMG submission 148602) | Freshwater microbial communities from Lake Tanganyika, Tanzania - TA2015056 Kigoma Offshore 0m | ecosystem: Environmental > Aquatic > Freshwater > Lake | place: Tanzania: Lake Tanganyika... | reverse complement strand
TGGGAATCTGCAACTCGATTAACTTCTTCGATAATCTCGATGGAGGTGCCGCAGGAACTATTGCTATTTCCTCAGTAGCGCTCGCCATGCTGGCGCTCCTTGGCGATCAGAATGTGATTGCAGCTCTTGCGACCGTGACCGCGGGGGCAACCCTTGCTTTCTTGATATGGAATAAGAGCCCCGCTCGAATCTATATGGGTGATGCCGGCGCTCTCTTTCTCGGCGTCCTGATTGCAACCCTCACGATTCGTTTCGATCCCAGCACTGAGACACTTCTTGGATCTTTTGCCACCCCTTTACTTCTTCTTGCGGTACCGATTCTTGATACCACGGTTGCGGTGCTCTCACGATTAAGAAGGGGAGTTTCGCCATTCCAAGGAGGTCGCGATCACCTTTCACATCGACTGATCAGAAGAGGAGTCTCGCGGCGATCTGCCGCATTCATACTCTGGGGGTTGTCAGCCCTCTTTGCTTTTATTGCACTTGTAATCTCTCAGAGCAACGGAAGCATTGAAAGATGGATTATCTATGGTGCAGGAGCGCTCTGGGCAGGACTCTTCCTCTACTTCTTCGCTAGCGAGGACGAATAGCCTTTCTGTTGAAGACCAAGTAGTTGAGCACGAAATAATTGAATGGTGTCACAATCAATGGTGGGATGAATTTAGCGAGCCGAGGATCGAGGCCCGAAACAATCAAGACTTTCAAAAGTGATGTCCCAACAAACCACCAGAAGATAAGTGTTAATAGATACTTGATCCCAGAACGGGAGTGATCCTCTTCGCTCTTAAAAGTCCATTTATGGTGTGTTAGATAGTTAAATGCGGTCGCAATTGTTCCAGAGATGAAGTTTGCGAGGAAGACCGAGGAGGTCGGTCCGAAAAGAACTAGGAAAATGGTGTAGTCAATAAGAAAGGTGATGACGCCAACCACAGCCCACCGGAGCATGCTCCAATCGAGGTGTCGCTTGAGAAATGCCCTCATGGGCTCAAGTTATCAGTGTCGCTCATCTCAATCACGAAAGTGTCGAGCGCCTTCTCGCCTCTTTAACTTGTCGCCTCTTTAACTAGATTGATGTAGCGAGGTAGAGTCTCTCTCGTGAAGTTGCTTAAGCATGCTGGATTGAGAATTCTCCTATCGTTCTTAGTGATTCTTTTTGTCTACACCACCACGATGGTGACAATCTCTTCTCGAGGGAGTGAAAAGACATACGAGTTAGATGAAGTGATTGCCGAGAATCTCACGTCAGAGCACCTTCGGGTCTTCGTTCAGCTGACTGAGGTAGATCCACTACGAGGTGAAGCAACTGCGCGAGTCTTGCCGTGGCCAAATGATGAAGCGGTGGGTTACACATTCCGAAGTGGTTGGTCGCCAAATAAGAAGATATCCATTCACGTTGATTCTGTCGTTGGAAACAGTAAGAACGGTGACAACCTCAATATCTACGAGGCGGGTATCCCAACGGGTGGTTTTGATGTATCCCTTGATGAATCCCCACTCAGTGCAGCGCGAGGAGTCAATCTCTACCCCTTCGATCGCTACATCTATGAGGTGCCGATAAGCGCCTCGTATGAGGAAGATGGAAATCAGATTGACCTTGCGATATTCCCGCAGGATTACACCAAGCAAATTGACACATATGACGTGAAGATGGATCACGTTCTTTGGACGAATTCAGAGCGAGTAATCGGATCCTCGAAGAAAGACATTACGGCAATCACGGATGAACTCGAGCAAGGTCTCTCATCTTCCATCTTCACAGTGCAGAGATCCGACTCAACCAAGGTCCTCTCTTTTATCATCATGGTTCTGATGCTCTCTGGTCTCATCTCAGTAGGAACCATGACCTACATGGTGGCTATGCATAAGCGACCGCCGACGCTTTCTTCTTTGACGTGGAGCGCAGCCCTTACCTTTTCGCTGATCTCACTAAGGGGTATCTATCCAGGGTCGCCACCGATAGGAATTTTGATAGACAAAATAATCTACTTTCCAGCGCTCTTGATGACGCTGGTCTGTTCGCTCTGGGTCTTGATTATGTGGTCGCGGCGCGAGGACTACCTCAACTAACCCGAGTCGGGTTAACCTTCTCACCTCAACTCTCTTGGCTCTCGCATGAGAGTCCTTGATGGAATTTCGTGGATGAGCGCGGGGTGATCTGTGAAGCGAAGTGACCAAGTCGAATTTGCGACTTGGCTTCAAGAGCGTCAAGGCGCCTTGCTACGTGCTGCAAAGGTCATCTGCTTTGACACCCAGAATGCTGAAGACGTATTGCAAGAGGCACTTGCTGATGTCTGTATGCGTTGGGCAAAAATCAAGAAACATTCCAATCCTGAGGCATATCTCATGCGAGTAATGGTGAGTAAACATGCCGATATGCGGCGAAAGTGGCTTCGAAAGCAAGAAGAGAAAGAAACTTCCTGGGAACTGGCGGAGAACATCAGGGAGATAGCAGATCAATCTGATGACGTGACTCAGCGCCTGCTGGTACAGGCAGCGCTTAAGTCGCTCTCGGCCCAACAGCGTGCTGTGCTCGTCTTAATTTATGAACATGGGATGGTTCTTCGTGAGGTTGCTGAGATCTTGCAGATCCCACTTGGAACGGCTGCCTCGCATCTAGCTCGCGGAAAGGCAGCGGTGGCTGCCTATATTGACCTTGTTCCTGAACTTGAGAAATCTCTAAAGAAATCACTCCCAGCGACACCTTCGCAGAATAAGGATGAGATCGGTGGAGTTGTATTGGGAGAGGTGGTGGAGTAAATGAGCGAAGTTGACCCATTAATCAAACGAGAGTTGCAATGGATGGCACTCGGCGTTCTGGAGAATCGTGATCTCACTACCATGGTCTTTGCGCGAGTGAGAAGAAGAAGAATTCGACGGGTACTGATCTCGTTATTAACAATCACTTCGCTCTTGGGAATTTCGGTTGCAGGCTATGCGCTGATGTCACGCGAGAGCGCACCACAAGAGATTGCGATAGATACGGGAGCGACCGGCTCAACCGATGATGATGCAATTGATACCGAGGCGCTACTTGGACTTATCTCGGATTATCCGATCACTTGGGAACAGAGCGTTGGCGACTACGCTGCAATCAGTAAGGCCGCGGGCATCGGTGACACCCTAGGTGGACTCACGGCACAAGGTTTGAAGGTCACATGGGAGAGGTGCGGTTCAAGCCAATGTCCTACGCAATGGGTGCTTTCACTACGCAATCAAACGAGTGACATCATCACGATTGCGCCATCGATCTCAGTCTTCATCGACCACAACCCGCTCTCGTCTGTGACCAGGCCGGTCACGGTGATTCCTGATGACACCGCCATCCTGATTTTCACTTTCCCTGAGTTTCGGGAGCTCTCGGTCAGGCGCGATGCCACCTGGCAATGGAACTGGTTCTTGACCTCGCTTTAGCCTGCCCAACTGGCCTTTTACGGAGTCTGGCCCGATTTTCCGCACAAATTTGCGAGTGTTAACCGTTTTCTTGGTAGAAAAACCCTTACAAAACGGACAGTGTGCGCATAAATTGGGCCTCCCAGTGCGGTGTCCCAGTTGTTGGGGGACATCCCTGACCCTGTTCTCGACCTCAGGATTCGACCTTTCGACTCTTGAGACTTCAAGGAGGAAATAGTGAAGAAGAAACTTACGGCGATACTTTCGGGAATCGCCCTTGTCGCAGGCCTTGTGGTCGTCGCGTCAGCACCAACAAATGCTGCGCTTCGCCTGCCTCGTACTGCGATGCCAGCATGTTCTGCTGTACCGACTGCGATCTATTGCGTCCAGTCAGTCTCAGTCAGCGTCGCGGGTGGTGCCCCCATTCCGTTGACATATGTAGCTTCCGGCCAAGCGGTTCCTCAGGAGACTACTCCAAAGGACTTCTTTGCCCCGATTGCCACACTTCGTGGTGGCAAAGTTGTTAGCAACAACTGGTGGCTCTCTCAATACCAACGTGACGTGCTCGTCTCTCCCAATGTGCAATTCGTTGATCTCTCGCCTCTTTGGAAGACAGCAAACCACCCAGAGCAAGGCGCGAAGTACGACGCTACGACGAAAGTGTGGGATACCACAAAACCGTTGGATTTTTATAACCAAGAGATGCAGTGCTTCGATCGAGCAACTAACACCTCTCCAAAGTCTACCTACGGAGCCTGTTTCGCGGGATCACTCGGAATTGTTCTTGATAATCAAGTTCAAATGATTTGGAACTTCAAGACAGTTGCAGAGGTTGCCAAGAAAATAGCAGATATGAAGGCTGAGCAGCGCATCGATCTTGCCAAGATCTCTGAGTTGCAACAACGCCCAACAATCGGGGCCACATACACGGCAGCATCCGATTCTTGGAGCGCCACGGAGCCTTACGTGATTCCCCCATGGATTGCAGCTAATGCACTGACCAATGGCTGGGCGCTTGCCGGGACAACGGCAACAGTGCCCGCGCCGGCTCCATCCCCAACTGCGGCATCCACCGGATCAACTGATACCTCAACGGCAGTTGCTGCCGCTCCACTCGCCCCGGATACCGCTACTACTGTCGCACCATTGGCAGAGTCAGCCCGCGCGCTGCCGGGACGATGGACGAATCCACGTTGGGATGCTCTCAATCTAGGAAGCCTCGGTTATGACGGAATCTATGTTGAAACCAAGTCCTTTAACGAGTTCACCAACCACTTCTTCGTCGATGTCCTTCCAACACTGTCGGATGTGTCGAATCGAGTAAACCTTGCTGGTCAGATAGGCAACAAGGGTTATGCGATTGGTCTTGACCCTGATGTTGTCGTAACGGCAAAGATCCGCGTAGGTTCACCGCAGACACAGACAAATGTGATCCCAGGCGTAACCGTTGCAGTGGGAGTCGACATCACCATCGATTACAGCGAGCAAGAGGGCTACTCCTACATGACACTTACTGGCCAACCAGTTTCAGTTCCACTCTTCAAGAGCACTGCTGACTGCGTCGGTGAGACGGGTGTGGCAAAGGCACTAGTACGTCAACTCCAGACACTTGTTGTCGTCAATAACGACAATGCAGGTTTCGGTGTTGATGGTCTATCTGGTGATCTCTATGTCGGATCCAATGGTGTCTGCTCGCTCTCAACACCAACATGGAAAGCTGAAACGAAGTCCTTCGAGTGGAACGCAGCTGCACCGCACTTCGGTCCAGATGGCGTCACCGTCAACAAGGGCTTCTATAAGGCGGTCATTCCAGTTAAGGATGCAGAACTCCTCTGGGGTCTGACCAATCCAAAGGATGCCGCTACTGCACTTCAGGTAACAGTGACCACCGAAGCCGGTGGATCATCTGGTGCGTTGAGTGTCATCGCAGTCAAGGGCGGCAAGATCATCATCGATGTCTCCGGGTTCGAGTATTCGCGTCCGAAGTTGACCATCAAGATGAAGCCGAACTACAAGCCAACTTCTGGCAAGTCTTCTGCGAAGAAGACCATTACCTGCAAGATGGGTAAGACGACCAAGAAGGTAACTGGCACTGCACCTAAGTGCCCAGCCGGTTACAAGCAGGTATAGCTAGGTACGGCTTATCTCCTACTTAGGGACAGGGGATGGAGGGCCTTCGCACCGTAACAAGTGTGAAGGCCCCACCATCGCTGTCATGCACGTGAAAATGACTGCCAAATTCAGTTTCGAACAGACTGCGATGGGGTGTTTGTGACCTGTAGGGATCGTCAGTCATCGCCCATTGTCTTCGTAGCGCTCCTCTTTTTCTCGCTACTCTTCACATCCACGTCAAGTGCGACGACGGTGCAGGAGCATTGGAAATCTCCAACTCCTACAAAGAATGGCCAGATCGGAATCTTCTACGATGACCGTGAACTCTACGACAACTCCATAGGTCTGTATGGCGGAGTAACTCGTGATGGCAAGGTCTACAGCGAGCTCTGTGATTCGCTCCTTGACCCGGATTGTGCGACCGCAGTCAAATTCTCTTTCAATGCAAATCTGCCACCTTGCGTTGCCGGCTTTACAACCAACTGTGTCGTTGAGCTCTATCTCATTGATGCTAAAGGTTCGAAGACTGAGGCAACGTTTAAGAAATTTGCAACAGAAGAGTCGAAGCATTCGTGGAATGGTGGGGGCGTTGATCGAGTACCAAGTTCTCGGCCCGAATCAATCTGGGAAGTTTCTGGACTTACCGGTACTGGGACAACGCAGTTGGCAGTCTCGGCAATTGTTAGTGGCTCATATCGGCCGAAGAAGAGTGACCTCTTTATTGATCGCTTGAGTGGGACTATAAATGCGGTAACTGAGATTGCTCGCCCAGGCCGCAAGCGCTCTGAAGGCTTTTCAAGTGAAGTGACCTGGATGGACACCGCGCTTGTTATATCTGACAATCAGAATATCTATTGGAATGGTGGATTTGGTTGGCAGTCGCCAGATGATTGCGCAGCAGTAGCCACTGATATCTGCTACCAACGCCAACCCATGCCAGCGGGTGTATCAGTAGGAATGAAAATCCGACTGGTTAAGCCTGTCGTCGGCTGGATCCACGGCCGCTTCAAAGCACCAAAGGTTGAGATAAAGAGTGAGAGCGGAGATCAAGTGATCGATGTTCGAGGCGAGCCAATCACTATTCCTGTCATCGGCGGATACTTTGACGAGTCAGGAGTCTCCAAATCCATATGGGATGAGTTCCTGAAGCACCCCTACGGGACCATCGGCACTCCAGATAATGGAACGGCAAGACGAATACAAGGGTTCTATCCGCTCGACAATCTTCTACCACTGACGCGACTAGAGAAGTATCTAGAGCTCTTTAATGATCAAGCTAGTGCTACGCCCTCAGTTTGGATGTTTGCCTCAGTTGAAAACAGAAGCTTGGAAGAATCGCTGAAGAAACTTGGAAGTGCGAGTAAGTGCGTTCTAGATAATCCAAGTGTTTCTGGGATAGTAGCGACCAATGCCACCTCTTACTTGGGCGCTGTTCCCGAATATGATGAGAAGGAAGGCGCCCTCAACTATCGTGTTGCTGCTCCACACTATGACACAAATCGCAAAGAGTTCCTGGGCACTTATGACCTCGTCGTTGACTCCAAAGTAGCTCGGTGCATCTATAACCTAGACGCGAGTAATGTGAAAGCGACAGTAGAAATTCTTGCATCTGACAGCGGAAGTCGAGTGGTTGCATCAGTCCTTAGCGAGAAAGATGGCTGGCTCAATCTTGGGACATATGGCTTCACTTACTCCTCACCAACAATCAAAGTGAAACTAGCGAAAGATAATGCTGTCATTTCTACCACCGCCACAACACCTTCCCCCACTCCTTCGCCGAGCGTCTCGGCCGAAGCAACGACCCCCTTGGCGCAGCCATCGGCCACAAAAGTTGTAGGAAAAACAAAGAAAACTATTTTCTGCTTGAAAGGCGCGATTAAGAAGAAAGTGTCTGGTGTGAGCCCGAAGTGTCCGAAGGGTTTTAGACAAGCATGATAAAGAGAATAATCAGCCTGATTGCCATAACTATTCTCGTGTTATCACATGGTGCAGCCTTTTCAACAACAAAGCCAGAGGAACAACTCAATGCCCCTAGACCACCAGTCTCTGACGTCGGTGGATACTCCGGTGTCTACTACGACGATCAAGCTTCACTACAACGCGCCTTTACTTTCTTAGAAGCTTGGACAGGCACTTCGGATAAGCACTCAGAAAGAAAACCCGTCACTTGTACCTCCGTCGATATCGAACCTTGTAAAAGTGAAGAGAAGTTGGCTTTTGAAACTCCACTACCAAAGTGTTCGGTCAATCGACTCCGCGACTGTGTAGAAGAATTTGCGATGAGCATTAAAGGTGGAGACTTTATCCAAGCAACTTATATTGACGAAGTCACACCGTATTTCTTCCGATCCGCCCCGAACGAATACATGACTGCCTTTAAAGGAGATACGACTCGCGGCATCCCGGACAGTGGCCTTCCTTCGTTGTGGCGTTTTGCGGGGGTCAAGCATGCTGGTGGCGATGAATTCCTCTTAATTCCAAAGGTCACTGGCGAGATAGTTGCAAAAGGAAGGCGAGTTCAAAGTCTTGACGTGGGAATCTTTCCAGTCTCTCGAGCCAACGCCATTTCTGATGAATGTTTCATCAAGACGAGTGAATCGTCCTGTGTGATCCGCTGGCCATTCCCTGAGGAAAGTAAATTTCGGGTCAAGTTAAAGACCGGGCTTAATCTCGTTGGATGGTTTTACGGTCGCCTGACAGACCCAGTGATAAGTTCTGAAAAACTCGCCGATGGACAGAACAGTGTTTCTATTTCAGGAGCGCCAATCTCGGTACCGGTCGTTGGACTCTGGAAGAAGAATTCTGATCTGCCCAAAGCGCTCAATGATTCTCTAGATAAGGAATTCGAGAGTCGAGGTTTCGAATTCGCCGGAACTTGTTATTTCGGATGTAGTACGAAGTCCAGAGCAGAGCAAGCAGTACTTGATGAGCGTAATCCATCCTTTGATTTAAGCGACTACTTTGATAGATATCTGATCTGGGTGAAACTTGCTGAGGATCGTGCCTACGCAAATCGCTCTACCTGGTCATTCCGAACTGTTCGCGAATACGCACAATATGAAAAATGCCTCTCAACTGGAGGAATAGCAGGGATAGTAACTACAAATTCCAATGCCTACATCGCAGGCCCCCCGTATTTTGATGGCGTCGAACTCAACTACAGAGTCGCATCGCCACATCTTGATTCGCAGGGTAAGTTGCAGATTGGCACTTACGATCTAGCGATTCGTTCTGACGTAGCACGCTGTCTCTATTCATTCACTAATGCCCCAGTCCAAGCGACTTTGAGCGTTGTCTATGCCGATGGTGGGGAAGGCCAGAAGGCGACAACCGTGGTAAGTGAAAAGAGTGGATGGCTCACACTTTCAGCCAAGGGTTTTACCTATTCATCACCTACAGTAAAAGTGAGGTTGACGCAGGAAAAGGTAGCGGCAGTCGCCCCGACGCCGACACCTTCCCCTTCGCCAGGCGCCTCATCATCGACGTCGAAACCAGCGTCGGTGGCCTCAGGTGTCGCCAAGAAAAAGACAATCACTTGCGTAAAAGGGTCTACTTCTAAGAGAGTTGTGGCAGTGAATCCAAAGTGTCCGAAGGGATATAAAAAGGTATGAAACTCAAGGTAGTACTTCTCTCACTCAGCCTTTTGCTGGTCGCTTCGAGCACCGTGGCGCAAGCCCAGTCCCCAAGTTCAAGAATCATTGGCTATTCAGTCACTGAAGGCGATACGTTACAAACTAGTTTTACTTATCTAACTACCGAGATTGATGAAGCACGCGAAACATGGCTCTGGTGCGAGTCTGTACTCGATCCTGACTGCCTTGACAAATTTCTCATTGTTCGGGCATTTCTTCTTCCATGTGGAGTAGAAGCAACCCTTGCCTGTATTAAAGATGTATACGCGATCGCCACGAATGGAAAAAAGATCACCGCAAAATTTGTACGCTCGGTCGCGGCTAATCCCTCGATGGATTTGAAAGAGGATCTCTCACGACGTTTAGTCGCGGGTGTCGGTACGGGTGGGTTGTGGAATTTTGAAGGCTTATCGCACGGTGGTGGGACTACAACGTACGCCGTGCAAGCGGGAGTCGATGGCAGGGGATTTGTTCCTGCGCCTTCAGGGTCGAGACCTGCAACTGCTGGTTATGCACGCGTTGAATTTGGGATAGCTGCAGTTCGTGAAGTCTCGGGAGATTATCAACCGAACAAGTTTGAGTTCAAACCTGGCACTACTAACTTCCAAATAAGAGGTGCAGACTCTATTGGTTCAAACGGCCGTCCAGACTATAAGTGTGTGATGACCGAGACAGGACTCTGCTTTGAAAGAACGACATTTCCTTCTGGCTATCGCTTTGGAATGACTGTTTCTTTACCGAATGAACTTTCTGGTTGGTTCCATGGCCGAATCTATAGACCAGAAATTTCTATCACAAGATCCGGTCCACGTTATGACTACAACATTGAAGCAACACCTGTGAAGGTCCCCTATATAAGAGAGCAGGTCCCTTCGAGTCAGTGGGGCAAGGAGTTAGTGGACTTTGTAGATGCCAAATTCAGTTGTAACTCACTGGGAGATTGCGGTAGTACTGGTGGCGGGTTCATGATGCCTGGTAATTCTGGTGCTTTCGCTTTCGATCTCACCAAACTCTTTCTACCTGTAGTCAAAGACAAGTCCTCGGGAACCGGAGAATATTGGAGCGTTCGGACTCTTGATTTCTGGAATGAAGGGTCATCGGCTGACACGATTCAATCGTGCTCCTCTAATTCGACAGCAGTATCGGGAATCGTTACAACGAATTCCATGATTTATAGCGCTGGCCCACCAACATATAACGCAGACTCGTCTTCCCTGGATTACAAAGTTCTCTCGCCCCATGTCAATGAAAAAGGTGAGGACAACATCGGTAGCTACGACCTACTCCTGGATTCCAAGGTAGCTAGGTGCATCTACAAATTCTCTGATGCTCCAGTTAAGGCGGAGATCGAGATTCTTGGAAGCGATGGCACGAGTAAGGTCGCCACAACAGTGATTGGCGAGAAGAACGGCTTCCTCTTCATGTCAGCAAATGGCTTCACCTATTCAGAGCCAACAGTGCGAATCAAGTTGAAGCAGGATCCAGTACCAGTTGTGACCCCGACACCCACCCCAACCCCGTCGCCCACCGCTAGCGCTACGCCCACACCGACGCCTTCCCCCGTAGCGACTCGGGCCGCTGCTACTTCAAAGGTCACACTAAGTTCTAAGAAGACGACGATAACTTGCTCGAAGAGTGGCAAGATTAAGAAGGTCACCGCGGTCAAACCGAAGTGTCCATCTGGATTCAAGAAGGTCTGATCACAAGAAGGTTGAGCAACAACTTGCTCGGCTAGCGATAGGAGAGAGAATGAGAAGAGAGATAAGAAAGCAGGCAGGTTGGATCTCTGCCTCGATATCGTTATTGGCGGCTCTTCTCTTTGTCCCGACTCCCGCGGCATATAGTGCGGTGACACTTCCTACAGATCCTTTTGCTCCGTGTTCGGTAAATGCAGCGAATAACTACTGCATCGAGTCGGTCTCCGTCCAGCCAGTTGGCCTTGCGGCGCTTGCCTTGCAATGGGTTGCAACCGGTGGAGCGGGTCCTGCTGCTTCAAAAACTGATGGAGTTGTCGCTGGCCGCGACCTTGCAGGTCGATGGACTGCACAAGGCGCATTTGATGGCGAGAATTACGATGGACTCTTCCTTGATGTCAAGCAAGCTAACCCGTTTGCGCCATGGATTTTTGCTGACGCTAAACCAACGCTCTCTCCAGGAAGTGCGGTTAAGGCGGCGAATTCAGCAACAGCGGCAAATTACTCAGTCAATCTCAATCCTGACGTCGCAATCACCATCAAACTCCGCGTGGCAAATTTTGAACCTGGTGTGACTTTTGGCGTTGGTACAGATGGGACAGTGGTTTTCGCCCAAGCGTCTGGGTACAACACAATCGAGTTCACTGGTTATCCAGTAAAGGTTCCCCTCGCCAAGTCTTCACGAGACTGCTCAGGCGATGTGGGAGTCGCGGCGGCGCTTGTCAGTCAGTTCAACACGATTTTCGTCCCAAAGAATGATGATAAAGGCTATGGGATTGAAGGGTCCACCGGACGTCTCTATGTGGGATCAAATGGAATCTGCAAGCTCTCTACACCTACTTGGGTTACGGCAACCAAGACTTTCAGTTACAAAGCATCCGGTCCGAAGCTCTCACCAGATGGCAAAGAGATCAATACTGGCTTCTATTACGCATCGATTCCATTTGCTGATGCGAAAGCTCTCTGGGGTCTCGATAAGCCACAAGAGGCTGCCTCTGCCCTTGTTGTATCAATTCGAACTGGCTCTGGCGGATCCTCGGGTGCGACCAAGAATGTCGCGGTGAAGAAGGAACACATCATTATCTCTGTATCAGGATTCGAATTCCCAGATCCATCAGTGGATATCTCGCTCAATCCTGAGTACAACTCGAAGGGCGCTGTATCCGGAACAAACAACTCTGTTGGCGCTGTAACCGGTACCAATAACAATGCCGGCGCAGGAAGCGGTACCAACAACATGTCTCTTGCGGGTGGCGGAGTCAAAGAATCCAAGAGCAAGACCATTACTTGCACAAATGGAAAGAAGACTCGAAAGGTAACCGGCGTTAAGCCCGTCTGTCCGAAAGGTTTCAAGAAGGCCTAACCTAAACTCGCGCGGTATGAATCGAGTCAAGTCCTACTCAATCCGTGGCGTTCGAGAACCCATCCATCGTTTTGATTTTGATGGCCGAAGAGTTGATCTCTGGCGTCCCTCGAGAAGCACGCATCTCTTAGTGACCCATGACGGCCAGAACATCTTCGACCGCAGAACCGCAACCAATGGATTTACTTGGCGGATAGCTCAAACGGCAAGTCGAATCTTTCGCCAGCACGGCATTCCCACCCCGACTGTTGTTGCCGTCTTTCATTCTGGGAGTCGCCAGAATCCAGATGGACGTGTCTTGGATCTTGCTCCAGAGGATTTCTTCAAAGAGGGAATGCGCCCAACAAGAAATGTCACAACAGATATAACGCTGGATCAACTTCGCGGAAATCTCTATCTCGATGAGATTTATGAAAACATAGTTCCAGCTCTTGCTCCAGAAGCAACGAGCTTCCCCGTAGCCAATCGCGCTCTCCTCGGTTCGAGTATGGGAGCGATCTCCACACTTTATGAAGTGGGTCGTAAGCCGGAGAGATATGGAGTTGGTCTTGCATTTTCCCCGCATTGGATTCTTGTAGGAGATCCCCTAGTACACAGGATGATCCATTGGCTTCCCGAATCCGGGGTGAATCGGATCTGGATGAGCCGTGGAACGAAAAAACTTGATGCCCAATATGAAAAGACCCAAGACTTAGCTGACCAACTATTGAGAGAACGGGGCTACAAAGGCGATAACTTCACATCGCGCATTTATCGAGGAGCCAGTCACAATGAACGTTCTTGGTCTCGACAAGTGGCCGACAGTCTTCGATTCTGGCTAGGAGATTAGAGAAATAAGTAGAGGAGTGTTTGGTGGCTGGGGACGGGATCGAACTGCCGACCTCACCAACATCAGTACTTAGTTGCCTCATGACGAGTAGATTTTTTTTGCTACGCGTCCTGGGGAGTTGCATTCGTTCCAGAACGCAGATGCTAATATCTTGTCCTCAGCCTCAACCCGAGAGATGGATTCCGTAAATATGAGACGTCGAACACCTGCCAACGTGCATCTTCTCCTTGCTTTGGTAGCACTCTTTTGTGCTTCGAATCTAGCTCAATCCTCAGGGTCTGAAGTGGGACGGTGGTCGTTAACAGAAGAGAAGAAGATTTCAATAAGTGGTGTTAGCGCATATGTTGAAAAGCTCTCGTCCGGTAAAGACCGGGTGTGGCGAAGCGATGGAATGCCATCTCCTGGCGCGCCCATTCCTGCGGTTGCAGACTGTGATCCTTCTGGGGTTTGCACACCAGTCACACTTAGGTCACAGTTTGGAAACGATGTCACAATCGTCACCCTTCGGGATGGTTCGCGACGCGCTTACTTCGTTTCGATGAATCAAAGTGGCAAAGTCATAGTCTCTGCGAAACTATCTAGTGATGGTCTTGGCCACGAAGCCACTGCCAACACGCCAATCACAGCTTCTAGTTCGCAAAAAGCGTGGGGTGTTCCTGATGCCTTCCTGTTACCAGATGGACGAGTGCGCATCTTTTATGTAGACCGTGCGCAACAGGGTAAGTGCCCGGAGATTATAAAGAGTGCAACTTCCACAGACGCAACCGGAATTACTTTCACCATCGATGAGGGCACCAGACTCACCGGAGGTTGGGTCGACACCCACATGATGCGTGCGGAAAGTGGAAATTGGCTGCTCTTGACTTCTACTGGTCCAAGCTGTGCTCCACAGAGATTGGCAATCTTCTCTTCATCCGATGGTCTCAACTTCACCCAAGTTGGCGACCTACTTACCGAAGCAGATTACAACCGCCTCGATCCTTATACCTATATGATCGATGAGAAGTCATACAAACTTTATTTTTCGGCTTCGGAGATAGGAAAAGAACTCTCTGGTCCTTTTGAATTGAGAAGCGCAATGCTTACATTCACCCCAACCCCAACCCCAACCCCAACCCCGACACCGACACCGACCCCAACACCGACACCAACCCCAACCCCAACACCAACCCCAACACCAACCCCAACCCCTACTTCCGTTCCGTCACGCGCACCTGAGACAACTTCGGTAAATGCGAGCAACAAGAAAGCAATTACTTGCACGAAAGGCAAGGTTGTCAAGAAAGTAAGTGGAGCAAATGCGAAGTGCCCTAAAGGCTTCAAGAAAAAGTCTTAGTCCCCAAAAGTGACTTCTACTGGATAGTGGGTCGTTGGCAGTTAACCTCGTCAAGACGTGTTCTTGAGTGACTGTAAGCGAGGGTAATGAAGTGGCTGGGGACGGGATCGAACCGTCGACCTCACGATTTTCAGTCGCGCGCTCGTACCAACTGAGCTACCCAGCCGTTCTCTGCAACAAGTACATCTTTGCTAGAAAAAGATAGCGACCCAGACGGGACTTGAACCCGCGACCTCCGCCGTGACAGGGCGGCGCGCTAACCAACTGCGCTACTGGGCCAACCGCAGATAAGGGATAACCCTTATCTCGCGTCCCCAACGGGATTCGAACCCGTGTTACCGCCGTGAAAGGGCGATGTCCTAGGCCTCTAGACGATGGGGACTAAAGGTTTGAAGACAAGACGCTAAGGGTAATGGCTCGCTTGCCTCGCTCCAAACCAAGCCCTTTTACTCAATCCCTTCGAGCGCCTGCAACAGATTTCTTAGGCCATCACTCCGTGGATCAACCAGTGTGAAGTGATCGGCATCAGGAACCAGGGTGAATTTGATATCGGCGCCCTCAGCCAGTTTCTCTCGATAGTAGCGATGAGCGATTTCAAGAGGAATGAAGTCGTGCTCACTATGCATCAGATGAATCTTTGTTTTTGCTGCAGAGAGTTGCATTGGATCAAATTTTTGTAACGCCCCTGGTTCATCACCGAGGAATAGTTGAATTGCCCCATCGCCAAGATTCTCTGTGATTCCTGATTGTAAATCTGCAACAGCGGAGAGTGCCAAGATCAAAGAACAGTTTCTAGTTTCGCGCCCGGCAAGTAGCGCTAGGTGTGCGCCTGCTGAGTGACCAATCAGTACAAATTCCTCTGAAGGTAGCAATTTAATTGCATTAAGAATGTCGCTGAGGTAGTCACTTGGCTTTCCCTGAACCCGTCGATACTCAAGAAGTGCTAGTCGAAATTTTCTCTTCGCAAGAGCTTCGGCCAGGGGACGTAAATGAGCACGGTCGATTGTTGGTCGCCAGTAACCACCGTGAATTAAGACAAGACTCTTGCCAGTATTTGATTCACCAAAGTATTCGATTACTTGATCTGCATCGAGACCATAGTGCGCGATGCGCTCGCCTATCGGCTCGGTTTGATGGACGATATGGTCTTGCGGATATTCCACGAGCTCTTACGATAGTGGGATGAGTGAGAACGATATGGAGCTCTATGACCTGCGTGTCATAGTTGATCGAATCGAAGGAAGATCCGTCTGTGGCCTCAAGCCCGGTGACTACTTTGAGCTTACAAATTCAAATGAGATCAAGATCCCTCAGGGCAAACACTTCTGTATCTACGCAATGCAGGCGGTGGCAGCTCTTCTGCCGGCAAAGCAACGACAACTCCCTCAAGGCGATTGGCTTGAGAAAGATAACTTTGTAGCATGCCCCGATCCCGATGAGCGCTTGATCATGCGTATTGAGCGAACTCGAAAAGTCGGTCTGAATTCCAACGATCTAACCTAAGGAATCCAACCCAGAATTGCTCTCATCTCCTCGAGATCGCGGGCTCTAGTTGTTGTTGGTGTGGATGATTCCGCGGTGCCGAGCGTTGTAGCGTTCCAGGTAATAGACATCGCCCTCAAGTTGCTTGCTCTGGGCAAGCACTTTATTGATTGCTGAGATTTCCGAGTCTGTGAAGAGAATATTTGGTATCGCTAGGTTCCGGTCGAGATGATCCTGATTACGAGCTCCAACGATTACCGCCTTGACTCCAGGCTGTTGCAAAGTCCAAGCAGAAGAGACCGAGGCAATATCAGATCCATGCGCTACAGCGATCTCACCTAAGGTCTTGAGTAACTCCTGGAAGAGGTCCCATCCGCCAAAATCGTCGATTACTAACTTGTACTTAACATTAGAACGAGTGGCGTACTCACTTGGTTCCTTGGCACCAAGAAAGCGCTCAGAGATGAACCCACCTGCGACAGTTCCGAATGCGATAATACCAATTCCGTTCTTGATGCAATATTGACCAAGGCTAAGTTCGACTCGTCGATCAATGAGTGAATACTGCACTTGAGTGGATGCTGGTTTAAATCCTGATTCTGTAAATTCCTTGGTCTTTTCTGTATCGAAATTTGTGATTCCGATATGGCGAATCTTTCCCTCTTCTTTGAGCGCAAATAGCTCGCGCATAGCAGCTAGGTAGTGATCCGCTTCGTAGTTCCACCAATGAAATTGAACGAGATCTACTTGATCCACGCCGAGACGACCAAGTGATCGATTAACGATGGCTGAGACATCGCGCAGGTCATACGTTGAAAGCGACTTCTCATTAGGGACATATTTAGTATGTAGTTGGACCATGTTTCGGGCAGGTGCGCCATATCGAGAATGCAATTCCTTGAGCGCTCGGCCGACTAGTTCCTCTACGCCGACATAGATATCACCGAAATCGAGGGTTGAGATTCCTGCCTCTACGAAAGCTACGGTATCCGCGACTGCCGCATCGTCCTCGATTCTTCGATCGAGTGAGTGACCTGCTGAGAGTTGCCAGCCACCTTTGATGATGGGCGAAATTTGATAACCGGGTACTAATTCAACTTTGCTCACGTCTATGGTCAACCTCTCTCAACAATTGCTTCGGCTTCAATCTCAAGCAGGTATTGATCGCCAATCAATTTTGCCTCAACCATAGTGTTCGCTGGCTTTATCTCAGCAAAACGTGCGCCATGTGCTCTAGATATAGCTTCCCAATCTTTCAAATTAGCCACGAAGACTCTGGTGCGCACCACATCACTCAATTTTCCACCGAGCGACTCTAAAGATCCTTCGATTTTGTCGATGATGAAGTGCGCCTGCGCTTCAGGGTCGTCAATACCTATAGAGATAGAACCATGTGTTGAAGTAGTACCAGAGACCATGATTCGGTCCCCGACTCGAACTGCTCTTGAGTACCCAGCAAGCGTTTCCCAGACTGTTCCAGACTCTGCCCGGGTTTTTGAACCTTGAGTCACCGTTATGTAGGGCGATGGAAATCCATCTACATGGTGGCTGAGATCCCCCGAAGCTGTGAGGTAAGGAGGTTTGCGATATTCATCGCCACAATCGCCAGGTATCGGTGCAAGCGATGCAAGCGCCATATCGATTCGATGACGCTGTGGTTGGGTGATAGAAATGTCGAAAAGTTTTGCAGTTTCGGCAAAGTGGGCGTTTTCGCCAAGTCGCGCGCCAACTATGACCCCTCCGACCGCCTTCTGATCCAGTTGATATCGCGATGCAACCGTCGCAATGGATGTGCCTAATTCTTTCGCCACCTCATGAAGAGTGGCAAGCAACTCCTGGAATAGCTTCCAACCACCCGCGACATCGATGAAACGCTTGTATTTCATCAGTGACCAGTTAGAGAGAGCATCGCCTGCTGGCTCTGGCTTACCAAGCCACTTGTCCGAGAGGAATCCGCCACAGAGAGTTCCATAAGCAAGAATTGCGATCCCATGGGCTGCGCAGTAATCGGCCATCTGGCCTCCACCACGACGATCAACCAATGAATAAGAAATTTGGTTTGTTGAGATCT
>Ga0194134_10003219_pt1 | contig 17918 bp, 11 predicted proteins | sample TA2KigOff0mmetaG_FD_148602 | JGI IMG/M metagenome (GOLD analysis project Ga0194134, IMG submission 148602) | Freshwater microbial communities from Lake Tanganyika, Tanzania - TA2015056 Kigoma Offshore 0m | ecosystem: Environmental > Aquatic > Freshwater > Lake | place: Tanzania: Lake Tanganyika... | reverse complement strand
GACGAGGTTGCCGGTCGTGTTGTTGTAGGTCACGACCGAACGGAGCCCTTCGCCCGGGCCGAGCCGCACCGGTTGTGGCAGGATCAGGAACGCCGGGTGTTCCCAGTCGGTGCTCTCGTAGATCGTCTCGCCGTTGCGCGGTCCGCCGGCGATGCGGATCAGGAAGCGCTCCCCGAGGCGGTGCGTGTGCGAGGTGAGCGCGAAGATCGTGGTCGAGTCCGTCACCGTGAAGACCCGCTCGAGCGTGGTGCGCTGCCCGGCGGGGAGGGAGATCGACTGGTTCCCCCAGTTGATCGTCCGCGCGACCTTGGTGACCTGACCGACGGGGATCGTGTGGAGATTGACGGCCGCCTCCCCGGTGATCGGGGCGGTCCCGTAGTTCGCGTAGTGGACGTTGAGGTCGAGGCCGGTCCTGGCGGGGATCCGCAGCGCGACACCGGCCGGGAACTCATACGAGAACTCCGGCTGCATCGAGCCGCCGAAAAAGACGTGGTACCCCATCGTCAGCATGTTCGTCACGTTCATCGTCCCGTCCGCGTTCCGGATGTCGCGGATCGCATCCCAGCTCGGGACCGCGAAGCTCGGGATGGTGGGGTCGAGGCCGTAGATGACGAAGTGGTGGCTGTTCGGGCGCATCCGGAAATGGATGCGGCGGACGTAGAGATCGGTGGCGGTGGTGCGGCGGTAGACGAAGAGCTCGCGTTCGAACGTCGGGGCGACGGTGAAGGGCTCGACGCGCAGCTGGATCCCACTGCCGACGGCGGGCGCTTCGAGCGGCTGAAAGGCGGCGGAAGATTGCGCGGTGCGGTCGGCCAGGAGCGATGCATCGGCGACTTCGCCGCGCCGCGGGGCACCGGCGGCGATCCATTGCACGAGGTATTCGACCTGGCCGGCGCTGAGCGACGCACGCCCGACCGGCATCACCGGGCCAAGGTCGACCGGCAGGCGGTGCGTGGGGGCGAGGACGCGGTGGTAGAGCAGGGAGCTGTCCGGTCGGCCCGGCACGACGCGTTTGAGGCCGGCGAGTCGCGCTCCCGTGTGCGTCGGCAGGGCGTTGATGAGGCCGTCATAGGCGGACGGGCCGGTGAGCACGACCTGCCCGGATCCGCTCACGTGACAGCCGCCGGTGGCGCAGGAGGGGACGAGCACCTCGTTCTGGAGGCGGGCGAAGCTCCCATCGACCGCGATGGTGCCGGCGGGGGAGTCGCCGGAAGCGCAGGCCGTGAGGAACAGCGACGCACACGCGAGGAGCCCCAGTACGGTGTGAAGGCCCAGCGGGCGTCGGTGAATCGGCGGCATCGGCGGGAGGGCGTGTGGCGGGAGAGCCGTGTGTGGGCGGCGGACCATTGCCGACGCCACCCGGATATCCGAAGATGAGGGGGGAGATGGTTCCCGGCTAGCCGGACGATGCCAGGAATCGCCCCCGCGGTGATGCCGACCGGGCCGTACGCGCCGCCCCCGGCCTCTCCGTCCCCAGCGTCAGCGTGCACGTCACCATCTTCCGGAATCGCTCGTGACCCCCTGCATCCCATCACTCCCGCACGGCGCTCGGCCCCTCGCGTGCGCCCTCCCGTCGGTTCGCCGCGCGCCGCTCCTCGCCGCGATGCTGGCGGCGACCATCGTGCAGGCCCAGAGCCCGTTCGATGGACTGCGGTTCCGCGAGATCGGCCCAGCGGTGATGGGGGGGCGGATCCACGATGTGGAGGTGGATCCGAAGGATCCCTCGACAATCTACCTCGCCGCCGCGGGAGGCGGGGTCTGGAAGACGACGAACAAGGGGACGCTCTGGGCGCCGATCTTCGATGCGACGGGGGAGAGCTCCTTCGGCGACCTCGCGATCTCGCCGGTCGACTCGCGCATCATCTGGGCGGGGACGGGCGAGCAGAACAACCGGCAGTCCTCCACGTGGGGCGGGGGCATCTATCGGTCGACCGATGCCGGTGCGACGTGGACATTCCTCGGGCTCCGGGAGACGGCGAGCATCGCGCGGGTGGTGGCGCATCCGACCGACGCAAACGTCGCGTATGTCGCGGCGGTGGGGAACCTCTGGCGCCCCACCGCGGAGCGCGGTGTCTACCGCACGCGTGATGCGGGGCGCAGCTGGGAGCGCGTGCTCTTCGTCGATACGCTCACGGGCGCGACGGAGCTGGTGATGGATCCGCGCGACCCGAATGTGCTCTACGCCGCCACCTATCAGCGGCTCCGCACGGTGTTCGGCTTCAACGGGGGCGGCGCCGGGAGCGCCATCTACAAGACGACCGATGGCGGCACCACGTGGCGCCGTCTCGAGTCCGGGATCCCGACGGGGGACAAGGGACGCATCGGGCTCGCGATCGCCCGGTCGAAGCCGGACGTGCTCGTCGCGACGATCGAGCATCCGACCGCGGGCGGGACGTACCGCTCCGAGGACGCCGGTGCGACGTGGGCGCGGAAGAGCCCGATGAACCCGCGTCCGATGTACTACTCGCATCCGACGATCGACCCGACGAACGATCAGCGGGTTTGGATGATGGGGGTGCAGCCGGCGAAGAGCGAAGACGGTGGGGCCACCTTTGAAGCGATGCCGAACTCGCCGACCTACGACCTTGGCCTGAAGGACGACCACCACGCGCTCTGGATCGACCCGCGTGATCCGCGCCATCTCCTCCTCGGCGGCGACGGCGGGCTCCACGAGAGCTACGACCTCGGCTACACCTACGCGCGAATCAACAACTTCGCCATCGGGCAGTTCTACCGTATCGGGGTCGACGATCGCGATCCGTACTGGATCTACGGCGGGATGCAGGACGCGCATTCGTGGATGGGCCCGAGCGCGACGACGCACTGGCTCGGTATCCTGAACCAGGATTGGGTGCAGATCGGCTTCAGTGACGGGACGGGACAGGCCGTGGATCTGAAGGGGCCGCGGTTCGTGTACTCGACGTCGAGCGGTGGGAGCCTCACGCGCGTCGACGTCGTCACGGGCGATCGGTGGGACATCCAGCCGCAGGCGCCGTCCGGGGAGCGGTATCGCTTCGACTGGACCGCCCCGGTGCTCGCGTCGCGATATCGCGCAGGGACAGTGTACCTCGGCGCGAACAAGCTCCTCATCTCGCGCGACTTCGGTGCCACCTGGACGGCGACGGCGGACCTGACGCGGCAGGTGAACCGCGACACGCTGCGGATCGGTGGGGTGCCGAACACCGAGATCCGGCTCTCGCGTAATGACGGCGAGTCGAGCTTCAGTGAGATCACCACCGTCGCTGAGTCGCCGGTCGATTCGCTCGTCCTCTGGGCGGGGACCGATGACGGGAACATCCAGGTGTCGCGCGACGGCGGCCGGACGTGGACCGAGGTCGGCCGCAACCTGCGCGGCGTGGCGGATGGCTCCTTCGTGGATCGCATCGTCGCGTCCGCGTCGGGAAAGGGGGCCGCGATCGTCGCGTTCGAGAACCACCGGAGCGGGGACTTCCGGCCGTATCTCTTTCGCACCACGGACTTCGGGCGCAGTTGGACGTCAATCGCGGCGGGGCTCCCCGACGGGAACCCGGTGCGGTCGATCGCTGAGTACCCCGGGAAGCCGAACGTGCTCGTCGCCGGAACGGAGCGCTTCCTGCACGTGAGCGTCGATACCGGGGCCACCTGGACGCGACTTGCCGCGAACCTCCCGCCGACGCGCTACGACGACATCGTCATCCATCCGCGCACGAAGGACATCGTGTTGGCGACGCACGGGCGTTCCATCTGGGTGCTCGATGACGCCTCTCCGCTCGCGGCGTGGACGCCGACCGTGGCGAGCACGACGGCGACGCTCTTCCCGGTGCGGCGCGCGACGCTCACGCTCTACCGCGCTGACGTCTCGACGGCGGCGCACGCGCTGTACGCGGCGGAGAACCCCGCCGAGGGGGCGACGTTCACGTATCACCTCGCACAGCCGGTGGACACGGTGCGATTCACTGTGACGAACGCGGCGGGCGACGTGGTGCGGCGGTTCACGGCATCGGGGGTGGCCGGCGTGATGCAGCGCGTGCAGTGGGACCTGCGCTGGCCCGCCCCGGCGGGTGGGATGGGCTTCGGGTTCGGCGGCGGGGAGGAGGGCGGTCCGCCGGCGGGGGCCGGTGGGATGGGGCGCGGGGGTGCGTCGCGTCGGCCGGCGCTCCCGATCCCGGCGCACGACATCGGGGCGCGCGGCTTCCACGCCGCGCCTGGCACCTACACCGTGACGATGGACGCGAGATCGGTGAAGGTGTCGCAGCGGTTCGAGGTGCGTGCGGATCCCGCGAGCGATGTGACGCTCGCCGAGCACCGGGCGCGGGAGACGTTCCTGCGTGAGGTGGTGCGTGTGCAGACGGCGCTCATCGCGAAGGGGATGCGTCGGGAGGCGGCGCCGCTGGTCCGCGTTCTCGGGGCGTTCACCGGGAGCGGCGTGCGGCAGGCGACCTTCCACGGGCCGACACCGGCGCAGCGTGCGGTGCTGGCGGAGGCGACGCGGCAGCTCGGCGCGGGCGAGACCGACCGGCGCTGATCCGAAGGAGGGACTGCGGACGGGTTCTGATGTGGGACGCCACATCGCGCGCGTGTTCACGCGCGACGTGGCGCCTCTTTCAGCGCGCGAGCCGCACCATCGCGTCGAAGGCGGGGTCCGTCGTGTCACCCACGGCCCGACGGGCGACGTATTCCCCGAGCATGGGACCGTGCTTGAAGGCGTGGCCCGAGCCGCCACCCGCGATGAGCACGTTGGCGTAGTTCGGGTGTCGATCGACGATGAAATGCTCGTCGTCGGTGTTCTCGAGCTGGCAGACGCGCGTCTCGGTGATCGGCTGCGCCGCTAGAGCGGGGAAGCGGCGTGCCAGATAAGCACGGGCGCGCCGCACCTGCATCGGGTCCACGATCCGTTCGTCGGTGTCGGGGTCCCAGTGGTCAGGCCCGTTGGTGGGGCAGACTTTCACCCCGCGTCCGTCGATGCTGGGGAAGCCGTAGTACGCGCTCTCGGAGAAGTTCGGGAGCGCTGGCGGCGCGAACCGGGTGTCGCCCGCCGGGACGCCGAAGTAGAGCACGTCGCGCTTCGGCACCTTGATGCGGCGCCCCAGCAGCTCGGGGAAGACCTTCGGGAGCCAGGGCCCGCAGGCGAAGACGAACTGCTGCGCCGCGACGCGGCTCCCGTCGGCGAGCGTGCAGTCGACGAGCCGCCCACCCTCGGCGCGCCCGGGTGCGGCGTGCTGGATGGTGAGGGTGCCGCCCTTTCTGCGGAACGCATCGGCCGTGGCGAGGATCGCCTGCTTGGCGCGCACGACCCCGGCGCCCGGCTCGAGCAGCCCGACGCCGATGCCGTCGAACCCCATCTGCGGGTAGCGGCGGCGGAGCTCGTCCGCGGTGAACGCCTCGGTCGGCACGCCGAAGCGGGTGAGCATCGCCTGCGTCGCGCGGAGGGCGGGCGTCCAGTCGGGGGCGATCTCCAATCGACCGGTCGTCGTGAGCAGCGGGATCCCGAATTCGGCCTCGCGCGTCCGCCACGCGTCCATCGCCCGCTGCGCCATCCGTGCGTACCCTTCGCGCTCACCGTAGCCGACCCGGACCTGTCGGGTCTCGTCGCCCGAGGTCGCGCGCGAATTCCCGGGCCCGTACGCGTCGATCAGCGTGACGCGGTGCCCCATCTCGCGTAGCGCGAGCGCCGTCCACGCCCCGAAGGCCCCACCGCCGATGACGACCACGTCGCTCGCCGGTGCGCCCCGCGGCGTCGGGGCGGGGGCCGCCTTCGCGGAGGCCGGGACGAGCGGCGCCGGAAGCAGCGAGGCGAGAGCGGCCCCGCCGAGGGGGGCACTGGTCGACTGCAGGAAGGTGCGACGGTCCATCGGGGGAGGCTCCGGGCGAGGGTGCGCTGACGCGAGGCGCGCTGACGCGAGGCGCGCGCTATTGTAGCCTCTATGACGGCGTTCCGCCGCGGGAGGGTTCGATGATGCGCAGGCTCAGCTGGTCGGTCGCCCCACGGATCTGGGGTCGCTTGGGGGTCGTGGCCACCCTCGTCGCGCCGCTCACGCTGTACGGGCAGAAGGCCGCGAGCGGCAAGGGCGGGACGGAGCGGGTGACGCCCCCCGTCACAGCCCCGGCGACCGGCGGGAAAGGGGCGGGCGCCAAGGGACAGCCGAAGGCCGCTGCCGACACGGCGACCCGCACGGCCGCTCCGGTCGCAGCGGCCGCCGATCCGGCGCTCCGCATCTACCCCAACGGGGTGACGGTGCTCGGCGTGGCCTATGCCCCGAACGGACAGCGCATCGCAACCGCCGCGTGGGACAAGAAGGTGCGGCTCCTTGATCCCACGACCGGCACCATCACGACGACCCTCAGCGGCCACGACAGCGTCGTCGCGGGCGTCGCGTTCTCCCCGAACGGGCAGCTCCTCGCCTCGGCGAGCTGGGACAACACCGTGCGGCTCTGGGATCCGGCAACCGGCCGTGCGGTGCGGACGCTCAGCGGCCCGAGGTTACAAGCATACTATGCTAGCCAAGGACTAGGTGAAAGCCTAGATGGGTTCGAATCCCACGTTGCCACTAACACACAAGGAGAACATATGAAAAGGTTATTACTGACGGCTTGTGTATTTTTAATTGGATGTGACGCCTTACCAACGGCGCCTACCTCGAAGCAATCAATAACAGAATCAACTAACCTTACATTATTTAAGGAATCCATATTAAATCAACGGTCAGGTATATCTTTCACATGGGCTTATAGTGAAGAATACCATCCACTACTTGAAGATAGGCTAATCACTCGTTCGGGATATTATGGTGGCGGTCAATCATATCACGATATAAACAATGATGGATTCCAAGATATACTAGTAAGTTTTCATAGTGACGCAAATAGCACTGAACTCCGTTGGTATATCAACAGCGGAGACAATAAGAATTATAAAATTCCCACAAGAAAATATTTTAATCAGAGTATTATCGGTATTAATTCGCACAAAATTCTTAAAACAGATGTAAACAATGATAATATTGCAGATTTTATTGCACTAGGCGTAGATGAACGAATACAAGGAAATTATACGGGTAATTTTACCGTATTAATTGGTAAGAATGATGGGACATTTGATGTGAATGACATTCCCAATCCACATCGTTATTGGTTTCATAATGGAGCTGCTGGTGACCTTAACGGAGATGGTAATGTAGATGTAATAACTGCCACCTTTATTTGGTATGGTGACGGTAAAGGAAACTTTTCTAAAAGAGAAGATTATGATTTATCTGAATATACTCCGTTAGTCTATGAAATTATTGACATAGACAAAGATGGCTGGAATGACCTTATTTTACGCGGACCATTTAAAGCGACTACTATAATTTACAATAATAAAGGAACAATAAATAAGAATAATAGAACATATGAGCTTCCTGCAGCTACATATAAAGCAGTAATGGATATAGAGGTTATTGATTTTGATAAAGATGGAGACTTAGACATCGTTGAACTTGCTCAACTAGGCGGGGATTCGCCTGAGGCAGTTATATCAAAAATAACAGTATATTATAATAATAAGATAGCCTTTCAACCAAATGAAATTGTTTTAGAAGAATCTCTTGATGGAAATCTTATACATGGCGAATCCGATAAATATGGATGGAGTGTATTCAAATTTGACGATATGGACAACGATGGTATAGATGAAATAGTAGCAGAGAATTATCACGATGGTAATTATAATGCATTAAAATTAATTAACGGCAAATGGAAGAAAGTATCTATTATATATGGAAGATAAGAAGAATCCAAATGCGTTGCTACGCATTATGACCGACGATACGGATAAAAATCCAAACGCACTGACCTATGGTATCAGTCCCAGCGCACCCGCGTCTATTAAACCTGTAGATGTGGATAAGTGGGTCGGCAAAGTCGAACCCACCTTTAAGCATTATTATGAAGAACGATACAACGATTTGGTCAGACAGTATGAAGAACTGGTCAAGGATTACGAAATCAATAAGATGTGTTATGAAGCCTCACTTGGGTTCCGCGCCGAGCGGGCGTATCTGATGCCGGCGGACGCGGACGCGAATCGACTGTCGCTGACGGGGCTGTCGGTCGATCTGCTCTACGAGAATCTCGCGGCGCTCAACGCCAAGCACGTGACGGTCGTGCTCGACGCCTGCATCTCCGGCGCCTCCGGCGGGGGCGAGATGCTGATCACCTCGGCGTCACCGATCGGGATGCAGGTGCGCGACCCGGCGGCGCGCTTCGCGGCGGGGAACGCGACGATCATCGCGGCGGCGGAAGGGCAGCAGCTCGCGAACTGGTATCCCGAGATGCGCCACGGGATGCTGACTTACTTCTTCCTGAAGGGGCTGCAGGGCGGCGCCGACGCGAACCGCGACGGTCGCATCTCGGTCGGCGAGATTCGCGCCTACCTCACCGATCCCGCCGACGGATTGCCGTACGAGGCGCGGCGGGTGCACGGGCGCGAGCAGACGCCGCAGGTGTTCGGTCGCGAGGACCGCATCATCCGGTGACGGGCGTGGCGGCGCGCAGTCGGCGCGCCGCCACGAGATTTGCGGCGAACCCCACGAGCAGCAGACCCGCCATCAGGGTCATCGTCCCAGCGTAGGCGTCGGCCTTCGGCACCCCTGCGTCAATCCGCGCCTGCCGGAGGTAGGTCACCAGCACCGGCCCTGCCACACCGGCGACGGACCAGGCGGTGAGGAGTCGGCCGTGGATCGCGCCGACCTGCATCGTGCCGAAGTGATCGCGCAGGTAGGCCGGGATCGTCGCGAAGCCGCCCCCGTACATCGTCATGATGACCCCGTACGCGGCGACGAACGCCGGGAGATTTCCCGCGCGTCCGATGCCCGGCACACTGGCATAGAGCACGGCGCCGAGCGTGAAGAAGCAGGCGTACGTCCACGGACGTCCGATACGGTCGGACGCGGAGGACCAGAGGAAGCGCCCGATCATGTTCGCGGCACTGAGGAAGATCACGAAGCGGGCGGCGGCGGCCGCATCGACGCGCCCCGGGAACATCTCCTGGATCATCGGCGAGGCCTGACCGAGCACACCGATGCCGGCGGTGACGTTGCAGCAGAGGACGACCCAGAGCGCCCAGAAGGCGGGGGTCCGCATCGCGTCGGTGGCCGTGGTGTCGCGGCCCGCCGGTCGGGTGTCACGCGCGGCGGGGATCGGGGCGCCGGGGAGTCGTACGGTGGCCACGCCGATGAGCATCACCGCGAAGTAGAGGAGCCCCATCGCGACAAAGGTCGCAGCCACACCGGTGGAGGTCGGCGTCGCGAAGCGTCGCATCAGCGCGAGCGCGAGCGGCGAGCCGATCATCGCGCCACCACCGAACCCCATGATCGCGAGGCCCGTCGCCATCCCGGGCCGGTCGGGGAACCACTTCATCAGCGTCGAGACGGGGGAGATGTAGCCGAGGCCCAAGCCGATCCCGCCGAGCACACCGTAGCCGAGATACACGAGGAGGATCTCGTGCCGTACGACGCCGAGCGCGGCGACGAGAAACCCGCCCGCGAAGCAGCACGCCGAGGCGAACATCGCCTTGCGGGGCCCGACGCGCTCGATCCAGCGCCCGAAGGTGAAGGCGGAGAGGCCGAGGCAGACGATGGCGATCGAGAAGATCCACCCGACGGTGGTGAGCGCCCAATCGCCGGGGGCGCTCGTGGTGATGCCGAGGGTCCGCGTGAGCGGGAGGTTGAAGACGGAGAAGGCGTACGCCTGACCGATGGAGAGATGGATGGTGAGGGCCGCCGGCGGGATGCGCCAGCGCGGGTAGCCGACCGGTGCGATCGAGCGGTCGCGGTCGAGGAATCCCAGCAGGGCGGTCACGGTATCTCCTGGATGTGCTGGCGGAGCGCGGCTTTCTCGTCGGGGGAGGCAAAGCTCGCGTCGACGGCGGCGAGGGTGCAGGCGTGCAGGCGGTCCCACGTGACGCCCTGTCGCGCCATCCACCGATACTCGTCGGTGAGCGAGGAGGCGAACATCGGCGGGTCGTCGGAATTGATGGTCACGTTGAGGCCGGCATCGAGCATCGCGTGGATCGGATGCGGCGCGTCGGCCGCGAGGATGCCGGTCCGATAGTTCGAGATCGGACAGACCTCGATCGGCACCTGTCGCGCACGGAGCTCCGCCACGAGCGCGGGGTCATCCACGCAGCGGATCCCGTGGCCGATCCGTTCGGCGCTGAGGGCGTCGAGCGCGGCGCGGATGCTCTCGGGGCCGGCCCCCTCGCCCGCGTGTGCGACCACGTGGAGGCCGTTCGCACGGGCCTCCGCGAACTCCGCACTGAACCCCTCCGCCGGGAAGCCCGCCTCGATCCCACCCAACCCCAACCCGATGAAGACGCCGGCGCGCTGCCCGGCGAGCGTGAAGCGGAGGACGCGTGCCTTGGACTGCGGGAAGTTCCGTGCGATGTCAGGGATGAAGCGCACCGTCACGCCGTGCCGCTCCCGACCTTCGGCAAGCCCGTCCTGGAAGGCGTGGAAGAGGTCGGGCCACGGGATGCGCTCGACGAAGAGCGAGGCGCTGAGGAACGCCTCCGTGTAGACGATGTGCTGTGCCGCCTGGTATGCGTGGAAGGCGACCGTCATCTGCCGGAAGTCCTCGGCGCTGACCATCGCGCGGCTGGCCGCGATATAGACCTCGATGAAGTGCGCGAAGTCGCGGAACGCGTAGAACCGCCGCCATTCGTCGAGCGACGCGGCGGGGAGGGTGACGCCGTTGCGGCGGGCCATCGCCCAGATGGTCTCGGGGAGCTGCGCGCCCTCCAGGTGGACGTGCAGCTCCACCTTCGGCATCGCCACGAGGCGGTCGTCGAGCGGGTGCGGGGTCGGGTCGATCATGTAGGGAATGTAGGGGTCTGCCCCTTTGCGCCGCCGCTCGCCGCGGGGCACCCTCCGATCGTGACTCTGTCGATCGTTCCCGAACCGCAGGCGATCCCGACCGCCCGGCAGATCCTCGTGGTGGACGACCACCAGATCTTCTTGGAGCTGATCCAGCGGCATCTGTACCGGCTTGGATTCGATCAGGTGACCACCTGTGTGTCCCCGGCTGATGCGCTGCGGATGATCGAGGAGACGCCGGCGCGCTTCGATACCCTTGTCATCGACCTCCAGATGCCGGGGCTCGACGGCGTCTCGCTCCTCCGGCACCTCAGCCAAGTGCCGTTCCGCGGGGCGGTCATCATCACCAGCAGCGTCGATGGTCGTGTGCTCGAGACGGCAGAGCGCGTCGGCAAGTCGCTCGGCCTCGACCTGCGGGGGGTCCTGCCTAAGCCCGCCTCCCCCGAGAAGCTGCTACAGCTCCTCGGGGCCGCGCGGCGGGCCGAGGCGCCCGCGACCGAACCGCAGCCGCAGTTCGCGCCGGAGCTGATCGCCCGGGCGTTGCAGCTCGGCGAGTTCGTCCCGCACTACCAGCCGCAGGTCTCGCTGATCGACGGACGGCTCCTCGGGGTCGAGGCGCTCGCGCGTTGGATCCATCCTCGGCACGGGATCATCCTGCCGGGCCGCTTCATTCCGTCAGCGGAGGAGAGCGGGCTCATCTGCGAGCTCACCTTTCCGCTTGTCGCGCGCGTCTTGAATCACGCACGCGAATGGGAGCAGGCGGGGCTCGACATCACGGTCTCCGTGAACGTGGCGATGGCGAGCTGCCTCCGCCCGGATTTCCCCGATCAGCTCAATGCGGCGATCAAGCGGAGCGGGCTCGAGCGCCCCAGCCTCACCCTTGAGGTCACGGAGAGCCGAGCCCTCGACGAGACGCGGGCGGCGTACGACATCTTCACCCGCATCCGCCTGAATCGGATCAGCCTCTCGATCGACTATTTCGGGACGGGACACTCGTCGCTTGCCCAGCTCCGCGACGTGCCGTTCAATAAGCTGAAGGTCGATCAGAGCTTCGTGAAGGGCGCCGCAGCGGATCCCACGCGACGCGCGATCCTCGAAGCGAGCCTGACGATGGCGCACAAGCTCGGGATGCGGACCGTCGGTGAGGGGGTGGAGAGGCTCGATGACTGGGCGCTCCTTCACAGCCTCGGTTGTGCCGCGGGTCAGGGGTTCCTCATCGCGGAACCGATGCCGGGTGAGCAGTTGATCTCGTGGATCGCGGACTGGGACGATCGTCGCGACTCGCTGATGCGGGAGCTTGCGGCGCGCGCCTGACGCGCGAGCCTAGGGCAGGGCGAGGCCGAGGCGCGCCTGCAGCAGGACCCAGCCGCCGACGAGGGAGGCGAGCGCGATCGAGTGCCAGAGCACCCGGCGGAGGATCGTCCCTTCGTGTCCCGCCTGGCCCGTCGCGGCACCCGCGACGACGATGCTTTGGGCGTCGATCATCTTCCCCATCACCCCGCCCGAGCTGTTCGCCGCGGCCATCAGGGTCGGATCCACGCCGACCTGCTGCGCCGTGACCACCTGCAGCCCCCCGAAGAGGACGTTCGACGAGGTATCGCTCCCCGTGAGCGCCACGCCGAGCCAGCCGAGGAGCGTGCCGAAGAATGGATACCAGACCCCCGTCCGTGCGAAGGCGAGGCCGAGGATGGTGTCGGTGCCGCTGTACCGGGTGACATACCCGAGTGCCATCATCGCCGCGATGGTGACGAGGGCGAGGCGGAGGTCGCGTAGTGTGCGGGCGTAGGCGCGGGCGACATCGCCGAGGCCGCAGCCCATCACGAGGGCACTGAGGAGGGTGGCGACGAGGATCCCGCTCCCGGTGGCACTCAGCCAGTTGAACAGATAGACCGCGCTTTCGGGCGTCGGCGTCAGGACCACCGGGGCGACTCGAACCACCGTCTGATGCAGGCCGTCGATCGGCAGGGTCGGCGCGGAGAGGCCGTTGAGGAGCGCCTTCAGCGTAGGGGTCCCCCACGCGAAGACGACGAGGGTGAGGATCGCCCACGGCGCCCAGGCCCGGGCGACGCGGGTGCGGTCGGTGCGTATTCCGTGGGGGACGGGCGGGGCGGCCGTCGTGCCGCGCGCGATGTCCCCGTCGCGAGGTGCGGGGGGACGCCACCATCGCAGGAACAATGTCAGCGTGGCCATCGAGCAGACCGAGGCGACCACATCGACGAGCCACGGGCCGTGATGCACTGCGACCAGATGCTGCGGGATGGCGAACGCGAGCCCCGCGACGAGGAGGGCCGGCCAGGTCTCGCGTACGCCGCGCCAGCCATCGAAGGCCGCGATGAGCCAGAAGGGGACGATCACCGAGAAGAGCGGGAGCTGATGGCCGACCATCGCCGAGAGCGCCCGGAGATCGAGTCCGGTCACGCCCTGCAGCGCGATGAGCGGGGTGCCGAGCGCGCCGAAGGCGACGGGCGCGGTGTTCGCTATGAGGGAGTAGACGCTGGCGTCGAGGGCCGGGAAGCCTAGGCCGATGAGGATCGCGACGGTCACGGCGACCGGGGTGCCGAATCCCGCGGCGCCCTCGAAGAAGGCGCCGAAGCAGAAGGCGACGAGGACGAGTTGGAGCCGTCGGTCCGTCGTCACGCCGGCGATGCTCCCCTGCACGACGGCGAAGTGGCCGCGCTCAACCGTGAGTCGGTAGAGCGCGAGGACGTTCACGAGGATCCAGCCGATGGGGAAGAGGCCGTAGGCCGCGCCGAAGAGCGCTGCACGACCGGCGAGTCCTGCCGGCATCCCGACGCCGACCACGGCGACGACGAGCGCCGTGAGCAGGCTCGCGAGCGCCGCCTGATGGGCCCGTACGCGATGCGAGGCGAGCAGTCCGAGGAGGACGAGGACGGGGAGGAGCGCGAGGGCGGTTGAGAGCGGGACGGAGCCGAGGGGGTCGTACCGCTGGGTCCAGGGCATCAGCCGATCAGATCGGTGGTGAGGTCGGCGCGGCGCGCGGCGCCGCAGAGCGCCATCGCCAGGCTGAGCTCCTCGCGCAGCAGGTCGAGCGCGTGCACGACGCCATCCTCGCCGCCGACGGCGAGCCCCCAGAGCGCTGGGCGGCCGAGGAGCACACCATCGGCGCCCATCGCGAGCGCCTTCACGATATCGGTGCCGCGGCGGATCCCGCCGTCGACGAGCAGCGTGCCGCGCCCCGCCATCGCGGCCGCCACCTCGGGCAGTGCTCGGGCGGTAAGCACTGCCGTGTCGAGCTGTCGCCCGCCGTGATTCGAGACGATGACTCCTGCGACCCCCTGCTCGAGCGCGAGCACCGCGTCGTCGCCGCGCACGATTCCCTTCAGGAGGATCGGCAACGCGGTGATCGAGGTGAGCCAGGCGATATCAGCCCACGAGAGGCTCGGATCCCAATGCTCCGCGACGAAGCGCGCGAGGGCAGAGGCGGTCGGGGCCTGGGTCGCGAGGAGGTCGCGCGGCGCGCCGTCGAGGTTCGGCACCGGGAGATCCGATGGGACGTGGAAGCCGTTCAGGAGATCGCGTTCGCGGCGACCGAGCATCGGCGCGTCGACCGTCACCACGATCGCCTCGTAGCCCGCCAGCTCGGCACGTCTGACCAGCTGTTCGGTCCGCTGCCGGTCGCGATACACGTACAGCTGGAACCATCGCACGCCGGCCCCCGCGGCACGGACCGCCTCGAGCGGTTGCGTCGCGAGGGTGGACAGGATCATCCCCGTCTCAGCGCGTGCACAGGCGCGGGCCATCGCCACCTCTCCATCCGGATGCGCAAGCCGCTGAAAGGCCATCGGCGCCACAAGGACCGGCCACGCATGCCGACGGCCGAGGAGGGTGGTCTCGAGGTCACGGGAAGCGACGTCACGGAGGACCCGATACCGGAGGGGGATCGCGTCCCACGCCTCCCGGGTGGCCCGCAGCGTGACCTCGTCGTTCGCCCCGCCGGCGAAGTAATCGTGGACCATCGCCGGGAGCCGCTCCGCGGCCATCGCGGCGAGCCCGTGAAGATTGATGGCATCGTGCCGGGAGGCCTGCGGATCGGCGTGCATAGATGAGAATGTAGCGTTTTGATGACGCGCTGCATCCTGCCATCCAGTTTCATTCTTCGATTGCCGTTCGGCGCGCCGCGCGCGCCCGACTTCACCTGTCCGTCCCCGGATGCCGACGCCTCAGAAGCCCACGATGTCCTGTAGCCGATGCGGAAAGGAGAGCACCAATCTCCGTATCTGTCCGCATTGCTTCACAGCCTATCCCGGTGCGATTCGGCGCTCGCCGGCCGATGTCGTCGAGGGTTCGAGCGGCGTACGCGCCCCGGTGATTGGTGGCGTTTCGCGCCGCCGCCTCCCGTTCTGGGCGGTCGCCGGGCTCGGGGGGATCGCCGTCGCCGCGATGGTGGCCGACCTCGACGTGGTGCCCGACGGTGCCCCGCCGGTGAGCGTGCCGTCGACGCTGACGGTCTCGCCGATCGAGCGCGAGGCGGCGGTGGCGCTGCTCCAGTCGACCCGCACGCAGGCTCTCGTCGAATCGCAGTCGGACGAGATGATGGTCAGCTACAGCGCCGCGGCCTTCCCGCTCGACCCGGCGGCGCAGCGGCAGCTCGTGGAGGCGTTCGTGAAGGCCGACGAGATGGTCGAGGGGCGCAAGCGCCGCATCATCTTCTACAATCCGGCGGGGCGCGTCTTCGCGCAGTCCGACGGGGTCGCCGGCCTCGCGATGCGACAGCCCTGAGCGTTCGCGGGCCCGGCGTTCGACGCCCGGCCCGCCACCGCTCACTGATACTGGATGTAGAGCACCTTCGGGTTGAGTCGCGCGATCGTCGCGATCGGGGTGCGCGGGTTGTCGTTCCGCGACTTATAGAACTGCTTCCACCCCGCAAACTGCACCGGCTCCGCCTTGATGAACTCGCGGAAGGTGTTCTGCTTGAGCCAGGGCGAGCCGAAGCCGTCCATATGCATCACGACCTGCACCTCGGGCCGAAGGCGGATGTTTCGGTAGTTCGTCACGCCGTTCCGCGTGAACCGATGCACGACGAGTACCTTCGGCGGCAGGCGATGCGTCGTCACGAGCCCCTGCAGGAACTCTGCCGCGTAGTTGACGTCCTCGGCATCAAACGTCCCGATGCGCTTGCCAGGGAGGCCACCGTTCTTCATCGAGAACTCGGGGTCGATGCCAAGATGGAAGTTCGGGCGCTGGAGAAAGCGGGCCAGCGCGGGAAGCTCCTGGCGCAGCGTCGAGCGCCCCACCTGCACGTCGAGGAAGACGAGCGCGTTCCGTGAAGCCGCCCAGCGTGACACGCGCTCGATCAGCGAGTCCCCCATCCGGGCCCGATACATCCCGTCCCGACCCGGGCTCGCCTGCGCCACCACCGCGATCAGGTGCAACGCCGGTTGCACCGGGGTCGCCGGGTCGGCCGCCTGCCATGCCTTCACCTCGGCGTCGAGCATCCGCAGCATCTGCTCGGGCTCGTACTCTCCGAGCACGCCCATCCGACGGGACAGCGGATTGCCGTAGTACGCCACAATGCGTCGGTTCGGGAGGATGGCGCCCGGGAGCGGTTCCGGCCCCTTCACTGGCCAGAGGGCGTCGAGCATCGAGTCGCGTCGCGCGACGGAGCGCACCTCAGCGGTCGCGGGGGTGCTGGGTCGGCGGGTTCGCGTCCGGCGTGGCGCGGTGCCCGATGGGCGACTCACCGAGGCGCGCGGGGTCCGGGCCCCCGAATCGGCTCGCGGCGCCGACGCCGTGTCAGGGGACTGGGCGGTCAGGCGCGTCGCGATGAGCGCGCCACAGAGGAGGAGGGGGATACGCATGCACGAAATGTACCCGCGAGCCGCCGCGCCTCAACCAGCAATCAGCTCCGCGGTCAGGGAATCACCGTGATGCGCCGGTCGGCGCGCACGGTGTACTGGCCCGCGACGTCGATCTCCAGCTGCACCAGATAGTCGCCGGGGCGCAGCGAGGCGAGGTCGACCTCGACCGATCGCGGCGTGACCCGCGCGCCGCGCGCCGAGCGATCCTGCACCGAGAGACTGACCGGCTGAGTGCCGCGCCCCAGCCGGAGCGCCCGCGCCGCGCGGGCGGTGCGGCCCTCTGGCTCCGCGTCATCGGGTGCGACGACGAGCGAGATCGTCATCGGTTCGCCCGCGGGGTTGGTGTTGTACGCCTCCCAGTAGATCCCGACCTTCTCGCTCGCGCGGACCTTCTGGGTGGCGAGGAGATGCGGCAGCACCTCCTCCGCCGTCGTGGGGTCGGCCCCGTAGGGCCGGAAGAAGACGAGGTCGGAGAGGGAGACGCGGGCGCCCACGGCGAAGGGCGGGCGGATGCCGTAGCGGGCCCGCACCAGCGTGGAGGCCGAGTCCGCGGCGATCTCGGCGCTCATCAGGAGCGGTCCCCAGGGGGCTCGCACCGTGAGCGTCCCACGCGACGGGATGTTCTGGCGGACCGTCGCCTGGCCCGCCGGCGTGGTGCCGGGAGTGAGGACGAGCGCCCCGTCGAGGCGCTGGCCCGCGAGGCCCGGCACCTTCGAGACGTCGTATGCCAGGACGACGAGCGCGGTGTCCCCGCGACGGAAGAGTCCCTGCTGGTGCTCGAGCATCAGCAACTTCGACGCGTACTTCGGATGGTAGCGTGCCACCACGGGGGGGAGCTGCACTGCCCACTCGGTGGAATCGGAGGCGGCGGGGCTCGTGAGCACGTTGGCCGGCGGGATGAAGCGGTGCGCGGGGGTCGGCTCGGCGCCGATCACGCTCACGCGGAGCGAGGGATCGTCCGGGCCGGTGAACATCGGCCGTCCTCCGGGGGCCATCCCCTCGGTCGCCCACTGCCGCGGCCAGCCGAAACGGATCAAGAGCTCGCGCTCCGCCTCGTCGAAGCCACGCGCGTAGGCGCCCGCCGCTTCGCGCATGATCAGCGCATAGGTGAGGCGCGCGAAATGCTCCGTGCGCGAATCGTTCCCCGCCATCCCGTAGCGCGTCCGGGCGAACCACCAGACCCGCGCCTCGTAGGCGGCTCGCTCGGGCGTCCCGCACCGGGTGCGGATATAGACGCGGCGCGTGTCGTCGTCGAGATAGGGCGTGA
>Ga0194134_10003215_pt1 | contig 17942 bp, 20 predicted proteins | sample TA2KigOff0mmetaG_FD_148602 | JGI IMG/M metagenome (GOLD analysis project Ga0194134, IMG submission 148602) | Freshwater microbial communities from Lake Tanganyika, Tanzania - TA2015056 Kigoma Offshore 0m | ecosystem: Environmental > Aquatic > Freshwater > Lake | place: Tanzania: Lake Tanganyika... | reverse complement strand
GAACGGCGCCCCGAAGAACGCTGTCACCACACCGATGGGGAGCTCGGCGGGGGCGAGCACGGTGCGGGCGAGCAGGTCGGTCGCCGCGAGGAAGGCCCCGCCGAAGAGCAACGACAACGGCAGGATCGACCGGTAGCTCGACCCGGCCAGCAGCCGCACCGTGTGCGGGACGATGATGCCGACGAACGCGATGAGACCGCTGGTCGCAACCGCGGCGGCCGTCCCCATCGAGGCCGCGACCACGACGACGACCCGCAGGCGCCTCGGGTCGATGCCGAGGGTGCGGGCCTCGTCGTCACCGACGCCGGCGACGTCGAGCAGACGGCCGCTGAGGAGGAGCACCAGGGTCGACACCACGGCGTAGGGCAGGAGCAGCAGCACGTCGTCCCACCCGGCGCTCGAGAGCCGGCCGAGGATCCAGCTGTACACCTGGCGGATGTTCTCCTGATCGCGCTGCTGCACGAAGGTCTGCACGGCGGTGAAGAAGCTCGCGACGGCGACACCCGCGAGGACGAGCGACGCCGGTCCTCGGGTGCGATCGCCCGCCGCGCCGAGCATCCAGGTGATCCCCATGGCGGCCATCGCCCCGGCGAACGCGGCGAGCGTGACGACCGTCGAGGTCTGGCCGGCACCGGCGTTCACGATGGCGAACGTCGCGCCGAGGCCGGCACCGGCGGCGACGCCGAGCAGGTACGGGTCGGCGAGCGCGTTGCGGAAGGTCCCCTGGTACGCGCCACCGGCCGTGGCCAGCAGTCCGCCGACGAGCAGGGCGAGGACGACGCGGGGCAGGCGGAACTGCCACACGATGGTCGCCTCGGTCGCACTCAGCCCCGACGGCAGGCCGACCAGTTCCCGGGCCACGTCGAGCGGTGCCAAGGGCACCGGACCGACGGCGACACCGGCGAGGGCCACGACGGCGACGCAGAGCAGCCCCGCGGCGAACCACCAGCGGGCGAGGCCCGGCGCCCGCAACGGCTCGACGGTCGCCGTCGGAACCTCGGCCCGCAGTGTCATCGAACCTTCGCTACGGTCGCGGCGACCGCTTCGACGAGGTCGGCGACACGTGGGCCCCAGCGGCTCGCGACGTCGTCGTCGAGGGGCACGACGTTGCCGTTGCGCACCGCCGCGAGGCCGCTCCATCCGGCGCGGGCGCCGACGGTCTGCGCGGTCTGTCCGCAGCACTTCGTGTCGGCGAGGAAGATGAGGTCCGGGTCGGCCTTCAGCAGGTACTCGGCGGAGAGCTGCGGGTACCCGGAGCCGTCGCGGTCGGCGGCGTCGGCGATGTTGGTCAGCCCGACGAGGCCGTAGACGGCCCCGACGAAGGTCTTCGAGGTCACCGTGTAGAGGGTGTCGTCGAGCTCGTGGTAGAAGCTGAGCGTTCCGCTCCGCTTCGGGAGTCCGGCGACGGCGGCGCCGATCCGGGTCCGCATATCGTCCACGACCTCGGCGGCACCGGCGGTCCGGCCGGTGGCCTTGCCGAGCACGGCGATCTGGTCGTACACGTCGTCGAGGTCTGCCGCAGCGGGGAGCAGGAGCACGGCGACGCCGAGTCGACCGAGGCCGTCGACGAGGCCGTTGATGTCATCGGAGGCGACGACGAGATCGGGCCGGTAGTTCGCGATCGCTTCGATGTTGGGCTGGAACCCCGAGAGTGCCGTTCGGGGCGCTTCGGTCGGGTGGTTGGACTGGTCGTCGACGGCGAGCACCTGCTCGCCGGCACCGATCGCGAAGAGCATCTCCGTGGCCGTCGGCGAGAGCGAGACGACACGCTCCGGACGGTCGGGGATGGTGACCGGCCCGTTCCCTCCGGTCACCGTGACCGGGAAGGTGGCGTCGGCACCACCGGCCGCCGCTCCGCCGGGGGGTTCGGCATCGCCCCCGCACGCCGCGAGCCCGAGGGCGAGCGCCGCGATGGCCACGAGGCCTCCGATGAACTTCCGATGTGATCGCACGGTTTCCTCCCTTTGGTCGAGGAACCGTGTTCGACTGCAGGGTGACCTGCCGAACGAACCGCTCTTTCCTCGAGAGCTGGTTGCGTCGCTCGACCGGTCAGGCGACCTGGCTCGATCCCTCCGGTCGCCCTTCGGGATTCCACAGTTGCGGGACAGCGTCGGATTTTCACCGAACTTCGCTGCCCGGTCGGCTCGGTCACCTTAGCCCGCAGGCCCGGCGACGGCAATCACCGGGGTTCGGCGGTGGCGGCGAGCGCTCCTGCGACCCGGGTGAGTCGTCGACCCTGGTGGCGGGCGGCGGCGAGGGCGTCGTCGTCGGGCGTCGACCCGCTGCGCGCCACCCACGAGGTGCCGTAGGGGTTCCCGGTGCGGAACACCACCGGATCGGTGTAGCCGAGCGGCAGGATGACGGCACCCCAGTGGTACGCGGTGTTGAGGAGCGCGAGGACCGTCGACTCGAGTCCGCCGTGCGTCGTCGACGCTGCGGTGAAGGCGGTGACGACCTTGTTCGAGAACGTCCCCGCCGCCCACAGCCCGCCGGTCTGGTCGAGGAACTGCTTGAGCTGCGCGGCAGGGAGCCCGAAACGGGTCGGTGCGCCGAGCGCTATGCCGTCGGCCCATGCGAGGTCGTCGAGGGAGGCGATCGGGATGCCGTCCTCGGCCTCGACGGCGGCACGGTGCGCCGACCAGGCAGGGTTCGCCGCGACGGCGTCGTCCGGGGCGGTCTCGGGGACCCGACGCAGGCGGACGTCCGCGCCCGCCTCGGTCGCCCCCTCCGCGATGGCCCGGGCCAACCGGGTCACGTTCCCGGTGGCGCTGTAGTGGACGACGGTGATGCGGGTCGGCACGACGATCTCCTCGAGGGCGGCGTGCCGGCGGACGCTAGCCCCCGGCTGCGCCGAGGCGATGCACGGGGAGGCCGAAGCGCCGTGCGAGCCGCTGGGGCAGTTCGAGGCCAAGGCCGCGCAACACGGGGCGCGGCCGGGCGAGCACGGCGATCCCGTCGAAGCTGCCGTTGCGCAGGGCGTCGCCGACGCCGCCGATCGTGCCGCCGTGGCTGACGTCGCCGGTGGCGTCGAGTCCGGCCCGGTGGAGCCCGGCGAGGATCGTGTCGAGACGTGCCCGACCGTTGCGGGGCACGGCCCCACCGGTGAGGGTGAGCGGGTCGACCGGCACGCACCCGCCGGACGCGAGCACGAACGCCGTGGCGCCGATGATGTCGGGCGTCGGCGCGACGAGGACGTGGAACCGGCCGCCGGTGATCGCGTCGAGCGTGCACAGGGCACCGACGAGCTCGCTGTCGCCGACCGGGCGGGCGACGACGACGATCCATCGGCTCCGGCGCCGACGGCCACCGGACTCGGTGGTGGGGACGGGCCCCGGTCCGCCGAGGCGGTGGCGTGCGTCATGGCGCCGTGTGCCCGTGCGCTCGTGGACGGGGTTCCTCGTGCTTGTCGACAGTCGGTGCATCGGGATCGCTCCCCCTTCGCCGTGATGTGACGCTCGTCACGCTAGCGCACGGCGGGCGACGACCGGACCGTCACGCGCCCGGAAGACCGGCCGCCTCGGCGAACCGGCGCAACTCCCGGTCGATGTCGCCCATCGGTTGGAACGCCACATCCGTGATCCCGCTCGCCGCGAGACCGTCGAGCCGCTCCGGCACCTCCCCCGCGGCGCACGCGAACGGCACGACACGCAAGGACTCGGCGGTCACGACCTCCCGGTCGATCTCGTTGAGCTCCGTCAGGTGACCGGCGTGCAGCGCGAGGTGCCGAACATCCTCGGGCACCGCCTCGGCGAGCTCGCGGAAGCGGGCCGCATTGGGCAGACCGGCGATGCGGTCGTCGTGCTGTTCGAGGAAGGCGTGATAGGCGACCGCCGCCCCCGGACCCGCCGTGGCGAGGACGCGTGGGTCACCGAGCGACTCCCCGGCGTCGAGGATCGTCCCGAACGCGAGCAGCGTCGCGGAGGGGACCCCGTCGAAGGACGCACCGGGTCGGGGCCTCGACGTGAACACCCCGCACCCGAGGTCCCGGGCTGCGTCGACCCCACGTGGGCCGTTCACCCCGAGCACCCAGGGGACCTCGATCGGACGGTCCGGCGCCTGGCCCGGCCAGTGCAGCATGCGCACCGGCCGTCCCTCGACCTCGACCGTCTCGCCGCGCAGGAGCGCCTGCACCGTCCCCACGTGGCCGGGCATGTCCGCCCAGCGGAGCGGCTTGCGTCCCATCGCGCGCCGGCCGGTGAAGCCGGTGCCGACACCGACGACGACACGGTCCGCCCCGACGAGGGACACGAGATGGGCGATCGCCGATGCCGTCACCATCGGATGCCGCAACGACGGAATCAGCACGCCGGGTCCCAGCACGATCCGATCCGTCCTGACCGCAGCGAGCGCGAGCGTCATCCACACGTCGAGCTGCAACGCAGGGGTGTCGTACACCCAGGCCGTGTGGTAGCCGAGCCGCTCGGCGAGCTCGATGTGGGCCGGCGTGTCCGGCACGGGCGGGAACGCACAGGAGATGCGGATCGGACTGGTCATCCCGTCGTTGTACACCGCCGGTCCGCCCTCGGCCCGCGGGACGCGCCACGATGGTCCCGTGCCGACCACCGTGCCCGCTGTACCGCTCACCCCCGAGGCGTTCAGCTCCTTCGGAGCCGTCATCGAAGCCGGTGGTCCCGACGCCCCGCTCGAGCTCCACCGGGGAGCGCCGCGCTTCTGGGTCATGCAACTCCGCGACCGTCCCGGCACGTTCGGCCGGTTGACCCGTCACCGCGCGGTAACGCAGTGCCTGGCGGCTGCAGGCGACGGCACCTGGTACCTCGCCGTCGCGCCGCCCGTCAGCCGGACCGGAGGGCCGGACGACGCCGATGCCGCGCCCGACCTCGACCGGATCACGGCATTCGCGGTACCTGGCGACGTGATCCTTCGTCTGCACCGGGGGACGTGGCACGCCGGACCCTTCTTCGCCGCGCCCATGATGCGGTTCTTCAACCTCGAACTGACCGACACCAACGACGTCGACCACCAGAGCGTCGACCTGCCGGAGGCCCACGTCGTCGGCGGCGTCGAGGCAGGTCCGGCGGCCACGTCGCTCGGCTAGGTTCCCCGCCATGACACGAGTCACCGTCACCGACCACTTCGTTCAGCCCGTCGAGCAGGTGTGGCCGATCATCGCCGACTTCGGCGGGATCGCCGATCTCCTGCCGGGCATCGGCGGGTGCCGTGTCGAGGGCACGGGTATCGGCCAGGACCGCATCATGGACCTCGGTGGCGCCGTCCCGGTCGTCGAACGCCTCACCTGGTTCGACGAGGACGACCACGCGTTCAGCTACACGATCCTCTCGGGCGACATGCCCTTCGAGCGCTACGTGGCCACCGTGCGGCTCCGTGCGGACGGGGCGGGTACCGGCGTCGTGTGGGAGGGCAACTTCACGCCCACCATCGCCGAGGAGAAGACGGTGCGCCTCGCGACGAACCTCTACCAGGGGCTCATCGACGCGGTGAAGGCGAAGCTCGCCGGCTGAACGCCGTCGTGGACCTCGCCACCCTCCTCGACATCCTGACCCTCGAACCGCTCGGAGCCGACCGCTTCGTCGCCCGGTCGCAGACCGATCGGCTCCGCAACGTGTTCGGTGGGCAGTTCCTCGCGCAGGCGATCCTCGCCGCGGCCGCCACCTGCGACGGCGTGGCGGTCCCCCACAGCCTCCACGCCACGTTCCTCCGTGGCGCGAGCACGCAGCGGCCGCTGCGCGTCGACGTGGAACGCGTGCGTGACGGGCGTGCGTTCGCGCACCGGTCGGTCACCGTGCACCAGACCGACGACAGCCCGTCCCGCACGATGCGCGAGGTGTTCCGGGCGATGGTTTCCCTGCACGTGCCGACGGCCGGGCACCCCTGGGACGACCCGGCCGATGTCCCCACGGCATCGGGGGTCGACCCGGCGACGTTGCCGTCCTACGTCGACTGGGCCGAAGCGGGCACCGACCATCCGGAGCACGACTTCTACTCGAACCGGTCCCCGGTCGATCAGCGGTACGAGGACGCGCCGCCGTCGACCCCCGGCACCCGGGTGCAGGGCCGCCAGAAGGTGTGGATGCGCCTCCCCGAGGCGCTGCCCGACGACCCGACGCTGCACACGGCGTTCTTCGCCTGGATGAGCGATCTCACCCTCGCCGACTTCACGAGCCTCGCGCACGGCCGCCGCTGGACGGACTCCGACACGAACACGGTGAGCCTCGACCACGCGATGTGGTTCCATGCCCCGGCGCGGGCCGACGAGTGGGTGTGTTTCACCCAACGGTGCAGCACGACCGGCGCCGGACGGGGGCTCTCCCAGGGCGAGATGCACACGCGGTCCGGGCGCCGGGTCGCCTCCTGTTCACAGGAGGTCCTCCTCACCCTGCCCGACGGTCCTCCGGCCGCGTCGAGCTGACCTCCACGGCGGGCGCCACCGGTTCGTAGAGAGGGGTCCTCCGAGCGACGAGCGCCGCCACCGCGCACACGACCACCGCGGCCGGAACCGACCGGACCCCGAACACCTCACCCGCCATCACGACCCCGGCGAGCGGGGTCCCCGCCACACCGGCGAAGGTCGCAACGAACCCACAGGCTGCTGCGACGACCGGGTCGATCCCCACGAGGGGTGCCACGACGACCGCGACGGTCGACCCGACGACGAACAGCGGGGTCACCTCTCCGCCGGGGAACCCCGAACCGACCGTGACCGCGGTGAGGACGAGCTTCACGAGCCACGCCGCAGCGGAGACCTCCGCACCGGCGAGTGCCGCGTCGGCGAGCGGGAGAGAGAGACCGAGGTACGCGGGGCCGACCACCGCCGCAGCGCCGAGCACCACGACGCCGCCGACGACGGGTCGCAGCGCAGCCCGTCGCACCAGCCGGGCCTGCACACGTCGGACCGCGCGGGTCGCGAGCACGTAGGCGAGCGCGGCGATGCCACAGGCGAGCCCGACGACGACCAGACCCACCACCGTCCTCGGCGAGCCGGCCGCGACCACCGCGGCACGGCTGGCGTGATCGTGACCGGCGAGGTCGACCACGCCGTCCCCGACGAACGCGGCGACGAGGGCTGCGAGGAGGACCGTCGGGCGGACGCGCCGGCCCTCACCGACCTCGAACGCGAACACGGTGCCGGCGAGGGGAACGCCGAACACCGCGCCGAACCCCGCCGCGATCGCAGCGACGAGAAGGTGTCGACGCCGGTCGGGGCCGAGCCGGAACCCTCGGGAGATCGGGCCGGTGAGCCCCCCGGCGAGTTGCAGCGCCGTGCCTTCCCGACCGGCGGATCCGCCGACGAGGTGGGTCGCCCAGGTACCGAGGAGCGCGTAGGGCGCCAGCGCCACCGGGAGGTCGTCACCACCACGACGGGCACGGTCGACCACGACCGCGGTGCCGCCGGTAACATCGGAGGCGGCACGCTCGGCGAGGAGACCGAGAGCGAGACCGACGACCGGCAGCCCGAGGATCAGCCATGCCCACTCCGTGCGGAGCGACGTGACGGCATCGAGCCCTTCGAGGAACACGAACGACGCAGCGCCGGCGACGGCCCCGACCACCACCGCCGCGACGAGGAGTCGGACGGTCCCGAGAAGCCGACGACACACCGGCGCGCCGCTCAGACCCGCTGGATGATCGTGGCGGTGCCCATGCCGCCGCCGGTACACATCGCGATGAGCGCGAACTCCTTGTCGCGCCGCTCGAGCTCGTCGAGTGCGGTGCCGATGAGCATGCCGCCCGTCGCGCCAATGGGGTGGCCGAGCGCCATCGCACCCCCGTTGACGTTCACCTTGTCCCAGCTCACGCCGGTGTCCTTCAGGAACTTGAGGACGACGGCGGCGAACGCCTCGTTGATCTCGAACAGGTCGATGTCGTCCCACGTCATGCCGGCCTTCTGCAGGCAGCGTTCCGCGGCGGGGCCGGGTGCGGTCAGCATGATGACCGGCTCGGTGCCGGCGACGGCCGACATGACGATGCGGCCCCGAGCGCGCAGTCCGTGGGCCTTCGCGTAGTCCGGCGACGCGATGAGCACGGCGGAGGCGCCGTCCACGACGCCCGAGCTATTGCCGGCATGGTGCACGTGCTCGATGCGGTCGTACCCCGGGTAGCTGAGGAGCGCCGTCTGGTCGACGGAGAGCGTCTGCCCGTCGAGGACCATCGCCCCGAGCTTCTCGAAGCTCGGCGACAGCTTCTCGAGATCGGCGAGCGTCGTCCCCGGGCGGGGGAACTCCTCGTGGTCGAGGGCGACCGTGCCGTCGTCGTGGCGGATGGTGACGAGGCTGCGGTCGAACCGGCCCTCGGCGAGCGCTGCGGCGGCGCGGGTCTGGCTGTCGACGCCGAGCTCGTCGCACTGGCGTCGGCTGAAGCCTTCGACCGTGGCGATCAGGTCGGCGGAGATGCCCTGGGCGACCATCGGGTACTTCTCGAACAGGTGCTTGTTGTTCGCCGTGAACCCGTCGACGTGCAGCTAGGTCGGACGGGACATCGACTCGATGCCGCCGCCGATGACGAGGTCCTGATGCCCGGCGAGGACGGCCATCGCCGCGAAGTTCACGGACTGCTGGCCCGAACCGCAGAACCGGTTGAGCGTCACACCGGGGGCGTCGAGCGACCACCCGGCGTCGAGGGCGGCCATGCGGGCGATGTCCATCGCGTGGTCGCCGCTGCCGGAACCGCAGCCCATGATCACGTCGTCGACATCGGCCGAGTCGAACCCGACCCGGGTGCGCAGTCCTTCGAGCACCTGGGCGAGGATGCGCTGAGGGTGCACCTTGTGGAGCGCCCCGTTCTCCTTGCCCTTCGCTCGCGGCGACCGCACGGCGTCGATGATCAGTGCGTCCCGTTCCATGGCCGTCCCCCAGCTCCGTCGACCGTCGGCCGGTCGTGTTCGGGCAACCCTATCCGCCGGGTCCGCGGTCGTTCCGCAGCGTCCTGCGTGCACCCGCCGGGACGACCTGCGAGGCTTGCGGGGTCCGTCGCCGTGCGACGAGGAGGGGTCCGTGATGAAGCTTTCCGTGGAGTTCCCGTCGATCGCGTTCCGGGAAGGGCCCGATGCCGTGGCTCGCATGGCCCGGGCCATCGAGGAGATCGGCTACGACGAGATCGCCGTGTTCGACCACGTGGTCATGGGGTGGCCGACCTACACCCGGGAGGCGCCCCGCTACCCGACCCGCATGCCGGTGCTCGAGCCGCTCGTGCTGCTCGGCTTCGCCGCGGCGGTCACCTCGCGGATCGGCCTGTCGACCGAGGTGCTGGTGCTCCCCCAACGCCAGGCCGTCCTCGTCGCGAAGCAGGTGTCGACCATCGACACGCTGTCCGGCGGACGGATGCGCCTCGGGGTCGGCGTGGGGTGGCAGGCGTGCGAGTTCGACGCGCTCGGGCTCGGTTGGTCGGACCGCGGTCGGCGGATGGACGAGGCGATCGACGTGCTGCGGGCGTGCTGGGGTGACGATCGCATCGACTACGTCGGCGACCACCACCGGCTCGAGGCGATCGCCATGGACCCGAAGCCGCCGCAGGTCGCGAGCCTGCCGATCTGGGTCGGCGGGGACGCGCCCGTGGCGCACCGCCGGGCGGGTCGCCTCGGCGACGGCTGGATGGGGACCGCCGGGGTGCCCGACGACACGATTCGCGCCGGGATCGCGACGATCCGTCGCACCGCCGAGGAGCACGGCCGGGACCCCGACGCCGTCGGGCTGCAGCTCATGTTGGCGCTGCCGCCGACGGACGAGGCGGGCAAGACCTTCTACGCCGACACCGCGGCCGTGGTGCGGCGGGCCGAGGCGGTGCGGTCGATGGGGTTCCACTGGGCGGCGGTGAACGCGACGGCGATCTACCAGGCGGGCGCTCGCAGCGTCGACGCGATGATCGACCGGCTCGCTGCGCTGCACGGCCCGCTGCGCGAGGCGACGTCCTGACGGTGCTGCCGCTCGATCATCTGCTGGTCCTCGACCTGACGGCGTTCCGGGCCGGTCCGACCGCGGTCCGCCAGCTCGCCGACTGGGGGGCGCGGGTCATCACCGTGGAGCGCCCCGCCGCTGCCGGGGCGGGTGCGCTCGGTGGTCGTCTCGGGTCGGACTTCCAGAACCTGCGGCGGAACAACGAGTCGTTGACCCTCGACCTCAAGTCGACGCGCGGGCGTGCGCTGTTCCTGCTGCTCGTGGAGCGTGCCGACGTGGTGGTGGAGAACTTCGCCCCAGGCGTGACGGCCCGGCTCGGGATCGACTGGGACGCGCTGCGGGCGGTGAACCCGCGCCTCGTCTACGGGAGCATCTCCGGGTACGGCCAGGACGGGCCGTGGGCGGAACGGCCCGGGTACGACCAGATCGCGCAGGGGATGAGCGGGCTCATGTCGGTCACGGGCCTGCCCGGTCAGGGTCCGGTGCGGTCCGGGCATGCGGTGGCCGACAGCTCCTCTGGCGTCTACCTCGCATTCGGGATCCTCTCGGCGCTGATCCGACGCGACCGCACCGGCGAGGGCGCATGGGTGCGCACCTCGCTGCTCGAGTCGCTCATCGCGATGCTCGACTTCCAGGCGGCGCGCGTGCTCGTGGAGGGCGAGGTGCCCGCCCAGCAGGGGAACCACCACCCGACCGCGGTGCCGATGGGGTGTTTCGAGGCGGCGGACGGACCCTTCAACCTGGCGCCCGGAACGAACGATCACTTCCGGGCGATGTGCGGCGTGCTCGGCCATCCGGAGTGGGCCGACGACGAACGTTTCGCGACGCCTCGGGCGCGTGCCGCACGGCGTGACGAGGTGAACTCGATGATCGAGGCCGTCACCCGCACCCGGCCGGCGGAGGAGTGGATCGAGGCCTTCTTCGCCGTCGGCGTCCCGGCCGGGCCCGTCCTCGACCTCGGGGCGACCTTCGCGCACCCGCAGGTCGTGGCGACGGGGATCGCCCGGCCCGTGGAGCATCCGACCCGGGGGCGGGTGGCGGTGGTCGGCCAGCCGGTGACGTTCGCCGACGGACCGGAGGACCGCGGCGTGCGCCGAGCCGCCCCGGCGCTCGGCGAGCACACCGACGCCATCCTCACCGACCTCGGTGTGGCGGCCAAGGAGATCGCCGCCCTGCGGGAGTCCGGCGTCGTCTGAGCGGGCCGGGCGGTAGGGTCCGCGCCATGGCGACCCCGGTGTCCGCACCTGCCGAGGAGGTCCTCGACCCGGACCTCCCGATCTGCGACGCGCACCACCATCTCTGGGACGACACCGGACACACCGGCACGCCGTACCCGCTCGACGCGCTCCTCGCCGACACGGGGTCCGGCCACCGGGTGCTGCGGACGGTGTTCGTGGAGTGCCACGCCCACTACCTCGCCGACGGTCCGGTCGAGCTGCGCCCGGTCGGCGAGGTGCGCTACGTGGCCGCCGCTGCGGAAAGCAGCGCGACGCTCGGCGGTGCCGAGATCGCGGCGATCGTCGGGCACGCCGACCTCACCCTCGGCGCGGCGGTCGGCGACGTGCTCGACACGCTCGACGATGCGGGGCGGGGTCGGTTCCGTGGGGTCCGCCACACCACGGCGCACGACCCGTCACCCATGAACAACGCGGCGACGCGCAGCGGGCTCATGGGCGAGGCGACGTTCCGGCACGGCGTCGACGCGCTCGGGATCCGTGGCCGTTCCTTCGACGCGTTCTGCTTCCATCCCCAGCTCGACGAGCTCGCCGCGCTCGCTTGCGCGTGCGAGGGCACGACGATCGTGGCGAACCACCTCGGTGTCCCCATCGCCGGGGGCCCCTACCGGGGGCGCTCGGAGGAGGTGCGCTCGGTGTGGCGCACTGCGCTGCGAGGCGTCGCCGGGTGTCCGAACGTGGTGGTGAAGCTCGGTGGCATCACCCGACCGCTCTCCGGAGACCGCTGGGACCGGCGGGGTGTTCCGGCGTCGTCGGAGGAGATCGTCGCTGCGTGGGGTGATGACATCCGCTTCGTGATCGACACGTTCGGACCGGCCCGGTGCATGTTCGAGTCGAACTTCCCGGTCGACGCGAGCGTGGTCGGCTACGTGGCGCTCTGGAACGCGTTCAAGAAGATCGCTGCCCCGTTCACTGCTGCGGAACGTGTCGACCTGTTCCACGACACCGCAGCGCGCACCTACCGGTTGCCGACCCTCAACTGACTGCGGGCAGGACCCGGTCGGCGATGAGCGCCTGCGCCGTCGGTGAGCTCGGTGCGATGACGACGTAGGTGATGCGGTCCTCGTCGCGGCGGCTCAGCATCTCCTCGGCGACCTGTTCGGGGGTGCCGAGGAGGGCGACGGGTGACCGCTGCGCGGTGGCGAGGTCGTCGAACCCGAGGCGACGCGCGAACTTCTCGAGCACCGGGTCGTTCGGATCCTCGGTGACGTGCGCGAGGGTGAACCCGCTGCGTTCGATCGTCGCCGGGTCGCGGCCGGCCTGCACGGCGAGCTCGTCGAGCAGTTCGTTCCGGCGCCGCAGGCGCGCCCGGTCGAACCGCACGGTCGCGTCGGCGTCCTTCACGAAGTCCTTGCCGTTCGCCGTCGGCGGGATGAGGTTCACGATGTCGGCGTGGCGGGCGGCGATGCCGAGCAGGTACCGGCTCGAACCCCCGACCATGATCGGCGGCTGCGGCTGCTGCAGCGGGCGGGGTTCGGTCGACGCGTGCTCGACGTGCGCGTGCCGCCCGTGCACGACCGGATCGTCGTCGGTCCACATCGCCTTGACGATCCGGAGGGTCTCCTCGAGGTGGTCGAGCCGCTCCGTTGCGTCACCGAAGTGGTAGCCGTGCGCCGCGTACTCGGCGCTGTTCCAGCCGGAGCCGATGCCGAGGACGAACCGGCCGCCGGAGACGTGGTCGAGGGTCGCACCGATCTTCGCGAGCAGCGCCGGGTTGCGGTAGGAGGCGGCGATCACGGACGGAACGAGGCGCACCCGTTCGGTACGCATGGCGATCGCGGTGAGCGTCGTGAGGCACTCGAGCTGCGGGCCGTCGGACGGGCCGGTCTGGGGCACGAAGTGGTCGTTCAGCGACACCGACCAGTAGCCCTGCGATTCGGCTCGCTGTGCCGCTTCGATCGCGGCGGTGATGTCGTTCGGCGGGACGAACAGCCCGATTCGCACTCCGGTCACGACGCCTCCCCGTTGTCCACTGCCGGAGTCGGAGCGTACCGGTGGACCGCAGCGACGACCCGACGTTCCGGTGACATCGGTCACCTCTGCTGGTAGCGTCCACCCGATGGGTCTCGTGTCCGGTCTGCGATCCCAGTCGAACGCCGCGCTCGGCGTGCTCGCCATCCTCGCAGCGACCGCATGTTGGAGCTCCGGTGGGGTGCTCGCGAAGAACGCCGACCTTCCGGGCATCGTGGTCGCCTTCTGGCGACTCGTGATCGTCGCGATCGTCTTCGGGGTGATCGCCCTCGTCCTTCGCAAGCCGATCACCCTGCTCATGGTGCGCCGATCGCTCCTCGGTGGGCTGCTGTTCGGTGTGAATCTCGCCGTGTGGTTCGAGGCATTGCGGCACGCGACCGTCGGGATCGCGACGGTCACCGCGGCGCTCACGCCGGTGCTCGGGCTCCTCATCGGGCGCGGGTTCCTCGGTGAGCGGATCACGGCGCTCGCCCTCGGTTGCGCGCTCGGCGCGATCGCCGGCGTCGTGCTCTTCGTCGTCCCGGGGTTCGCTGCGAGCGGCACGAAGCCGCTCGGTCTCGGGCTCGCGTTCGCGGCGATCGGGATCTGGGTCTGCTACCTGTTCGTGACGAAGAAGGCCCGCGAGGGTGTCGGCACGATCGAGTACCTGTTCTGCATGGCCGCGGTCGCCGCAATCTCGCTCTTTCCGCTGCTCGCGCTGAGCGACCACGGCATCGCGCCACCCACGAAGGGCGTGGGCTGGCTGGTGGCGCTCGCCATCATCCCCGGCTGTCTCGGCCACGGGCTGTTGGCATGGGCCCAACCGCACGTGCCGCTGTCGACCTCGGGGATCCTGCTCCAGGGTGAGCCGGTCGGCGCCGCGCTCGCCGGGGCGATCTTCCTCGGGGAGGTCATCGGCCCGATCCAGGGGGTCGGCCTGCTCGTGGCCTTCGTGGCACTCGCCGTCCTCACCAGGGCGAGCGCCACCCGCACGGATGAGGCGGAACCCGCGACTGCGTGAGGCACCCCGAAGGCCTGCGTCGTAGCCACCGTGGCGGCGTCTGCCAAACGCGATCGAGGTGGCAGACGAGACCGGGGGCCCGCCACATCACCGTGACAGGCCCTCGGCCTCGGGGAATTCGAGTTGGACCCGAAGGTCAGCTGGCGAGCAGCGCCGCCACGTCGACACCGGCGGGGACCATGACCGCATCGAGCACGTGGATCACGCCGTTCGACGCATCCACGTCGACCGCGCTGATCTTCGCGTCGGCGATCGTGATGGTCGTACCGCTCACGACGATCTTCGCCGTGTCGCCGCTCGCCATCTTCACATCACCCGCGGCGACCTTCGAGGACGGGACCTCGCTGCCGGAGATCACGTCGAACAGGAGGATCTGCGTCAGGACTTCCTTGTTCTACGGGAGAAGAAGCTTGTCGAGCAGCCCAGCCGGAAGCGCCGCGAACGCCGCGTCGGTGGGGGCGAAGACCGTGAACGGCCCGGTGCCCTGCAGGGTCGTGACGAGGTCGGCGGCCTGGAGGGCGGCCGCCAGCGTCTTGAAGGTGCCGGTCGAGGTCGCCACGGCGACGATGTCACCGGGCTTGGCGGCGGTCGTGGTGGTCGCCGGAGCGGCGGTGGTTTCCGTCGACGCAGCAGTCGTGTCGCCGGACGCCGTCGTGTCGTCGTCGCTGCTGCACGCTGCGAGGACGAGTGAACCCGCGGCCACCACGGCGATGACGGTGTGTCGCAAACGCATTGTTTTCTCTTTTTTCCGGGTGGGGACACCACCGGAGTTGGTTGCACGGAGCCCCGGGGGGGTCGGGGTCGCTGTTCGACGGAGTGCATCCGACGAGCAAGACCGGAGCTAGGAGACCCCGGCTTACTAGATGGATGTCAATTGCCTGAACCCTCGGCTCGTGCGCGATCGCAGTGAGCCGGCGCTGGGTACCCCGGCATCAATTCGTCGAAACCACGAGGTACTCCACGGCGGGTCACGAAATGGTTGTCCGTCCGTCGGATGTCGATATCGATACAGCCCGCTCCAGCCGCTAGGTACGGGCTGAGTGACCTGAAAAGCTCTTCGGGTGCACCGCCGAAGTCACCGAACTTGCATGTTCATCGTCGCCATGTCGATGGCGTCGCTCGCTGCCTGCTCGGCCACGAGTGCCGTCCTCGGCGACGCCATCCGCCCCGACACCGCAGGCCGCGCGACCACCGTTCCCACGACGAGCACCGTCGTGCCGCTGCCGACCCCCTGGGACGCGGAGATGCTCGACGAGGTGAACTCGCACCGAGCCGAGCACGGCGTCGAGCCGCTCGTTCGGTGCGACACGTTGCAGCAGGCCGCGCAGGGCTCCGCCGAGGTGCTCGCACGCTGGGGCAAGCTCTCCCACACCGGCCCGGACGGTTCGGAGCCCCGGGACCGAGCTCGGGATGCCGGGTATCGAGGCTCCTCCTACGTCGGCGAGAACATCGCCTCCGGCTACGGGGACGCCGGACATGCGATGGACGGCTGGATGGATTCACCCGGCCCCCGGGCGAACATCCTTGAGCCGACCTTCACCCATGTGGGTTTCGGCCGAGCCTCGGGCGACGGCCCCGGTTCCCCCTACTGGGTGCAGAAGTTCGGCGCCAACGCAACCTGCTGAGCCCGGGCCCCGACCCGCGTCCAACCACCTCCGGAAACGACGAAGGCCCCCGAACGGGGGCCTTCGCGCTGAGCGGATGACGAGACTCGAACCCGCGACCCTCACCTTGGCAAGGTGATGCTCTACCAACTGAGCTACATCCGCAGCGGGGGAGAGCCTACCAAGCGAGGGTCCCGCAGCGGCAAGACGGCTCACCCACGCTGGTCCGCCGGGCGCAGATCGATCCGCAGAACGAGGACCCCGTCCTCGACCGCGGCCTCGGCGTCACCGATGATCGCGTAGTCCTGGAAGTCGAGCTGCGCCTGATCGAGGAATCGCTGGCGCTCCTCCCCGGCGATCGGCGGGAGGGGCCGGGTGCGCACCGCCTCCGCGCGGGCCCGGAACCGCCCGATCATGGCGTCGACGTCGAGAGTTGCCATACCGGGGAGGCTACCGAGGGCCGGGCGACTTCGCCGACCGCCGGACCCGGCTCCGGACGTACCCCTTCGCCGGGTCGGTGTACAGGACGAAGCGCCAGGTGAGCACCCCCGACACCGCCGCAGCGGCGATCAGTCCGGCGATGGCGAGGCGGACGGTGCGGTCGGCATCGGCCGCCTCCGCGTCGAGGGTCGCCCGGCGGGATCCCACCACGGTCGTGCTCGTCGAGGAGTCCGGCTGTGGCGTAGTGCCCTGCGCTCCGGCGAGGGGACCGGCGCCGACGGCGACCGTGAGCACGCAGGCCGCAACGATCGCTCTGGCCCACCCGCTCCCCTGCACGATGCTCCATGGTAGGGCCGAGCGCTCTCCGGCGTCCTTCACCGCTGCTCCGTCGCACAGGAGATCGTCGTCCGCCCACCGATGCGGCGCCGCAGCACCGCACCGCCGCACCGGGGGCACGCGGTCCGCCCGTCCCGGGCGGCCTGGAGGTCGCCGAGATGCGAACCACCACGCCGGTCGAGCTCGGCGACCGTTGTGCGGATCGTCCGGGCGAGCGCTGCGACCTCGCGCCGATCGAGGGTTCCGGCCGGGCGGGCCGGGTCGAGTCGGCTCCGCCAGCACACCTCGTCGGCGAGGAGGTTCCCGAGGCCGGCGAGTCGCCCCTGGTCGAGCAGGCGGGCCTTGAGCGCCGTGGTCGACCCGGCGAGCACACGGGTGAGCGCGTCGACGCCGACGGTCGCCGCATCGGGCCCGAGGCGCCCCTCGTCCGGGTCGAGCTCGACGCGCCCAAGCCGTCGCGGATCCCGCACGACGAGCGACCCGCCGTCGAGGAGGTCGAGCCGAAACCGGTCCCATCGGGGTTCCTCGCGGTTCGATCCGTATTGGAGGTCGTCGAGGCCGGCGACCCCGTCGAGGAGCAGCCGTCCGGTCATGCCGAAGCGCAGTCCGAGCGTGCCGCCGTCGTCGAGGTCACAGAGCAGCAGCTTCCCGATCCGACGTGCGGCGACCGCCGAACGGCCCACCAGTCGGTCGGCGACGTCGTCGACGGCGTGCGGGACAGCAGCCAGAGGGTCGACGGTGACCGCGCCGATGGGTCGCCCCAGCACCCCTTCGGCGAGGCGCCGGTACCGTTCCACCTCGATGAGTTCGGGCACCGCTGCCGCCCGGCTCAGCCGCTCCGCAGGAACGACTCGAGCGCCGCCCCGACCTGATCGAAGGCGATCAGGAACCCGTCGTGCCCCTCTGGGCTGTCGATCACCGTGTGGGCGACCGGGACGCCAGCGACCCGGAGGGTGTCGCGGATGTACTCCTGCTGGTAGGGCGGGTACAGGCCGTCGGTCGTGATCGACATCGTGGCCGTCGGCACGCGGATGCGTTGCAGCGCGGCGTCGAGGCCACCCCGGCCACGGTTCCGCCCGAGATCGTGGAGGTCCATCGCCCGGTTGAGCACCAGGTAGCTGTTCGCGTCGAAGCGGCGCACGAGCTTGTCGCCGTGGTAGTCGAGGTAGCGCTCCACCTCGAATCGATCCCACATGCCGAACCGTTCGACGTCGTCCTCGGTATCGCGCCCGAAGTTCGCCGCGTAGACCGGTTCGCTGCGGTAGTGGATCATTGCGATCCGCCGCGCGAGCGCGAGGCCGACGTGCGGTCCGCCTCCCGGTTCAGCGTCGTAGTACTCGCCGTCACGCCACGCAGGGTCCGAAGCGATCGCCAGTCGACCCACCGAGCTCCAGGCGATCTGCTGCGCGGACGCCGCTGCAGTCGACGCGATCGACACGACCGCGTCCACACCGTCGGGGTAGATGCAGCCCCACTCGAGCGCCTG
>Ga0194134_10003207_pt1 | contig 17973 bp, 19 predicted proteins | sample TA2KigOff0mmetaG_FD_148602 | JGI IMG/M metagenome (GOLD analysis project Ga0194134, IMG submission 148602) | Freshwater microbial communities from Lake Tanganyika, Tanzania - TA2015056 Kigoma Offshore 0m | ecosystem: Environmental > Aquatic > Freshwater > Lake | place: Tanzania: Lake Tanganyika... | reverse complement strand
CTCTTGCAAAGGTTAGTGACCCTCGTTCAACACCATTAACATAAAATTTATTCCCAGATCCAGGATTTATGACAGAAACGAAGAGTGTTTCCGAAGTGGATGGAGAGGTAAATTTAGACTTCCGAGTTGGTGATGCCGCCTCTTCAGGAGTGATACCCACACAATCAACTACAGAAATTACAGTATCATCATTAACGTCAAAGACATCAGACTCTTGTGTTGGATCAACTCTCACATAATTAATTACTGGACGCAAAATTGCACCAATTCCTCCACCAGTACTTGTATTTATAATCACTTTAGGAATCTCAGTCGAAATTAAAAGAGCTAAAGGTGTATTAACTTTTACTCTTAAAATGTTTCCTTCTGGACTAATTATAGTTTCAAATTTACCATAAACCTTTGAGGTGGAAGGAGATTTAATTGAAACTGTAGTATTCTGAGGATATCCAAATCCAGTTTCGGAAATAACAAATCCAATTAAAGTTCCAACATAATTTTCCATGACAGATTGTGTAACTTGTATGTCTGCCATAATTATTCTCCGATTACAAACTTACGTGTTCTGTCTGGATAACCTTTACCATGATTAATCATAGAAATTCCAACAACTCCTACAAATTTTCCATTCTTATCAGGTTTATACTTACCATTTGGTAATTTGGAAACACGACCCATCACAGCAATTGCACCAGCACCAAATCCATTTCTACTTTTGTCTCTGAACGTGATTAATGGTGGATCTGAAATTGGACGCAAATATCGTCCACTATTAACAATAGAAACTCCAACAATTTGCCCAGATTGATTTACCATCGCAATGGCCTTGGCTGGATTTTTAGAACTTCCACTAAAAATCACCTCTGGGGGAGAAACTGTATAAGTAAGTGCTTCTGAAGAATCTTTTGTAATGTCTGTATCATAAGATGCAGAAAATTCACTTTTCGATGTTCCAGAAACATTAATGTTAACCATTCCGTGAGTGGGATCTAATGCACTATTAGGATGTTCAAATTCTTGCGTTTGTGTCATTCCCCAATCCGTTTTTATAGTCAATTTTGGATTTAAATCTGTACCATTAATGAGTTCTACTCCTACTACAATATACCATCTAGAATTTCTATCAAATACAATTGCAACTTTTGATTTTTTATTATAGTAAGCATCTGTTGCTCCATCCTGTTTAATTCCTTCTCTAATGACATTAGCATTAACATCTAAGTAGTATAATTTTGATACTTTAGTGTAAACATTTTCATATTCTCCATTCTCAATAGTAAAATCGTTTACAATAACCGCTTTTCTAACTGCGATAGATGTATCAGTTTGAGGTTTTATTTTTTCTTTAAAGGATTCTGTTTGAAAAACTTCTGAAAAACTTTCCCTGCTATCTCTTGGTAGATTTATTGTTCCGTATCTTGAAGACCATGATTGTGGTTGTCTGCATCCAACATCATCACAAGAAAATAAATTTGTTAAAAATCCCAGTGATCCTCCAAAAACACTTTGAATTGTATTTGCAACATTAACACCAAGATTAATAAATGAAGAAATCACGTTTAATCCTGTTTGAATAATTCCACTGAGTTGCCCAAAAAAGTTACCCAGAAATGAATTGATAATTCCCGAACTCATTTCAGCAACTTTTCCAACAAAATTTTTCAAACTATCAGAAACGTAACCAAATGCTTTTTGAATAGTTTTTTCAAATAAACAAAAAATCTCATCAGTCACTAATTTAAATCCTTTACCAAAAAGAGGATGAGATGGTTTAGGAACAGTTTTTAAAAGTTCTGCCATTCCCTTGTATGATTCAACAACAATTTCTTCTCTAAGTTTTCTTGTCCATTCTGTTATTTGAGCATAAATTTCAGCAGATATTGCAGTTAATTCATTTTCAATATCTATAATTTTTCCTAAAATTGGGTCATAATAGGTTCCAGAAAATTGTTTCCATTGTGACGTTTTATTAGTAAATTGTTCAAGAATTGAAGAAATTCTTCCCAATCCATTTTTTTCACAAGGATCTGGTGGTGTAATCAAAACATCGGTAATTGTATTAAATTCTGTCTTGGAAAGAGTTATTTCTCCAGAAGACTCATTATCAGAAACACCCCCTTTCCAAAGTTGACCTTGTTGAGTTCCTTCATCTATCGTATGCTTTCCTTTTACAGTTTCTTGTGGTGTAAAGGGTTCAAATGCTGTTTTTTTATTTTCCTGGGGAGCATCTTGAACAAAGCGATTGCGATAAAGAGTTCCAAAAATAACAGGTTGTTGACCATCTTCTCCATCCATATAAAATCCAAGTACAGTTTCTCCTCCTTGAAGACCAAGTAGATCTCCTTCTCCTCCTACACCTAAACTTTTATTTGCAGGACCAAGAACTTGTGCAAATGGAAGTTCTTCATCTGGCAATTCTTGATCATTATCATGATAACCTAAAATTCTAACTCTTGCCCGATAATAGTAAACTTCATTTCCATCAGATGATTTTTGAGTTTTCAGTGTTTTATCCCATCCACCTTTTGTTGGATCCGTGACGATTCCTAACCACCATTGAATTGGATCTTTGCCAAAAAAGTTTTGCTTTGTTAATGTTTGTTCCATAATTATGCTTCAAAAGAATCTCTAATTAATTTGAGTGAGGTATAAGCTCTATTATCGTGAATACTATGTCTCAATTGAGAAATTAAGTAATTACCACTCACATCTTTTGTGGAATTATTTCCAAGACTTTTTTTTGTCTGATCACTTGTTGGAATTGGAAATTTAACTGAAATTACTTGTCCTGCTCTCAATTCAGAATTAATTGGAATTAAAATATTTAATGACTGAGAAAATAACAAATTAAGACGAATATAAGTCTGATTCTGATATTTAGCAAGTTCATTGATGTCTTGAACTTCACCTAAAGTTGCACCATTTTGTGTTGCACCCGGATCTAAAAATCTCATCATGCTTCTTGTTGGAATTTGATCTAATCCCTCTGGCAAAACTGGTGCTTTTCGTAAAATTTCTTTTGCATTTGTCACATTATATAAATTACTTCCTTTTGCTAAATCTGGTTTCAAATCTTTTGAATTATAATAAATTGTTCGGTTAGCATACATTCCTTGTCTGCTCATACCAAACAAATCTGAATTTTTTGTTTGATATTCATGTTTAATCACAAATCTATTTCCAGGTTCTACAGTTTCTATTTTACTATACTCTGCTACTGGTGATTGCTTTAATAAAGTATCAACAGATTTAAATACATAACCATCCAAAGTTTCAAAAAATAAAAATCCACCTGTTGTTTGTCCATTCATGGATTTTGGACAAAGCCATTGAATTGTATCAAAAGATCTTCTTTGATTACCTATAAATGAATACGAATTAGTTGTATTTTCACTATCTAAATTTTTAGAAGTTCCGATTGAAGTTGGATTTGTTCCTCCAGATGCACCTCCCTGCAATAATTCTTGAATAATTTGTCCGATGTTTCCTTGATATTTTTTACATAGTCTAACACCTTCATTTTTCAAACATTCCATAGAAAGTCCATTCAAAGTAAACAGTTGACCACTTGATTGGGTCATGGTGTTTCCAGAAACTTGATTTAAAACATTATGAGTTTCAGTGATTCTAAAAGTATCTCCAGAATAAGGAAAAAAAATTTCTGCTATCATCTTTTCCCCACCAACAATTGGCCATTGACTTGCCACACCATCGGTATCTGGAAACGTTATTGACAATGAAATTGTTGGACACAAAATATCTTCATAATAATCAATTATAGCACCCTTTGCTACACTATATTCCCCATTAGTATCTGAAATAATTGATAATCTTTCAATTTTATAATTGTCAAGTGTCATCAGCTAAGTCCCTGTTGATAAGTAGCAGAAGATCGTTCAGCACTTCCTCTGTATGTAGGAGTTGGTGAGGATGAAACTCTTTGTGAAGATTGAGTTCCAGAGGGTTGTGCTCCAGAAGGAACCGTTGTAGCAGGTTGTCTTGGTGCTGGTTGCAATGCAGTTGGAGTTGTTGGTGCTGATGGTGCTGGTTTTGCTTGTGTAGATGCAGAAGGTGCTTTTGCTGTACTAAATGGAGCGTGCATACTATATCTATTGAGAGGATCAAATTTTCCAGTTAAAACTCTACCAGTCCACCGTGTTCCAGTTTCCCAATGCAAATGAGGTCCTGTAGTTGATCCAGTCATTCCAACTCTTGCTATAATATCTCCTTTTTTAATGTCACCCTTTCCTCTATATCCATTTTGAACGTGACCGTAAAGATGATGAATACCTTTATCATCAACAAAAACCACAAAATTTCCCCACCCTTTAGGATCAATTCCAGTATCAATAATTTTTCCATCAGAAATTGCTCTTAATGGAGTTCCCTCAGGCATACCACCTAAATCAGTGCCTCCATGAGGTCCACTTTTTCTTGGTTCTCCGTATTTACCCGTCACAACTGGTGATACTTTTCCCGGAGCAACATAATCTATTGAATCTCCCCCTGGTTGTTGACCTTCACCAGAAGGTGTTCCAAAAATGTTGTTTATAGCATCAGTACCCATTGTTCCCAAAGCCAATCCACCAGCACCTAATACTGCTGCACCAAGATCACCACCTGTCTGTTGACCACCACCAGCAGCAACAGAACCTCCCCCCGAACTACTATCCATCAAATTTGCATAATCTTGTTGACCCATAATGTTTCCAAATTTTTGTTGAGCGGGTTCAGATTTCATAGATTCTTTCGGAATCTTAAAATCAAAAATATCTTTTGGTTTTTCTGCTGAGAGTTCCTCTTCTTCTTCTTCAGCATCCAAACTAACATTTAACATTGAAGCTTTTCTGATGTTATTATCAGTTTTTAAATCAATCTGCTTCAGAATACCTGATGTTTTAGATGATTGGGATTGCAAATTGCCCAACAATGAATCTACAGAAATTTTAGCCATAGATATGATCCATTGATCCATTAATGTTTAAATGATTTATTGCACTTAAAGTCCACATTCTTGTCAAAGGATTGCTGGTTGGCATTGCCTCTGGAGAATCTGGTGATGATGAAATGTTTGATTGTGGACCTTGATTTCGTGGTGCTTGAGAATACCCACCAGATGCCACTTGCTGTGTGTCAAATGGAACAATTGAAGAAGTATCCATTGGTTTCATTTCAGGTTGTGCTGAAGCAATTTCCATGTCTTTAGGGGAGGGCAAATCAGCACTGGAAACTTTGATTTCTCTTGTTGGTTCTCCAATTGCAGCACCAGTAGCACTAGTAGCACCAGAAGTCCCCATCACAGCATTGGCAACACTTCTTTCAAGTGCTTGTCCGGTTAAACCTTGAGATTTACCTTCTTCTCTTGCTTGTTGAGCAGTTTTAAATTGTTCCGATGTTAATGCTCTATCAGGTCTCTGACCGGGTGCTAATGCTCCGGGTGGATTAGATCCTGTTGATGCTTGTGGTGTTCCTTGTTGCCCTGCTGCTGATGCTGCCCGTGGTGTTCCTGTTGATGCTTGTGGTGTTCGTGATTTTGCTGTTGTTGTGGAAGTAGTTGTTGGTGATTTTTTAACTTGTTCCAATGCTGCCTTCACTGAACTTGCTTTTACTTTTCCACCCTGACCAGGATATGAATATTGACCAGATAAATTGGGAACACCAGCCCATTCATTTGCAATTCCTTGAGCAAAAGCAGCATCTCCACCTTTTAAAGTTCCTGCTAACCATTGTTTACCCTTTCTCACATTTTGAATAATGTAAACTGCTATTTTATCTTGATTTGCTGGACTAAATTTATCTTTATTTGGATCTAACCCTGCTGCTCTCGCTCTCCCAATTGGGTCGGATAATAATTGATATCGTCCCATTGCACCACTTCCACCTTTAGATTTTCCAACTCTTTGTGCAGTTGCCCATGCTTGAGCAATTGTCATTTCAGTTAAACCAGGAACTGTCTGCCCAGGATTAACTGATTCATATCCACCCTCCCCAGATGCAATCACATCTAAAAGTGGTTTCCATTGTCCAGCAGAAGCAGTTCCTCCAGATCCTGGAGTTCCTCCACCACCTTCACCAGAAGGTGTTCCAAAAATGTTGTTTATAGCATCAGTACCCATTGTTCCCAAAGCCAATCCACCAGCACCTAATACTGCCGATCCCAGTCCACCACCTCCTTGCTGACCAGAATCTGCTCCACCACCACTATTCATTAAATTTGCATAATCTTGCTGACTCATAATGTTTCCAAATTTTTCTTGTTCCGTGCCTCCACCAAATGCTTCTTTCAAAGAAGTGATTATGTCAGATTTTTCCTTAATGTCATCTTCTCTTGACCGTCTAAGTTTTCTTTCTTCTAATAATTCTTGCCTCTGTTTTTGATCCTTCAACAAATATTCAGAAATTGTTTCAACATCAGCACGAACTGATTGAACTCCAGATGACAAAGAATCATAAACTTGCTTTAAAACACCAAATGCTTTTGATAATTGTTGAGTTTCTGAAGAATTTTCTTTTTTTATAGTTGCAATCTGATCAACAACTTGTTCTCCAGATTTTTCTAAGATTTTAATTTTATCTCCAACTTCACCAATCTGATTTGTAGTTTGGTTTTGATTGACAATTATTTGTTCTCCAGATTTTTCTAAAATTTTAATTTTATCTCCAACTTCACCAATCTGATTTATAGTTTGGTTTTGATTGACAATTATTTGTTCTCCAGATTTTTCTAAAATTTTAATTTTATCTCCAACTTCAGCAATCTGATTTGTAGTTTGGTTTTGATTGACAATTATTTGTTCTACTCGATCTCCATCTTGTCTTATAACATTCGTTAGATTATTAATAATTGTATTTTGTTGTTGATTATCGGAAGAATTTTCTTTTTTTATAGTTGCAATCTGATCAACAACTTGTTCTCTAGATTTTTCTAAGATTTTAATTTTATCTCCAACTTCACCAATCTGATTTGTAGTTTGGTTTTGATTGACAATTATTTGTTCTCCAGATTTTTCTAAAATTTTAATTTTATCTCCAACTTCAGCACGAACTGATTGAACTCCAGATGACAAAGAATCATAAACTTGCTTTAAAACACCAAATGCTTTTGATAATTGTTGATTATCGGAAGAATTTTCTTCTTTTACGGTTGCAATCTGATCAACAACTTGTTCTCTAGATTTTTCTAAGATTTTAATTTTATCTCCAACTTCACCAATCTGATTTGTAGTTTGGTTTTGATTGACAATTATTTGTTCTACTCGATCTCCATCTTGTCTTATAACATTCGTTAGATTATTAATAATTGTATTTTGTTGTTGATTATCGGAAGAAACATTTTGAATAATGTCTTCCTGTGTCATAAGTGTTTGCAATAAAGATTGCAAATAATTTTGATTTGCAAATGCTTTTACTTCTACCGATTTAACTTGATTGGAAGTTTGATCGGTTTTTTCATTGACACGATTTAATTCATCAGAAATCTCATCAAGATTCTGAAAAAAACTATCAATTGAAATTTTTTTTTCTAAAGTTTCAGCGGGCATTTGCGTATCTTTGCTTTTCTTCTTCTATGTGATTTTTCAAAAGTGCCAAATAAATTTCCCTTTCCCAAGGAAGCATGTTTTCAATTTCACTTAAACTGTATTTATGGTATTGCATGAGAGCAAAATTAATTCTATAGTAAGACTCAAGATCCTCTCTTGCAATACTTAAGCGAAAAAATCTTTTAATCCCTCCAAAACGACACGATTTTTAACACCGGTTTTTGGATTCTCAACCTCAATCTCATGAGAAAGTTTTGGCATTGTTGCAAAAAACTTTTCAACTTCTTTGTATTGCTTTGAAGTTAACTTTCCTAAAAAATTAATTTTCTCTTTTTCAGTATAATTAGAAAAATCCCACGCATCTTCCTCATTAAAAAGCATATCCAAACAATTTGCAACAGGTTTCAAAGTAAGATTTACTTTTTCTTCTGGAGTTAGTTCATCAGCAATTTCAAAATTTGATTCCACAAATTCTTCCAAAGATGGATACTTCATACGCAAAGTTTTATCATCTAAAATAATATCAGTTTTATGATCTTTATGTTTTTTAACTTGAATTTCATCGACAAAAATAGTTACGGGAACTTCTGTTTCTCCATCATCAGCACAAGTAATTACAATTTTAATTGATTCACCAATGGATTTTGCACGAATATTTAAAAACAAATATTCAATGTCAAATGTTGGCAACTTGTCTATGTTAGTTCCTCTTGTCAAAACACAACTTTTAAGAACCTGTTTTACTGCATTTGTAATCTGAGCATTATCTTGAGATTGCAATGCAAGAATTAGTATTTTTTCTTCTTTAACTAAAAATGGACGATATTTAATTTTCTTTTCGTTTGATGGTAAAACCAGTTCGTATGTGGGGGTTGTAATTGTTGGTAATGTCATTGATAAACATTCAAGTCAGTACCATTATTTATGAACGTTCTTGTAAGAGATTCTTTTCATTAAATAGGTATGTTTTGACTCCATCATTGGCAGTAAATTCAGAAACATAGTACCTATCATATTGGAATGTAACCGACACTTTTAGCACATTTGCTGTGCCATAGGAGACAGGCATTTGTGACATGTTAATTGGCCAAGCATTTGTAAGGTGATAACTCAGTATTGGTGATTTATATCTAAGTTCTGTCAAATTGCCAGCATCTCTTCTTCCGATAGAATTTAGAAATGATTTTGATATTCCAGTATCTTTTTCAAATTTAAGTATTTGAATGTTGTCTTTATATGAATCAGGATATCTCATTCTACTGTAGGTATTATGTGTTTTTCTAATTGAATTAATTGGATTTATGTAATTCATCCACATTTCAAACATTTTAATTACAACATGATTCGAATCAACATAAAAAGTCAAATTAAGAGGTGGATAAATTCTTCGTGTTGGAAACATTTCTGCCAATCCTTGACGATCACCAAATACTTGTGTTGTTTCATAACTTGTTGCTGGCAATTCTGCCTGTGTGCATAATAATCCTACTTTCTCAAACAAGTAGAATCCATCATTCATAAATTCACCCGTAACTTTACCATCTCCACCACTCAACCAATTTCCATAATTTGCAGAAATAAATCTCACTTGATACAAATTGTCAAACGATACTTTTGAAAAAATGTTTTTGACTGTTTCAATAGAATATGTAATTTCGCTTCCTAATGGTGCCACAATAAATACAGATAGTTTATCATTGATATTTATGGCTTATACTACAAAGTATAAACCAACAAATCCAAAAAAATATAAAGGTGATGCAAATAACATTATCTGCAGAAGTCTTTGGGAAAGAAAGTTTGCAAAGTATGCAGATTTAAACGAAAATGTTTTGGAATGGGCATCTGAAGAGATACCGATTAAATATTTTGATCCAACATCAAAAAAAGTCAGAAGATACTTTCCAGATTTTTATATTAAGTATCTTGATAAAGATAAAAAAATTAGAAAAGCACTCATTGAAATTAAACCGTTTAGAGAAACACAAGAACCTATAAGAAAAAAAGGAAAATCAAACAAATCAATGATATATGAAACTCTTACTTATGTAAAAAATCAAGCTAAATGGCAAGCCGCAAGAGAATTTTGTGCTGATAATCTATTCGAATTCAAAATCATGACTGAAAAGGAGTTAGGAATTTGACTATCTTCGAGTCAATACAAAAAAAAGCAGGAAAAATACCAAAAGATAGTAGTTGGTATCTTAACGAATTGATTTCAGAACTTCAATCAAGAAGTTTTAAAAGACCAAATGGATTTGTTCCTGGAAATTTATATCTTTTTGCCTACGCACCAAAATATTCCTTTGAAGGTCACGACAGATTTCCTTTGGTCTTTGTTATAGAAATGTATGGAAATGGATTTTTAGGGTGCAATTTACATTATGTAAGTCCAGATTTAAGAGATGAAATTGCTAATGATTTGCTAAATAAATCAGGTCAATCTGGATTTGCAGTTCCACCTCAAACACTTCGTAGATATCTTTTTTCTGGAGTTCAAGGAATACCTCATTACATTCCAGACAATGAATGGAAAGGAGTTGTAAATCTTCCTACAGAAAAGTTTGTAGATAAAAAACAACAATCAGTAAGATCGGCAGAAAAAATTAAAGGAACATAAAGAATGGCATTTACAAACTCCTTTACGATATCATCTTTAGGTGCCAGAAGAATTGAAGTTGATGTTTTGACTGGAGGAGTCAATGAAGGTCGTATCACTGGATTTTTTATTGACGGTGTTCCAGTAGATCCAACATCAGATGTTTGGAAAAAAATTGCATCTGCTGATGAAACAAAGTTTATTGTAAATCAATTTAATGGAACAATAAATCAACCTCTTAGATTTTTATCAGAAGAAGAATTATTACAAATTTTTGAAGAAAGAATAAAAGATTTTGGCAACACTGCCTCTATTGATGATGATGAACTTCCAAATGATAGTGGAATAGTCATTGGTGGAGAAACTCAAAGTGAAAATCGGTTAGGCCGAGGATTAAGAAAATTTAAAACAAAAAAAATAGTTTCAGCACTTTCTTATCCCATAGATATTGATAAAAAACAAGATTATTTGCAGATAGACAAATATAAGTATAGACCACCTCAAGGAGGTTTTGGATTTGGATCAAAAAATCCAACTCGTGGTGAAAAATATGAAGGAACAATTATTCTTCCAATGCCAAAAGTAAGCGATTCTAACGCAGCAGAGTGGGGAAAAAGTGATTTAAATATTTTTGGTGTTGCTGCTGCCAGCGCACTTGGATCTATAATTCCAGGAAATGAACGTTTTGGTATGTTCAATCCACTTGATGCTATTATGGGAGGAGTTTCTAACGTTCTCGGAGGAGCTGTTGTTTTTGGAGCAATGGAAATATCAAAACAGTTAAATGAAAAAGGAGCTGCGGTCGGGATAAACATCGAACCAGATCAATTATTGGCAAGAACAACTGGAAACATTATTAATCCAAATGCAGAACTTCTTTTTCAAGGTCCAACATTAAGACAATTTGGATTTTCTTATTTGCTGATTGCACGAAATTCCCAAGAAGGTGCAAACATTCGTAGAATTATTAAATTTTTTAAGGACGGATTAGTACCAAAAAAACTAAATGATGCTTTACTTGGAACTCCGGACATTTTTGCTCTTAAATATAATACAAATAATGGAAATAAATCAGTAAATAAATTCAAAGATATGGCACTTGTGAGATTTACTGCAGACTATGCTCCAGATGGCTTTTGGACTGCTTATGATGATTCTCAACCAGTTGCAGTAAAAATTCAATTTGAATTCTCAGAATTACAACCAATTTATGATGTAGATCAATTAGAATATCCAGGAGACGATGTAGGTTACTAAAATGGCAATTCCAAAATACACAACTTATCCAAAAACTTTTTACAAAAATAGTTATTTTAGAAGATTTGCAAATCTGAATTATCCAGATTTAAGTGCATCAAGAAATTCAATTCTTGATTATACAATTGTTAAAAATCTTTTTAAATCCGCAAGAGTCCGAGAAGACATTTTTGAATCTTTTGTAAACTTTGAAAAATATCAAATAGAAGGTAACGAAAGACCAGACCAAGTTGCTGATAAGTTTTACGGAGATTCAAGTTTAGATTGGATCATTTTATTATCTAACAAAATTACAAACATTCGAAATCAATGGCCATTAAGTAACATAGACTTGGATACATATTTGAAGGATAAATACCCATTTGAAATTCTTTATGAAGTTCATCATTATGAAACTTTAGAAATCAGAGACTCTAAAAATCGTCTTATTCAAAAAGAAGGTTTATGGGTTGAACCAAATCATTCAATCTCGTATGTTGACAGTGAACAAGTTATATCTAAATCAGAAATCAAAGAAGTCACTTTTTTTGACTATGAAAGTGATTTAAATGATAAAAAAAGATCAATAGACATTTTAAATTCAAGATTTGTTCCAGTAATTTTACAAGATCTTGAAGATATTATGACTTATAAACCAAGTTCTCAATACATTAATGATAAATTGAAAAAAACAGAAAATCCACGCATTACTTTACCATGAAAAAAGGTCGCTTTTTTTGAGCGACCCTTTAAGAAAAAAATATGCCGAAAAATTTTTCAGACCTTTTTTAATTTAAAAGTCAATTTCAGTCCTCAGCAAGTTTTTGAAAGAATGACAATGCTTCATCTTCATCATCATCTACTTCGGGTACAGAAGTAGAACGAACTGCAGAAATAAGTTCTTCATCTAATTGTTTAGAAGAACCACGATAATCATCTTCATCTTCAACCTCAGAGTCTTGTCGTGAAGATGCTTTCGTTCCGAGAACATAGTCAAGACGTTTTTTCAATTCTTGATAAGATTTGAAGTTGCTTGATTTAGTAAACTCTTCCAAAGAAAATTCAGTTTTCCACAGTGCTTCAAGTGCTTCATCATCTTTAAGAAGTGGACCAGGACGTTCAAATTCTGAGGAATCATAGTTCCAATAACCAGCAACCTTCTTGATTTTCAGTTTAAAGTTTGCACCTTCCCAGAAATCAAAAGGATTGATGGGAGTTTCATCTTCAAATTCTGGTTGCATTGCTGCCTGAATTTTATCAAAGATTTTTTTGCCATATTTAAACAGAAAAACTTTACCCTCATTTTGAGGATTTGCACTATCTTTGAGAACGTAAATGTTCGAATAATAGGACAGTTTACGTTTCTGCTTTCTTGCAATTTCCTTGTCTGATTCAAGACCACTATTCCAAAGTTGAGTATTATACTCAGAAACAGGATCTTTCTGACCAAGAGTAGTCAGTGAGTTTTCGATGTACCAACCACCAGAACCTTGAAATGCATGAGACCACACCTTTGCCCAAGGAAGTTCTTCTCCTTCTGGTGCTGGAAGAAAACGAATTACAGCAAATCCATTTCCCATTTTATCTACTTCTGGTTTCCAGAGACGATCATCTCCAGAAGATGTAGTACTCATTTTTTCGACTTCTTTAACCAATTTGGCAGTCAAAGAACCAAGAGAAGATTGTTTTTTAAGATCAGCGAATGACATACGTATTTCTCCGTATTAGTTGTATTTGGCATGTGTTCGTAAGTATGATACTATGGATCATCACCTACGTCAAGTTTTTTTCCCATCAAATTGATAGATTCTTTCATTTGTTTAAACATTGCATCTAAAGTTATTTTTGGAGAAATTCCAAGAGCAATTGCATTTTGTCTAATTTGTTCTATCAAATCTTGTGTTTCTTCATCATTTGACAATTTCATTCTAAAGTACATAATTTCTTGCTTTTCAACCAAAATTTTTAATAAAGATATAAATTCTACCTTTTCTTCATGTGAGAAAGATGATGAAGACAGAAAAATTTTTTGCAATCTATTTTGCAAAAAATGAATTTCCTTTAATTCTTTGAGAACAACTTCTGAACTAAAAAAATTACTCATTTAACTACCTTTTCTTTAAGAATTTTTTTAAATTTTGCTATGTCAATATTTAATAAAAAAGGTCTATACTTTTTAATTTTATTACTTACGGTTTGCCACACCATATCATTTAAAATTCTATCATACCTCTTACTATAAGTCAAGATCTCATCAAGAATTACTAAAGTTTCAATGGAAAGATTTTTTTTAAGATATTCCTTTAGAATCTGAGGGTGTGATCCTGACTTACACTCAAACATCTGATCAAAATCTTTTTCATCAAAAACATTTTTAATCTCTTCGGAAAAAATGTATGAAAGACTTTGTGTTCTTTTTTTCCATTCATTATAATTACCCTCCCCAGTCTGCATAATCTCTCCAATCCACACTCTCTGTGGATCATCATGCAAGACAAAATTGGAAACGAAATAATCAATAACTTCGTCATCATTCATTTTTCTAGAACATCTTTCAAAAAAATATTTGTCCTTTCTTTTGTTAAAGGATGTTACACTTGCTCTAGATTTTCCAGCATACTTAAAATAATCATAATTTTCACTTGTAAAATGATTTTTTAATGCCAGATACGTTTTATAGACATCAAAAGGAGTCACTTTCATAAAGGCAATTTTGCTCTGGATGTTTTCTTTAAAAAGTTTAGTTCAATTGCTTCCTGCTTAATTTTATCTTTCAATGGTTTTGAAATTAATTTTGCAATCATTTCTAAATCAATGTTATTTTTCTCACAAAAAAAGATAATAGAATCAATGTAAGAAATGTTATCGTACTGAACTATTTTTTCTATTTCTTGTGCAAATCTTGCTGAGCACAAAAACTTTTTTTCCAATTCCTGTTCGATTAATTCCTTCATTGTCCTGATGTTTCCTTTACAAATTCTTTAATGTACTTAACCAAAAGTTTTATATAATGATCTTTATTTCTTTTATCAAATACTTTAAATTCCCCATCAGGAGTTACCATCAAAGTAATTAATTTTTTTACAGGAATTTCTGTTAATTCGTAATACATACAAGCATAAGCAACTTCTTGCACAAAGTACTGCTGAATCCATTCTTCTGGTTTAATTTTTCCAGCAGTTTTAAAGTCAATAATTGCTAATTCGCCCTCATATTCTGCAATACAATCCACTCTTCCAGCAAGACCAAGATACTTAGAGTAAAGTGTTCTTTCAATTGCATGAATATTATTTATCTTGTCAAGTTCTGACTTGACTGAATGAAACATGTACTTAGATGCTGGTTGATAGTCATTCCAGTCCAATTCTTTATTTTCAAGATAGTCTTGACAAACTTGATGAAAGTCAGTTCCTCTTGCTGTTGCTTGTCTGGTAATTTGATTTGCCTTTTCTTCACCAATTTTTTTTCTCCATTCAACAAAAAGTTGACGATTATAAAAACTAGTAACAGAAGTGATGGAAGGCACCCACTCTCCGTTCGGGAGATTATATAGACGCATTCCATTCACTTCTTTTTTATTTAATTCAAGATCACCAAGAAAATTATGATGAATAAAACTCATTACATACCTAAAGCAATTTTATTAAGAATGTATTCTTTCACAAGACCAGATCTTACGATGTCATCAACATTAAATTCAATTACATCAAAACTATTCATGTTACGAATAATTTTGATAAAATCAAGAATACCATTTTTTTCGTAGGTTTTTGTTAAATCAGTTTGAGTGGCATCACCACAAAACATAATTTTACAGTTGTCACCCACACGAGTAATTATACTATCAAGTTCATGAAAATTCAAGTTTTGACACTCATCTACAAGAATAATACAATTATCTAAAGTGGTTCCACGAATAAAGGAAGTGCTCCAAAACTTTATAGTTTCTTGTGCTTTTAAATTTCCATAAAGCATTTCAAATGATGCATCATCTGGCATTTGGAACATGTATTTTACCATGTTCTTATAAGGAATTTGATAAAGTGCAGATTTATCCTCATGATCACCAGGAAGAAATCCAATTTCTCTGGTTGAAACTAATGATCTAACGATGTAAATCTTTTCATACGGGGTAATCTCATTTAAAACTTCCTTTAGTGCATTATAAAGTGTGATAAATGTTTTACCAGTACCCGCGCATCCATAAGCAAAAAGATGCTTATTATTTGCATAAGACTCAAAAAGTCTTTTTTGATTTTCTGTGAGTGGATCTATTTCAACTAATAGATCTGTATTAATAGGTTTGCGTCTTTTCATTTGCTTAGCAGTCATTCCAACTCCGATTGGTTGGAGATCATTGTTTCTTTTTCTTCGTGTCATCAGTTTTTCTTCACTCTTGAACCAGGGACTCTTCCGACTTTGTTGAGAACTTCATTCCAAGATGGATTTTTTTTGTTTAATTTATCCTTCCATTCACCAATCTCACCCGATGATGGGCAAGTTGCAGGATCTGACCAATCCCTATCCCAGTCTGGATTTTCGTCTTTCCATTGATCCCAGACGTTGATACTCATGGTAACTTCTTTTTGCTCACCAGTAACTTTATTAATAACAGGATAAGTAGGCATAAGATACAATAATTTACAAAAATATTTAGGGGGATAACCGTGCTTTATGAAGACGCTTCTCTTCATAATAACTGAAGATTTCAGGAACCCACGATTTCATTATAGGCACCATACCTTCACAGAGTGCCTGGATTTCTACTTGAGCATCAAGTTTTGCTCTCAGGTCCAGAAAGTGAAGTGCAGCACGAAGAGAGAATGAAACCACAAAGTTTTGACGAATGTTTTGTGGAAGATAATCACGAAGATGCTCCTCTGCCATACCCCGATTCTCATACCCCTCTGCATACCGCTCAGATGCCGATAGACAGAACTTCAACTGCCTTTCATAATCCTCACGGGTCCATTCGTACTTGTGCCCTTTACGGTCCAGATAGAGACCTTCTGGACGCACATAATAAACCTCTTCTGGTTTGAGTTCTCCCTTTGCAACTTTCAGCACACGGCGTCCAGTATATCGTTGAGATTGAACGTCAAAAGAAACTCCAACACGATGAGTTCGTGCCTGTACGATGACATTATGAACGAACCCAACACAATCCAGAGTAATCGCAGGATGTTCTAGTGGTCCCCAGTGCCCCCTTTCATTTGCGAGTAGTTGTTCGATGACCCATTTACCACAATCCTTTTCTCCAGGAGGCATTTTGGTATGAATGGGATCTTCAGAATAATCGTTCTTACCTGCCTGATAAACAAGAGTTTGAGGAAGTGGCGTATTCCGAAGCATCACAACTTTCATATGTTGATCAAGTTCCAGAAGGTCTTTTGCTTTAATGGGTTTCATCAATCTTCGTCATCCTCAGAATAATATTCAATGTCATCATCATTCTCTAAAAATGGAACAATTTCCTCATAGTTTAGAGAAACTTTTTCTTTTTCTGCAAGTTCATCCTTTAAAGCAGTTACAAGCAACTCAAGATTATGAACAATCAATTTCAATCGTTCTTTATTCATTTCGTAGTAAGACTCTTTTTGTATTATAGTTAAAAAAAAAGAGGGTGTCAACCCTCCTTTTGATTATTGATTATAAATTGATTGATATGCTTCAAACAATGAATCAGGGCTTGCATAACTGCCATAACTATCAGTCTTTAATTGTTCTTGAAGTTTGCTACCTTGAATCTCCATTCCAGCATTAATTTTTTGCTGATTCTTTTTTGTCTCAGCAGGTTTTGATAAATCAGTTGACATTTTAAATCCAGATACACCAGTCGTTGTTGGTTTAGAAGCAGCTGCTGTTCCTGCTGATTGCATTGCTGGAGTAGATGTTCCTAATGCTGGTGTTGCTGGTGTTGCTGCTGCTGGTGTTGTTGGTTTTGCACCCGGAGTTGTTGGCTTAAATTGTGAAGAACCTAAAGATAGTTCTGATGCCTTTTGCCCAAGGCTAGGAGTTGTTGGTTTTGTTCTTTCTGCAGCCTTAATTTGGTCGGAAGTTATAGTAATTCCCTTCTGTCTCATCTGAGATGCTTGTTGCATACGACGAATATCATCAAGTCCAGATCTTAAAGAAGGTCTTGCAGGTGCTGCTGGAGCAGTTGGTGTTGATGTAGGACTAAATGCTGTCGTTGGTTTAGAAGCATCTGCAGTGCCACCATAACCACCAGAAGGGGCAGGAGTACTATATGCTTTTGATGTGTCAGTAGGTGTTGAAGTTGAAGATGATGGATCGAATGCTACTGGTTTAGAACCAGCAGCAGCCACTGCTGCTCCAAGAGGTCCTGTTGTTGGAACTGGAGCGCGAAGTGCTTGTGCTGCTTTTAATTCAGCAGAAGTTGGAGTTCTTCTTTCAATACCACCAACCAGTGGTTTCTGTTGTTGAGAACCAGCAGTAGGTGCAGGAGTATTTGCTGATCTTGCTATAGGGGTAGCAGGCGATGTCCCTGGGGGTCTAGAAGAAGCAGTAAGTCTTGTACCAGGAGTAGATGTTTGAACAACTCTTGGAGTTGGTCTACTAGTCGATGCTCCAGCATTT
>Ga0194134_10003198_pt1 | contig 18008 bp, 11 predicted proteins | sample TA2KigOff0mmetaG_FD_148602 | JGI IMG/M metagenome (GOLD analysis project Ga0194134, IMG submission 148602) | Freshwater microbial communities from Lake Tanganyika, Tanzania - TA2015056 Kigoma Offshore 0m | ecosystem: Environmental > Aquatic > Freshwater > Lake | place: Tanzania: Lake Tanganyika... | reverse complement strand
CATGGTTCCACGACTATCCAGTAGCGCTGCTCGATACCAGGTTGGGACAGTTCCGCGAGATCCCCAAGATGATGCGCGCCGCAGAGGGGAGCCCCCATGGGGGCTCCCCTCTGCCTCCCTCAATAGAGCCAAATCTGCCAGACTAAGTGTTACCCATGTGACCGGATAGAAGTGTTACCTATGTGCCCGGTCGGACAATCTGGACTCAAACTTACAATGCTTTCCCTGGCAGCCTCTGCCTGCTTTGGAGCAACCTTCATCAATGCTGGCGGTACACCGCTTGCCAACCATGGCCTTGTCACTTCAGTGGCTGGCGCTACCACCATTGACTTTTCATCTGGCGTCTTCGCAGCGCCGACCTATACCGAAGACGGCATGACTTATTCCGGCTTGGCCGCCAACAGCATCCAGAGCTCTTCTGTCTCTGGTTGTGCCCAACCTCCGAACGACACTACCAATTACTTGTGCGTGGGTCCTGTTTCGACATCCCTTGTCACCGCAACATTCGCGAACCTCCTCAACTACTTCGGTTTTTACGTCGGCAGCGTCGATACCTATAACTCGATTGAGTTCTACAATGGCAACACTAAAAAGTTCACCCTCACCGGTCAGGAAATTGCCACCCGCGCTGGCATTGCAGCCAACGGCAACCAAAGTGTCGGCGTCTACATCAACATCTTCGCCGACGGCACTGACAAGTTCGATATTGTAAAATTCTACTCCTCATCCAATTCATTCGAATCTGACAATCACGCGTTCTCGACCGACGCAACTGTCCCGACCAACAATGGTGCAATTCCGGAACCCTCCACGTTCCTGACGATCGTCCCGGCCGCTGCTTACTTCTTCTACCGTCGGAAGAAATAGTCTCTCGACCATCTCGAAGGGCCCGCACTCACCTGCGGGCCCTTTTCCATTTCTTCTTCACAAATCTTTGCAAAGCTTTGGATCCTCTCCTGACATCCTGATCGACATGAGGATCCCGTCACTCTTCCTTCTCCTCCACGCGGCGCTACTCGCCCAAGCCCCACCCGCCTCCGACATCTCCGGCACTTGGATCGCCAAACTCAATGGCCCCATGGGCGAAATCGAGATGGTCTGGTCCCTCAAAATGTCCCCTGACGGCAAGCTCTCCGGCTCCCAACGCATGCCCTTCGGTGACTCCCCCATCGTCTCCGGCCAGGTCACTGGCGACCAATTCGACTTCGTCGTCGAGCAGGAAATGTTCGGCAACATCTCTCGCCGCGAAACCAAAGGCAAGATCCTCTCTGACGGCATCGAAATCACTCCCGCCATGCCCGGTCCGCCTCCAGGAATGGGCCCAGGAGGACCCGGTGGCCCCGGCAGTCGCCGTATGGCCATGGGCCCTCTCCTTGCCCGCCGCGGCACTCCCGCTCCCTCCTTCCGTGCCGCTTCCGTCGACTACAAATCCCTCCCCAAGCTCGACCTGCCCACTCTCAAACCCGTCCCCCGCTTCAAGCTCGCCCAAACCCCTCCCATGGGCTGGAACAGTTGGAACAAGTTCCGCGCCAACGTCTCCGACAAATTGATCCGCGAAACCGTCGACGCCATGATCTCTTCCGGCATGCGCGATGCCGGCTACATCTACGTCAACATCGACGACGGCTGGCAATCCCCTCAACGCGACGATAAGGGCATCCTCCAACCCAACTCAAACTTCCCCGACATGAGATCCCTCGCCAACTACGTCCACGCAAAGGGTATGAAGCTCGGCATCTATTCTTCCCCCGGTCCCACAACCTGCGGCGGCTTCCTCGGCAGCTATGGCCACGAAGACATCGACGCCAAAACCTGGGCCGCCTGGGGCATCGACTACCTCAAATACGATTGGTGTTCTGCCTCCCGCGTTTGGAAGGACGAAGACATGCAGGCCGTCTACCAGCGCATGGGCGAGGCCCTCCAAAAAGCCGGCCGCCCCATGGTTTACGCCCTTTGCCAGTTCGGCCGCGCCAAGGTTACCGAGTGGGGCACCCAGGTCGGAGCACACCTCTGGCGCACCACATTCGACATCCGCGACTCCTGGGATTCGATGTCCGCCATCGGATTCGCTCAGTCCGACCTCGCCTCGGCCTCCGGTCCCGCCTCTTTCAATGACCCCGACATGCTCGAAGTCGGCAATGGCGGCATGAACCAGGCCGAATCAAAGACCCACTTCTCCCTTTGGGCCATGATCCCCTCGCCCCTTCTCGCCGGTCACGACGTCCGCGCAATGACCCTTCAAATCCGCGAAATCCTTCTCCACCAAGAGGTCATCGCCATCAATCAGGATCCCCTTGGGCTGGGTGCCAGACGCATACTGCAACACAGCGAAACCGAAGTCTGGATGAAAGAAGCTCGCTAAAGGAGAATACGCTGTGCGCCTCTTCAATCGCGGCACTCAGCCAGCCACCATCCAAGTAGACTGGTCCACCCTCACCCTACCCGCCAAATCCTATAAAGTACGTGATCTCTGGGCCAACCAGGATCTGGGTCCGCAAACTGCGGCTAGCGCAACCGTCGAACCTCACGGCGTCGTCTTGCTACGACGCAAACCCTAGCTCGCCGTCCGCAACTCCCGGCTTACCTGCCGCGAAGCACGTCGGCTGATCAAATCCGCTACCTGGCCAAGCAACTCTGGAATATCTTCGGGTGCTACCAATACGGGCTTCCGCTCTGGGTTTTCCCCCGCCACTGCATCGCTATGCGTATCAAAATACGCCGTTGCAGGCCGGTAATCCATCATTTTTGCGTGTTCTACTACGCGCGCACCGCTATTCGGCGCTTCCATATCCCGACCGGTAAGCACCAGCGAATACTCTTGCGAGTCCAGTTTATGCATAGCTTCTGCCGCACTGGCAGCAGAATCCACCTTGTATCCACCTAATTCCAATACAGTTTGCAGTGTCAACCGGGCGGTTGGATCATCATCGGCTAGCAGTACACGGGCCAGCCTCATGGGTTTTTTGGGGGCGAGTTGAAGATGGATCGACATTGATTTTTGTATTTCTGCTTTGAAGCCATGAGCGGCTCTTTTTTAAGTATAAAGATTCCGATAATTTTTACCAGAGGGAAACTTTGTTATCATGTCATTTGAGGTCAATCACTTAGGCGTACTGGTACCAATAGTTGGTATATGACGGCATATGTCGTATTAATGAGGCAGTGTACGCAGCAGCTCTGAGGCCTCCGCCTTCGCTCCTGCATCCGTTCCTTGGGCTGCCAGGGTCAAAAATCGCCTTGCTCCCGAAAAATCGTTCATCGCCCCCAGCGCCGTCCCCAGCCCCACCTGCAGCCGCCCACTGCCGGGCTCCAGCTTCAATCCCTCCCGGAAAGCTCCCTCCGCCAACCGGAACTCCCGCCGTGCCATCCGCAAATTGCCAATCAATTCCAAGCTCCCCACCGACCTCGGCGCACCCAGGGCCTGCTCCAAAGCCTCGTCATACCGCTTCTGCTGCGCCAGCAGCACCGCATAATTAAACCGCGCCGCCGCGCTCGAAACCACCGCCACCTTCAACAACTTCTCCGCTCCCGCCGCATCCCCCTTCGTCAGCAGTAAATTCGCCAGGTTCCCCCGGCACTCCGCCTCATCCGGCTGCTCGGCCAGAGCCGCACGAAACGCCGCCTCGGCCCCCACCCGGTCTCCCGATTCCTCCAGCACCACTCCCAACAGCTTGTGCGCCTCCACCAGCTCCGGCTCCAGCTCCACCGCCTTCCGCGCCGCCCTCGCCGCCTCTGCCAACTTCTTCTGCCCCCGATAAACACGCCCGAGCTCAAGCCACGCGAGCGAATCCCCCGGATGCAAGCCCACCGTCTTCTCAAGCGTCCCCGCCGCCCCAGCCAAATCCCCAGCCCGCAACTGCGACGCACCCATACTCCGCAACGCCGGCAAGAACTTCTCATCCAACCCGAGCGCCTTCTGGTAATACCCCGTCGCCTTCGCCGACTCGCCAGAGGCATGCAGCGCCTGCGCCATGTGAACGTAGAATGCCGGCTCCTTCGGCTGCTCCTTCGCGAGCGCCGCCTCGAGCCTCGGCACACCCTTCTTCAAATTGCTCTGATGAATCACCTGCGCCAGCGCCGGATACAAATCACTCGCATGCGTTGTCGGGTAATAACTCACCACCTCCCCCTGATACGAATCCTTCCCCATCACCTCATGCCGTTCCTCGCGCTTGGCCATCAGGTCCAACTTTCCATCCGGCCGCCGAATCTTGTGATCCGTCACCGCCACATGAATTACATCTTCCGTCCGCCGCTTCGGCATATGGCAACTCGCGCAATCCGCCTTCGCCGGATGCTTCTCCATCCCGGCAATCTGCTTGTGGCAACTCACACACGCCGCATCCACATTCGCTTTCTTCTGATGCGGATTGTGACACGTCGTGCAAGTCAACTCCTCCTTCGACCCGCGAAAGCAAGCCGACTGCCGCAACCGATACGCCGACCCGGCAATCTCAAACTTCTCTTCTTCCTTCCCACCCTTCGCATGATCAAAATGCGACACAAAACTCTCGAGCGGATTCACCGGGTTATACCCAAAGATCTTCTGATCAAACCGCACAATCGAATTCGGCAAAGAGAAGCTCGTCGTCTCAAGGTGACACTGCATGCACACCTCCATCTTTCTCGCCGCGGGCAACTTCTTCGGATTCAGAATCTTCCCCCGCCCACCCTCGGCCACATGCTCCCGCCCCGGCCCATGGCAACGCTGGCAATCAATTCCTTCTGGCAAATCCCCTTCAAACACCGGGTCATCCAGCAACGACGTCCCCTTCGCATTCGCATACCCGTTATGGCAGAACGCACACTGATACCCGATCGCCCGCCTCATGTCCATATGGTCGGCCCGGTCATACCCAGGGCTCATCGCCACCTTCCCCCTATCCTCCGGATACCAGTTCACCGGCATCTCGATCAGCCGCCCCTGCGGCGTCCGATGAATAAAACTCCGCGCATGATTCCCCGACCCCAACACATACTGAATCTCCTTCTCGATCGCGTTCTCCCCGCCCGCCTCCGTCCGCCGCAAAAACACCTTGTCCTCCCGCTTCACAAACTGATACGTCCGCCCCGACTTCTCATGCGTAAACGTCTGCCCTGGCACTTCCTCGATATCGATCTTGTGAAACGCCTTGGCCATCCCCGTCTCCCGGTACGACGCCGCAATCCCCGCATGGCACCCCTCGCAAGTCCGCGGGTTCACATACCCGGCCTGCGCATTCGGCGTATTGTCCGACGTGCTGCACGACGTCATCACCAAAGCCAGCAAAACCACAATGAAAAACATTACTAGCCATAGTAGCCCCGATCGTCAACCCCGCAACGACACATGCTGGCGAAATCGAAATTCCGTCAAGCAAATTCACTTCGATCGATACCCTCGCCGGTGCCGCACTTCATACTTCCCCTTCACCCGCACATCGATCCGCCTCACCTCGCTCTCCTCCACCTCCGGAGCCCGGTACAACAACGCATATCTCTTCCGCATCCGCTCAAACGCCCCGGCCAGATCCGCAGCCTTGATCCCGACATAGAAGCACTCGCCCCCGGTCAGCTCGCTGAACACCTCCACATGCCGGAACCCCGCGTTCACCAGCGTCGGCGGCGTAAACAGCAAACCATGCACCACCACATCCGTATTCCAGATCCGCTCCACCACATCCCGATCCGCCACCAAGCGTTCCCCCAGGTTATCCGTGAGAATCAAAATCACCCGCTTCGCCCCAACCCTCGCCTGCTTCAGCAAATACAGCGCCGCTAGCTCCAGATTCCGGTTAATCTCCGTGCCTGCCTGAATCGGCCGTAGCTCCTTGGCCACCTCCGCTGCCCGCGCATGGTCCTCTGTTAACTCGAGCTCCACCTTCGATTCCGTCGCAAACCCAATCACCCCGATCCGATCCACCGGCCGCAGTTGCTTCAGCGCCCCCGCCACATTCTTCCGCAATTCATCGAGCATCCGCAGCATGCTCCCGCTCAGATCCACCAGCAACACCAGATCCAGCGGCTGTTCCTCCGCCATCAGCGCCACAATCGGCTGCGCCACTCCGTTGTCGAGCACCGTGAACTGCTCCGGTCGCAACCCCATCACCGGTTGCCCCTTCTCCGTCACCTGCACTTCCACCCGAATCAGATTGAGATCAACCTTGAAGCTCGGATCGGTCTGGGCCGCCAGCAACAAGCTCAACAAAAATTGCATACCCACAAAAACAACAATGTCATGATCAACAAAAATTGCATACCCACAAAAACAACAATGTCATGAAAAAAAATGCACCGGATTCCGCTTCTATCCCAGGAGGGTCCTCACATGCGCTCAATTCTTGCCATCTTCATTCTGGCTTCCATCTCGCAGGCCGCCAGCATCACCCAGGCTTACAGCTTCTCCAACTTTGGAATCTCGAGTGGTCCCAGTTCTTCAAACTGCACCACCTTCGGCCCCACCTCTGTCATGCGCTCAACCGGAATCGGTTACGGCATTGCTCAGGCCAGCCCTGGCTGCGGCACATTGGAAGATCTCAAAAACAACTTCGGCGCGGGCAACCTCGTCACCGCCAGCACCACTGCCGGTGGCTCCGATACAGGTGTCTTTGGGGCATTTTCCGGCACAGGCTCCGCCTCGGCCAAAGCGCAGGCCAACGCACTCGGCGTCGACGCGCAATTCTCCGTGATCGGCCTTCCAGGCCCCAACGCGGTCCGTGGCTCTGAGGCACTCGCTTTCTTCTCAGAATCCCTGACTACAACCGGCTCAACCGTTCGCTACAACCTAAACTTGTCCGGCTCCCAGTCTTTTGCCAACACAGTTCCAGGTCAAACGGGCGCGGGCGAAGGCTTCCTGATCCTCATGTACCGCATCGGTTCACAACCCTTTCTCAATCCTGTGTTCCGCGGCTACGTCGCCCCTGCCAATCCTTATGCTCTGATTGGCTCTACATACCAATACACCTCTGGCAACGGAGTCACCATCGGCACTTCTTCCCTCAGCATCAATCGAGCCTTTTCTTTCGACTTCGCCTTCGACCCCTCTCAACCCAACCTCAGCCTGTACCTATACGCCGGCACCTATGTTAACGGCAACGCTGAAGTCAAGGTTCTCTATGGCGGCACAATGGACATCCTCAGCGTCGAAGCCTTCACATCCTCCGGTGCTCCCGTCTCCATCACGCGTGGTTCCTCCCTCACGGACGTCCCCGAACCCAACTTCGCCATCCCCTTCGCCTTGCTCGCTTCCATCGCACCGTTCACAATAAGACGAAGTGGACAACGACGTAACAATCCTGCTCGAGAAAATTCGCTCGGGTGACTCTTCCGCGCTGGATCAACTCACCCCCCTCGTCTATGATCACCTCCACCGCATCGCCTCCAGTTGCATGCAGGGTGAGCGCCCTGGCCACACCATGCAACCCACGTCGCTCGTCAACGAAGCCTGGATTCGCCTGGCCGCCAGCAACAACACCGACTATAAATGCCGCTCCCACTTCTTTGGCTTCGCCGTTCGCCTCATGCGTCAGATCCTTGTCGATCATGCCCGCTCCACCAACGCCGCCAAGCGCAACGCCGGCTTCAAAGTCCAGCTTCCTGATCACCTCGACATCGCCGTTGAGCCCGATGCCGACCCCGAAATCCTCTCCCTCAACTCCGCCCTCGATCGCATGGCCACCGACAACGAAACTCGCGCCCGCCTCGTCGAAATGCGCTACTTTTCCGGCATGAAACTCGAAGAGATCTCCGAAGTCCTCGACATCTCGATCTCCACCATCCACCGCGAACTCCGTGTCGCCCAAGCTTGGCTCAAGCGCGAGATCAACCCATGACCGCCGCTGAAGAACTCTTCCTCGCCGTCGCCGATCTCTCTCCCTCCGACCGCGAGCAATACCTTCAGGCCCATTGCCCAAGCGACGAAATCCGTCGCGAAGTCCTCTCCCTGCTTGCCGCCGACACCGGTGCCGACGAGTTCCTCACCTCCACCATCGCCCGCGCCGCCATTGCAATGGAGCAATCCCCCCAACCTGCCCTCCTCGGCAACTGGCGCATCGGCAATCTCATCGGCAGCGGCGGCATGGGCAACGTCTATCTCGCCGAGCGCAACGACCCAAGCTTCCAGCAACGCGCCGCCATCAAGATCCTCACCCGCCACATCGCCGGCCAATCCCGCCGCTTCCTCCGCGAGCGCAACATCCTCGCCCGCCTAACCCACCCCAACATCGCCCAGCTATTCGATTCCGGCATCACTCCCGAAGGCAACCCCTACCTGGTTCTTGAGTTCGTCGAAGGCCAGCCTCTCGACACCTACGTTCAGCAAAACAACCTCGACCTCAAATCCCGCCTCAATCTCTTTCGCTCCATCGCCTCCGCCGTCGAATACGCCCATCGCAACCTCGTCGTCCATCGCGACCTCAAGCCCGCCAACATCCTCATCACTCCCGACGGCATCCCCAAGCTCCTCGACTTCGGCATCGCCCAGGTTCTCGAAGATTCCGATTCCCAACCCGTCACTCACGCCATGACGCTCGATTACGCTTCCCCCGAGCAGGCCCGTGGCGACGCCCCCAATCCCTCCATGGATGTCTACGCCCTCGGTGTCATCCTCTTCAAGCTAGTCACCGGCCAAACTCCCTTCGCACTCGACAAGCTACCTCTCGATCAGGCCGTTGCGAAGTTGATGAACGACGAGATCCGGATCTCCCCGGACATCCCGCTCGATCTCGCCCGCATCCTCGAGAAAGCTCTCGCCAAAGATGTCTCCCGCCGCTACGGCTCCGTCGAAATGCTCCGCGCCGATGTCGAGCGCTTCCTCCGTCGCGAACCCGTCGAAGCCCGCGGTGGTGAAACGTTCTATCGCTTCATTCGCTTCGCCCAACGCCGCTGGCTCTCTCTCACCGCAGCCGCCATCGTCTTTGCTGCCACCCTGCTCACCCTTCTCGTCACCCGCCAGGCTCTCACCAAAGCGCAACAGGCCCGCACTCGCGCCGAAGCCGAACGCCACCGCGCCGACTCCCTCGCCCTCGAGGCCCAACAACAGCGCGACCTCGCCCAGCAGCGCGCAAACGAACTCTCAAAGCAGTTCGAACGCGCCGACCGGAATCTCGCCACCGCCCGCCTCAACGCCGCCAGCGTCACTCGCATGCTCGATCAGCAGTTCCTCTCCGGCGGCGACCGCCAGGTCATCTCCACCGTCGACGAATGGCTCAAAGTGCAAAAGCAGGTTGTCGAACGCAACCCCCAAAGCCCCGAAGCCCTCAAGCTCCTCGGCATCCTCGAAGGTCGCCGCTGCGCCTTCACCGCCGCGGAAAACGTAAAGGCTTCTGAGCCCTACTGCGAGTCCTCCATCCGCCACCTCGCCCCTCTCGAAGGCTCCGATCACGATGACGATTGGCTCCAGATCAGCCTCGCCATCTCCCGCGCCATGCTCGGTCGTCTTTATGCCGCCGACGGCAAAACCGCCGAAGGCCTCACCCAACTCACCCTGGCCAGCAAGACGCTCGATCCCGCCATCAGCCGCAATCCCACCGACGCCACTCTCATCGCCCAACGCGCCACCATGGGCATGTATCACGCTGACGTTCTCATGAAGGTCGGCCGCCAAAACGAGGCCGCCTCCATGTACACCCTCTCCCTGGCTCAACTCCGTACTGCAAAATCCAAACCCCTCAATCGCGGCCTCTCCATGCAACTTGCCGCAGCTTCCACGCGCCTCGCCAAACTTTTCGAAACCACCAACCCCACTCAGTCGCGCAATCTCTTCCGCGAAAGCCTCGATGCCTATCGCCAACTCGCCGAAGCGCCCCAATCCGCTATGCTCGATTGGAACGAATACGCCAACGCCCTCAACGAGTGCCCCTTCCCCGATCTCCGCCGCCCTCCCGATGCCGTCCGCTTCGCTGAGAAAGCCGTCGAGGCCACCCAATCGAAGAACCCAAGCGCCCTCGATACCCTCGCCTGGGCCTATCATCGCTCCGGCCGCAAACAGGAAGCCATCGAAGCTCAGCGCAAAGCCATCGCCCTCCTTTCCCCCGCCGCCGCCGCCATGCGCAACATGCTCGAAAAAGGCCTCGCCGAATTCCAGCGATAAACTAACGAGTCATGCACCCGCTGCTTGCTCTCCTTCTTGCCGGCGCCGCCCAGGTCGACATCACTCCCGATTGGTTCCCTCTCATCATCAACTGCGGCATGCTTGAGCGTACCGCCACCTCCGTCTCGGCTCCTCTCTTCGCCAAGGCCATCGTCCTCGAGCAAGGCAACCTCAAAACCGCCATCCTCGTCGCCGACTCCTGCATGATGCCCCGCGAGCTCATCGACCAGGCCAAAGCCATCGCCGAAAAAGCCACCGGCATCCCCGCCAACCGCCAGCTCATCTCCGCCACTCACACCCACTTCGCCCCCGCCGCGATGTCCTGCCTCGGCTCCAGCGTCGACGAGCGCTACGCCCATTGGCTCCCCGCCAAACTCGCTCAAGCCATCATCGAAGCCAACAGCCGCCTCACCCCCGCCCGCCTCGGCAGCGCCGCCGTCGAAGATCGCGACCACACCTTCGTCCGCAGCTTCATCTACCGCGCCGGCAAAGAACTCACCGACCCCTTCGGCCAAAAATCCGTCCACGCCAACATGCACCCCGGCCACCAGAACCCCGACGTCACTCTCCCCACCGGTCCCGTCGACTCAACGCTCACAGTCCTCGCCATCCAGTCCACCAAAGGCGAACCCATCGCCATGCTCGCCAGCTACGGCATGCACTACTTCAATTCCAAGCCCGTCTCGAGCGACTACCCCGGCGTCTTCGCCAAGCAATTCGAGCAACGCATCAACGCCCCCAAAAACTTCGTCACTATCATGAGCCAGGGCACCAGCGGCGACATGATGTACATGGACTACTCAAAACCCCAACTCAAAGACCTCACCATCGACACCTACACCAGCGGCATCGTCGACAACGCCGTCAAGGCCTACCAGTCCATCGCCTTCGAAACCAATCCCACCCTCAAAATGCAGGAGCAAACCCTCACCCTCTCCCGCCGCCTCCCCACACCAGAACGCCTCCAATGGGCCAACAAACTCCTCGTCGACAAACCCCGCAACCAACCCGAAGTCTACGCCCGCGAAGCCATCTATCTCAGCAAAGAGCCAACCCGCACCCTCAAGCTCCAGACCCTTCAAATCGGCACCCTCGCCATCGCCACCTGGCCCAACGAAGTCTACGCCATCTCCGGCCTCAAGCTACGCGAGCGTACCGGCTTCACCAAGCTCATGAACATCACCCTCGCCAACGGAGCCGAAGGCTACATCCCTCCCACCGAGCAGCACGCCCTCGGCGGCTACACCACCTGGCCCGCCCGCACCGCCGGCCTCGAAGTCCCCGCCGAATCAAAAATCCTCACCCAGCTCGCCACCATGCTCGCCCAATTCAAACCCGCAAGAAAACCCACCAGGCCAACCAAGAACTACTGGCCCATGGACGACCTCGAACCCAACAAAGACTTCGAAATCGAAGGCCTCCACGCCTACGCCGTCCCGGGCAAGCAAAACGGAGCCCTCTATCTCGCCTCCAGCACACTCCGCTTCCGCCGCCCCATCAAAAACTTCACCCTCGACCTCCAAGTCTGGACCCCCACCGACAAGCAATGGCAACCCATGCGAATCGAACAACGCAACAACAAGCGCCTCACCTACCTCAACAACAAACTCCTCACCGAATCGCCAGCCACCCCTGGCCTCATCCTCCAAAACTTCGAAGGCGCCGTAGATGAAATTCGCTTCACACCCTGATACCATACTGCCATCGTGCGCCACGGCCTCATCCTCATCGCATCCCTGCTCTACGCTGATCAGGCTGAACACTTCGAGCTGAAGGTCCGCCCCATCCTCGCCAACCGTTGTTTCGGTTGCCACTCCACGGCCCCTCTCGGCGGTCTCACGATGACCTCCCGCAACGGCCTTCTCAAGGGCGGCAAAACCGGCCCCGCCGTCGTCCCCGGCAGCATCAACGAGAGCCTCCTCGTCCAAACCATCGAGCACACCCACGAAAAGCTCAAGATGCCCATGGGCGCATCCAAAATTCCCGACGCTGAAATCGCCGTCCTCAAGCAATGGGTCAAAGACGGTGCCTTCTGGCCCGAAACCAAACCCACTACCCCCACCGGCCCTGCCTACGTCATCACCGATCAGCAACGCAAATTCTGGTCCTTCCAACCCGTCGTCAAACCCGCGCTCCCTCGCCTCAAAGACAGTACCTGGATCAAGAGCGGCATCGACCACTTCATAGCCGCCAGGCTCGAAGAAAAGAACCTCAAACCCAATCCCGCCGCCAACAAGAAAGACCTCATCCGCCGCGCCTACCTCGACTTAATCGGCCTTCCACCCACCTTCGATCAAGTCCAGGCCTTCGAAGAAGACAAGTCCCCCAACGCCTTCGCCAAAGTCGTCGATGGCCTCCTCGCTTCGCCCCACTACGGTGAACGCTGGGGCCGCTACTGGCTCGACGTCGCCCGCTACGCCGACGATCGCCTCGATTCCGACGTCGACCTCCCCTATCCCAATTCCTTCCGTTACCGCGACTGGGTCGTCGAGTCCTTCAACAAAGATCTACCCTACAACCACTTCGTCAAAGCCCAAATCGCCGGCGATCTGATCGAACCCAAAAACGGCGTCGGCCTCGGCTTCTACGGCCTCTCCCCTGAGCTCACCGACGATCGCGTCGACGTCACCACCCGCGGCTTCCTCGCCCTCACCGGCGCTTGCTCCCAGTGCCACGATCACAAATTCGATCCCATCCCCACCAAAGACTTCTACGCTCTCCAGGGCGTCTTCTCCTCGACCAAACGCGCCGAATACGAACTCGCCCCCGCCGCTGAAGTCAAAGCCTGGAAAGACCAGGACAAAAAGATTCAAGCCGTCAAACAGCGCATCGAAGCCTTCCTCCACCAACAAGCCATGATGGTCGCCGAAGCCCTCGCCTCCGACAGTCCTCGCTACATCCGCGCCGCCCGCCAGGTCCTCTCCGGCGGCAAGCCCGAAGGTCTCGATCAGGAAACCCTCGACCGCTGGGTCCGCTACCTCAAGACCGGCCCCAAGGACAACAAGTACCTCCACGGCTGGCAAAACGAAAACTTCGACCTCAGCAAGTTCCGTCAGGAAGCCCTAACCGTTCTCAAACAACGCAAGGAAGTCGACGAAAAGAACTTGCAATCGAAGGCCACCAACGACCCCGACACCAAGTCCACAACTTACGCCCTCCCCACCGAACGCTTCTTCCTCTGGCGCGACCTCTTCTTCAGTGACTTCTACGGTCGCGAATTCAAGCAGGAAGAAGACGGCATCCTCTACTACGGCCCCAACCGCGGCTACTTCACCACTGACGGCACCGTTGAGCGTTGGCTCGAAGGCATCTCAAAGAAATACCTCGTTGACATGCGCGCCGAGCTCAAAGACCTCCAGTCCGCACTCCCGCCGCAATACGCCTACGCCCACGCCATCAAAGACAACGCCACCGCAGTCAACGAACGCATCCAGATCGGCGGCCAACCCGAACGTCTCGGCGAAGAAGCCCCCCGCGCCTTCCTTTCCATCCTCAGCAAGGGCGACCCCAAACCCTTCACCAAAGGCAGCGGCCGTCTCGAACTCGCCGAAGCTATCGCCGACCCAGCCAACCCCCTTACCGCTCGCGTTTTCGTCAATCGCATCTGGCAACACCACTTCGGCGAAGGCCTCGTCAAAACCGTTTCTAACTTTGGCCTCATGGGCGACCGACCCAGCCACCCCGAGTTGCTCGATTACCTAGCCAGCGAATTCGTCGACAACGGCTGGTCCATCAAAAAACTCCACCGGCAAATCCTCCTCAGCGCCACTTACCAATCCAGTTCCGCCCACAATGAAGCCGCCTTCGCCGTCGACCCCGCCAACCGCCTCCTCTGGCGCATGAACCGTCAACGCCTCGACGCCGAATCCATGCGCGACACCCTCCTTGCCGCCACCGGCGAGCTTGATCGCAAAATCGGCGGCAAGCCTGTTCTCTTGAACGAACCCGCCAACCACCGCCGCTCCCTCTACGGCTACGTCAGCCGCCGCAAGCTCGACGGCACGCTCGCTCTCTTCGACTTCCCCAATCCCAACCTCTCCGCTGAGCAGCGCATCACCACCGCCTCTCCACTCCAACAACTCTTCTTCCTCAACAGTGAATTTCTCGAAGCCCGCGCCCAAGCCCTTGTCGAGAGACTCAAGCCCATCCGCAACGAAACCGAGCGCCTCCGCGAAGCCTATCGCGTCCTCTACAGCCGCGAAGCAACTCCCAAAGAAGTCGAGCTCGGGCTCGCCTTCCTCAACTCCAGCAAGGACGCCTGGCGCGATTACGCCCAGGTCCTCCTCAACTCCAACGAACTCGTATTCGTCAACTAGAGGCAAACAGAAGCAAATGACACGACGCGAACTCCTCCAAACCACCACCGCCGGCTTCGGCACCGCCATCGGCCTCGCAGCCTCGGCGATGGACCCCAAAACTCCCCACCACACTCCCAAGGCCAAGCACGTCATCTTCCTCTTCATGAACGGCGGCCCCAGCCAGGTCGACACCTTCGATCCCAAGCCCGCCCTCGACAAGTATCACGGCCAGCCCATCCCCGGCGATTACCCCAAAGCGAAGCAGGAAAAAGGCACGCTCATGCGTTCGCCCTTCGCCTTCAAGCAATACGGCCAATCCGGCCTCCCAGCCAGCGAACTCTTCGCCAAAACCGCGCAACACATGGACGACATCTGCGTCATCCGCTCCATGCATTGCGATCTCCCCGCCCACCCGCAAGCCATCCTCCAGATGAACTCCGGCCGCATCATTCCCGGCTTCCCCTCCTGGGGCTCCTGGCTCACCTACGGCCTCGGCACGGAGAATCAAAACCTCCCCGGCTTCATCGCCCTCTGCGCTGGCGTCCCCGACGTCGGCCCTCAACTCTGGTCTTCCGCCTTCCTGCCCTCCGTTCATCAAGGCACCTACGTCCCCTGCGACGAGCTCACACCCGAGAAGATGATCCAGCACATCCGTCCCCGCGGCGGCACCATTGCCGAGCAACGCCGCAAGGTCGAACTCTGGAAGTCCCTCAACGAACTCCAGCTCCGCGAAGCCGGCAAAGACGCCCTCCTCGAAGGCCGCATCCAGTCCATGGAAGTCGCCTACCGCATGCAGTCCGAGGCCCTCGACGCCTTCGATGTCGACAAAGAACCTCTCGCCATCCGGGAACGCTACGGCATCGTCGGCCAGCGCGACACCAGTGAAATGAAGATCAAGTCCGCCACCCGCGATGGCGACTTCGCCCGCGGCTGCCTCGTCGCTCGCCGTCTCGTCGAGCGCGGCGTCCGCGCCGTCCAGGTCTACTTCGGCAACGATAAACCTTGGGATTCCCATCACGATATCCTCGTCCACCGCCGCCTCGCCGCCCAAGCCGATCAACCCATCGCCGCCCTCATCGCCGACCTCAAATCGAGCGGCCTCCTCAAAGAAACTCTCATCGTCATCGGTGGCGAATTCGGCCGCCGCCCCTGGACCGAAGTCGCCGGCCGCATCAACGTCCAGAACGGCCGCAACCACAACAACGAAGGCTTCACCACCCTCTTGATCGGCGGCGGCGTCAAAGGCGGCACCGCCTACGGCGCAACCGACGAATTCGGCTACCAATCCGTCGAGAAGAAGGTCCACGTCAACGACCTCCACGCCACCATCCTCCACCTCATGGGCCTCGACCACCTTCGCCTTACTTACCCCTACAGCGGCCGCCAGTTCCGCCTCACCGACGTCGCCGGAAATGTCGCAAAAGAAATCATCGCGTAACTTTCTCGCCAGCCCGAGCCAACTGCGTGGTAGGAAGCGCCTACCAGCCCTCCTCCTCGCCGCCCTCACGCTCACCGCGCAGGACTAGCGCTACGAACAACTCAACCCCACCGGGCCCCTCCCCTCCGCCCGCGTCGATGGCACCATCACCTACCACGCGGAATCGGCCACGCTCTACCTCTTCGGCGGCAGCGACAATCAAGCCCTCAACGACCTTTGGGCCTACTCGCTACAAACAAACGCCTGGCGCAAAATCGAACCCACCGGTACTCTCCCTCCCTCCCGCTTCGGCCACACCCTCGTCACAGATGCAAAGCGCAACCGCCTCGTCATTTTCGGCGGCGAAGCCCGCGGCTTCTTTTCTGACGTCTGGGCCTACGACCTCACCACGAACCGCTGGACCCTCCTCGCCACCGACAACGCCGGTCCCAGCAACCGTTACGGCCACTCCGGCGTTCTCGATCCCGTCACCGATCGCATGATCATCTCTCACGGCTTCACCAGTTCAGGCCGCTTCGACGACACCTGGGCCTTCGACTTCAGCACCAACCGCTGGACCAACATCTCCCCATCGAGCAACCGCCCTCTCCGCCGCTGCCTCCACCACGCCGTCATCGACCCCGCCTCCCGTCAGATGTTCCTCTATGGCGGCTGCGCCAGCGGTGCCGGTCCATGCCCCCTCGGCGACCTCTGGTCCTTCAACCTCAACACCAACACCTGGACCGAACTCACTCCCTCCAACCGCCCCGCCGGACGTCAACACTACGGCTTCTCATTCGATTCCAGACGCAACCGCATCGTCCTCCACGGCGGCAGCGGCCGCAACGACACCTGGCTCTTCAACCCCTCCACCCGCATGTGGGACCAACTCCCCACCTCCGGACCCTCGGCCCGCAGCCGCCACCAGGGCGCCTACGCCGCCGAACGCGGCACCAACTTCTTCTTCGGCGGCACCACCAACTCGGGCCCCTCGAACGAACTCTGGGCCCTCTCCAGCGGTCTCCCCGCCATCCCCACCCTCGCCTCAAACGGCGTGGTTAACGCCTTCAGCAACCTCGGCGGCGCAATCGCCCCCGGCGAATACATTTCCATTTACGGCGACAGCCTCAGCCCCGACGCAACCGTCACGCTGAACAACACGCCAATCGAACCCTTCTTCTCAAGCCCGAATCAAATCAACCTTCAGGTCCCCTTTAACATGACAGCGGAGCAAGCTACCCTCCGCGTCACCCGCGCCACCGAGTCCAGCAACGAACTCCTTATCCCGGTCGCCGCAGCCCACCCCGGCCTCTTCCCCAACGCCGTCAATCAAAACGGCCAACTCAATTCCGAGTCCAATCCCGCCGCCCCCGGCTCGATTGCCATCTTCTACGCCACCGGCCAGGGCAACAACCCCGCGTCCATCCTCGAGCTCAACGGTACCCCCGCCCAACTCCTCTTCGCCGCCACCTCCCCCGGCGCCGCCGGCCTCTTACAGATCAACTTCCGAGTCCCCACACAACCCGGAACCTACACCGTCAAGCTCCGCATCGGCCAATCCGAATCCCAACCCGGCATCCAACTCCACGTACGCTAACTCAGCTTCAACCAATATGCGAAACTGCGAACTGTTCGCATGGCAGTTACGGCAGCTCAGACAATTCTGCACACAGACAAGTTCGCAGCCCAATCCACGGTAACGAACTCTGCAATCTTTCTTGCGGCCTCTTCTGTCTCGGCCTCTGCTTCACCTTTATTCAAAGGCCGAATCAACGCGCCACGTCGCACTGCCGACCTTGCCCTCGCAATAGCGCGTGTCGTGGAATCGAGATTCTACACTCCACCGGGAATGTTGCAGCGGTTGATCGCCCAACGGGATCCGGTAATTACCTGTGATGGTGAGGGCCTGAGGTTCGAAGGCTTTTCTGCTTGCTGCGGAGTATACGCACGCCTCGACCTCTTGAGCTCGGCCTTTCAAGCAGAAACGATGAGCCCGGGCACCTCTAAGAGCCTGTTGAAAAAGCCCCTGTTCGTCAGTTCTGGTTTTTTCTTGATCGTTTCTTAGGCATTCGAGAAGGTTTTTGCGGCCGGGCAGAGCTCCGCCGGAAGCCGCAAAGCTTTGGTTTTTGCCCTATTTTCTGCGTTTAGGCACACTGCTCCTCGAGGGTTTTGAGTCGAAGCAGATTGTAGGCGGCCGCCGTGTACGTCACCAGCCATTCCACCT